>Ga0315553_10000005_pt1 | contig 165308 bp, 136 predicted proteins | sample SalMarSW160140MG_FD_203099 | JGI IMG/M metagenome (GOLD analysis project Ga0315553, IMG submission 203099) | Salt marsh sediment microbial communities from the Plum Island Ecosystem LTER, Massachusetts, United States - Salt Marsh Sediment SW1601-40 ... | reverse complement strand
GACCGCCACCAGGGGCGCCGCGAGAATGCGTCCGGATGTGATGACGTTCGGCAGATTCAGGTTGACCCCCCGGCCTCCCGGCCCGCGCCCGAATCCCCCCGGAACCTCACGCCGGCTCGGCGCCCTCACGGGCTTCGGAACCGGAGAGCGCATCCTCCAGCCCCCTGAGCATGGCCGCGGCCCGCTTTCGCAGCAGCGGCCGCTCCTCCCACGCGAGGTAGTCCCTGAGGAGAGGCAGGTCGTCCACCGATGGGTTCGACTTCAGATACCCGAGGGCCGCCAGCCGCCGCAGCGGGTGCGGGCTGAACAGGTCGCGACGGTGCCGCTGCATCTGATCCCGTGCCAGGTAGATCCCCAGCCCGATCGCGGCGGCCAGCCCCAGCAGGGCCGCTCCGGCGATCCTCCACGCGGTGTCGTCGCGACCTTCGTCATCAAAGGCGATTCGCACGCTCATGCTTCACATCTCCCGCCGGCCCGAGAAGGCCTCGGCGATGGTCACTCCGTCGGCGTATTCGAGGTCCCCGCCCACCGGGAGCCCCCGAGCCAGTCGCGTCACCCGCACTCCGTCGGTCGATGCCAGCAGACGGTGCAAATACGTTGCCGTGGCTTCGCCCTCGACGCTGGGGTTGGTCGCGAGGATCACCTCGTGCACCCCCTCCCTCAAACGCGTGAGCAGGCTCCGAACGTTCAAATCGTCCGGACCCACGCCGTCGAGCGGCGACAACCGTCCACCCAGCACGTGGTACAGCCCCGCGAAGTTGCCCGACTTCTCGATCGCGGGAATGTCCGACGCCTCCTCGACGACGCACACCAGGGCGCGGTCCCGACGCGGGTTGCGGCACAGCTCGCACGGATCCAGGTCGCTGAGGTTGCCACACGTCCCGCACACCCGGACCTCCTCCACCACGCGCTCGATGGCGCGGGCCAACCTGCGGGCGTCCTCGCGCGAGGATTTGAGCAGGAAGTACGTGAGACGTTGCGCGGTCTTTCGTCCCACACCGGGCAGCCGGCCGAACTCGGCGATCAGCGATTCGATCGCATTCATGCGTGAACCCGGGCGGCCCTCAGCCCAGCAGATTCCCCATGCCGGGGAGCGGGAGCCCGCCGGTCGCGCGGCGCATCTCGCCCTCCATCTCCTCCAGCGCCCGCCGGAAGGCCTCCGACGCGGCCGCCGCGATGAGATCCTCCAGCATCTCGACGTCCTCGGGATCGACCACCCCGGGATCGATTCTCACGCTCTGCACCTGACCCTTGCCGTTGGTCGTCACCTCGACGATCCCGCCGCCGGCCTGCGCCGTGACGGTCTTCTTCTCCAGCTCCTCCTGGATCTCGGCCATGCGGGACTGCACCTGCTGGCTGAGCTGCATCAGCTTCTGTATGTCCAAGCCTTCCACGTGGCCCTCACTCCTTGATCGTCAGGTCGAGCTCTTGTACCGCTTCCTTGAGCCTTGGGTCCCTCGCCGTCCACTGATCCATCCGTTGCTGGGTGGCATCCTCGGCGGTGAGGCGGGCCGGACGGTCGTCCCCCACCACCACGCGCAGCCCCTCGGGGGCCACGTCGAGCTCGCGCGCGAGGTTGTCGCGCAGGGGCGCCGATCGGCGGTCGTCCTCGAGCAGCGACTGGAGGTCTTCGCGCAGCCCGGCGGGCACCTTGAGCGACAGGGTGCCGCCAGCCCAGCCTTCCACGCGCGCACCGCGGAGCGCGACGGCCGCCCCGCCGAGGTTGGGCGTCGCGGCCACCGCCGCCGCCCACGCGTCGATGGCGGACGTGGGGCCGGTGCGCGTGGACGCCGAACGATCGGCCGGGCCCGGGTCGCGCCCCGGTGCGGAATGCGCTCCCTCCGGGCCGGGGCCGCCGATCGTGGCGCCGCCGGACGAGCCTCCCCGTCGGCCCCGATCCGCACGGGGGGCAGGTGCGGCCACCTCCCCCGCCGACCGTCCCCCAGTGCCGGACGCGCCCGGCCCCGGCTCCGCGGAGGGGCGACGCGGCCCGTCTCCCCCGCCCCCGAGGGCCGCGAGCAGCTCTTCGAGCTCGACCGTCGACTCCATGCTCACGAGCCTGAGCAGCAGGACCTCGAGCTGGATGCGCTGCTGCGCGCTCCGGTGCAGGACGCCCTGGGCCTCGAACTCACTCACCACGGCGAGCTGGCGGAGCAGGTCGGAGGCGGAGAACGGCCCGGCCGCCTCGGCGAACCGCGCGCGGGAGCCCTCGACGAGGTCCACGGCCTCCGTGTCGGGGTCGAGGCGCAGGGCGAGCAGGGTGCGAAGCGCGTCGCCGAGACCGCGGATGAACTCGGCCGGATCGTAGCCTGCGTCGAGCAGCTCCTGCACGAACGGAAACACGCCCGCCCGGTCGCGCGCGCCGGCGAGGGCGAAGAAGGCCAGGTAGCGGTCCTCCCCGACCAGACCCAGCATGCGGCGCACATCCTCCGAACGGACCGCGTCGCCCCGGAACGACAGGACCTGATCGAGGAGCGACAGCGCGTCGCGCACGCCGCCGTCTGCGCGGCGCGCGATCGACCGCAGGGCTCCCGGCTCGAACTCGATCGCCTCGCGACCGAGGACGGCTTCGAGCCGCGCCACGATGTCGGCCACCGGCACGCGGCGGAAATCGAAGCGCTGACAGCGCGACATCACGGGGGCGGCCCCCTGCTCGATCTTCTGCGGCTCGGTCGTCGCGAACGCGAACACCACCCTCGGCGGCGGCTCCTCGAGGATCTTGAGGAGCGCGTTCCACGCGTCGCGCGTCAGCATGTGCGCTTCGTCGAGGATGTAGACCTTGTAGCGCTCGTCGCTCGTCGGCGCGTACATGGCGCGCTCGCGGAGCTCGCGCGCGTCGTCCACGCCGCGGTGGCTGGCGGCATCGATCTCGACCACGTCGAGCGAGGTCCGCCCCGACCAGATGCGTTCGCACGACTCGCACTCGCCGCACGGCTCGCCGCCTTCGCGGTTCGGGCAGTTGAGCGCCATCGCGAGGATACGTGCTGCCGTCGTCTTGCCGACGCCGCGCGGCCCGCAGAACAGATAGGCGTGCGCGACCCGTCCGGAGTCGACGGCGGCGCGCAGGGTCGCGCTGACGTGCTCCTGACCCACCAGCTCTTCGAAGCGTCGGGGGCGGTGCGTTCTGGCCAGGGCGGTGCGATACACGAATCGGGTCGGCTCGGGCGGTCCGGTCGCGGCTCGTAGTGCCTCCCGGCTCCCGCGAGTCGGCGGCGAAGCCGCTGCACGAGGGGGAGCGACGAATACCCCAGGCTGACCGTGGCGACCTTTACACGCTTACCGCTGCTACCTTCACGGTCCTGACGGGATTCGCGCGCGCGAGCCCCACGGGCCTGGGGCGGGAGCATCATAGCGTCGCGGCGGGGGCCGGGGCAAACTCCGGTCGGCCGCGGCGGGACCACGGATCGATCAGCTCCCGATGTCCTCGTTCCACAGCTCCGGGTGGGCCTCGATGAACCCGGACATGAGCGCGATGCAGCGCGGATCCTGGACCACTTCGAGCTCCACGCCGCGCGACCGGAGGAGCTCCTCCTCGCCCCGGAACGTGTGGTTCTCCCCCACCACGACCCGGGGGATCCCGTACAGAAGGATCGCCCCGCTGCACATCGCGCACGGGGACAGCGTCGTGTACAGCGTCGAGGCCCGATAAATCGAGGCCGTGCGACGTCCCGCGTTCTCGAGCGCGTCCATCTCGGCGTGCATCACCGCCGAGCCGCTCTGCACACGTCGGTTGTGGCCGCGCCCCAGGATCTCGCCCTCCCGAACGAGCACGGATCCAATGGGGATGCCGCCCTCGGCGAGCCCCACGGCGGCCTCGGCGATCGCCGCCTCCATGAACGGGTCCTCCGACTCCGACTCCCGTTCCGCCGCTTCCCGGGTGCGCGTCATGTCAGTCGTCTCCGAAGAAGGCGTCCGGGATGTGCTCGACCCGCGGGGGGCCCCCGTGGGGCACGTCGACCGTCACCAGGTCGAATCGGAACTCGCGCCCCACACCGCGGTGCGCGTGGATCCACGACTCCGCCGCGCGCCGGATGCGGCGGCGCTGCGCCGGGGCGAGGGCGTCGACCGCGCACTGCGGTCCGGCGACGCGGGTCTTGACCTCGACGAACGCCACCACGCCCTCGCGGCGGACGATCAGGTCGAGCTCGTAGCGGCCGCTCCGCCAGTTGCGATCGAGGATCTCGTAGCCGTCCCGCTCGAGCCGGGCCCGCGCGAGCCGTTCGCCGGAGCGCCCCACGCGGGCGCGGGAGGGCGCCGTCAGCCGCGGACCGCGACCGGCGCCCTCGCGATGCCGCGCCCGAGAGCCTCGGCGATCGCGCGGAGCTCCACCACGAGCGCATCGAACTGCTCGGGGGTGAGCGACTGCGCCCCGTCGGACACGGCGCTCGCCGGCTCGGGGTGCACCTCGACGATGACACCGTCCGCGCCGGCCGCCACGGCCGCGCGCGCCATGGGGCCCACCTTGGAGCGCGCCCCGGTCCCGTGGCTCGGATCGGCGATGACGGGCAGGTGCGAGAGCTCCTGGATGGTCACGATCGCCGTCAGGTCGAGCAGGTAGCGCGCGTGGTTGTCGAAGTTCCGCACGCCCCTCTCGCACAGGATGACGCGCGCCTCGCCCTCGACCACGATGTACTCGGCCGCGAGCAGGAGCTCCTTGATGGTGGCGGACATGCCCCGCTTGAGGAGCACCGGCTTGCCGGCCCGGCCGGCCGCACGCAGGAGGGAGTAGTTCTGCATGTTGCGCGCGCCGATCTGGATGATGTCGGCGTAGGCCGCCACGAGCTCCACTCCCTCCGGATCGAGCGCCTCGGTGACGACCGCGAGCCCGGTCTCCTCGCGCGCCTCGGCGAGCAGGCGCAGGCCCTCTTCGCCGAGCCCCTGGAAGGAGTAGGGGGATGTCCGGGGCTTGAACGCGCCGCCCCTGAGGACCGTCGCTCCGGCGGCGGCCACGCGCCGCGCGGTGGCGAGGATCTGCTCGCGCGACTCCACCGCGCAGGGGCCGGCCATCACCACCACGTCCTTGCCACCGACCCGCACCCCGTTGGCGAGCTCCACGATGGTGTCTTCCGGACACCACTCGCGGCTCACCTGCTTGTAGGGCTGCGAGACGTGGATCACGCGCAGGACGCCCTCGAGCCCCACCAGCCGGCTCTCATCCACGCGGCCGTCGTTTCCGACGAGCCCGACGGAGGTGCGCTGGGCGCCCGGCATCGGGCTGGCCCGGTACCCCATCGACTCGATCGTGCGCACCACGCCCCGGATCTGGTCCTCGGTGGCGCCGTGCTTCATCACAACCAGCATCGATCCCCCGGCATACGGGTTCGGGCGCGCGCGGGCGACCCGGGAGCGGGAAGCCCGGGAGACGGTCCGCGGGACCGCCGCCCGGCGCGGCCGGAACGGCTAGGAATAGTCGAGCGCCCTCATGCGTTCGTCAAACACGACACGCGCGGCGTCGGTGGGCGCTCGTGGACGCGCCGCGTCCCGTGCTCAGAACGCGATGCGCAGACCCTCGCGCGCCAGCTCTATCGACCCGTCGAAGCCGGCCGCCCGGACGGCCGCCGCGACATCCAGCGTCCGTCGGAGGTGAGGGTACATGTGGCTCAGCACGAGCGTCCCCGGACGGGCGGCGGCGGCGATCGCGGCGACCCGCGATGGAGTGAGGTGGTTGTCGCCGGCCTGCTCGTCGGGGAGGGAGCATTCGCTCACCAGCACCGCGACGCCGCGCATGAATACGCCGAGCGTGTCGGACGGTCCCGTGTCCCCCGTGTATCCGACACCCGCCCCCCCGGCATCGACCCGATAGGCGAGGCTCTCGTCGGTGTGGGGCGTCTTGTGCGCCCTGAGCATCGCGTCCCCGCCGAGGCGGACCTCATCCCCCGGGGCGACCTCGACCACGTCGACGGGGAAGCCGGGATCGAGCATGAACGAGCCCAGCGCGTCGGAGAGCTTCCGGAACAGGCGGATCGTGCCGGTCGGCCCCCACACGTGGAGCGGCGTCTCCCTGCGGTCCGCGAGACCGTGCCTGAGCGCGAACAGGAGACCGGGAAGCGCGCCCACGTGGTCGGCGTGGAAATGGGTGAGCGCCACATCCGTGATCGCGCCCCACCCGATCCCGAGACGGGCGAGCGCCTGGAGAGCGCCCGGACCGCAGTCGAGCAGCGCGCGCGCCGGACCCGCCTCGACGTAGTAGCTCGAGGCGGCGCGGTCGCCCTCGGGGACCACGGTGCCGCACCCGACCACCACGAGCTCGCTCACGCCCGCGGCCGGGATGGAGCGGGACCCACCGGCCCCCCTCTCCGCCGCGCCTCGCCGGATCCCGGCGGTCCGCTCAGGCGACCTGCGTGGCCTGGTCGAACTCCACGCCCACGATCGAGGACACGCCGGGCTCCTGCATCGTGACGCCGTAGATCCAGTCCGCGCCCTCCATCGTCCGCGGGTTGTGCGTGATGACGATGAACTGCGTGTCGCCCTTGAACTCGGCCAGCATATGGACAAAGCGGAGCACGTTGGTCTCGTCGAGCGGCGCGTCCACCTCGTCCAGCAGGCAGAACGGGCTCGGCTTGGCGAGATAGATGGCGAACAGGAGCGCGAGCGCCGTGAGGGCGCGCTCGCCCCCGGACAGCAGGTGGATGCGCTGCGTCTTCTTCCCCCGCGGGCTGGCCGAGATCTCGATCGGCGAGTCGAGCGGATCGTCGGGATCGTCGAGCCACACGTCGCACTCGCCGCCCTCGAACAGGGAGTGAAACGTGCGGTGGAAGTTCTCCCGCACCTGCTCGAACGTGCTCATGAACGCTTCGGCGGCGTTGCGATTGATGCGGCGGATCGAGGCCCGCAGGTCGTCGCGGGCGCCGACCAGGTCGTCCCTCTGGCCGGTGAGGAACTCCAGGCGTCCGGTCTCTTCGTCGTACTCCTGCTGCGCGAGCAGGTTGACGGGGCCGATGCGCGCGATGGCGCGACGTACCCCGTCGAGCTCCGTCTCCCAGGCCTCGAGGTCCCCTTCCTCGGGCGGCATCGTCCGTTCCCGGAGGACGTCGAGCGTGGCGTCCCATTCCGCCTCCAGACGCTCCTGCACGCTGGCCCGCGCCCCCTCGAGCTGCGTGACCTCGAGCTCGAGGGCATGACGGCGCTCGGTGTGCTCCCGCTCGGCCCGGCGGGCGTCGCGCAGCTCGGTCTCGCGCCGCTCGAGTTCCTCCCGGTGCGTGTCGATCCTGGTCTCGAGCTCCGCAAGGCGGCGGTCGCGGTCGCCACGCTCCTCGAGCCCCGCGGCGATCGTCTCCTCGGCCTCCGTCGATATGCGCTCGCTGTCGGCCAGCACGGTCTCGAGCTGCTCGCGCTCCTCGGCGAGAGACAGCGCACGCGACTCGGCGTCCCGGAGTGCCTCCTCGATGCGATCGACCACCTCGGTGCGGCTCTTGAGGCTCGCCTCGCTCCGCGCCAGCGCGAGCTGGGCCTCGTGGAGCTCCGCCCGACGCGCCTCGTCTGCCTCACGCGCCTCGTCGGCCCGAGCGCCCGCCTCCGCGAGCGCCGTCTCGGCCGCGACGTGCGCCCGCTCCAGCTCGCGGCGGCGCTCCGCTCCCGTCTCGGTGCGCTCGAGCGCCGACTCGTGGAACGCCTCGAGCTGCTCGATGCGCCCGCTGACGTCGGCGCGCTCGTCGCCCAGCCGCTCCAGCCGTGCGGCCGCCGATGCCCGGTCGGCGGCCGCCGCGCGGCGCTCGGCCTCGGTCTCGCGTGTCTCCGCGTCGAGCCGCTCCGTGCGGTCGCGGGTCTCCCGCACGCGGGCCTCGCGCTCCTCGAGCTCACCGCGCACGCGCGCGAGATCGCTCTCCAGGGTCTCGACCTCGCCGCGCAGCACCTCCAGCCCCGCGCGCCGGCTCAGAACGCCGTCACCGCCCCCGGGGCGTCCGAGGAACACGGCCCCGAGGCGGTCCTGCCGGTCGCCGGCGCGACCGACCCAGGGGCCCTCGCGCGGCTCGATCCCCTCCGCGGCCCCCACCCCCGCCAGCAGCGCCTCGACCCAGGGAGCCCCGGCCCCGCGCGCGCTCACCCGATCGAGAAGGCCGGCCTCGCCTCCTCCATCCGGCACCCGCGGGCCGGGATCGAGGGGGAGGACCAGGACGCCGTCTTCGGCCTTCCGGTCGGCAAGCCAGCCCTGGATCCGGGTCACCGCGACCCAGTCGTCCACGACGACTCCGTGCAGGTACGGACCGAGGTGCGATTCCACCGCCCCCGCCCACTCCCCCGGGACGTCGAGGAACTCGGACAGCACGCCCGCGATCCCGCCGACCGCGTCGCGGTCCTCGATGAGATCGACCACCACGTCGGGGAGGAGCGCGCTCGAGGAGATGATGGCGGCGAGGCTGGACGCGCGGGCCCGGGCCGCGGAGAGCTCACCCTCGAGCCCGGCGGCGCGCTCGCGGCCATCCCGCAGCTCCACCTCGGCGCGCTCGGTAGCGGCGCGGGCTTCGCTCAGGACCTCCTCGAGCTCGGTCACCCGCGCCGCCGCCCGCCGTTCCGCCCCCTCGGCGCTCTCGATCGTCTCGGTGAGCGAGCGGGTCTGGGCCTCGATCGAATCGAGCGCCGGACGGCGCCGATCGAGCTCCTCGGAGCGCTCCCGCACGCGATCCTCGGTGGCGCGGAGCTCGGTCTCGAAGCGGTCGAGCTCCCGGCGCGCGCGCTCGAGCCGCTCGCGCGCCCGCTCGCGCGCGATCCGCGCCTCGTCGGCGGCCGTGTGCGCGACCTCCGTGGCGTCGCGCAGCGCCGCCTCCCGCGACACGACGTCGGCGTGGCCCGACTCGACTTCGGCCACGGCGTTCCTCGCCGCGGCGAGGCTCCCGGCCAGCCCCTCTCGCCGGACCTCCGTGTGTCGCGTCTCCCCCTCGAGCGCGGCCAGCCGGTCGCTGGCCCCCGCCGCGCGTTCCCGGGCCACCAGACGCGCCCGCTCGCACTCCTCCACGGCCCGTCGCGCCTCTTCGGCCGCGCGCGCCACGCCGGACCGTTCCCGCTCGAGCTCGGCCAGCCGGATGCGGAGCGTCTCGGCCTCCGTCTCCGCCGTCTGGAGATCCGCCTCCTCCGACGGCCGCGTCCGGGTGAGCCCTTCCAGCTCGCCGCGGGCCTCCTCGAGGCGGGCCGCGGTGCGCTCCAGCCGGGCGTCGGCGGCGGCCACCTCGAGCTGCAGGAGCCGCTCGCGGAGCCGCTGGTGCCGCTCGGCCCGTCCCCGCTGCTGGGCCAGCGAGCGCACCTTCGACTGCACCTCCGAGAGGACGTCCTCGAGCCGCACGAGGTCCGCCTCGGCCTGCTCCAGACGCCGCGTGGCGACCCGACGACGGTCCTTGTAGCGCCCGATCTCGGCGGCCTCCTCGAACAGGGCCCGGCGCTCCTCGGCCCGGTCCGAGAGGATCGCGTCCACCATCCGTCCTTCGATGATCGCGTAGGCGTTGGCTCCCAGGCCGGTGTCACGACACAGGTCCAGGATGTCGCGCAGGCGGCAGGGGGCGCCGTTGAGCGTGTACTCGCTCTCGCCGCCCCGGTACACGGTGCGTCCGATCGACACCTCCGAGTATGGCACGGGCAGTGCGCCGTCCTCGTTGGACATCTCGAGGGTCACCTCCGCCCGGTGGATGGGACGGCGCTGCTCGGTGCCCCCGAAGATCGCCTCCTCCATGCGCGACCCGCGGATCGCGGTGGGCCGCTGCTCGCCGAGCACCCAGCGCAGCGCGTCGGAGATGTTCGACTTTCCGCAGCCGTTCGGGCCCACGATCGCCGTGATGCCGTCGTGGAGCTCGAGCCGTGTCCGATCGGCGAAAGACTTGAAGCCGTGCAGGGTGAGGGACTTGATCCTCAATGATCGCTCATTCGTCGGGAGGTGGAGTGGGAACCGCGCCGCGTCGCTCGACGAGGTTGGCGGGCTCGCCGGCGTCCTGCAGGAGCTCCACCATGGGTTGCGCGGCGCGCTCGTTCTCGTAGGCGCCGCCGTATACGCGCCACACCGTGTCGGCCGGGGTGGTCGCCCAGAGCGCGTAGGCGGGAATCTGGCGCCCCGCGAGCCGCGACACGCGGTCGACCGCCTCGTCGCGCCCGGCGTACAGCCCCAGATCGAACGCGAGCCCCGCGGGCCGCACGTCCCATTCGCTGGCGGCATCCTTGAGCCGGTCCGCCACCAGCCGGTCCATGAGCGCGACACCATCGGCGCGGTCGGTGAGAGCGCCCGCGAACACGCGGTGGTAGATCACGCCACGCACCGGCGTGGATGACAGGAAGAAGAACCCGTCATCTCGCGCGCGCACCCGTGCGAGTCGCTCCTCCGCGTCGCCCAGCGCCGCGTAGGACGCGATGAGGACCGAGTACGCGAGCACGGGCGCGTTCTCGAAGGAGCGGCTGGCCGCGGCAGCATCGAAGATGGGTGGAGCCTCTCGGGCGGCCTCCGCCGGCGCCGCCTCCGCGGAAGCCGGACCCGCGCCGTCGCGTGCGGCCGCGGCCCGGGCGATCAGCCACCAGGCGAGCGCCACCCCGAGGATGGCGACGGCACCGACGGCGGCTCGTGCAACCGGGAAGCCGGGCTTCTCCCTGCGCCGGCGCCACGGCATCGCGTCGCCGTGCTGCGGGGTGGACGGCGGCTCGGGCCGGAGGGACGCTGAATCGGGCGGTTCGACCCACGGAGCGGCGAGCGGACGGCGGTCCGGCTCCGCCGCGCCCCCGGACGGATCGATCCCGTCGTCCGTCCCCTCCCTGCCGTCCGTCCCCGTCTGGACGGCACCCGACGGGGGGTCCGCCTCGTTCGAGCCCGAAATCGTGATGGGAGGGAGCTCCGGCAGGGTGATGGGTGGCTCCGACCGCTCGTCCGCCTCTGCGGGGGCCGGCTCGTCTCCGTCCTCGAACCTCACGCGCCCGAACTGCGGGAGATCCCGCAGCGCTCCGGGGAGCCGCACGTCCCCCAGGGCCACGTATCCGTCCAGGAGCGACACGAGGCCATCGACGAGCAGGGTCTCTTCGGAGAGGACGATGAACAGCGTCCCGCCCCGCTCGCGGACGCGCCCGATGAAGCTCGTCAGCAGATCGTCGCCCAGCAGCTCGCGCATCGCCGCGGGCTCCCGGCCGGCCGGCAGATACACGAACGGCCGATCGACGCGCTGCACGGCCACATCGGTCAGCCGGGCACGCCCCTCGAGCGCCGCCGGCAGCCCGGGAGAGGCGACACCGCCGAGGAGCTCATCGAGGGGCGAGGGGCCCGACGAAGCGCACAGGAGGAGCGTGTGCTCCCGACGCCGGGCGACCGAGGTCGCGATCGCGTCGGCTACCGTGGCGCTCCGCTCGGCCTCGTCGGCCTCGTGCACGAGCGCGACGATGTGGGCGTCGCCAGGGACGTCCCAGGCGAAGAAGCGCGCGTCGCGCTCGTCGCGCTCCCTGACCGCCTCGCGCAATCGCTCCGGGCCTACCACGGGGCACCGCCCATCACGAATCGCCCGGCGTCTCGAAGCCACCCGACACCTCCTGGATCCATGCCGCGATGCCCCGCTCCCGACGCAGGCGCGAGGCGGTGGCCTCCGCCCGGTCCCGGGACTCGTACGGACCGACGAGGAGCCGGTACCAGGTCTCGTTGGCCTCGTCCACGCGCGGGAGGACCTGGGTCGGATACCCCGATCCCTCGAGCGAGCGCTGGAGATCCCGCAGGGTGGGGAGCTGTCGCGACGAGGTGGCCACCGCGTAGAACCCGTTCGGCACCCGTGCGGTCGCGCCCGCCGTGGCCACGTCCAGGGACGCCCGGTCGCCGGGCGCGGTCGGATGACGGCCGGCGGGGGCGACGGCGACCGCCCGGGGGGACACCTGTCCCAGGGTCGTGATCCCCACGTCCTGGAGCGCCGGGGGACGCTCGCCGACCTCGGCGGTCGTGTCGGCGCCCGGATCCGGCGCCTCGGCCAGCATCTCGACGGCGCGCGGCCGCCAGCGCACCGGCAGCCACCAGTCGTCCGCCCCGTTCGGCACGACCTCGCCCGGGGAGCCGTCGGGGGCGATCACGCGTACCTCGCCGTGCCGGATCGCGAGTACGGCGCCGCCCGGGAGCGCGAGCGGCAGGTCCGAACGCCACTCGCTGTCGACGGCGGTCGGCGAGTTCGCGGTCGGGGCGAGCGCCCAGACGCCGGCCTCGTCCTCGTACAACAGGAGATCGCCCGTCAGCGAGGGCCTCACCGCCCGGACACTCCCCTTCGTGCGCGTCCGGGCCAGGGTCTCCCAGGCGTAGCGGTCGATTACGACCAGGCGATCCTCGCCGCCGGGGACCGCGAACAGGCGGTGCTCGGACGGCGAGGTCGCGAGCAATACCGGGGCCGCGTCGAGATCCGCTCGCTCGGTCGGATGGAGCTCCGGGAGCGTTCGTTCGACCAGCCGATGCCCCTCGCCCTCCGGAAGGACCACCTCGCGCCCGGCGCCGGTGAGGACGGCCGGACCCGGCGAGTCGACGGGCTCGCTGGATACGGGCGCGTCGCCGTCCTCCCAGACCTCCAGGCGGTGACCTCCCCGGGTGTCGACCAGGGCCACGACGCGTTCCGACCCCGCGGGGGCGGCCCACAGGATCGTGCCGTCCGTCTCGATGTGTCGGGACCCGCCGGCCCGGACGACGAGCGCTTCCCCGTCCGTGACGAAGGCCCCGCCGTCGTCCGACCCGATCCAGCGCGCGTCCCCCGAGGCGGATCCGAGATCGCGGACCGTCTCGGTGGACGGATCGTAGAGCGAGATGCGGCCGTCCTCGGCCCGCAGCACGACGGCGCGACCGAGAGCATGCGCCTCCATCGACGCCGGGACCTCCCGTTCCCCCCGCCAGCGCACGCGGAGGGGATCGTCGACGGCCCGCAGCTCGGGGAGTCCACCGCTGCGCGGCAGGGTGAGGAGACCGTGGCGCAGGACGGAGCTGCCGGCGACGAGGGTGGCGCCTTCCAGGGGCTGCCCGGAGTCCGGAGGCGACTGTCCGCAGCCGCCCTGCGAGGCGCCGAGTGCTACGGCCGCGAGCACCCCGAAACGTGCAGCGCGGCGGGAAGAACCCCGAGATGAGATCGACACGTCATCCACGTCCACCGACCCGACCATTGGTTCGCATCAACTTAGCCGACGAGCGAAAAAACCCGCAAGAAAGCGGGCCCGCGCCGCAGACCGGACCGGCCTCACTCCAGCTCGTACGCGGGCGCGTCTCCCCACAGCCGCTCGAGACGGTAGAAGTCGCGCACGGGCGCGAGGAAGACGTGGACGATGAGGCCGACGAAGTCCATCAGCACCCAGCGTCCGTGGTTCATGCCCTCGATGCCCACTGGACGGAACCCCGCCTCGCGCATGCGATCCGCGATGTTCTCGCTGATGGCGCGGGTGTGCGTGTCCGAGTCGCCCGTCGCGATCAGAAAATAGTCGGTCACGTCCGACAGGCCCCGCAGGTCCAGCACGATGGGCTCGCGGGCGTTGCGCTCCAGCGCCGCCTCCGCGGCGCGTCGGAGCTCCTCGACGGGCTCGCCTCGCTCCGAGAGCCTCTCCCAGGCGGTGTCCAGCGAAACCGGGGCTGACTCCTGGGGGATCACTCCTCCGCGACCACCCACACCTTGATCTCGGGCTCCACGTCGGCGTGCAGGCGGATCGGTACGGAGAACACGCCTAGCTCCTTGATCGGTTCGTCGAGCCGGATCAGCCGGCGATCCACCGCCGCGCCCTCTGCCTCGAGGGCTTCGGCGATGTCCGCGGTGGTCACGGAACCGAACAGCCGCCCCTCGTCTCCGGCCCGCCGGTGGAACGTGAGCGAGCGGTCGTGCAGGGTCTTCGCCAGCTCCTGGGCGTGCTCCCGATCGCGCTCGGCCGCCTGCTCGATCTGACGGCGCTCCTCCTCGAACCGCCTGCGATTCCCGGCCGTGGCCTGGAGCGCCAGCCCTTGCGGAATCAGGTAGTTGCGGGCATACCCCGGCCTCACGGTCACCAGCTCGCCGGCATGTCCGAGATCCGCGACGTCCTTCCTGAGAATCACTTCGACCATCGAAACCCCTCCATCCCGGCGCGGTGACGCCGGCGGTTCACTCCTCCTCCGCTTCCACCCCCAAGCGGGAGCGGAGGTCCAGCCAGGTGTCGCTCAGGCCAAGCACGAACGCCGCCCCGAGCGTCACGGGATAGAACAACAGCGCCGCGACGATCCACAACGCGATCGACCAGCTCGACGAGACGACGGTCGTGCCGAGCCACGCGAGCACCCCGGCCCCCCGCAGGACATACAGCCCGCCCATGAACGTCACCACGTTGCCACCCACCCGCGGCGCCCAGCTACCCGCCGGCACGACGAGGAGCAGCAGGCCGATGACCAGCAACCACACGAGGTGGTCGTCGAACCGGAAGCCCCGCAGCGGGGAGACCCCGGCCGTCGCCCCTTCCATGCGACGGGTCACGTACGTCGCCACGCTCAGCGACGCGAGCGAGGCCAGCGCGAGGAGGGCCGGGTAGATCGCCTTCGCGATCGCGGCGAACGAGCGCAGTGCCTCGGCCACCGCCGCCTGCGCGTCGCCCTGCGCTCCGAACATCATCGCCATGCGGTCGAACTGGCCGGCCACGCGCCAGTCGAGGCCCCCGAGCAGCCCGGGTCTGAGGAGCCCCAGCGTGGCGACGACGGCCGTGGCGATCGCCAGCGCCACCAGCGCCCGGACGAGGACCCCTCGCCGCGGCGCGAACGCCGTCGCGATCACGAACCCCCCGGCGATCAAGAGCGCCCACGCGCGCTCGATGCGCCACATCGGCTCGGGCGACGCGAACGCGCCCGCGAAGCTCACCATCAGGAGCCCCGCGGCCAGGGCCAGGCTCGCCGGCCGGCGCCACTGGAATGCGATCAGCGCGGCCGCCGCCGGAATCCCGATCATCGCGATCGGGCTCGACAGCGACGAGCTCAGCGGCGACAACACGGTCACCGCCAGGGCGAGCGCCGCGGCGCGCCAGAAACTCCGCCTGCGCTCGTTCAGCGCCGCGACCTCCCGCGGCGCTCCCCCCGTCCGCCGTGCGGCCCACTCGGCTCGTCCAAACGGCCTTCTAGTCGTGATACCCGCGGATGTACGGGAGCAGCGCCAGGTAGCGCGACCGCTTGATCGCCGTCCCCATGTGCCGCTGGTGCTTGGCGCACAACCCCGTCGCCCGCCGCGGCAGGATCTTGCCTCGATCGGACACGAAGCGATCGAGGACCTGCGAGTCCTTGTAGTCCACCCGCTGCTCCGAGTCACAGAATCGACACGACTTCCGAAACGCCATGCTCATTCCTCCTTCTCCTCGTCTTCGTCCTCGTCCTCGTCCTCGTCCTCGTCGTCCCGGCGCTTCCCGCCGCGGCCCTCGTCGTCCTCGTCGTGCATGGACGACGGAATCGGCAGCTCGCCCTCGGACAGGACGATCAGGTAGCGCAGGAGATCCTCATCGAGCTTGAGCCCGCGTTCGAGCTCCGCGATCACGGTCGGATCCGCCGTGAACTGCGCGACGACGTAGTACCCGTTGGTCTGGCCACGGATCGGATAGGCGAGCTGGCGCTTGCCCCATTGCTCGACCGCGGTGATCTCGCCCTGCTCATCGCGGGTGAGAATGGCGTGGAAGCGGTCCAGCTTCGCCTCGATCTCCTCGGGCGTGAAGTTGGACCGGAAGATGTACACGATCTCGTACTCGCGCATCGTGGCTCCTTTGGTCTGAACGCGGCCCCGGACGCGCGTCCGGGGCAGGAGTCGGTGAGCGGTCGGGCCGCTCGCCGTATGTCGTCTCGCCTTCCGGTGCGGCGCCGCGGAGCCGTCGGCTCCGCGGGTGGCGAGGGTCGGAGAAGCTACGGGGCGCGGCCGCGCCGTGCCAGCGCCCTCGCGGGCTAGAACAGCCCGGTCAGGGCGCGAACCGCATCCAGCATCGGCGCCAGGGCCAGCCTGACGGAGCTCCCGTCACCGGCGGCCAGACCATGTACGCGCGCGAACCAGGGGGCGAGCACGAGCGACACCACGCTCATGAGCTTGATCACGATGTTCATGGAAGGTCCGGAGGTGTCCTTGAACGGGTCCCCGACCGTGTCGCCCACGACGGCCGCCTTGTGCGGGTCCGATCCCTTGCCCCCGTGCGCACCGGTCTCGATGTACTTCTTGGCGTTGTCCCACGCACCGCCCGAGTTGGCCATGTAGAGCGCGAGCAGGACGCCGGTCACCGTCGCGCCGGCGAGCGCCCCGCCGAGCGCCTGGACGCCGAGGAAGCGTCCGATCACGAGCGGCACGACGATCGCCACCAGCCCCGGGACGATCATCTCCTTGAGCGCGGCCCGGGTCGAGATATCGACGCACCGGGACGAGTCGGGCTTCGCCGTCCCTTCCATGATGCCGGGGATTTCGCGGAACTGGCGCCTCACCTCGGCCACCATCCCGGCCGCCGCGCGCCCCACGGCCGTCATGGTGAGCGCCGCGATGAAGAACGGGGTCGCGCCGCCGATGAACAGGCCGATCACCACGTACGGGTCGACCAGGTTGATGCCGATCTCGTTGAGACCGACGGCGTTCGCGTACGCCGAGAACAGGGCGAGCGCCGTGAGCGCCGCCGACCCGATCGCGAATCCCTTGCCGATCGCCGCCGTCGTGTTGCCCAGCGCATCGAGCGAGTCGGTGATCGCACGCACCTCGGGCCCCAGCTCGCTCATCTCCGAGATCCCGCCCGCGTTGTCGGCGACCGGCCCGTATGCGTCCACGGACATGGTCACGCCCACGGTCGCCAGCATCCCGACCGCCGCGATCCCGATCCCGTACAGCCCGGCGAACTTGAAGGCCAGGAAGATCGCGGCGCAGATGAGGAGCATGGGGAGGGCGGTCGACTCCATGCCGACCGCCAGCCCGGTGATGATGTTGGTCGCCGAGCCGGTCTCCGACGCCTGCGCGATCTTCCGGATCGGGGCCGCCGCCGTGTAGTACTCGGTCACCAGCCCGATCGCGATGCCGACGAGCGACCCCAACAGCATGGCCCAGAACGGGCCGGCCGCCGGGTTCGAGAACGTCCACAGCCCCTGCGCCGCGGCATCGAAGATCGGGAGCCGGATGGTGATCAGGTACGCGACCACCCAGAAGATCACCGCCCCGATGATCGGCGAGTAGCGGAGGGCCGTCGCGGGGCTCATGCGCTCGAGGACGCGGATGGCGAGTATGCCGATCACGCTGGCGAGGAACCCGACCATAATGTAGAGCACGGGGAGAGCGACGGCGGCCATCCGCGCGCCGTCGAGGATCAGCGGGCTCGTCACGCCGATAACGATCGTGGCGATCACGGAGCCCACGTAGGACTCGAAGATGTCGGCGCCCATTCCGGCCACGTCCCCGACGTTGTCCCCCACGTTGTCCGCGATCGTGGCCGGGTTGCGCGGATCGTCCTCCGGGATCCCGGCCTCGACCTTCCCGACGAGGTCCGCCCCGACGTCGGCCGCCTTCGTATAGATACCGCCACCCACGCGCGCGAACAGCGCGATCGAGGAGGCGCCCATCGCGAAGCCGGAGATGATCTCGCCGAAGGGGCGGAAGCCGACCACCTGCGGGTCGTAGATCAGCATCACGAGCCCGATCCCGAGCAGCCCGAGCGCCGCCACTGCGGTGCCCATCACGGCACCGCCGGAGAACGCGATGCGAAGCGCCTTCCCCTGCCCGAACGTCCGGGCCGCCTCGGACGTCCGCACATTCGCCTTGGTCGCGGCCTGCATGCCGAACAGCCCGGCGAGGATCGAGCAGGTGGCCCCGAACACGTACGCGAGGGCGGTGCGCCCGCCCACCAGCCAGTAGAGCAACCCGGCCACGATGGCTATGAACGGGACGAGCACCATGTACTCGCGGCGCAGGAAGGCCATCGCCCCGTCGTGGATCGCGTCGGCCAGCTCGGCCATGCGCTCCGTCCCGACGGGCTGCCCCTTCACGTACGTGTACAGGCCGAACGAGAACATGAGGCCGATCACGCCCAGCCACAGCGAGAAATCTATGTAATCGATCACGTCGCGTCGTCTCCTTGTCCGCGGGTCGCGTTCTCCGGTCGACGACCCATCAGTTCGAGTTGAAGCGGTTCATCGCCGCCTCGACGCCATGCTCGAGCCAGTGCTCTACGGCTTCTACCGCCCGCGGGAACGCCGCGAGCGTCGCCTCCTCCTCGCTCCGCGGCATGCGGGCGAGCACCCATTCGGCGAGGTCGATGCGCTCGTCGGGCGGGCGGCCGACCCCGATCCTCAGACGCGCGTACACGTCGTTCCCCAGACACTCCGCGACCGACTGGAGCCCGTTGTGCCCACCGGCGGACCCCCGGGCGCGCACCCGGATCCGGCCGGGAGGGAGCGACACATCGTCGACGAGGACGAGCAGGCCGTTGGCGGGATCGAGCCGGCGGCCGGCGAGCAGCCCCTCGAGCGCCCGGCCGCTCCGGTTCATGTACGTGAGCGGCTTGTGGATCTCCACGGACCATCCGCGCGCCCGACCCGAGGTCCACGCGGTCCGGCCGGCCGGCACGAACGGATCGAGGCCCCAATGGACCACGAGCCGATCGGCGAGCCACCAGCCCACGTTGTGACGCGTGTCCCGATACCGGTCCCCGGGATTCCCGAGGGCCAGCACGAGGCGCCCATCGACGTGCACGGCCTCGAGACGCAGCCGAGAGAACGCGGGCTACTTCTCCTCGGGCTCCTCCTCCGACTCCTCGTCCTCCGCCTCGGCGGCCTCCCTGGCCGCCTCCTTCGCAGCCTCGAGCTCCTCGCCCTCGAGTCCCTCGAACTCCGGGGGCAGCTCCTCCTCTTCCTCCTCGACCTCGATGACCGTGGGCGGTACAACGCTGCACACGGACAGATCGGCCTCGTCGAGCACCGTGACCGAGCCCGTGTCGATGTCGCCGACGTGGATCGAGTCGCCGATGTCGAGCGCGGACACGTCGACCCGGAAGTCGTCCGGGATCTCGCCCGGCAGGCACTCGACCTCGATCTCGTGCCTGATCTGCTGGAGGATCCCACCGGCCTCGACGCCCTTCGCGTGGCCCTCGAGACGGAGCGGGATCGAGACCCGGATCACCTCGTCGGCCCGGATGTGGAAGAAGTCGACGTGCAGCACGTCGCGGCGGAACGGGTGCCGCTGGATCTCCCGGATGAGGACCTGCTGGGCCTCGGCGCCACCCTGCACCTCGAGCGCGATCACCGTCGTGGCCGCGTGGATGCGGCTCAGGAGGCGTTCCAGCTCGTGCGTGTCCACCGCCAGGGGCCGGGATTCGTCCCCGTGTCCGTACACGACCGCGGGCACGGAGCCGTTTCTGCGCAGCTGCCGCGCGGCGGTCTTTCCCGTTTCGGTCCGCGGCCGGGCGCGGAGCGTCGCCTGTTCCTTGCTCATGTCTGTCCCTCGGTCGAAGCGCCGCACCCGTGTCGTCCGGCGCGCGGCCCATGCGGTTCCTTCCGCGGGGGCGCCATGCGGCGCTCCGCGGACGTCTAGTTGAACAGCACGCTCACGGAGCTCGATGTGTGCGTGTTCTCGATCGCCTGCGCGAGCAGACTCGCCACCGACAGGACCCTCAGGTTCGGGAGCGCCTCCGCCTTTTCGGGCGGGATGGGGACCGTGTCGGTGACCGTGATCTCCCGCACGCCGGCCGCCGCGAGGCGCTCGACCGCGGGGCCCGAGAACAGCGGGTGGGTGGCCAGGATGTAGATGTCGTTCGCCCCGCGCTCGCGCAGGACATCGACCGTCGTGGCCATGGTGCCCGCCGTGTCGATCATGTCGTCGGGGATGATGCAGTCCTTCCCATCCACGTCGCCCACGATGTTGGCCACCTCGGCCAGGTTGGGGCCGGGGCGACGCTTGTCGATGATCGCCAGGTCGCCGCCGAGCCGCTTCGCGTACCCGCGGGCCATCTTCGCCGCCCCCACGTCGGTCGCCACCACGACGAGGTTGTCGAGCCGCTTCATCTCGTAGTAGCGCCGGAACACCGGGGCCGCGTACAGGTGATCCACCGGGATGTCGAAGAACCCCTGGAGCTGGTGCTGGTGGAAGTCGATCGCCAGCACGCGATCGGTGCCCGCCGCCGTGATGAGGTTCGCCATCAGCTTGGCGGCGATCGACACCCGCGGCTGGTCCTTGCGGTCCGCGCGCCCGTACCCGTAGTACGGGATCACCGTGGTGATACGGGCGGCCGACGCCCGCTTCACCGCGTCGATGAGGATCAGCAGCTCGAGCATATTCTCGGCCGGCGGGTTGGTGGGCTGGATGATGTAGACGTCCCGCCCCCGTACGTTCTCGTTGATGCGGACAAAGATCTCCCCATCGGCGAACCGCTTGATCGTGACGTCGCACAGCTCCTGGCCGAGCACCTGCGCGATGCCTTCGGCCAGGGCGCGGTTCGCCGTGCCCGACAGGAGCATCATCGGACTCGTGCTACACGAGGCGTCCGTCGTATCCACGATTCCCTGGATGGTCGTTGTCTGAAGCGAAGAGCGCAGGGTCCCGAACCCGTGAGCCGGGGCGTGATCCCCGGCGTACGATAGCCGATTATGGTAGGGCGTGCGCGGGGGGCGTGTCAATCTCGCGGCGCGGCGTCCTCGGCGTCCCCGGAACGGGGAGTCGTGTACACCACCTGCGTCGGATAGGCGAACTCCACACCCTCCCGCTCGAATTTCTCGTGGATCGCGAGGTGGATCGACTGCTGGGTGTCCATGTAGGTGTTGTACGCCGGGACCTCCATGTAGTAGACCACCTCGAAGTCGATCGAGTAGGCCCCGAACCCCTTGAGGTGCGAGCGGTCGAGCCGCGCGTGCTCCCGTTGCTCCACGATCTCCGCGACCCAGCCCGGGATCGCGGCCAGCGTGTCGCGCGGGGTGTCGTACGTCACCCCGATCGAGAACACGCACCGGCGCTCGGCCATGCGCCCCATGTTCCGGATGCGGCTCCTGAGCAGGTCGTCGTTCCCGAACACGAGCTGCTCGCCGCTGAGGGCGCGGAGCCTGGTGGTCTTGAGCCCGATGTGCTCGACCGTCCCCATGTGGTCGCCGACGACGAGAAAGTCCCCGAGCACGAACGGCTTGTCCAGCACGATCGACAGGGAAGCGAACAGGTCGCCGAGGATGTTCTGGACCGCCAGGGCGACCGCGATCCCGCCGATCCCGAGCCCCGTGAGGAGCGCGGTCACCTCGACCCCGAAGTTGTCGAGGATGAGGAGGAGCGCGAGCAGCCAGATGACGAGCCGGCCAATGAACGACAGCGCGCTCACCGTGGTCACGGCCGCGGGGTCCTCGTCGGCCGTCGTCTCGGCGAAGCGGTCGACCCAGTACGCCACGGCCGCCGTCGCCCACAACCCGACCTGGAGGATCACGGCGATCACCGCGGCCCGGCGGAGCGCGAGCTCGATCTGGGGATCGAAAGTCAAGACCAGGGAAGCGAAGAACACGGCGACCAGGAAGGCGAGCAGGAGCTTCGTGCGCCCCAGGGCGTGCACGATCACGTCGTCGATCACCGTGTGCGTTCGGCCCGCGAAGCCGGCCAGGCGGGACAGGGCGAAGCGGTGCACGAGCCACATCGCCAGCGAGAGAAGCGCCAGGGTGCCGGCGGCCGTGATCCAGGCCGCGATCGTGTTGCCGTACAGGAGCCGGTCCGTGGTCATGGGCGGGAGGATACGGGTCGGCGCGCGTCACATAAAGACCGGCCACCCGGGGCGGACGGTGCCGACCGGTGCCGCCCGCCCGCCGGGGGTGGGCGCGCCGCGGCCGGGCCCGGTAGCGGGCGCGTGCCCCGCGGCCCACGTAGCGCACGTACGGGCTTGCCCGCCGGGTGACGCCCAGGGAGCTTGAGCCGTGTGTCGTCCCCGTCCCGCGTCCCTGTGCAAACCGGAGGATTCCCCGATGGTCCGTCGACTGCTCGCTTCGCTCGCGCTCTTCGCGGGTCTGGCTATCGCCGGCACCGCGCTCGACGTGCACGTCGCCGGGGCACGGGGGGGCGTGGTCCCCGTCGGGGCGGCCCACCGGGGTGCGCCGGGTCCGCGACCGGCATGCGACCCGGACGACGGCGGGCTCACGCTGCCCGATGGCTTCTGCGCCACCATATTCGCCGATTCGGTGGGCGCGGCGCGTCACCTGGCCGTGCGCGGCAACGGGGATGTGTTCGTGGCCCTCAACGGGCGGCGCGGAGGGCCGCCGGGCGGGGTGCTCGCGCTGAGGGACACCGACGGCGATGGTCGCGCCGACGTGACCGAGCGATTCGGGGATGCCGGCGGCACCGGCGTGGGGTTCTTCGACGGCGACCTGTACTTCGCCCCGGACGACGGGATCATCCGCTACGACATCGGACCCGAGGCGCTGACCCCCGCCGGACCCGGTGAGCGCATCGTGTCCGGGCTGCCGGGGCCGGGGACCGGGCACGCGGCCAAGAACGTCGCCATCGACCCGACCGGGAACATGTACGTGAACATCGGGACCCCCTCCAACGCCTGTCAGGTGGAGACCCGGACCCCCGACTCCCCGGGACAGGACCCCTGCCCCCAGCTGGAGCGCCGCGGCGGGGTGTGGCGGTTCGACGCCCGCACGCCGGGTCAGACGCAGGAAGACGGCACCCGCTTCGCCACCGGGCTCCGGAACACGTTCGCGCTCGCCATCCGGCCGGGGACGAGCGAGCTGTGGGGAACCCAGCATGGTCGTGATGGGCTCTTCCAGCTGTGGAGCGATCGGTTCACGGCGGAGGACCAGGCCGAGAAGCCGGCCGAGGAGTTCGTGCACATCGAGGAAGGCGACGACTTCGGGTGGCCCTACTGCTACTACGATCCGATCGCGGACCGGAAGGTCCTCGCGCCCGAGTACGGTGGCGACGGACGGGAGGTCGGGCGCTGTGCGGGCAAGAAGGATCCCGAGATCGGGCTCCCCGCTCACTGGGCCCCGATCGCCACGGCGTTCTACACGGGGACCTCGTTCCCGGCCCGATACCGCGGCGGTGCCTTCGTGGCGTTCCACGGCTCGTGGAACCGGGCGCCGCTTCCGCAGGGCGGCTACAACGTCGTGTTCATCCCGTTCGCGAATGGGCGACCCACCGGCGAGTGGGAAGTGTTCGCGGACGGGTTCGCCGGGGAGGACGTGAGCCCCAGCGGGGCGGAGCACCGCCCCACGGGGCTGGCGGTGGGACCCGACGGCGCCCTGTACGTGGCCGACGACAGCGGCGGCCGCATCTGGAAGATCGTGTACGGCGTGGGCTGACTCGACCCGGGGCCACGACGCCGGACGCGCGGGACCACGGACGCCGTGCGCCGGCCGACATGATCGAGTCGATCGACGGGTGGCGCGCACCGCCGAGGGCTCCCGACCTGCACGATCCGTCGCAGAATGCGCGGGATGCGGCGCCCCCACCCGCCCCCATCCGATGCGCGCGCAACGACTTGACGCCGGTGCCCTTCTTGCCGCGGAACCGCGGCCGATGCACGAACTGACGTGCGGCGGTCGGCTCACGGGGGCCCGCGGCCGGCCGCGCACGGCTCCGAGACAGGGCCGCTCCGATGGGTCTGCTTCGCATGGCGCTCGTCGTTCTGGGCGCGACGCTGCTGCTCTTCGTCGGGCTGCGCGCGTGGATGTGGACGCGCGTGCGCGACCGGCGCCTCGGAGCGCCTCGCATCCGCCCCACCGCTGGCGACCAGCTGCCCGCGGCGCTCGAGCCCCTGTTCGAGGCCGCCGGACGCGAGCTCGAGGCGCTCGGGTTCTCGTCGCTCGGCGCGCGCTGGATCGACTCGATCGACGTGTACGAGGGCCCTCGACCGGAGCGGGTGTACCGCCACGACGAGAACGGCGCCCTGGCGTTCGTGGGTCCCCCGCTTCCGGGGATGGGGGAGCGTCCCTACCGCGTGTCGTTCATCTCCCCCCTGGCGGGCGGTCCGGTGGTGGCCACCTTCGACGGGCTCGCCCACCTGACCGCCGGGTTCCCACCGGGGTGGCGGTGCGCGGATCGCGACCTCAACGACCTCGGCCGCCAGTGGGAGCTCCACGTCGCCTCGCTCGCCTCGCTCGCCTCGCTCGGCGAGCCGGAGCCGGCCCCGTCGTTGCCGCTCGAGGAGTGGAACGGGATCGAGCGCCGGGCCCTGGCGGACACGCTGCGTGACTGGGAGGCGCGCGCGCTCACCTGTCGCGCCGCTGCTCGCCGGGGTGGCGCGCCCCGGTGGCGATTCCGACCCCTGGCGGCGTGGAGCCTCGCCTGCCGGGCCCTGGCGGGACAGCGTCGCGTGTTGGCCCGCGAGGCGGACGCGATGAAGCACCGGGCGCGCCAGCAGTTGTGGCGCTCCAACCTCGAGCCGCTGACCGACGCGACCACCCCCAATCTCGAGGCGGCGCGTGCGGCCGCGATGGCCTGGGGCTACGAGTATCTGCGGGACGCCGGTCGGCGGCGGGCGCAGCGGCGGACGGCGCGCCGGAAGGTCGTGCTCGCGCTCGCGAGCGGCGCGCTGTCGCTGGTGGCGTTTGGCGCCTGGCTCGGGTGGGCCCTCGCGAGCGCGCTCATGTGCGTGCTCCTCGTGCACGAGCTCGGACATCTGATCGGGATGAAGGCGTTCGGCTACCGCGACCGGCGGCTCGTGTTCGTCCCGTTCGTCGGCACCGCCACGTGCGGGACCGATCCGGAGATCACGCCGGGCCGGCGGGCCCTCGTCCACCTGCTCGGGCCGATCCCCGGCCTGCTCCTCGGGCTGGCGGCGCTGTACGTCTTCGCCCGCGGCGCCGACGCGTGGTGGCTCCTGGCGGGTCTCACGGCCCTGATGGTCAACTACTTCAACCTGCTCCCAATCCCGCCGCTGGACGGCGGCCGGATGGTCGAGTCGCTCCTCCTCGCACGCTTCCCGCGCGCACAGGTGGCCTTCCTCGCCGTCGGCGTCGCGGTGCTCGCGGCCGCGGCGTGGGCGTTCCACGACCTCGTGCTGGCCGGCCTCGCGCTGGCGCTCGCCGCCTCGCTCAGATTCGCCCGCATCGCGTCGGGCGCGCTCCGGCGTGCGCGTGATTCCGTGTCGCCGCGCATGGACGAGTCCGACCGGGTGCGCGCCGTGTTCCAGACGCTCCAGGAGCCGCCGTTCGCCGATCTCCCGGCCGCGCGCCGGCAGCGGATCGCGGAGCTGATCGTGCCGCCTCTGACCGGGTCGCGCGTGAGCCTGCGGGCCGCCCTCGCCGGCGCCGTGGTGTACGTGGGTCTCCTCGTCGGGGTCCCCGTGGCGGTATCCGCAGGACTGTCCGTCTACCGGCCGGCCGTGTGGGGCGCGATCGTCGAGACGGTGTGGGGCGGCGGCGAGGCGTACGTCACGGAGGCCCCGCCCCCGGCCCCGGATGCGGGTGCCATAGGCGAACAGGGCGAGGATCAGCCGAGTGCCGCGCGCATCTCCGAGGCGTCGCTCGTCGGTCGCTGACAGACGAACTCCGAGCACACGTAGGCGGAGGCAGCGCCGTCGAGCGGCACGTGCCCGCGCGTGAAAGGCGCCAGGTCCGCGATGCGTCGGGCCGCGTCTCCCTCCGGAGGCTTGAGGAGGACGCTGGTGCGGGGTCGATACCCCCCTCGCGCCACGCCCAGGAGCCGTTCGGTGTCCGCCCGACCGGGCGACCCGGCGATCACCACCTGCCGGGCGGGGCCCACGTCGAGGTCGAGGGCCACGAGCCACATGGTGTGCGCCGACGGCGCCCGCGACACGGCGCCGGCGAACGCGTGGCCCATCGTCGCCCCGCGCTCGAGCGACGCCGTGTCCCCGATCAGGTGCCCGAGTCGGAGCCAGGCGTACCACGCCACCGCGTTCGCGGACGGCGTGGCCCCGTCGTACACCTCCTTCTGGCGCAGCGGCACGTCGTCCACATCGTCGGCGGCGTTGAACAGGCCGCCTTCTTCGTCCCAGAAGCGCGCGACGAGGTCGTCCAGCAGCCGTCCGGCTTCCTCCAGCCAGCGGGGCTCGAGCGTGGCCCCGTACAGCTCCACGAGCGCCCAGGCGAGAAACGCCACATCCGCCGCGCCGGCCCGGATGGCCGCCTCCCCCGTCCGGTATCGGTGCAGCAGCCGGCCGTCCGCGTCGCGCATCTCGCGGAGCACGAAGTCGGCCGCGCCACTCGCGGCGGAGGCGTACGAGGGCTCGCCGAACGCTCGAGAGCCCACGGCGAGAGCGGCGATCATGAGCCCGTTCCAATCCGCGAGGATCTTGTCGTCGAGCGCGGGGCGTACCCGCCCGCGTCGTGCTTCATGGAGCGCAGCGCGGATGTGCTCGAGGCGGGAGCGCATGTCGTCCGGATCGACGCCGCGCGCTGCCGCCAGCTCCTCGACAGATCGGCGCCGGTGCAGGATGTTCTCCCCCGTCCGCTCCCCGGTCGCCTCATCCGCGAAGTTGCCCCGCGCCTCGATGCGAAACGCGTCGAGCGCCAGGGTCACGGCGTCGGGCCCGAGCGGTCCGACGGCGGTCACGAAGTCCTCGCGGGTCCACAGGTAGAACTTCCCCTCGCGTCCCTCGCTGTCGGCATCCTCGGCCGAGTAGAAGCCCCCCCCGGCGTCGGTCAGGTCGCGCCGGACGTATTCGAAGATCTCCCCGGCGACCCGGCGGTAGCGCTCATCCCCGGTCACCTGCCACGTCTCCACGTACGCCAGTCCGAGCAGCGCCTGGTCGTAGAGCATCTTCTCGAAGTGGGGCACCAGCCAGCGGGCGTCCGTCGAGTAGCGGTGGAAGCCGAGCCCGACGTGATCGAAGATGCCGCCGCGCCGCATCATCGTGAGGGTCGTCTCGACCATCTCGAGGGCCCGCGCATCGCCCGTGCGGTCGTGCCAGCGAAGGAGGAAGAGGAGCTGGTGGGGTGTCGGGAATTTCGGGGCCCGACCGAAGCCGCCCATCCCGGCGTCATAGCGCGCCGAGAGCTCCTCGAAGCCGCGCTCCAGCGTGTCGAGCCCGAGGGTCCTCCCGCCCTGGTTGTCGAGCGCGCGGACCTCGGCTTCGGCCACGGCGGCCAGCGCGGCGCTCGCCGAGGACTCGACCTCCGCGCGGCGCTCGTCCCAGACGCGTCGTAGACGCGGCAGCAGCTCCAGCAATCCGATGCGGCCGTGCCGACTGTCGCGGGGAAAGTAGGTCCCGGCGAAGAACGGGCGCCGGTCCGGCGTCATCGCTATCGTGAGCGGCCAGCCGCCCTGACCGGTCATGAGCTGACAAACGGTCATGTACACGCCATCGATGTCGGGGCGCTCCTCGCGGTCCACCTTGATCGATACGAACCCGTCGTTGAGCAGCGAAGCCACGGCGGCGTCCTCGAACGACTCACGCTCCATCACGTGGCACCAGTGACAGGTGGCGTAGCCGATCGAGAGGAAGATCGGACGGTCCTCGGCCCGGGCGCGCTCGAACGCCTCCTCGCCCCATGGATACCAATCGACGGGATTGCGGGCGTGCTGGAGGAGGTAGGGGCTCTTCTCGCCGGCGAGCCGGTTGGAGCCGTGGCGGGAGGGAGATTTGCTGTCGGTCAACGGACGCTGGACCCCCCCTGCGGGTCGTCGGGTCTACCCGGACACCACCTGTGCCGCGCTCAGCCGGGTGGACTCGTTGCCCGTCCCCAGCCGGCCGTCCGCTCCGTTGCCCCAGCAGAAGGCGGCCCCGTCGGATCGGCGGGCACAGGTGTGGGCATCGCCGGCGCTCACGCTCGTGAACCCGGTCTGCCCGGTCACCTTGGCCGGGTCCAGCCGGTCGAGCTCGTTCCCCGTCCCCAGCCGGCCGTCGGTCCCCACGCCCCAGCAGTACGCGTCTCCGGTCACCGTCACCGCGCACGTATGCTCGGCGCCGGCGCTCACGTCCACGAACTCGAGCCCCCCGGGGACGATCGCCGGCTCCATACGCGTGAGCGGGTTGCCGGTTCCGAGACGGCCGTCGTCGCCCAGCCCCCAGCAGTACACCTCACCCCCCGCCGTGACACCGCAGGTGTGCTGCGCACCGGCGCTGATGCGGGCGAACGACAGCCCGCCGACCACCGCCGTGGGGACGTTCCGATCCTGCGGGTTCCCGGTGCCGAGCTGTCCCTCGGCGCCGCGGCCCCAGCAGTAGGCGGCCCCGGCGGCGGTCAGCGCACAGGTGTGCTCGGCCCCGGCGCTGATGCGCGTGAACTGGAATCCACCGAGGACCTGGGCCGGATTCACGCGGTCGAGCTCGTTCCCGATCCCCAGTCGGCCGCCCTCCCCCGGCCCCCAGCAGTAGGCGTCGCCGGAGACGGCGATCCCGCACGTATGGAGGTCCCCGAGACCGATGGCCGCGAAGCGGAGCTGATCGGACACGAGCACGGGCGTGAGCCGGTCCTCACGGCTTCCGTTTCCGATCTGACCGTCTCCTCCGGCGCCCCAGCAGTAGGCGCGGCCGTCCACCGCCAGGCCGCACGTGTGCGTCGCGCCGGCGTCCACGGTGGCGAACTCGACCCCGACGACGATGCGGGTGGGAAGCACCCGGTTCGTCGCCGCGCCGTCGCCGAGCTGACCGGCATCACCGGCGCCCCAGCAGAAGGTCCCGCCGTCGCTCACGCCGCACGTGTGGGCGCCACCGGCGCTCAGCTGGCTGTAGACCGCCGCCCCGCTCCCCGGCCCCGGCTGGAAGGGCGGAATCGCATCCGTGCTGCACCCCGACGCCGCGAGCCCCGCGACCAGACACGCAAGGATTGCAGCTTCGGTGTGAAAACCTTGCAGTCTCCGGGTCCGTCGACTGGAATCAGCGGCCATCGAACCTCCCCGCCTGGTGCGGCACATCCCCTCCCCTTCCGCGCAGCTGTGCGCGCGTCTCCCCCGCCCTTCGCGACGGCGTCCGGCCGCTTCACGCCGGGGGCGCATGATCGCTCCGGGAGGGCGTTCCGCCCGCCCCCCCGGCCGCCAGGGCGCCCGTCCCCCTTCCCGTCCACCCGCCGAGGGGCAAAGCCCATGCCCACCGCGGCACAGCCGCGTGGCGTCGGCGGTGATTGGCCCCCCAGGATTCGAACCTGGATTACCGGCTCCAAAGGCCGGGGTCTTGCCATTAGACGAGGGGCCAGCTCCCGGACGAAGATGCCGCGGGCGCGCGCGAGGCGTCAAACCGGGAGCCGTGTGTCGATGACACGCCATCCCGAGGTCTCCATGGCACCGGTGGCGGCGATCGCCGCGCGCGCCTCGTCGCGCGCTCCCTCCGTCGCGAACCACCCCACGAGGGCCGAGCCGGACCCCGTCATGGTGGCCGCGCTCGCCCGGCCGGAGAAGGTCTCGAGACACGCGGACAGTTCCGGGTGTCGCCGGAGGACCGGGGGCTCGAGATCGTTGCGGACGAGGCGCTCCACGACCGTCCACTGCGTCCACCGCGTGGGTCCCGGGAGCGCCGACGCGCCGCCCGGGTCCTCGAGACCCGTCTCGGCCCGCTCGCGGTCGAGCCACTCGTACGCCTCCGGTGTCGACACCCGGAAGGGCGGGCACACGAGGAGGGCCGGACGCGGACGCGGGGGGCGGAGCGGGACCAGCCTCCGGCCCCGCTCCCAGCCGAGCGCGAGCGGGACATCGAGAAGCGAGAAGGCCACATCGGTGCCGAGCTCGCCTGCGAGCGAGAGGAGTGTCCGCTCGTCGAGGCGCGGCCAGCGTCGGGCCAGAAGCCGCAGCGTGGCGGCGGCATCGGCGCTCCCGCCCCCGAGACCCGCACCGGCCGGGATCCGCTTCACGAGACCGATGCGGACCCCGGGCGCCTCGCCGTCCCGAAACGCCGCGGCGAGGAAGCGCGTCGCGGCCCGCACGCACAGGTTCCGATCGTCGGTGGGGACGTCGTCGCCCGTCCCGCCCTCGACCGTCAGGGCGACGCCGGTGTCTGCGTCCTCGAGCGACACCGTGTCGGCGAGGCCGGTGCGCGCGAGGATCGTCTCGACGGCATGGTAGCCCGTCTCGTCGCGCGCCAGCACGCGGTGGCGGAGGTTGACCTTCGCGTGCGCCGCGACCTCGCTCACCGATCCGCCTCCCGCCCGACGCGCTTCCCACCCGTCGCGTGCGGCCCCCGGCGCTTCACGGGGAGTCGCCCTGGACCGCCTCCTCGACCAGCTCCTCGCTGTGGCCGATCTCCTCGCGGCTGATCCCGAGCTTCCTCATGTACCAGATCCCGAGGAGGGTGACCGGTATGAACGTCGTGATGTGGTAGCCGGCCGCGAAGCTGATGATGTGCGCCGGCGCGATGTCGTACAGCTCGAGCGTCACGCGCGCGGCGGCCTCGAACGGTCCGAAGAACCCGGGGGTGGACGGGATGGCGACCGCGAACCCGATGACCGTCTGCGTGAGCATGGCGCCCGGGATCCCCGGAGCATCGATCCCGAACGCGAGGAAGCCGAAATAGAAGGAGAGCGCGTTTGCGGACCACACGATGATCGACCAGAACAGGGCCCGCACGAACACGTGGCCGTGCCGCAGCGCCCCCAGACCGCTGATGAACGACGCGGCGAGGCCCGTGACGCGGTCGGCGACGCCTTCGGGGGCCAGCCGGTGCGACCAGCGCTCGATGAGGCGCAGGATGGGGCCCGGGATGCGAACCATCGCGCCGCTGGTCACGAGCCCGAGCGACACGACGACGATGAGGACGACGAACACCTCGTGGAGAGGACCGGGCCCCGCCACGTCGGCCACCCCGAGCAGATAAGCCGGGATGATGAACGTCATGAGCACCAGCGCGTCGAGCAGGCGCTCGACGACGAGCGAGGCGAGCGCGGCGCTCACTTCGACCGGCTCGATCCTGGACAGCGAGTACGCACGCGCGAACTCGCCCAGCCGCGCGGGGAGCAGGTTGTTGGCCATGAATCCGATGCACACCGTCGCGAACCGGGACGAGAAGCGGATGTCCCCCACAGCCGGGAGGAGCAGCACGCGCCAGCGGATGGCCCGCAGGAAGAAGGTGCTGGTGGCCACCGCGGTGGCCGCCAGCAGCCACCAGACGTTGGCGTCGGCCAGGCGTCCCAGGAGCTCGGCGGCCGACACGTCCCGGAGCGCGTAGGCGAGCAGCAGGATCGAGAGCAGAATCCCGATCATGACCGTGACCTTGTGCTTCACGGGCGGGCCTCGAGGACGAGCTCCCTCATGTCGCGCACCGCGCGCTCCATCCCGACGAGCACCGCGCGGCTCACGATCGAGTGGCCGATGTTGAGCTCCTCCAGCTCGGAGATCGCGGCGACCGGGCCCACGTTCTCGTAGGTGAGCCCGTGGCCCGCGTGCACCGCCATGCCGGCGCTCCGTGCGCGCGTCGCCGCGCCGCGCAGTCGATCGAGCTCGCGGTTCGCCGCCGCCCCGTCGGCCGCGTTGGCGTACTCGCCCGTGTGCAGCTCCACCGCGTCGGCCCCGAGCTTCGCCGACGCGTCGATCTGCCGGGGGTCGGGGTCGATGAACAGCGACACGCGGGCTCCCGCCGCCCCCAGCCGCTCGATGGCGCCCCGCACCCGATCGGGGTCCGCCGTGAGGTCGAGCCCGCCCTCGGTGGTGATCTCCTCACGCTTCTCGGGCACGAGGGTCACCTGAGGAGGGGCCCAGGCGACGGCGAGCTCGATCACCCCCGGCTCCGCGGCCAGCTCGAGGTTGAGGAAGGTACGCAGGGTGGCGAGGAGCCCCTCGACGTCGCGGTCCTGGATGTGGCGACGGTCCTCCCGGAGGTGCACGGTGATCCCGTGCGCCCCCCCGAGCTCCGCCAGCACGGCGGCGCGCACCGGGTCCGGCTCGTTGGCGCGACGGGCCTGACGGACGGTGGCGACGTGGTCGATGTTCACGCACAGACGCATGCCCACGAAATGCGCGAACGCGAAGCTGTCATCCGTCATCGGAGGCTCCCCCTTCCGAATCCCGATCCTCCCATCCCCCGGGGCCGAGCGCGCCGCGCAGACGGGCGACCACATCGACCCCCAGTCGGTCTTCCCGCGCCGCGAGCAGCTCCGCGCCGAGCGCACGATACAGATCCCGCCGTACCGGGTCGAGGGCGAGCAGGTGTCGCCGCACGGTCTCCACATCGCCGCGGACGATGGGCCCCGTCATCCCGTCCGGAAGGCCGTCGCGCTCGAGATTGTCGAGCGCCGAGCGCGCCAGGGGGAGCAGGGCGCCCAGCGCGTCGCCCGCATCGGACGGCGTGGCCGCGCTTTCGGCGAACAGCCGGGCCGCCACCGACAGGCAGGCGACGAGGAAGTTCGACCCGAAAACGGCCGCGAGGTGGTACAGCGGGCGCGCCTCCGGCCGGATCCGTCGCGGGGTTCCGCCCACCGCCGCGGCGAGCTCGACGGCGAGCGCCACCGCCTCCGGATCGCCGTCGATCCCGAAGGTCACGCCCCGGAACCGCCCGGCCCCGGGTCTGGCGATGGCCACCAGCGGGTGGCACGCAGCCACCGCGGCGCCGACGCCCCTCAGCGGCGCGAGGGCCTCGGCCGAATGCAGGCCCGAGGTGTGGAGGGCCCGCGACGGGGCCCCGATCCGACCGGCCTCGCACCCGGCGGTCCAACTGGACACCGTCTCCTCGAGCCGGTCGTCGGGCACGCAGAACGCGACCACGTAGTCCGCCGCGCCGACGGCCGCCAGATCGGGCAGCCCAGTTTCCGGATCCGCGCCGACGACCGCGATGTCGAGGGCGGTCAGCCGCGACGAGGGTGCCGGAGCGGGATCGGAGCGACACACGAGGGTGACGGGGTCGAAGCGGCCGGCCCGGGCCACATCGATGGCGAGGGAGGATCCCACCCGTCCGGCGCCGACGATCGCCAGCGGGCCGCCGGTGAGCGCGGCCGTTTCACGCGGCATCGGCCCGCTCGACCTCGACACCGGTCGTGGCCCGCCAGCGGCCCGCCACCGCGGTCGGAACGCGGGCCGTCAGCACGACCCGACCCGACACGAACTCTCGCGTCAGGACCTCGCCCTCCCGGTAGGCCTCCGCCAGCGTGCGGCCGTCCGCGGCGGGGATGCTCACGCGCACGGTCTCGAGCGTCGCGCGCACGGCGGCCCTGAGCGCGGTTGCCAGCGGCTCGAGACCGCCGGGCTCGAACACCGACGTGTACACGTGCGGTCCAAGGAAGGCGTCGCAGCGCGCGCGTATCCCTTCCTCCTCGGCGTGCGTCAGTCGATCGACCTTGTTGAGCACGAGGAGCGTCGGCCGGTCGCCGGCTCCGGCGTCGCGCAGCACCTCGTCCACCGACTCCTTCTGCTCCTCCCAGCTCGGCGAGGACGCGTCGATGACGTGCAGCAGCAGATCGGCCTCCGACACCTCCTCCAGCGTGGCCCGGAACGAGGCCACCAGGTGGTGCGGGAGCTTCCGGATGAACCCCACCGTGTCGGTCAACAGCACCTCGAGTCCGTTCCCGAGGTCGCACACCCGGGTGGCCGAGTCGAGGGTCGCGAACAGCCGATCCTCGACGAACACGTCGCTCCCCGACAGCGCCTTGAGGATCGAGGACTTGCCCGCGTTCGTATATCCGACCAGCGACACCGTGTACTCTTCGCGGCGCGCCTTGCGCTGGGTGCCCCGGGACTTCGCGATCTGTTCCAGTTGACGGCGCAGACGCGCGATGCGGCGATCGATGAGCCGCCGGTCCGTCTCGATCTGCTGCTCGCCCGGCCCGCGCGCCCCGATCCCTCCACCCGTCCGGGACAGGTGGGTCCACATGCGCTTGAGTCGGGGTCTGAGGTACTCGAGCTGGGCCAGCTCCACCTGGAGCTTGGCCTCGGCCGTGCGTGCCCGAAGCGCGAAGATGTCCAGGATGAGCTCGGTGCGATCCATGGCGCGCGCGCCGAGCGCCCGCTCGAGATTCGAGCCCTGGGCCGGCGAGAGCTCCTCGTCGAAGATGGCGAGCGTCGCGTCGTGCTCGGTCATCGCCCGGGCGACCTGCTCGACCTTCCCGCGCCCGATGTAGGTCGCCGGGTCGGGCGCGGCGAGGCGCTGGACCACGACGGTGCGCACGTCCGCGCCTGCCGTGTGGGCGAGACGGGCCAGCTCCTCCAGGTGCTCGTCCACCACCGCCGCGGGCATGTCGGACGGCGGCGCGCCGATGAGGATGGCGCGCTCGGCGTGCGAGCCGAGGTGCCCATCGTGGTTCATCCGGACTCCGTCGCCCCTTCCGCGCCCCGACGCGCATCGGGGCCCGGCTCTCCGCTCACGGGATCGATCCTTCGGTCGACGCGCGGCGGGGTCCCGGCCGTCGCCGCCCCCGCCGCGCCCTCCTCCGATGTCTCCCGCCGGGCGTCGCGGATCCGGGCCATGCGCTCCGCGGCCGCACGCTCCCAACCACGATCCGTGGGCTCGTAGAAGCGGAGCTCCGCCAGCGACGCGGGCAGGTACGTCTGCGGGGCGACCGCGTCTCCGTAGTCGTGGTCGTATCGATACTCGCGCCCGTATCCGAGCTCCTTCATCAAACGCGTCGGCGCATTCCGGATGTGGAGCGGCACCGGCTCGGCCGGCGATTCGCGGGCAGCGGCCAGGGCCTCCCCGAACGCGCGGTACACCGCGTTCGATTTCGGAGCCAACGCCAGGTAGGCCGCCGTCTCCGCCAGCGCGAGATCGCCATCGGGACTCCCGAGGAAGTGATACGCATCCCGTGCGGCGATCGCGACGCCGAGGGCGGCGGGGTCGGCGAGCCCGATATCCTCGGCCGCCATGCGGACGAGACGGCGCGCGAGGTACATGGGATCCTCGCCGGCGTCCAGCATGCGAGCCAGCCAGTAGAGCGCGCCGTCGACGTCCGAGCCCCGCACCGCCTTGTGGAGCGCGGAGATGAGGTTGAAGTGCTCCTCCCCGGACTTGTCGTAGCGCGCGAAGCGCTTCTGGAGCGCCGCCTCCACGTGGGGCACGGTGATGCGGGGCGTGTCCCGGACGGGGCGCGCCGCCGCGAGGTCCGCCGCGGTCTCGAGCGCGTTCAGCGCCCGGCGCGCATCGCCGTCCGCCTCGAGCGAGATGCGGTCCAGGGCCTCCGGGTCGATCGCAATCCCGCGCTCGCCGAGACCGCGCTCCCGGTCGGACAGCGCTCGCCGGCAGAGGATGGCGATGTGCTCGGGCGACAGGGGCTCGAGCACGAGGACCCGGGTCCGGGAGAGGAGCGGGCCCACCACCTCGAAGCTCGGGTTCTCGGTCGTCGCGCCGATCAGCGTCACGGCACCACGCTCGACGTGCGGCAGGAGCGCGTCCTGCTGCGCCCGGTTGAAGCGGTGGATCTCGTCCACGAACAGGACCGTCCCGCGGCCCGTGGCACGCCGGCGGGTGGCGGCCTCCGCGAGGATCTCGCGCACGCGCGGGATGCCCTCGGTGACCGCCGAGAAGGGAATGAAGGCGGCCTCCATGCGGAGCGCCAGGAGACCGGCGAGGGTGGTCTTCCCGCTACCCGGCGGTCCCCACAGGATGAGGCTCGGCACCCGGCCGCCCTCGATCAGCTCGCGGAGCGGTCCCCCGGGGCCCACGAGCTCCTCCTGACCGACGAACTCGTCGAGAGCTCGCGGCCGCATGCGGGCCGCGAGCGGGGCGTGCGGAGGTGGGTCGGGGAACGCCCCGACGGCCCCCGGCGTGGCGCGGGGAGTCTCCGCGTCGCGCGCCCCGGCGAACAGGCTCGGCTCGTCGCTCACGGGCTCCCGTCCCCGGCGAGGGCCCCGATTTCGACCAGCCGACGGGCCTCGGCGATGAGCGCATCGCGCTCGTTCGAGGACGGGTCCTCGAGGACCTGCTCGAGGAGCTCCTCGAGCACGAGCCCCACCAGTGGTCCGGGAGGCACCCCCAGGGCGAGGATGTCGTCTCCGCGGATCCGGAGATCCGTCAGATCGAGTGGCGGGTGCGCCAGCGCGGTGTCATGGACGTTGCGCCACGTGGCGACCAGATAGCGACGGGCCTCCTCGGAGCGGCCGGCGCGCGCCCCGGCCAGCTGGAGTCTGAACACGTCGCGCCACGCACCTCCCACCACGGACAGCCAGCTCCGGAGCTGGGCGGCCGAGTCCGTGGGACCCACGAACGGCAGGTAGTGGAACACGAGCTCCGCGACCGTGCGTCGTTCGCCGTTCGAGAACCGCAGTCTCTCGAGGAGCGCACTGGCGGCCGCACGGCGGTCCTCCGGATCCTCGCCGGTAGGGATCAGGAGGCGGGCCACACGGACGAGCGGCCGGCAGCGGGATACCGCGTCCACCGCGCCCAGGTTGCGCCGCCACGCGCCGCGCTCCCGGGCGGGCGCGAGGAGCTCCGGATACCAGTGTTCGAGCGCGCCGACCTCCGCATACAGGTCCAGCGCCGTGGACGGCACGGGCCCCCGCAAGACCTTCACGAGCTCCTCCCGGATGCGTTCGGCCGACAGCCGGGCCAGTCCCCCGACCGCCGCCTCGAGGGCAACCCGCGTCGCCGCCTCGATGTCGAGATCGAAGCGACCCGCGAACCGGAGACCCCGCAGCACGCGCAGATAGTCCTCGGCGAAGCGCTCGCCCGCCTCGCCGACGGCGCGCAGAATCCCCGCCTCCAGGTCCTCGAAGCCGGCGTACGGATCGCGCACCTCCCCGGTGCGGGGGCGCCACGCGATCGCGTTGATCGTGAAGTCCCGCCGTCCGAGGTCCTCGTCGATGTCCCCCGCGAAGCTGACACGCGCGCGGCGCCCGTACGTCTCCACGTCGCGCCGAAACGTGGTGACCTCGTACAGATGCCCATCCCGGTCCAGGACCCCGACCGTGCCGTGCTCCACGCCGACGGGGACCGTGCGCGGGAAGAGCGACATCACCTGCTCGGGCCGGGCGCTGGTGGCCACGTCCCAGTCCGGATCCTCGCGGGGACAGGGCCGGCTCCCCGCGAGCTCGAGCCAGTACGCGTTCCGGATCGCGCCCCCGACACCCCACGCCTCGAAGCCGGCGTCCTCGAGGACATCGACGGTACGCAGGAACCCCGCGGAGGGTCGGAACACCGAAGGACCCGGACGGTCGCTCACGACGTCACCGCGCGGACGGCGCCGGTCAGCCGCAACGCACGCTGCCGCCGTTGACGTTGAGCACCTCGGCCGTGACGTGCCGCGCGAGGTCGGAGAGGAGGAACACGATCGGGCCGGCGATGTCCTCCGCGCTGGCCACGCGCCGGAGCGGGATCTCGCTCTCCACCCGGGCGAGCTCCGCGGTCCGCAGCACGGGGGCGCTCATGTCGGTGTCCACCCACCCCGGCGCCACCGAGTTCACGGTGATGTCGCGCGGACCCAGCTCGACGGCGATCGATTTCGAGAAAGACACGATCGCCCCCTTGGTGGCCGCGTAGTGGCCGTGCTCGGCCTCGCCGCGCTGCGCCGCGGTGGACGATACGAGCACGACCCGGCCCCCCGGCCCCATCCGGCGCACCGCTTCGCGCGTGGTCAGGTAGATGGAGGTGAGGTTCACGTCCACCATCCGTCGCCACTCCGTCTCGAGGAGCTCCTCGAGCGGCCGCGGCTCGACGTTCCAGATGCCGGCGTTTCCCACGAACCCATCCAGCCGGTCGAATTCGGCGTCCACCCGTTCGAACAGAACCGCCGTGCCGCCGGCCGTGGAGAGATCGGCGGCCGCGTGCCAGAAACGCGCCTCCCCGGGGGCCACACGGCGTGCTTCGTCCACGGTCGCGGCGGCCGCGTCGGCGTCGCGGTGGTACGCGATGCCGACCGAGGCGCCCGCGCGCGCGAGGAGGAGCGCCGTGGCTCGCCCGATGCCGCGCGAGCCCCCGGTGACGAGCATCCGGCGGCCCGCGATCCCCGGCAACACGCAACGGTCCTCGCCCATCAGGTCCGGTCGCGCGCGCAGCAACGACCCAGCTCGCCGGCCGGTCCGAATCGTTCCGCCAGCGCCGCGGCCGCGCGTGCGGAGCCTCCGATGGCCGGGTCCGCGGCGGCCTCGAAGGCGTAGGTGAGGAGGGCGTCGGCCGCGAGGAGCTCGAGGGCCCGGTCGCGGTCGCGGCCGCCGGCCGCCACCCGCTCGAGCCCGTCGAGCGCCGCCTCCGCCATCCGGGACGGTCCCCACATTCCGGGAGCGGCGCGCTCGAAGAGATCGACGACGGCGCCCGCCAGATCCGGCGTGACCTCCGCGAGTCTGGCGGTCAGCCAGACCGTCACCCTGGTGTCCAACCGGGACGGCGGCGGCTCGGGAGGTCCCGCGCGCGACCCATCCCTCGGCCCGGACGACGGCGTCAAGGGAGTAGCCCGGGCACCCGTTCCGCGGCCCACTCTCGGGCCGCCCCCAGTCCCTCGTCCCCCCGCTCCGGGTCGCCGACCCCGCCCTGGGCGAAGTGGGGGCGCCCGCCACCCCCCGAACCGGTCGCACGGCTCGAGACGCGCACCAGGTCGCCCGCCGTGAGACCCTCGCGTATCAGGTCGTCCGACACGACCGACACGAACGCCTGCCGGCCCTCGTCGGGATACTCGACCAGCAGGACGGCGGCTCCCGACCCGATCCGATCGCGGAGCAAGTCGCCCAGCTCGCCGAGATCCGTGCCGGCCGGGACCTGGATGCGGCCCGACACGAAGCGGCGCCCGTTGGACGCGCCCTGCTCGAGCAGATGCTCCACCTGCCGCGCCGCGGCCTCACCGCGCCGATCGGCAGCCTCCTTCTCGAAGCGCTCCCGCTCCTCCAGCAGACGCTCGATCCGGATCGGAAGGTCGTCGACGGGCGCGTGCACGACGTGCGCGAGGCCTTCGAGCAGGCGGTCGCGCTCGACGGTGCGCTCGTAGGCCACCTTGCCCGTCACCGCCTCGATCCGTCGGATCCCCGCCGCCACGCCCGTCTCGGACACGATCTTGAACAGACCGATCTGCCCGGTGGTCCGGACGTGCGTGCCCCCGCACAGCTCGAGACTCACGCCGGGTACCTCGATCACGCGCACCACGTCTCCGTACTTTTCGCCGAACAGGGCCATCGCGCCGGCCTCGAGTGCCTCGCCGTAGTCACGCTCGCCGGCTCGCACGTCCAGATTCCCGAGGATCGCGTCGTTGACGCGCGCCTCGACGGTGCGGCGCTCCCCCTCGGTCAGCGGACCCCGGTGGCTGAAATCGAAGCGCAGCCGGTCGGGGGCGACCAGCGAGCCGGCCTGCTGGACGTGATCGCCCAGCTCCTCGCGGAGCGCCGCGTGCAGGAGGTGGGTCGCGGTGTGGTTGCGTTCCGTCTCGCGCCGGAGCGACTCGTCCACGACCGCCTCCACCTCGCCCGGATCCGCCGGAATCCGGCCCTCCACCAGCGGACCCGCGACCACGGTATGACCCGCGTCGTTCCGGGCCACCGTGTCGACGCGCACCACCCAGCCTTCGCCGCGCACGTGCCCCCGATCGCTGATCTGGCCCCCGCTCTCCGCGTAGAACGGATTGCGCTCGAGCAGCAGGGCGTGCCGTCCTTCCCCCAGCTCCCGGTGCGCGAGGACCGGCGTGCGCGTCTCGACGAGCGTGTACCCGACGAACTCCTGCTCGCCCCCGGCGACCGGCAGGTCGAGGTCGTCCGCGGCCGCGCGGCCGCTACCGCTCCCGGTCATGGCCGCGCGCGAGCGCGAGCGCTGGGCCTCGAGCGCTCGCTCGAACCCCTCCACATCCACGGCGTAGCCGCGCTCCGCCGCCATGAGCTCGGTGAGGTCGAGAGGAAACCCGAACGTGTCGTACAGCCTGAACGCGTCGTCCCCCCTCACGGTGCCTCGATTCCCGGGGGGCGCGATCTCGTCGAAGCGCGCCATGCCCTCCTCGATCGTGGAGAGAAAGCGCTCCTCCTCCGCCCGGGTGGTGGCCACGAGGTGGTCACGGCGGGCGTCGAGCTCCGGATACACATCGCTCATGAGGTCGGCGACCACCCCCACGAGCCCGTCGAGCATCGGCTCGCGACGACCGAGCAGCCAGTAGTGCCGGACCGCGCGCCGCAGGATGCGTCGGAGCACGTAACCGCGCCTCTCGTTGGAGGGGAACACGCCGTCGGCCAGCAGGAAGCCGACCGCGCGCGCGTGGTCGGCCAGCACGCGGAAGGGCAGTCCCGCCTCCCACTCGTCCGGATCGGTCGAGTACTCCGTCGCGAGAGGTGCCTCGGCTGCCTCGATGATCGGCAGGAATAGGTCGGTGTGGAAGTTCGTGCCAACGCCCTGGAGGATCGCGGCGATCCGCTCGAGACCCGCACCCGTGTCGATCGACGGGGCCGGAAGCGGCGTGTCGACGCCGTCGGGCGCGCGGTCGAACTGCATGAACACGAGGTTCCAGATCTCCATGAAACGGTCGGCTTCGCCGGCCGCCATGAACTGCTCGTCGGTGATGCCGTCGTCGAGCTCATCGCGGAGGTCGTAGTGGATCTCGGAGCACGGGCCGCAGGGGCCCGTGTCGCCCATCTGCCAGAAGTTGTCCTTGTCGCCGAGACGCCGAACCCGCGTCGCGGGCAACGGCGTGAGCTGCGTCCACAACCCGTGGGCCTCGTCGTCGGTGTGGTGCACCGTGGCCCACAGCCGGTCGGGATCCAGCCCCAGCTCGTCGGTCAGGAACTCCCACGCGAACCGGATCGCGTCTCGCTTGAAGTAGTCGCCGAACGAGAAGTTCCCGAGCATCTCGAAGAACGTGTGGTGGCGCGCCGTGCGGCCCACCTCCTCGAGGTCGTTGTGCTTCCCGCTCACCCTGAGACACTTCTGCACCGTGACGGCGCGGGGCGCGGCGGGCTCGGACTGGCCCTGGAACACGCGCTTGAACTGCACCATCCCCGCGTTGGTGAACATCAGCGTCGGGTCGTCTTCGGGCACGAGCGAGCTGCTCGGCAGATGCAGATGACCGTTCCGCTCGAAGTACCCGATGAACCGGGACCGAATCTCGTCCGCTCTCATATCGCTTCGTACCGCCCGTTGTCGTTCCCCTTACACCTCGTCCGCGTGCCGGCCCCCTCCCCCGGCGGTCCACGGCGGCTAGCGATCCGCCTCATTCGGGGCTCCGGGCCTCCCACGCCTCCATCCACCGATGGACCATATGGGGCGGAAACCCGCGCCGCATGAGGGCCGCATGCAGCCGCCGCCGGGCTACCTCGACATCCAGATGCCGGAGACGGCGGGCCTGCCGTGCCCCCTCCCGCTCGAGGAGATCGGCCTCGGCCACGCCCTCCTCTCGCAGGCCCCGTCGAATCCCCTCGCTCGCGTCGGCCCTCGCCACACCGCGCGACAGGAGGTCCGCTTTCAACCGGCTCTCTCCGCACGGTCGAAGTCGGGTCCGGTCACGGGTGAACGCGGCGGCGAACTCGATGTCGTCGACGGTTCCAAGCCCCTCGCAGCGCCCGAGCGCCCACTCGACGATCACCGGATCCACCCCCCTGCTCGCGAGGTGTAGCTCCACCTCGCGCCGGCTGCGGGGACGGTAGGAAAGGTAACGAAGGGCGATGCGGATCGCCTCGGCACGGGCCGCCGCCACGCGGATCGTCTCGAGGCGGTCGGGGTCGATGCGATCCCCCACGGCCAGCGCCAGACTGCGCGCCTCGCCGTGGGGTAGCAGGATGCCGGAAGCGCCGTCCAGCCGGATCTCCACCCAGCCGGAACGGCGCTTCGCCGGAACGATCCCGGTGATCCGGGTCACGCCGCGGCCCCCGTCGGCTCGCCCGGGCCGCCGGTCGAGCCGGCCCGGAGCGGCGGACGCACCGGAGTGTTACGAGACCTTTTCCGCCTCACGCTTGCCGTTCGCGCTCGCCTCGGGCTCGCCGTCCGGCTCTCCGCTCGCCTCCCCGGAGGCGCCCGGGACGACCATGCCCAGCTCCTCCCGGATCCGGGCCTCGATCTCTTCGGCGATGTCGGGGTTCTCCTTGAGGAAGGTCTTCGCGTTCTCGCGGCCCTGCCCCAGACGCACGTCGTCTCCGTAGGAGTACCACGCGCCGGCCCGATTCACGACGCCGATCTCCTCTCCCATGTCCACCAGCAGCCCTTCGCGGCTCACGCCCTGGTTGAACATGATGTCGAACTCGGCCTGCCGGAACGGGGGCGCGCACTTGTTCTTCACGACCTTCACGCGTGTCCGGTTCCCCACCTGCTCGTTGCCCTCCTTGATCGAGGCGATGCGGCGGATGTCGAGACGCAGGGAGGCGTAGAACTTGAGCGCCCGTCCCCCGCTGGTCGTCTCCGGGTTCCCGAACATGACCCCGATCTTCTCGCGGATCTGGTTCGTGAAGACCACGCACGCCCGCGAGCGTCCGATGGCGCCGGTCAGCTTGCGCAACGCCTGCGACATCAGCCGGGCCTGGAGACCGACGTGGGCGTCCCCCATCTCGCCTTCGATCTCGGCCCGCGGCACCAGCGCCGCCACCGAATCGATCACGATCACGTCGAGCGCGCCGGAGCGCACCAGCACTTCGGCGATCTCGAGCGCCTGCTCTCCGGTGTCCGGCTGCGAGACCAGCAGGTTCTCGACGTCCACGCCGAGCTTCTTCGCGTACCCCACATCGAGAGCGTGTTCGGCATCGATGAACGCGGCGACCCCGCCGTCCTTCTGCGCGTTCGCGATGACGTGGAGGGTGAGCGTCGTCTTCCCCGAGGATTCGGGACCGTAGATCTCCGTCACACGGCCCCGCGGGATTCCGCCGATCCCGGTGGCGTGGTCCAGGTTGAGCGCGCCGGTCGAGATGGCGGCTGTCTGGACCCGGGCCCCATCGCTTCCCAACCGCATGATCGCGCCCTTGCCGTGGGCCCTCTCGATCTGATTGATCGCGACCGACAGCGCCTTCTTCCGTTCCTCGTTCAACTCCAAGCCCATGTGACGCTCTCCCGGTGCCGAGATGAGGGGGTGATCCGCGGACGTGCCGACAATAGCACGGCGCACGACCTTTCGCAATTTCTTCGGGTGTCGCTCGCGCGGCCCCGAGCGCGTGCACCAAAGCTGGGCGGCCGGATCAACCGCGTGTCAACCGACCGTGCGTCCACACGACGGACAGAAGCGCTCGCCCGCGCGCAGCTCCGCACCGCAGCCCGGACAATCGGTGACCGCCGCGTCGCGGGTCCCGCCGTCCTCGCTCCCGGCCACGACCTGCGCATCCCCGCCCTCGACCGGGCCCCCGGCGACCCCGGCCGCCGGGGTCCCCGGGAGCTCCACGAGGGCCTCGTCCCGCGCCGCGAGCGCCTCGGCACGAAGCCGCTCGCGGACGGCCAGGTACTCCTCCTCGGAGATCTTGTCGGTGTCGTGCTCGAACTCGAGCTGCCGGAGCGCTTCGATGGCGGCGTCACGTCGCTCACCCGGCGCGAGGGCACCTTCTGCGTCCCTGCCGGCTCGCACCGCGCCCCAGATGATCGCCGTGGCGAGGAGGGCGAGGATGCCGGCGAACAGGACGAACCCGGTCATGCGCGCTCCCTCCGGCGGGCTCCGGCGAGCTCGACGGCGCGAGCCACGGCCTCGGCGGGCTCCGCGGCCATCTCGTCGAGGATCCCGTCGGGCAGGGTGGCCCGGAGCCCGATCAGCGGCGTCGAGAATTTGCGGCAGAACGCGGCCTCCGACAGGGTCCCCCACTCGCCGGCGATGGCGATCACCGCCTCGGAAGCGCGCGCGACGAGGACGTTCCTGCCCTCCCCCATCCCGGTGGCGATCGGGATCGTCACACCGGGGGCGGCCCCCTCATCGGTCGCGCCCGGCAGGATGCCGATCACGACGCCGCCCTCCGCTGCGGCCCCGTCGGCGGCGGCCCGCATCACCCCCCCGAGCCCCCCGCACACGGTGACCGCCTCGGCACGTGCGATCGCCGCGCCCACAGCGCGCGCGAGCGCCATCTCGGTCTCCGTGGCGCTCGAGGATCCGATCACGCCGATGCGCAGGGGACGACGTGTCTCCGCCGTGGCGGTGAGGGCCTCGCTCACGGTGATTGCTAGCGCTCGAGCTGCAGCGTAACGGGTCCGTCGTTCACGAGCTCCACCTCCATCATGGCTCCGAACACGCCCTCCTCCACCGGCCCATGCCGCCGGCAACTCCCGACGAACCGGTCGTACAGCGCCCGGGCCATCTGCGGCGCCGCGGCCGCCGCGAACGACGGCCTGCGCCCGCGGCTCGCGTCGCCGTACAGCGTGAACTGCGACACGACGAGGAGCTCGCCCCCGATGTCCGACAGCGACCGGTCCATGCGTCCGTCCTCGTCGGGGAATACCCGGAGCCCCCACAGCTTGTCCGCCATCCAGTCGAGCGTGTCGGGCGTATCGTCGGGGGCGAACGCCACCAGCGCCAGCAGCCCCTTCAAGATCGCGCCAACCGTGCGCCCCTCCACCCGCACCCACGCTCCGGACACCCGCTGGACCACGACGCGCACACCTGCCCTCCGATCCGGAATCCGACCTCGACCCCGCGAGCGTGGAAAGATGGCCCATCGCTCCAAAGCCAGCGAACCGCCGGACCGGCGTCCGGACAATTCACACGTTTTCTACAGGTTATCCACAGGCATTTCCACATCGCTTTTTTGCAAAAAACACGTTTCTGGAGAACACCGCTCCGGAGACCAGGCGGAAGGGTGCGTGGGAGGGGAAAGCCGATCCACATGCCGGCGGGACGCGCCCCTTCGGGCGGGGACACCCGGAGGGAGGCGTGGCGTACCGGTCGCACGAACGGGGAGTACCCACCCCGATGCACTCAGCCCCTGCCCACCCTAGCGGGTGTCAGGGGCCGAGAGAGGAGGTGTTTTTACGGCTTCAGTGACGCGATCCTGCTAGTTTGCGCGGCCTTGCAAGATCTCCACGAATCTTGGTACCGTGTGCCCGATCAGCTGCTGCGATCTTCGAGTCTTCGTCGGAGCAGCCGTCCGTTGCCGAACTTCGCCCCTTCTTGCCAGAACTCGCGTCCCGGCCCTGCTCTCGTTCGCGTCGGGCGCTCCGTGGTGCCGCCTTCCGCCTCGACCTTCCGGACTGGTCGGTGCTCCTCCCGAAGCACGCGAGGAGTTTAAAAAGATTCTTTTCTGGGGTCAAGCCTCGCGGGGCGTGAATCGTCATTTTTCAAAAAATTGGATTCCATCGTGCAGATCTCACGCGTCATTCCGGCGACCAAACCGCTGCTTTGCCCCCTGCAGGAGGGGTGGAGAGCGCCGCGGCGCTCACCCGACTGCCCTGCTCGCCGATACGCGCCAGCAGGCGGCGGAGGAGCGCGGCCGCGGGCAGCGTCCGGCCGAGCCCCTCCACCGATGCCACCACCACGAGCATCTCGCGGGCCCGCGACAGCGCCACGTTGAGCAGCCTGGGCAGGTCGGCGTTGCGCCGCTCGTCGAGGAACCAGCTGCGCCCGGGAGGCGCATCCACGGTGTCGATCACCACGATCCGCTTCTCGCGACCCTGGAATCGGTGGATAGTGCTCATCTGGAGCCCCGGGGGGGCGGCGCGCCCCAGGCGCCCGCGCACGAGGTCGCGCAGTTGACGGGTCTGCGCCCGGTACGGAGTCACGATCGCGATGTCGGACTCGCCGGCGGCCGCCGCACGCTCGAGGAACCAGAGCACCACCTCGGCGTGGACGGGATTGCGCCGCGAGCCACCCACGCGCTCCACGACGGCGCCCAGCTCGCTCGTGTCCAGGAGGAGGAGCGGCGAGCTCGCCCGTGGGCGCTCGAGCACCTCGCGGGCGTCCTCGAGGCGACCGTCGTAGAAGAACTCGCTCACCAGCGCGCGGATGTCGGGATCCATGCGGTACTGCACATCGAGCATGGCGCACAGGCGATCGCGCGGCGACGGGAGCCGGAAACCGTCCGCGTCCTCGGTGACCACGCCGGTCTCCCGGAACACGTCCGTCCGCAGCCAGCGCGTCGCGGCCGGACCCTGGCTGGTCACCACGGGCGGGAGCTGCTGGAAGTCGCCCACCGCGACGGCGCGCCGCGACGTCCACGCCGCCGCGAGTGCGACGTACGGGAGGGGAGCCGTGCTCGCCTCGTCCAGGAGGAGCGAGTCGAAGCGCAGCGAGCGCAGCTCCTCGCGCACGGCCAGACGGGCCAGGGTGGTGAGCACGACGTCGGCGTCCTCCAGCGCGCGCACGGACTGCCGCCCCACCTCCAGCATCGCCCGGCCGAGCGCGCGCGACACCTCGGTGTCGCCGCGGTCGCGAGCCAGCGCCAGGAGCCGCGACACCCGGGCGTGGGGGGTCGGCCCCGACCCGTTGACGGCGCCGGCTCCGATCCGGTACGTGCGCTCCAGCTCCTCGAGCAGCTGACGGACGCCGCCGGCTCCCGCCTCGATCCGGTGCGCCACGGCCCGCTCCAGCGTGAGCTCGGGGCGCGACGAGGTTCCGAGCTCCGATCCGACCCGTACGATGCGGTGGGCGGCGAGCCTCTCGGGATCGGCGATCGCCGCCACGCGAGCCGCGATCTCGTCCACGGCTCCGTTCGTGTGGGCCGTGACGAGAACCCGCCCCTCCCGGGCGAGCTCGAGCGCCGCTCGGGCCACCAGCCGGGACTTGCCCGTTCCTGGCGGTCCCCACACGAGCTGCGTATCGCTGCCGAGCAGCCGTTCGAGCGCCGCCGCCTGCGGCTCGTTCAGGTCTTCCGACGTGGCGAGGGCCGATGGGCGGCGGGCGAGCGACGGAGGGCGCCGGCCGAACAGACCGAGGACGGTGTTCGGGTAGTAGGCGCCGGGGTCCCCGGCGACCTCCGCCAGGCGATCGGCGAGCTCCCGCAACAGCCAGGTCGGGTCGAACTCCAGCTCGGGCGCCACCAGCCGATCGCCGCGCCATTCCGGGATCAGCGTCTGCACCGTGCACAGGTCGCGGTCCACCTCGAGCACGATCCCGAGCGACTCCTTCCCCGAGGCCCGGATCCGCACACGGTCCTCGATCCGGATGTCGTACATTCCCCGCGGAAGCTGGAAGGAATAGCGGAACCCGGTGCCCGCCTCGCCGCGCGAGCGTCCGGAGAGGGCCGCGATGGGCGCCTCGAGTCCGCGGCGCGCGAGCGCAGCGCGGACCGCGTCGATCTCCTCCTCGAGGGCGCTCCGGCAGTCCGCGATGAGGAGCCACAGGGGCTCGAGCGCCCCCGGCTCCGCCCCGGGCGGCGTCATCGGGTCGCCACGCGTGGGACGGGGCGCCGGAGACCGCCCGGATGTCGCGGCCGGGGCGAGGGGCAAGCACACGAACGGACAAGGACATGACCCGACGATCGGACGGACGCGCGACCACGGACGAGGGGCGGCCGGATGGATCCGCCGCGGACGCCGAAACGGGCCGGGACTGGAGTCCCGCGGAGCTCCGCGAGGCCCTCGAGCTCACGACCCGGTGGCTGCTCGACTACCGGGACAGGGTGGGAACGCTCCCCGTGCTGTCGCGCGCGCGGCCCGGCGAGGTCCACGCCCGGCTCCCCGCCACGGCTCCACGCGGCGCCGAGCCGTTCGGGCGCGTGCTGGAGGACTTCGATCGCATCATCGTCCCCGGGCTCACGCACTGGAACCACCCCGGCTTCCTCGCCTACTTCGCCAGCGCGACGCGGGGGCCCAGCGTGGCCGCCGAGCTCATGATCGCCGCGGTCGGCGTGAACGCCATGTTGTGGCGCACCTCGCCAGCGGCCACGGAGCTCGAGCTGGTGGTGGTGGACTGGCTGCGCGAAGCCCTCGGGCTTCCCGACGCCTACCGCGGCGTCATTCTCGACACGGCGTCCACGTCGAGCTTCACCGCGCTTCTCGCGGCGCGCGAGCGGGCGGGTGACCGGGTGCGCGATCACGGCCTCGCCGACGGCCCGCGGCTCGCCCTGTATGTGTCCGAGCAGGCGCATTCCTCGCTCGAGAAGGCGGCCATCGCCGCCGGGCTGGGACGGTCGGCCGTGCGCCGCATCCCGACGGACGGGAGCTTCCGCATGGATGTGGCGGCTCTGGCTCGGGCCGTCGACGCCGACATCGCGGAGGGGACCCGTCCGACCCTCATCGGCGCCACCGTGGGAACCACCTCGACCGCGAGCGTCGACCCGGTCGGGGACATCGCGACCGTCGCCGAGCGCGTGGGCGCGTGGCTGCACGTCGACGCGGCGTACGCCGGCTCGGCGGCGCTGCTCCCGGAGCAGCGGCACTGGTTCGCGGGCTGGGAGCGCGCCGACTCCATCGTCGTCAACCCGCACAAGTGGCTCGGCACGTCTCTCGATTGCTCGGTCCTGTTGTTCCGCGATCCGGCGCCGTTCCGGGAGGCGCTCGCTCTCACGCCCGCCTATCTCGAATCCGAGCACGGCGAGGCGGTGAACCTGATGGACTTCGGGCTCCCCCTCGGCCGGCGGTTCCGGGCGCTCAAGCTGTGGGTCCTGTTCCGTTGCGTCGGGACGGAGGGGCTCGCCGCATCGTTGCGTGAGCATATCGAGCTGGCCCGTGGGTTCGCGAACGACATCGAGGCGGACCCGCGCTTCGGTCTCGCGGCGCCGCTCCGCTTCGGCACGGTGTGCTTTCGCGCGCGGCCGGCCGGGGGCGCCGCCTCCGGCGCTCGCTCGGACGAGCTGAACCGCCGCGTGCTCGAGCGGGTAAACCGACGCGGACGGGTGTTTCTCTCGCACACCGAGCTCGACGGGCGTTATACTCTGCGCCTGTCGATCGGAAGCGTCCACACCCGGGACAGCCACGTCCGCGAGGCGCTGTCCGAGCTCGAGATGGCGTACGAGGCGGAGCGCGAGAGTCCAGGAGGACCAGGTGAATAGAGTCGGGTCGAGGGTGCGGACGGTGGCGATGGCGGCATGGACGCTGTCGGTGGCGGGGTGCGCTTCACAGGCGGAGAGCGCGCAGGAGAGCTCCGTGGTTCCCGCCGACCTCCAGGTTGCGAGCGAGCGGGCCGATCGGGCGCGCGCGAAGGGCGAAGGGGATGCGCCGATCCGCATCGTGGAGATCTCCGATTTCCAGTGCCCCTACTGCCGGCAGTTCTACGACGAGACCCTCGCCAGGATCGACAGCGCCTACATCGAGACCGGCAAGGCGAGCTACCTGTTCGTCTCCTACGCGAACCCCGGACACGGCCGCGCGTGGCCGGCCCTCGAGGCCGCCTACTGCGCGGGCGCGGTGGGCAAGTTCTGGCCCATGCACGACGTCCTGTTCGAGCGGCAGGAGGAGTGGGGCGCCGCGGCAGATCCGTTCGAGCTGTTTCTCCGCTACGCGCGGGACATGAACATCGACGGCGAGTCGTTCGCGTCCTGCGTGCGGAACAGCCTCCTGGCGCCGCTCCTCCTGCGCGACTACACGAGCGTCATGCGGGCCGGGATCTCGAGCACGCCGTACTTCATCCTCGCCGACAGCGTGGCCATCCGCGGCGCGGCCGATTTCGAGACGTTCCGGTCGGCCATGGACACGCTCCTCGTGCTGCGCGGCAAGGCGGCCACCGGCGAGGGGAGTCCCTAGACCCCGGGCGGGTGGGGCTAGTCGCCGTCCTTCCGGAACACGACCCGGATCCCCTCCACCGCCTCGGCCGCGACCGAGGCGCCACGGTCGAGTACGTCGGCCAGCTCCCGCTCGCCAGTGCCCACGAGCGGGATATCGAAGCTGAAGTGCACGGCGACACCGGCGGGGCGCACGCTCTCGCGCGGGTCCTCCCAGCCCACGTCGGGGTCCAGCGAGCCCTCGATGTGGACCTCCACGCTGTCCGAGGTCGCCCCGACCTCCTGCGCCACCCGGGTGAGCCTCGAGGCCAGCGCCTCGTTGCGTCCCGGGTCCGACGGACGCTCCTCGAGCCACAGGGCGGGCGGCGCGACATCCACGTGCAGGAAGCCCAGCATCACCTCCGGGTCGAGCTCGAGCTCGAGATCCCCGGCCAGCGGATCGTCACTCTCGGGCTGGACGAAGTACGTGGACAGGCCCTCGACGCCGATGTTGGCCAGACCGAGCGCCATCTCGTCGATCACCAGCTCGACGAGGGCGGACGGGGCGTGGAGCGTGTCGAGCGCGCCCGACTCGAGGATGTCGAGCTCGGACTGGTCGTACGCCAGGGCGCGGAAGAACCACGACAGGGGCTCCTGACGACCCTCGAACAGGTCGCGCACGCCGAGCCCGTGCTGGCGCAGGGCCGCGAGCAGCAAGGCCCCGATCTGGTGACGGGTCAGGTCGGCCATGAGGCTCCGATGGCGGCTCAGCCCGGGATCATGATGTGGGCCGTGGGGCGTCCGGGGAACATGAGCCACGGTCCGCCCGCCGATCCCTCTTCCGGCAGACCCGTGTCGGCCGCGGTGGCGAACGGCACATACATCACGGTCAGCCGGCGCAGGGTCGTCGGATCGCCGTCCCAGCCTTCCTCGGAGAACAGCTGGTGGAGGAGCGCACGGTCGGGCATGTCGAGCGTCCCGGCCTCGATCTCGGCCCAGCGACGCTGCACCGACTCCCGACCCGTGACCCCCTCCCGCCGCAGGGCGCGCCCGCGCGCCATGTACGGCTCGAGCGAACGGTGGTAGCAGGCGGTGTGAAAGCGATCGTCTCCGGGGTCATCCGCCAGGCACACGAACTCACCGTCCCCTTCGCGGACGACGGTCCACTCCCCATCCCGGAGCGCCATGACGGTCGCGGCGGCGCGCCCGGTCTCGGGCAGGGGCAGGACCGCTCGCCCCACCTCGTCCGTCTGACCTGTCAGCGCGGCGGGGGCCGCGCACAGCACCGCGAGCAGGGCGAGTCCGGACCCTCGTGGCGACATGTTCGTCCTCCTGACGTGCCGATGACCGCCGCACGCTCCCACGCGATCGGGGAGCTCGGGGTGGACCCCGGCGGGCGGCGTCGAAGCCGCGGCCCACCAATAAGGTGCCTGCCGGACGAGCGCGCAATCGGGCCCTGCCAGCGGCCCGCGTCGGATTGCGTGATGTCGGCGCGTGCTCAAGATTCGCGCGCGGATCGACACCAAGGTGGAGCGCGGCGCCCCGGCCACCCGGGCCGCTGCGACGATCGAGCGGAAGGGTTCGGCCTGTGAGCCTCAGAATCGCGGTCCCGAAGGAGACGGCGCCCGGCGAAACGCGCGTCGGGCTCACACCCGACGCGATCAAGCGTCTCTCCTCCGAACCGATCTCCATCGTGGTCGAGAGTGGGGCCGGCGAGGAAGCCGGATTCCTGGATCAGGCCTACCGCGATGTCGGCGCCGAGATCGCACCCGACGTGTCGTCGCTGTTCGAGGGAGCCGACGTGGTCCTCAAGGTGGCCCCACCCCGCGAGCTCGACGACGGCGGCCACGAGGTCGACGCACTCCCCGACGGGGCGCTCCTCGCCTGCTTCCTCCGCCCGCATGAGAGCGGGGCGCTGCTCGAGCGGCTCGCCGCCCGGAACATCACCGCGCTCGCGCTCGAGCTCGTGCCGCGCATCACCCGCGCGCAGTCGATGGACGCGCTCTCCTCCCAGACCAACCTGGCGGGATACAAGGCGGTGATCATCGGGGCCGATGCGCTCGGCCGCATCTTCCCCCTGCTCATGACCGCGGCCGGTACGCTGTCCCCGGCGCGCGTGCTCGTCCTCGGGGCGGGGGTGGCGGGTCTGCAGGCGATCGCCACTGCCAAGCGGCTCGGGGCGGAGACGTGGGGATACGACATCCGCGCGGCCGTCAGGGAGCAGGTCGAGAGCCTCGGGGCGCGGTTCGTGGACGTGGAGGAGGGGGCTCCAGCCGATCTCGAGACCGAGGGAGGGTACGCGAAGCAGCTTTCCGACGAGGAGCAGGCGAGGAGGCGGGAGCTGCTCGCCAGCCATGTGGCGAAGGCGGATGTGGTGATCACCACCGCGCTCGTCCCCGGCAAGCGTGCTCCCATCCTGATCACGGAGGACACGGTGCGGCGCATGAAGCCCGGCAGCGTGATCGTCGACCTGGCGGGCGAGAGCGGTGGCAACTGCGAGCTCAGCGAGCCGGGCGGTGTCGCGCGGGTGCACGGCGTCCGGATCCACGCCCCGCTCAACGTGCCGGCCACCCTTCCGACCCATGCGAGCCAGCTGCTCGCCCGCAACCTGTCGGCCCTGCTCAAGCCGATGATCGGGCCGGAAGGGATCACGATCGACTTCGACGACGAGGTCGTGGCCGGCTGCTGTGTCACGCACGCGGGTGCAGTGCGGCTCGACGGCTGACTCCGCGACCCGCTGAAACACGAAACGAGGCTCGACCGATGACCGGAACCCTGCTGGTGGGCCTGTACGTCTTCGTCCTCGCGATGTTCGTGGGGTTCGAGATCATCACCAAGGTCCCCCCGAAGCTCCACACGCCCCTCATGTCCGGGTCGAACGCGATCTCGGGCATCTCGATCGTGGGCGCGCTGCTCGTGGTCGGCCGCGGTGAGTCCCCCCTCATGCACTGGATCGGTGTCGCCGCCCTCATCATGGCCACCATCAACGTCGTCGGCGGGTTCGTGGTCACCGACCGGATGCTCCGGATGTTCGAGAGCAAGGACGCGAATTGATGGGCCTCACGACCGGCATCGAGCTCGCCTATCTGGTCTCGGCCGCCCTGTTCATCCTCGGCATCAAGCGGCTCGGCCACCCCGACACCGCGCCGGGCGGCAACCGGCTGGCGGCCGTGGGGATGCTGCTGGCCATCGCGGCCACGCTGCTCGATCGGCAGATCGTCGAGTTCGGCTGGATCATCATCGGGATCGCGATCGGGGCGCTGATCGGTCTCGTGATGGCGCGCACCGTGAAGATGACGGCCATGCCGCAGATGGTCGCCGTGTTCAACGGCTTCGGCGGGGCCGCCTCCGGCCTGGTGGCGATCGGCGAGTTCCTCCGCATCCAGGGCTCCGGCGTCCCGCTCGAGGCCGACTCGGGCGTGTCGATCATGGCCGGCACGCTCATCGGCGCAGTGACCTTCTCGGGCAGCATGGTGGCGTACGGGAAGCTCGAGGGAATCATCACCGGCAACGCGATCCAGAATTCCTTCATCCGGGCGGTCTCGATCCTGCTCGCCGTCGGGTCGCTCGGTGCGGCCGGATACCTCGTCGGCCTGCGGCCGGACCTCCTCGTCTTCTTCGCGCTCGTGGCGGCGGCGCTCGTGTTGGGGGTCCTCGTCGTGATCCCGATCGGCGGGGCCGACATGCCGGTGGTGATCGCGCTGCTCAACTCGTACTCCGGTCTGGCGGCCTCCGCGGCGGGCTTCGTGCTCGAGAACAACTCCCTCATCATCAGCGGCGCGCTCGTCGGCGCCTCGGGGCTCATCCTCACGAGCATCATGTGCCGGGCGATGAACCGCTCGCTGGCCAACGTGCTGTTCAGCGCATTCGGCACGGGCGTGGCGGGACCATCGGCGGGCGCGGTGGGCGACCGGGTCGCCACCCCCATCGAGGCCGAGGACACCGCGATGATCCTGGGCTACGCCTCTCAGGTGGTGTTCGTCCCGGGGTACGGGCTCGCCGTGGCGCAGGCCCAGCACAAGCTCCGCGAGCTGGGCGATCTGCTCCTCGCCAGGGGGGTCCAGGTGCGCTACTGCGTGCACCCGGTCGCGGGTCGCATGCCGGGCCACATGAACGTCCTGCTCGCCGAGGCCAACGTGCCCTACTCGGAGCTGTGCGAGCCCGAGGACGTGAACCCCGACATGGAGAACATCGACGTGGCCGTCGTCGTGGGAGCCAACGACGTGGTCAATCCCCTGGCCCGCGATGACCCGTCGAGCCCCATCGCCGGCATGCCGATCATCGAGTGCGACCGCGCCAAGACGTCGATCGTGATCAAGCGCTCGCTGTCACCGGGCTACGCCGGGCTGGACAACCCGCTGTTCTACAAGCCGAGCAATCGCATGTTCTTCGGGGATGCCGCCGAGGTGCTGGCGAAGATCGTGGAGGAGGTCAAGGAGCTCTAGCCGCGCGCACCAGGCCGCGATCGGGTCTCCTCACGGACGCGTCGATGGCGCGCGCCGCGGGCCACCGAAGGCCCTCGAACGCGGCGCGGCGGGCGCGTTGCCCGGGCTCCCGGACGATCCATACCTTGCGTCCCCCGGTCCGCGCTCCGCACGGGTCGTAGAACTCGACGCCACAGGAGGACACGTCTCCATGAGCATCGGCTCGCTCATCCCCGTTCGGCTCTCCCGCCCCACCCGTGCGCCGTCGTTACCGACGATCGCCGCGGCCCTGTGCCTGTTCGCGCTGCCCATCGGCGCCTCGGGCCAGACTCCGAGCGCCGCGAGCGCGTTCGACGACGCCGACTTCGAGGGGCTCTCGTTCCGCTCGATCGGTCCCACGCGCGGTGGTCGCAGCACGGCGGTGGCCGGGATCACGGAGGAGCCGCTCACCTTCTTCATGGGATCCACCGGGGGCGGCGTGTGGAAGACCGAGGATGCGGGCCAGGACTGGACGAACATCTCGGACGGCTCCTTCGAGACCGGTTCGATCGGGGCGATCGACGTGGCGGACTCGGATCCCAACGTGATCTACGTGGGCACCGGCTCGGCGTGCATCCGGGGCAACGTCTCCAAGGGAATCGGCGTGTACCGAAGCACGGATGGAGGCGAGAGCTGGACGCACATCGGACTCCCGAACGCGGGCCAGATCGGCCGGATCGAAGTCGACCCGAGCGACCCGGACGTCGCGTTCGTCGCCGCCCTCGGCGACCCGTTCGGGCCCAATCCCGAGCGGGGCGTGTACCGCACGCGGGACGGCGGCGCGAGCTGGGAACGCGTGCTATTCGTATCCGACTCGACCGGGTTCGTGGACCTGGCGCTCAACCCGAAAAACCCACGCATCGTGTTCGCGGCGGCATGGCGCGCCGAGCGCAAGCCGTGGACGGCGATCTCGGGCGCCGAGGAGGGCGGCGTGTGGCGCTCGAAGGACGGGGGGGACACGTGGAAAAAGCTCGAGGGCGGGCTCCCGACGGGGCTCGTCGGAAAGGCGGGGGTCACGGTATCGCGCGCCAACCCGAACCGCGTGTGGGTGCTCATCGAGGCTCCCGAGGACCGCGGCGGCGTGTACCGCTCGGACGACGGCGGTGACAGCTGGGAGCATGTGAACGACGACCGCATGCTTCGGCAGCGCGCCTGGTACTACACGCACATCTACGCCGATCCGGTGGATGAGAACACGGTCTACGCCCTCAACACCGGCTACTACAAGTCGGTGGACGGGGGCCGCACGTGGCAGGGGTACCGCCTGCCGCACGGCGACGTGCACGACCTGTGGATCAACTACGAGAATCCCGATAAGCAGATCGTGTCCGACGACGGTGGCGCCCAGGTGACCGTGAACGGGGCGGAGACGTGGTCGACGTACTTCAACCAGCCCACCGCGGAGATCTACCGGGTGGTGGTGGACGACCAGTTCCCCTACCGCGTGTACGGACCGCAACAGGACAATACCACGATCATGGTGCCCAGCCGCGGCCTGCCCTCGGTGGTGGACGGTCAGTACTGGGCCTCCGTGGGGGGCTGCGAGAGCGGGCACATCCAGGTCGACCCCCGCGACCCGAACGTGACCTACGCGGGCTGCTACGGGGGGAGCATCAACCGGGTGAACCGCGAGACGGGAGACGTGCGCGAGCTGCTTCTCTATCCGCAGCTCGCGCTCGGGCAGGCGCCCCGCGACCTCCGGCACCGCTTCCAGTGGAACGCGCCCATTCGCCTGTCGCCGCACGATCCCGACGTCCTGTACCACATGTCGCAATACGTGAACCGGACGACGGACGGAGGCGCCTCGTGGGAGACCATCAGCCCCGACCTGACGCGCAACGACACCACGAAGCAGGACTACGCGGGGGGTCGCATCACGTGGGACGACACGGGGATCGAGGTGTACGGGACGATCTTCGCGTTCGAGGAGTCGCCGCTCGAGCAGGGGGTTCTGTGGGCCGGCTCGGATGACGGACTCGTCCACATCTCGCGCGACGACGGGGAGAACTGGACGGATGTGACGCCACCGGGGCTGCCGGCGTACTCGACCGTCAACGTGATCGAGCTCTCCACGCACGCGCCGGGACGGGCGTTCGTGGTCGCCTACCGGTACCGCATGGCCGACTACGGCTCCTATGTCTTCCGCACGGACGACTACGGGCAGACGTGGACGAGGATGGGGACCCGGGGGATCGACGAGGGCGACTTCGTGCGCGTGGTGCGTGAGGACCCGGAGCGGCAGGAGCTCCTGTTCGCGGGCACCGAGCACGGTCTGTACGCGAGCCTCGACGGTGGGACGAGCTGGCGGTCGCTGCAGCGCGATCTGCCGGTCACGCCCGTGACCGACCTCGTGATCCACGATGGAGACCTCGTGGTCGCCACCCAGGGACGCGCGTTCTGGATTCTCGACGACCTCACTCCCCTCCGCCAGATGACGGCGCAGACCGCCGCCGCGCCGCTCCACCTGTACGAGCCGCGCCCGGCGGTCCGCGCGCAGAACGTCTCTCCTGGCGGCGCCCCGATCTACTTCCACCTCGGCCAGGACCCCGAGGAGGCGGTGCTGCTCGAGATCCTCGACACGAACGACCGTCCGGTGCGCGTCTACTCGAGTCGACCGTCCGAGCTCAGCGACGAGATGAAGACCGAGCGTGGACGCGACGCCGACTGGTCGCCCGACCCGCTCGAGGCGAAAGCCGGTCTGAACCGCATGGTGTGGAACCTCCAGGAGGAGGGGCCGGACATGCTCGAGGACGCCCGCATCTGGGGGTTCACGGGCCGCGTCCCGGCCGTGCCGGGGCGCTACCGCGTGCGCCTCAGCATGGGGGAGGAGTCGCAAACGCAGGATCTCGAGGTGCGGATCGATCCCCGGGTCGCGGACCAGGTGACGGTCGCCGATCTCCAGGCGCAGCACGACATGATGGTCCGGGTGCGGGAGATGCTCGAGCAATCCCACGACGCGGTGCGCGACATCCGCTCCATCCGTACCCAGATGAAGGACATCGCCGATGAGGCCGAGAAGGCCGGCTACGGTGAGGAGTTCGGGGACATGGCCGAGAAGACGGGCGAAAAGCTCACTGCGGTCGAAGAGCAGCTCTTCCAGACGAAGAACGAGAGTGGTCAGGATCCGCTCAACTTCCCGCCCATGCTCGACAACCAGATCGCCACGCTGTACGGCTACATTCTCTCCACCTACGACAGACCCAACGCGGGGGCGAGCGAGCGGCTGGAGGACCTGCAGAGTCTGCTGGGCGGCCAGCTCGGCGCCTTGCGCGCGATCATCGACACCGATGTCGCCGAGTTCAATCGGCAGCTGCGGGAGAAGGGCGTGCCGGGCGTGATCGTGCGCACGCCGCCACGCGCGACGAGCTAGAAGCCTCTCCCGGCAGCGCGGGGCTCGCCGGCACCTCCAGGTTCCGGCGCCACCCCGCCGCCCCCCCCGGCGGCCGCACGGCCGCTCCGCCGGCTCGTGTCGCGGACCGGTTCGGGTTGCCCCGCCGGATCCGACGGGCACGCGTGTCAGAACCTCCGGCGCCCGCTCGTTCCACTCTTGCGACTCCAATGTGCGGTACAACGCGAGAACCCCTGGCGCAGGGGAGATGAGGCCTGGATGAGACCTCGGGGGAGACGTCGGGCTCGAGACGTGCGAGCGGGGGGTGCCGTGGCGATCGTCCTCGCGGCGGCGCTGCTCGGGGCCTGCGACGACGATCTGGGGCTGGTGTGCACCACCGAGTTCGTCTATGGGCTCAACCTCACCGTCCTCGACGGGCAGGGGGGACCGGCGGCCCAGGGGGCGACGGGGATCGCGATCGACGGCGCGTACAGCGAGACCCTGATGGTGCTGGAGCCGGAGACGATGGTCGGAGCCGGTGAGCGCGCCGGCACGTACGACATCACCGTCACGAAGCCGGGATACGTGACCTGGTCGGCCGACGACGTGACCGTGACCGAGAACGAGTGCCACGTGAACCCGGTGACGCTCCAGGCGAACCTGATCCCGGTTCCCTGAGCGCGAGCGCACCCGGAGAGGGGCGGCCGTCACGACCCGGCGCTGGGCGTCGGGGAACACACTGCGCGCTCCGCGGATGAGACTCCGCGACGTGGCGGTCGTCCCGCTTCACTTCCTGCCCGGGCATTCCCGACCCACCCGACGCCCGAGGCGGTCGAGGAGGTGCGCCCGACGTGGCGAGCGGATTCGCGCCGGAGGTACAATACGGGTGCAGGCGGATCCAGTGGACCGCTCCCGATCGAATCAGCCGAAGGCCGTCATGCACGAAACGCCCATCGCCCGCATCCTCGACCTGATTCCGGCGGGCGCGCAGAATATCCGGGGGCGATCGCTCGACGAAGCGCGCGCCCTGCTCCTCTCCGGGGACGCCCGCGCCGCCGCGGCGATCGAGGGCTCGTTCGCGCTCGTGGCGCGCGAGGACGAGGTCGTCAGGCTGGCCCGGAGCCTCGACCGTCCCCTGCGCTACTTCCTGGCCAAGGAGGCGTCCGGCCCCATGCTCGTCGTGTCGGACCGCGTGGACACGATCCGCGCGGCGCTCGAGGCCGAGGGATACGGGGGACAATTCCACCCCTCCTACACCCGCATGGTGCCGGCCCACCACGTGGTGGAGATTCGTCTCGTGGGGTGCCCGGACCCCAACCCCGGGTACCGGCGGTTCTTCGATCCGCCCCGTGGCACCCTGCCGGCCGACATCGACGACATCGGGCGGGCGTACGTGGGGGCGCTGCTCGAGGAGGTCCGCGCCTGGATCGCGGGGGTGCCGGACGATGCGCCGATCGGAGTGCTGTTCTCGGGGGGCGTCGACAGCGGCGCGGTGCTGCTGGCCACGTACCGGATGCTGCTCGACACGGGGCGTTCGCCCTCCCGGCTCAAAGCCTTCACGCTGTCGGTCGAGGGAGGGGGCGAGGACGTCGCCCAGGCGCGTGATTTCCTGAGGCGCACGGGCCTCGGGATGCTGGGCGAGCCGATCGAGGTGTCGCGCGGGGCCGTCCGGCCGCTCCAAGCCGTGGAGTTGATCGAGGACTACAAGCCGCTCGACGTGGAGTGCGCCGCGGTCTCGCTCGCGCTCCTCCGCGGGATCCGCGACCGCTATCCGACCTGGACGCACCTGATCGACGGCGACGGCGGCGACGAGAACCTCAAGGACTACCCGATCGAGGAGAACGACGAGCTCACCATCCGGAGCGTGGTGAACAACCGAATGCTGTACCACGAGGGCTGGGGCGTCGACGCGATCAAGCACTCCCTCACCTACTCGGGCGGCCTCAGCCGCGGGTGCGTGCGGGGATACGCGCCCGCCCGGCGGCACGGGTTCTCGCTGTTCTCCCCGTTCACCTCGCCCCGGCTTGTCGCGGTCTCCGAGGCGATCCCGTTCGCCGAGCTCACGCGGGGCTCGCACGAGGCCCTGTACGAGCTCAAGGGGCGCGTCGTCGCGAGCGGGATGGAGCGACTCACGGGGATCCGGATGCCGGCGCACCCCAAGCGCCGCTTCCAGCACGGGGCCGCCGACCGCCGCGTCACCCGGGACCTGTTCGCAACCGAGGCGCGATACCGGGCGCACTTCCTCTCCCTGCACGAGTGAGCACCAGGTCGCCGTCCGGCCTCGACATCGAGCCGTGGACGGCGGCGCGCATCCGCGCCCTGCGACCGGCGCGGTCCGCGGTCGACCCCGGGCGACCCCTCGCCCGCGTCTGGGAGACCGAGCGGCGAACGGACGGCGGACGGCGGCGGGTGCTGACCGTGTTCCTGGCCGGCGCCGAGTGTCCGTTCACGTGTCTGTTCTGCGATCTGTGGCGCCACACGCTGGACGGACCCACCCCGGCCGGCGCGATCCCCGACCAGATGGCGGCGGCGCTCGCCGCGGCGGCGCCCGTGCCCGACGGGTGCGCGATCAAGCTCTACAACGCGAGCAACTTCTTCGACCCACGCGCCGTCCCCCCGGAGGACGACGCGCGGATCGCCGATCTGTGCGCGGCGTTCGAGCGCGTCACGGTCGAGTGCCACCCGCGACTCCTGGGGAGGCGCTGCGCGCGCTTCGGGGACCTCCTCGAGGGCCGCCTCGAGATCGCGATGGGGCTCGAGACCGTCCACCCCGACGTGTTCCCGCGGCTCGGCAAGGGGATGACGCGCGGCGACTTCGACGCGGCCGTCGGGTGGGCACGAGCCCGCGGGCTGGGGACGCGGGCATTCGTGCTCGTCGGGCTGCCCTGGGTCGCGGCGACGGAGTTCGCGCCGTGGGCCGCCGCGTCCGCCGCGCATGCCGCCGGGCTGGGGGTCGACCGGGTGAGCCTGATCCCGCTGCGGACCGGAAACGGGGCGCTCGACGCGCTGGCGGAGACGGGCCACCTGGAGCCTGTCCGCCTGAGGCACGTGGAGGAGGCGCTGGCGCTCGCCCTGGAGCGCGTGGGCGGCGAAGCGATCGTCGAGGCCGACCCCTGGGACCTGGAGCCGCTGGCAGCGTGCGCGGCGTGCGGACCGGATCGCATCGCGCGGCTGCGCCACGCCAACCTGACCCAGACGGCACCGCGGCCCGGCTCCTGCGACTGCCGCGGATGAGCGCGCCCGTCGCGATCCTCGGCTCGGGGGTGGCCGGCTCGGTGCTGGCACGTCTCCTCCGGGCCCGCGGGCGGGACGTGGTGCTCGTCGAGCGCGGGCGTCACCCGCGATTCGCCCTCGGCGAGTCGTCGACCCCGCTCGCGGCGATCTGTCTGGAGCGGCTGGCCGCCGCCCACGGCCTGCCGGACCTGGCCGATCTGGCATCCTACGCGCGGTGGTCCACCAGGCTCCCCCAACTGGGACGCGGCCTGAAGCGCGGCTTCACCTTCTACCGACACGCACCCGGCCAGCGGTTCGCCAACGGGCCACGGAACGAGGCGCGTCTCCTGGTCGCGGCGAGCCCCGACGACGAAGTGGCCGACGCGCACTGGCTGCGGAGCGATGTGGACGCGCACCTCGTGTCGAAGGCGTGCGCGGAGGGCGTCGAGCTGATCGATGAATGCGAGCTCGGGACGCTCGCGCGGCATGGAGACGGGTGGCGGATGGAGGGAACCCGTCGCGGACGACGCGTGACGATCGACGCCTCGTTCGTCGCGGATGCGACCGGCCGGGCCGCGTGGCTCGCGACGCGACTCGGCATCGCGCGGCGGCGGCCACACGGGTCGCCCTCCACGGGGCTCGTGTTCGGTCACTTCGACCGGGTGGGGTCGTTCGTCGAAGCCGCGACGGCGGACGGGGCCGAGCTCTCGCCCGGCCCGTATCCCGAAGAGCGGGCGGCGGTCCACCACCTGCTCGACGAAGGCTGGGTATACGTGCTTCCGTTCGACGACGGACGGGTGAGCGCGGGCGCGGTGCTCGACCTGTCCTCCCCGGGGACGGCGCGCATCCTGCGCCGGCCGCCGGAGCGGGCCTGGCGGGCCGTGCTCGACCGGTACCCCACGCTCGCCGCGCAGCTCGGGGGGGCGCGGCCCCTGCGGCCACTCGGGTCGGTGGCCCGGCTACAGCACCGGTTCGCGACCGCGGCCGGGGACGGCTGGGCGCTCCTCCCGCACACGTTCTTCTTCGCGAGCCCCATGTTCTCGACCGGTATCGCGTGGAGCCTGCTCGGGGCCGAGCGGCTGGCCGGGATCATCTCGCCGGACGGTGGCGGCCGGCATCCGGACCGGGCGATGGGGCTCGCCGTCTACGACGCACTGCTCGCCGACGAAGCGGACTTCCTGGAGACGCTCGTGGCCCCGGCGTACCGCCTTCGGCGAGATTTCGACGCGTTCGTGGCCTGGACCTACGTGTACTTCGCCGCCGCCAGCTACGTGGAGGCCCGGCAGCGGCTCGAGGCGGCGCCCGAGCCTGGCGGGTGGGCGTCCACCGGCTTCCTGGGAGCCACCGATCCCGAGATCCGAAGGCTCGCGAATCGCGTCCTCCGGACGCTGCGCGAGGAGGCGGCGGGCTCGGCGGGGGACACCGGGGGCAGCCCCCGCGCGTCCCGGCTGGAGCGACGCGTGGCGGATGCGATCGTGCGGCGGAACGTGGCCGGGCTCGCCGACCCGCGCAGCCGACGGTCCTACCCCGTGAATCTGGACGCCCTCGTGGACGCGGCCGGCTTGTTCGGTATGTCGAAGTCGGAGATGCGCGCCGCGCTGCCCCGGCTGCGCGGCGGGAGCCCGGGGCCGCGCGAGGTGGGGACATGCGCGGCGTCGTGACCGGGCTCGGCCCGTCTCAGGAGTTCCGCCGCGCCAGCCCGAGCGCGAAATCGGGCCCAGGGTCCGTATCCCAGCGAACGAGCGCCAGACCGGCTTCCGACACCAGCGAGCGCACCGAGGCCTCGGTGTACTTGTGGCTGAGCTCGGTCCGAATGCGCTCCCCCTCCTCGAGCCTCACCTCGAGGTCGATCGCCCGCAGGCGGGCGACGACGGGACGCCTCGCGATCAGGTACATCTCGATGCGTTCCCTCTTCCGATCGTACACGGCGAGGTGCTCGAAGTCGTCGAGCCGGAAGTTCCCACCCAGCTCGCGGTTCAGGACGCGCAGCAGGTTGAGGTCGAACCTCGCCGTGACGCCGCGCGAGTCGTTGTAGGCCGCTTCCAGCCGCGCCGGATGCTTGACGAGATCGAACCCGATGAGGAATCCGTCGGCGCCGCTCATCTGGTCGCGAACGCGTCTCAGGAAGCCGACCGCTTCCTCGCGGGTCAGGTTCCCCACCGTGGAGCCGAGGAACAGGATCAGACGTGGTCGCTCCGCGAACGGCAGGAACACGTGTCGCTGGAAATCGGCCAGGACGCCTTCCAGCTCGATGTCCGGGTAGCGGGCGGCGAGTGCGCCCGCCGAGGCGACGAGCGCGGATTCGGATACCTCGACCGCGCCGAACGCTTCGAGCAGCCCGTGGGCGTGCATGGCGTCGAGCAGGATGCGTGTCTTCCTGGCGCTCCCGGACCCGTACTCGACCAGGGCGCGAGGCTCCACCTCGGCCACGAGGGCGTCTGCCACCCGCTCGAGGATGCCCCGTTCGGTGCGGGTCTGATAGTACTCGGGGAGGCGGGTGATCTCCTCGAACAGCTCGGAGCCGCGCCGGTCGTAGAAGTATTTGGGCGGTAGCCAGCGAGGGGAGGCCGTCAGGCCGACCCGGGCATCGTGCGCCAGCCCGGCCATCGGGTCCGACTCGCTGCCCGCATGCCGGATGAGGATCCTGTCGGTGTGTTGTTGTACCGCCAACGTCGGCCTCCGTATGATGCGCCAGCGACCCAAGATCGGCGGGCGGCGCATCGGATGCGAGCACCGCGAGGGGTGGAATCGACGGAGGCGATGAGCGCGGCTGGAGTATCGTTCGAGGCGGTGGACGTGCTGCTCGGAGAACGGACGGTGCTGTCGGGGCTCGATCTCGAGGTCGGCCCCGGAGAGACCGTCGTGCTCCTCGGGCGCAGCGGCTCCGGGAAGTCGACGACGCTCCGGCTCGCCAACGCGCTCCTCCTCCCCACCCGGGGCGAGGTGCGGGTGGACGGGACGCCCACCCGTCACCTGGATCCGATCCGGCTCCGACGTCGGACCGGCTACATCCTCCAGGAGATCGGCCTGTTCCCGCACTTCAGCGTGGCCCGCAACGTGGCGCTGGTCCCCGGCCTCCTCGGCTGGGACACCCGCGCGATCGAGGCCCGCGTCACGGAGATGCTCGAGCTCGTGGGTCTGGATCCGACGCTCGGGACCCGGCTCCCCGGTCAGCTGTCGGGTGGACAGCGACAGCGCGTCGGGATCGCGCGAGCCCTCGCGGCGCGGCCCGAACGCCTCCTGTGCGACGAGCCGTTCGGAGCGCTCGACCCGGTTACCCGATACGAGCTCCAGCGGGAGTTCAGGGCCCTGACCGAACGGGTCGAGACGACGCTCCTGTTCGTCACCCACGATGTGCGCGAGGCCCTCTTCCTGGCCGACCGGATCGCGTTCCTGGCCGACGACGGTCGGCTCGCCTTCGTCGGCACCCCCGACGCGTTTCGCACCTCCACGGAGCCCCGGGTGGCGCGATTCCGCGACGCGGGGCTGTAGCGTGGAGCTCGCCGCGTTCCTCGCCACGCATCGCGCGGAGATTCTGCTCCGCACGTGGGAGCACGTGTGGCTCGTGGGAATCTCCGTGCTGCTCGCCTGTCTCGTCGGGATCCCGACCGGCATCGCGCTTTCGAGACGCCCGCGGCTCAGGGGACCCGTCCTGGGAGGTGTGAACGTGATCCAGACGATCCCGAGCCTCGCGCTGCTCGGCTTCCTGATCCCGGCCCCCTGGATCGGCGGCCTGGGCACCCGGCCCGCCATCGTGGCCCTCGTCGCCTACGCCCTCCTGCCCATCGTCAAGAACACGTTCGAGGGGATCCGGAGCGCGGATCCGGCCGCCCGCGAGGCCGGAGTCGCGATGGGAATGACCCCGAACCAGCTCCTGTGGCAGGTGGAGATTCCCCTCGGGCTGGGGGTCATCATGGCGGGCGTGCGCCTCGCCACGGTGATCGGCATCGGGGTGGCGACCATCGCCGCCTTCATCGGAGCCGGGGGACTGGGCGCCCTGATCTTCCGCGGCGTATCGATGGTGGACAGCCGGCTCGTGCTCGCCGGCGCCATCCCCGCGGCGCTCCTGGCGCTCGCCGCCGACCTCGGGCTCGGGTGGCTGGAGCGGAGGCTCTCCCGGTGGCGCTGAGCGGCCCGCTTCGAGGCCCGGCCGCCGCCCGCCGGCCGGGAGCCGGGGGCGCGAGCGGCGCGTGGCGCGCCACCGCCGTGGCGTCCCTCGCGTGCCTGGCGGCCTGCCGCGGGGGGCCCGCGCCGCTCGTCGTGGGGTCGAAAAACTTCACCGAACAGGACCTGCTGGGCGAGATCGTGGCGCAGTGGGTGGACGCCCGCACCGACATCCCGGTCCGGCGCCGGCTCCATCTCGGTGGCACGTTCATCGCCCATCGGGCGCTGGTGGCGGGCGAGCTCGACCTGTACGTGGAATACACGGGCACCGCGTACACCGCGGTGCTCGAGCGGCCCCCCATCCACGATCGCGACTCGGTGTACCGCGAGGTGGCGAGCGCGTACCGATCGCGCTGGGACCTCGAATGGCTCCCGCCGCTGGGGTTCGAGAATACGTTCGCGATCCTCGTGCGGCGGGGGATGGCCGACTCGCTCCACCTTTCGAAGCTCAGCGACCTCGCCGCCCAGGCCGCCGACCTGACGGCCGGATTCGGGTACGAGTTCATGCAGCGCGAGGATGGCTTTCGCGGGCTGAGTGACCGCTACGGGCTCGAGTTCGCCGGGCCGCCACGAGAGATGGACCTCGGTCTGATCTACCGCGCGTTGGCGGACCGGCGGATCGACGTGACCGCCGGCAACTCGACGGACGGACGCATCGAGTCGCTCGATCTACGGGTCCTCGAGGACGACCTCGGGTACTTTCCCCCCTACCAGGCCGCCATCGTCGCGCGTTCGGACCCGCTGCGGGAGCACCCGGTTCTCCGCACCGCGCTCGTCGAGCTGTCGGGTCGGCTCGACACGCGCACGATGCGCCGGCTCAACGCGGCCGTGGACGTCGACGGACGGGACGTGGCGGCGGTCGCTGGCGAATGGGTGCGCCGCGAGCTCGCCGCCGTCGACGACACCGCCGCCATCTCGCCGTAGCCCGCACGTCAGGGCTGGATGTTCTGGTTCACCCGCCACAGGTTGGCGGGATCGTACCGTCGCTTGAGCTCCCGCAGCCTCCCGAGGTTCTCTCCGTAGGCATCCTCGACGCGCCCGGTCTCGTCCCCGGTCATGAAGTTGACGTACACGCCGCCGCTCGCGTGCGGCGTGAGGTCGCGGAACAGGGCGCGCGCCCACCCCATGCAGGCGTCGTCACGGGTCGGGTCGTCCCACCGGCCGTGCATGTTCACGACCCACTCCACCTCGCGGTCCCGGTAGGCGGTGGCGTCGGCCGGCACGCGCCGCATGGCGCCCCCGAGATGCGCGAAGAACACTTCGCACTGCGGATCCGGCAGCCGCCGCACGGACTCGACGGCGATCGCGAGCGCCGCATCGGAGAGCTCGAGGAGGTCGTGCGACTTCCAATAGTTTCGCGCGCCGGGCTCGAGCAGCGGGTCGAACGCCATCTGGAAGTCCGCGAACCGGGTCGGCCCCAGGTGCACGCCGAGCGGCTCGGCGAACCCGGCGAGCGGCTCGCTCAGCTCCCGCCCCCTCTCCGGATCGCAGGCGCACACGGTCGCCAGGACGACCACTTCGGTGCCGTGACGCTCCGGGGGGAGGAACGGGAGCGGCGGGGCCTGTCGTAGGACCACCCACACGGTCTGCTCATCGGGGGCGCCGGAGACCAGATCCCGATAGCCGCGCAGCACCCGATCGGCGTCCTCCAGCCCGTACACGACGAGCCCGCACCACAGCTCCGGTTCGATGTCGTGCAGCTCGAATTCGAATGAGGTGACAACACCGAAGTTACCTCCCCCGCCGCGGATAGCCCAGAACAGCTCGGGCTCTTCCGTGGGGCTAGCGCGACGCGTCCGGCCGTCCGCGGTCACGATGTCGACCGCGGCCAGGTTGTCGACCGTCAGCCCGTGCAGCCGCGTCAGCCATCCGAACCCGCCGCCGAGCGTGAGGCCGGCGATCCCCGTGGTCGAGTTGATCCCGGTGGGTGTGACGAGACCGTGCGCGGCGGTGGCACGGTCGACATCCCCGAGCGTGGCTCCCGGCTCGACACGCGCGATCCGGTTCTCCGCATCCACCTCCACCGCTCGCATCCCCGACAGGTCGATGAGCAGCGCCCCGTCCGCCAGCGCGAGACCGGCGATGTTGTGACCGGCGCCGCGGACCGATACCGCGAGTCCCCGTTCGCGCGCGAAGTCGACCGCCCGCACGACGTCGGCGCTCGATGCGCAGCGCGCGATGAGCGCCGGGCGCCGGTCGATCATCGCGTTCCACACCGTGCGGACGTCGTCGAAGTCCGGATCGGACGCGCGCACTCCCCTGCCTGCGAGCCCCCCGACGAACGCCTCCACCTCTCCTCCGTCCACCAGCACCTCGCCGCCTTCCAGCCCCCGAAACCGAACGCCGTCCATTGGTGTCCCCTTCCGAATCCGCGCTCATCGACCGCCCCCCGTTCGCGACGGCCCTTCCACCGAGGATGACCGGGTCCGGGCCGGGGACGGCTCATGCGCTTCGTCGGCCACCCGCGGCCCGCCCCTTCGTCCGCGCGGCTGGCGCGGGCGACGGTTGGCCTCCATCGGCTACCGGACGTAACTTTTCCAGGGGGAGCGGGACGGGGACGGAACGCGCCGCCGCCCCGCCGAGACCCTCCGATGGTCGTCGAGACGGCGTGGCCGGTGCTTCCGGCCCCCGCAGTGCATAGAGAGGTGCTTCCATGTCCGCGAACACCGAACCGCGAGACCCCACCCGACACGTCAGCGAAGCGGAGGCCCGCCGAGTCGCGGAAGCGGCCCGCGAGAAGGATTGGACCGGGCGGACGTTCGTCCGCAACCTGTTCCTCGGCAAGTTCCGGCTTGACGCGATCCACCCCTATCCGGACCCCGAGGAGTTCATCTCGGAGTGGGCTCGGGAGTGGACCGAGGAGCTGCGCACGTTCCTGCGGGAAGAAGTCGACTCGGACGCGATCGACCGCGATGGACGGATCCCCGCGGACGTGATCGATGGACTGGCCCGTCGCGGCGCCTTCGGCATCAAGGTGCCGAAGGAGTACGGCGGGCTTGGGTTCAACCAGACCGAGTACGCGAACGCCATGCGCGTGGTGGGCTCCGTGGATGGGAACCTCGTCGCGCTGCTCTCCGCGCACCAGTCGATCGGCGTCGGGCAGCCCCTCAAGCTGTTCGGCACCGAGGAACAGAAGGCCGAGTACTTCCCGCGGCTCGCGAAGGGGGCGGTGAGCGCCTTCGCGCTCACCGAGAACGACGTGGGCAGCGACCCGGCTCGACTATCGACCAGTGCCGTGCCCACCGAGGATGGCGAGGCCTACATCCTGAACGGCGAGAAGCTGTGGATCACCAACGGCACCCTCGCCGAGCTGTTCGTGGTCATGGCCCGCAACCCCGAGACGAAGAAGATCTCCGCCTTCATCGTCGAGCGCGACTGGGAGGGCGTCGAGGTCGTGCTCCGGTGCCACTTCATGGGCCTTCGGGCGCTCGAGAACGGGGTGATCCGGTTCACCAACGTGCGTGTCCCGAAGAAGAACCTCCTGTGGGACGAGGGGCGCGGACTCAAGCTGGCGCTCGTCACCCTCAACACCGGACGCCTGACGATCCCGGCCTCCTCCGTCGGCGGCGCGCAGGCGGCGCTCGAGTTCTGCCGCCGCTGGGCCGCGGAGCGCATCCAATGGGGCGTGCCGATCGGCAGGCACGAGGCCATCGCCCACTACCTGACCTCGATCGCGGCGCGCACGTGGGCCATGGCGGCGGTCGCCGACTTGACGCAGACCATGGCGGACCGGGGCGGCTACGACATCCGGCTGGAGGCCGCGATGGCCAAGCTGTGGAACACCGAGATCGGCTGGCTCCTGACCGATGACGCGCTCCAGGTCCGCGGCGGACGCGGGTACGAGACCGCCGACTCGCTCAAGTCGCGCGGCGAGGAGCCCATCCCCATTGAGCGCATGCTGCGCGACTTCCGGATCAACCGGATCTTCGAGGGCTCGAGCGAGATCATGCGCCTGTTCATCGCCCGCGAGGCCGTGGACCGGCACCTGCAGGTGGCCGGCGCCCTCGTCGACCCGGAGCTGGGGCTGGGGGCGAAGCTCAAGGCCCTCCCGAAGGCGGCCGCCTTCTATCTCACCTGGTATCCCACCCGCTGGCTGGGCTGGAGCCTCCCGCCGCGCTACGCGAGCTTCGGCGAGCACGCCACCCACCTGCGCTTCGTGGAGCGCTCGAGCCGCAAGTTGGCGCGCACGATCTTCCACCTCATGATCCGGCACGGAGCTTCGCTGGAGCGGCGCCAGGGCCTCCTGTTCCGCGTCGTCGACATCGGCGCCGAGCTGTTCGCCATCTCGGCCGCCGTCCTGCGCGCCGACATGATGAAGCGGCGCGGCGGGCCGGAGGCCGACGAGGCGTCCCGGCTGGCCGACTCGTTCGCGCGTGCGTCGCGGCGCCGGGTGAAGGAGCTTTTCCGTGCCATCCGTTCCAACGAGGATCGCGAGAACTACGGCATCGCCCAGGACATCCTGGGCGGCAAGTACACGTGGCTCGAACAGGGGACGGTGGGGCTCCAGAGCGCGGCTCTCGAGGGTCTGGAGGGCGTGGCCGAGGCCCTCGCCGGTCGCGAGCCGGGGGCCACCGGGGACGGGCCGGGAGAGCCGGACGCGGCGGAACGGCCCGGGACCGGCCAGGCGGATTCGGCCGTCGCGATGGAACGCGCCTGAGAGGGGGTCGCTCCCCGGGGAGGGCCGTCCCCCCCGCGGTCCGCTCCCGCGGCGCGCCGTCCGTGGAACCGCGGTCCACTCGCGCGGCGGGCCGGCGGTGGAGCCGCCCTAGCGGTCTCCGCCGAAGCGCTCGATGAAGGTGCGCTCCCGATCGTCGAGGGCCGCCCACCCTTGCGCGCGGATCTTCTCGCCGATGCGGTCGTATTCCTCGCGGTTCACCTCGTGCAGCGTGTCGGGGTCGATCCGAGCCCAGCGCTCCATGAGCTGCTTCCCCCCCATGCGGACGGCCGGGCTCTCCACCTTGCGCTGGAACTGCCGCGCCGGAGAGCGCAGCTCGCGCCCGCGCAGGTAGAGCCACCCGCCGATGAACCCGCCCAGGTGGGCGAAATGCGCCACGTTGTCCCGCGCGCCGCCCAGACCGGACCACAACGACAGGAGGGTGAGCAGAATGACGAACAGCCGCACCTCCATCGGGATCACGAACCACACGAGGATCTTGTCGCGCGGCCAGTACTTCGCGTACGCGTAGAAGATCCCGAACACGGCCCCCGACGCCCCCACCATGGGGGCGTACAGGCCGCCCGCGCCGATCGGGAGGAGCGTGTAGAGGATGTGTACGACCGCGCCCACGAGCCCGCTCACCAGGTACAGGCCGATGAAGTGGCGCGTCCCCAGGCGGATCTCCAGCCGCGGTCCGAAGAAGAACAGCCCGATCATGTTGAAGAACAGGTGACCGAACCCGCCGTGCAGGAACTGGTAGGTGATCAGCGTCCACGGCCGCTGGAGGATGAGGGCCGGAACGAGCTGGAGCTCGGCGAACAGGCGGCTCCCCGGCGGGGCGAATACGAGCCCCAGCAGATTGAGCACCATGAGCTGCATGACGACGCGGGTCATGCAGCCACCAGCTCGAGAAAGCGGGCCGCGAGCAGGGGGCCCACGCCGGCATCCTCGTGCTTGAAGAACACGTACGCCGATTCCCAGCCCTCCGTCCGAACGCGCTCGACCCAGCCGGCGAGCGCGGCGTCGTCGTACTCCGCGCGTCGCAGGCGCAGGTAGGTCCAGTCGGCGGTGCGCACGGGGGGGGGATCGTCGCCCTCGTCGGTCTCGGCGACGCACAGGGCGGAGTTCCGCTCCGCGAGGAGGGAGAACACCGCATCGTCGAACCAGGACGCGTGACGGAACTCGAATGCGGAGCGGCCGGGGTTCGGCAGCTGCGCGATGAAGCTCGTCAGGCGCTCGTCGTCCCGCTTGAAGTTGGGGGGCAGCTGATACAGGATGACGCCCGCCCGGTCCGCGAGCGCCGACGCGGTGCGCACGAGGTACTCGGTCTCCTCCTCGACGTCCGCGAGGCGCTTGAAGTGCGTGATGCGGCGGGAGGCCTTGAGCGCGAAGCGGAAGCCGTCGGGCACGGCGGCGGCCCACGTCTCGAGCACGCGCTCGGTGGGCATGCGGTAGAAGGTGTTGTTGATCTCCACCGCCGGGAGTCGGGACGCGTAGTACGCCAGCATGTCGGCGCTCGGGAGGTCGTCCGGATAGAAGCTCCCCTTCCACGCCGCGTAGCTGTAGCCGCTCGTCCCGGCCCACACCTTCATTCCCGCCTCCTCTCGGGTCCGGGAGCCCCGCGATCCGCGAGATGGCGGTTCCGCGCCACCGGCTTCCGATGCGGTCATCGCGCCCCCGGAACGGGCCGTGCATGATACGGCGTCGGCCCCGGGGGGCCAACGTCGGCGGGCGCGCACGGGACGGAGGGGGCGATCATGGGAATGACGGACGGAGGGCGCGTCATCCTCGTCGGAGGGGGGCACGCACACCTGCATGTGGCGGCCAACGCCGGGCGCCTGGTCGAGCTCGGCGCCGAGGTGCTGCTGGTGGATCCGGAGGACTTCTGGTACTCGGGCATGGCTCCCGGCGTCATCGGCGGCTCGTACGAGCCCGACGCGTCCCGCGTCGATCTCGGGCGACTCGCCACGCGTGGGGGGTTCCGGTACCTGCGTGACCGGGTCATCGGCGTCGACGCCGCGCTCTCGACCGTGCGTCTCGAGACCGGCGAGGAGCTCGCGTACGACGTACTGTCCCTCGACGTCGGCAGCGGGGTGGCCACCGGTGAGATCTCGGGCGCCGAGCACGCGATCCCGACCCGGCCGGTCCGCGGCCTCCTGTGGGTGCGCGAGTTCCTCGCCGATCCGCCGGGGCCCATGGCGGTCGTGGGCGGCGGCGCCACGGGGTGCGAGATCGCCGCCAACCTCGCCGCGCGGCTCGGTCCCCGCACGGCGGAGGGCGCCCCGTCCGTTCTCCTCGTCACGGCGGGAGGGCGCCTGCTCGAGGACATGGCGGATCGCGCCGGCCGTCGAGCCGCGCGGCGGCTTGCGCGTCTCGGAGTCGACGTCCGCACGGAGACCAGGGTGACGGCCATCCTCACCCGCACCGCGGAGGGCGGGCGACCCGGGACCGTGGTGCACTTCGAGAACGGCGACGAGGTGGAGGCGGCCGAGACGCTGCTCGCCACCGGTCCGAGCAGGCCGCCCTGGATCGCGGAGACGGGGCTGCCGACCGGCCGCGACGGTGGCCTGGCCGTGGACGCCACGCTGCGCGCGGAGGGGCTCGAGCGCGTGTTCGGCGCCGGCGACTGCGTGGACTTCGGGCCGGGCGCGCTTCCGAGGCTCGGAGTGTACGCGGTTCGCGAGGCGCCGGTGCTGCTGGACAACCTGGCCGCCACCCTGTCCGGGGCGTCGCTACGCGCCTATCGCCCCCAGCGTCGCGCGCTCGCCATCCTCGACCTCGGCGAGGGCACGGGGCTCGCCGTGTGGGGCGGGCTCGCGTGGACGGGACGTCCCGCGATGGCGTGGAAGGAGTGGCTCGACCGGCGTTTCCTGTCGCGGTATCGAGATCCCGGCGTCGATCGGGTCGGGTGACTGGCGAGACGTACCGCGCGCGGGGTATCTCCGGGGCGATCGCTCCCGAACCCTACGCGCCGACCTCGAGGATCAGCTTCCCGAACGAGCGGTTCGCCTCGAGGAATCGGTGCGCGTCGGACGCCTCGCCGAGCGGGAACACGCGGTCGACCAGCGGCCGGAGCTGCGGTGGCTCCGTGACGAAGCCGGGCAGGAACCGCCGGCGAAACTCCTCCGTGAGGGCCGCCTTCTCGTCGTCGCCGCGGGCGCGCAGGACGGTCCCGACGACGGTCAGGCGGCTCCGCATGAGCGCCCGGAGGTCGGCTTCCACCCGCGATCCCCCCATCACCCCGATCAGCACGAGCGTTCCCAGCTCCGCCAGCACGCACACGTTCTGCTCCCAGTAGGGGGCTCCGACGGTGTCGAGCACGACGTCCACCCCGCGTCCCCCGGTGGCGTCGAGCACGCGGGGGGCGAACTCCCCCTCGCGGTAGTCGATCCCGACATCGAGCGGGAGCCCACCCATCAGGATCGCTTCGAGCTTGGGGCCGGAGGCAGTCCCGATCACCTGCGCGGCCCCTCCCGCGCGCGCGAGCTGGAGGGCGGCCGTTCCCACCCCGCCTCCGGCGGAGTGCACCAGGACGCGCGCGCCGGGCGCGAGCCGCGCACGCGTGAACAACGCGTCCGCCGCCGTGAGGAACACCTCGGGGATCGCGGCCCCCTCGATGAACGACAGGCCCTCGGGGATCGGGAGGAGATGCGCCGCGGGGACCACCGCGCGCTCGGCGTACCCGCCTCCCCCGACGATCGCCATCACGCGATCTCCGGGAGCGAGCCCCGCCGCCTCCCCGCCTGGCCCCGGCGACTCCACCGTGCCCGCCACCTCGAGGCCCGGGATGTCGGCCGGCCAGCCCTCGGGCGCCGGGTAGTGCCCCATGCGCTGCAGCAGGTCGGCCCGGTTGACGCCCGCCGCTCGGACCCGCACGACCGCCTCGTGCGGGCGCGGCGACGGGTCGGGCACCTCCCGGAGCTCGAGGACTTCCGGGCCACCGGGCTCGCGTATCAAGATCGCCTTCACTGGACGCCCGCCTCCCCCCCGAGCGCGTGGCGCGCGGCCTCGAGCCGCTCCGGGGTTCCGATGTCGTGCCACGCCCCGCCGCCCGCCTCGTGAACGGCGATCGTCTCGCCCTCGCCCACCAGCCTCAGATACGTATCGACGATCGAGAACGTCCCGCGCTCCTTCAGACGCGCGAAGATGCGGGGCGAGACCACGTGAATGCCGGAGAACCCCACGGCCCGCAGGGTGCCGCCAGTCGAGAGCCTCGGATGGCGGGCCACCACCTCCCACCCTTCCCGACGATTGGCGCGCCCGCACACGCCCTCGTCGTCCACCAGGAGGGGACGCGACGTCGGCCGTTCGGTCACCACCAGAGTGGCGAGGCGGTGATCCCGTGGCTCGCGCTCGGTGTGTGCCGCGTACGGGACCCGGAGATCCAGGTCGGTCAGCACATCGACGTTGTGCAGGAAGAACGCCGCCTCACCCCGAAACAGCCCGGCGGCCCGCGCCAACCCGCCACCGGTCTCGAGCGGCACGTCGCCGACCGCGTCCTCGCGGCTCACACGCCACTCCACCCCGAATCCTTTCGACTCCCGGAGGAACGCCTCGACGCGCTCGGCGTGATGGTGCGCATTGACGATCAGGCGATCCGCTCCCGCCGCGATCAGCGACCGGGCCACCCGCTCCAGCATGGGACGCCCCCCCACCTCGATGAGCGCCTTCGGCATCCGATCGGTGAGCGGCCACAACCGCCGTCCCTGACCGGCCGCGAAGATCATCGCGTCCATCGCGCGGCCTCCCCCGTGGCTTCCCGGTTCACGGCGGGCGCCGCGGCCAGTCGCCGCGCTCGCGGTGGATCACCGACACCTGGACGTCGGCGCCGCGCTCCTGCAGGTGCCGGGCGAGACGCTCCGCGAAATACACCGAGCGGTGCTGCCCGCCGGTACACCCGAAGCTCACGCTCAACGAGTGCTTGCCGCGCGCCCGGTAGTCGTCGACGTGCGCGTCGACGATCGCGCACACCCGGCTCCAGAACTCCTCGACGGCCGGCGCGCCCTCCAGAAAGGAGATGGTCTCGGGATCGAGCCCGTTCAGCCTGCGGTACTGAGCCTCCCGGCCGGGGTTCGGGAGACCCCGGCAGTCGAATACGTGCCCGCCCCCGTGCCCGCTCGTGTCCTGCGGATACCCGCCCGAGAAGCGGAAGCTGTGGATGGTCACCGCGAGCCCCTCCGAAGTCGCTCCCACAGGGGTGCGCTCGCCCCAGCGGCGCACGATGCGCTCGGCGGCCCGCTGGAGCTCGGGCACGTCGACCGGGAGACCTTCGGTGAGGAGCCGCTCCAGGTTGGCGGCGGCGTACGGCACGCTCTGGAGAAAGCGCGGCTTGCGCTCGAAGAACCCCCGATACCCGTAGGCACCGAGCGCCTGGAGCGCCCTGACGAGCACGTAGCCCGGCCAGTGCTCCATGAACCACCCCCGGTCGACCGGGTGGTGGAGCTCGAGGGCGCCGAGGTAGTGGTCGAGCAGGGCGGCGCGCTCGGCGGACGGGAGATTGGCCTTCGAGTCGTACAGGAAGGAGGCGACATCGTACTGGAGCGCGCCCCGTCTTCCTCCCTGGTAGTCGATGAACCACGGGACCGGACCCGATGCGGCCTCGCGCACCATGACGTTGCGGGACTGGAAGTCCCGATACAGGAAGTGCGACGTGTCCGCCTCGAGGAGGAAGCGGGCCAGGACCCCGAAGTCGCGCTCGAGACGGGCCTCGTGGAAGGGGATGTGGGCCAGCTTGAGGAAGTGGTACTTGAAGTAGTTGAGGTCCCAGAGGATCGATTGCCGGTCGAACGCCGGCCTCGGGTACGCGACCCGGAAGTCGATCGCTCGCCCGCCGAGGATCTGGAAGCGCGGCAGCACCTCCAGGACGGCCCGGTAGAGCGGTACCATGGAGGCGGGGAACGCATCCGACCCCACCTCCCGTGCCTCCTTGAGGGACTCGAACAGGGTCACATCGCCGAGATCCTCGAGCAGCCAGACGCCGTTCTCCTCGTCCACGGCGTACAGCTCGGGCACCGGCAGCTCCAGCGAACGGAACGTGCGCGTATACGAGAAGAAGGCCCGATTCTCCTCGGCATCGGGCCCGTGCGCGCCGAGCGCCGTGCGGCCGTCGGCGGCGCACAGACGCCAGTAGCGGCGCGCGGATCCGTCCCCCGACACCGGAGCCACGTCGGCGGGCCGCTCGCCGGCCCAGCCGGTGAACAGCTCGGCGGCGCGATCGACCAGCAGGGTGCCGGTCACGGCCCCGGCGCCTCCAGCGTCCCGACGAGATCCGACAGGCGCTCGATCCCGTGCCGCGCGAGGTACGCCTCGATGCCGGCGTGCGTGTCGGCGGCGGCGTTCGGATCTACGAACGAGGCCGTCCCCACCTGGACGAGCGACGCACCGGCGAGGAAGTACTGGATCGCATCCTCGCCGCGCACGATGCCCCCGATCCCGATGATCGGGAGCGAGGAGGCCGCATGCGCTCTCCACGTCGCGTACACGCCCATGGGCAGGATGGCGGGCCCGCTCACGCCTCCCGATCCGTGGCCGATCACGGGACGGCGCCGGTGAATGTCGACCAGCATGCCGGGGAACGTGTTGATGGCGCTCAACCCATCCGCGCCGCCCTGTTCGCAGATGCGCGCGAACACGCCGACGTCGGGCACGTTCGGGGTCAGCTTCACGACCAGTGGGCGGTCGGTCGCGCGTCGCAGCCGCGACACGAGGTCGGCGAGCGCGCTCTCGTCGGTCCCGAACATCGTCCCGCCCTTCACATTCGGGCACGACACGTTGATCTCGAACCCCAGGAAGCCGTCGTGGGGGTCGAGTCCCTCCACCACGCGCGCGTATTCCTCCACCGTGCGGCCCACGACGTTGACGAACACGTGCGCGCGCCGCAGGTGCTCGCGTAGCCACGGGAGCTTCTCGGACACGAACCGCTCGAGCCCCACGTTCTCGAGCCCGATCGCGTTGATCATCCCGCCCGGGGTCTCGGCGACCCTGTGCGGCGGGTTGCCTCGCCGCGGCTCGACGCTCACGGCCTTCGTGAACATGCCTCCGATGTCGTCGAGCGGAACGAGATCGGCGTACTCGCGGCCGTAGCCGCACGTCCCCGAGGCGAGGAACACGGGGCTGTGGATGTCCACGCCGAACAGACGTTGCGTGAGATCCGGCCGCCGAGGACGCCCGCTCACCGTGGCCCCCAGTCGAGCTCGGAGGCCCGGAAGACGGGTCCCTCCACGCAGGCCTTGATCCAGCGGCCATCCGCCCCCGCCACCACGCAGCCCTGGCAGGTCCCGATCCCACACCCCATGTGCTCCTCCACGGACACCTGGAGCTCCCGTCCGTGCTCGGCCGCGAACGCCGCGAGGGCGCGGAGCATGGGGGTCGGTCCACACCCGAGCACCGACGCCGGCGAGCCGGGTTCGAGCCCCGCCGTCACGAGCCCCGCCTTACCCGCGCTCCCGTCCTCCGTGTACAGCTCCGGGATGCGGCCGGTGAGCCGCTCGAGAAGCGCCGGCTCGAACACCGCCCCGGCGTCGCGCTCTCCGTACAGGAGACGCAGGGCCGCGCGGGAGTCCGGGTGCTCCGCGGCGAGGAAGATGAAGGGCGCCAGCCCCACGCCACCCGCCACCAGCTCGACGTCGCGCCCCGCATCGACCTCGAACGGACGCCCCAGCGGGCCGAGGAGGAGCGCCTCCTCGCCCACACGCAGACGGGCGAGGGCCCGGGTTCCCGGACCGAACACCCGCAGGAGGAACCCGAGGCGCACCTCGTCGTCCGACCGCCACCCGATGCTGAACGGTCGGGGCAGGAGCCACGTTCCGGGCGTGTCGAGACCCCGTCCCAGCATCACGAACTGCCCGGGACGGGCCCCGCGGGCAATGTCGGGGCATTCGAACTCGAGCCACCAGGTGTCCCGGGCGACCACCCGGGTGGAGACGAGCGGCGACGTGCGACGGACCGGGGTCCGGGCGGTGACGCGATCCGTCAGCGGTCACCCTCCTCGGTCTGTCTGAAGCGGCTCAACACGTCGGTCCGGTAGGAGACGATCGCGTCGGCGATCGCGCGTGCCACCGCCCGCTGACCCTGCCGTGTCCTCAGATAGGCCCCCTCGTCGGCATTGGACAGGAAGCCGACCTCGACGATCACCGACGGCATCCGTGCCAGCGCGCCGAGAAGCACCCACCATGGCCCCTGCTTGACCCCACGGTCCGGGACACCGCGTCCCCGCGTGTCGCGCAGCGCGTTCTGCACGAAGCCGGCGAAGCGCCGCGACTCCGAGAGGTTCTCGGTGCGATCGAGTCCGGTGAGGATGAACATGAGGTCGTCGATCGAGCCCGGACCTTCCCCGTCCACCTCCGGCGTCCGGTTCTCCCTGAGGGCCACCGACCGCGCCTCCTCGGAACGGGCTGGACCGAGGAAGATCGTCTCGAATCCGCTCGCCGATCGGGCCGGCGCCGAGTTGGCGTGGATCGACACGAACAGGTCCCCGTCGCGCTGGACCGCGAACGCCGAGCGGTCGTCGAGCTTCACGTACACGTCCGTGTCGCGCGTCATCGAGGCCTCGATGTGCGGCACCCCGCTCAGCTCGTCGCGCAGCGCGAGACCGATGGCCAGCACCACGTCCTTCTCGCGGACGTTCTTCCCCAGGGTGCCCGGATCGCGTCCCCCGTGCCCGGGGTCGATCACCACGTGCCACGTCTGGTCGGGATCCACGCGTCGCGGCGTCGGACCGTCGGGCACGGTGGCGACGACCTCGCCCGACGCCCCACCCACGACGCGCGGCAGCCAGGCCGTGACGAACTCGGCCGGGATCCAGAACACGCCGCCCCACTCGTAGGGGGGGTTCGCCAGCTGGTACGCCGTCTCCCCGTACGTGAAGAAGGGCGAGCCCGCCTCCATGGCGAGCTCGAGCCCCCCGATCCGGGCGTGCAGGAACGGACCATCGATCTGGCCCGACTGCAGCACGGTCGAGGACAGCTCGCCGAGGTTGATGGCGCCGTACTCGCGGTGGTGGGCCACCCGGAACCTCGCGGGGCGTCCCGCCACCTCGGTCTCCAGCACGTCGGGCTGCGCCTGCGCCCACAGCCCGGAGACCGATGTCAGGGCCGCCAGCACCGCCGACGCGACGATCCACCCCCTCATCCTACCTCCCCCTCCTCGCATCCTGGACCGCCCTCTCGACTTCGCGCTCCATCGCCTTCTTCTTCAGGTCCTCCCGACGATCGTGCCGCTTCTTGCCTCGCGCCAGTGCCAACGTGAGCTTCGCGTACCCGCGCCGGAAGTGGATGTCGAGTGGCACCAGGGTCAGCCCGCCTTCCTGCGTGCGTCCGCGTACGCGCTCGAGCTCGCGCCGCGTGAGGAGCAGCTTGCGCGTGCGGAGGGGGTCCGGCGCGTCCAGGTTCGCGTTCTCGTATGGCGCGATGTGCAGGCCGTGCAGCCACAGCTCGCCGTCATCGACACGCGCGAACGAATCCGTGAAGCTCGCCCGTCCGTCACGAAGCGACTTGACCTCCGCCCCGCGGAGCACGATGCCCGCCTCGTACTGCTCGAGGATCTCGTACTCGTGACGCGCCTTCCGGTTGCGGGCCACGACACGCATCCCGTCGGACTCGCTCACGCGAGGGGGCGCCCCGTGAGCGCGGTCATTGCAGCACCTCGCGCTGGCGACGGATCAGGCGGTGCGCCTCGAGCGAGTGCGCCACCTCGCCACCCACGAGAAACAGGATCGAGGCGTAGTACACGGCGAGCACCAGCACGACGAGGGCGCTGAGCGTGACGAAGATCGAGGAGTAATCGGCGAACTGGCGAACGTACGTTCCGAACCCGAGCTTGAGCAGCTCGAACGATACGGCGGCCACCGCGGCCGCGATCGCGGCCGTCCGCCAGCGCAGACGGCGCGCGGGCACGAAGCGGTAGATGAGCAGGTACATCACGTACACCGTCACCAGCGCCGTCAACGTCGCCCCCCCCTGACCGAACTGCGGCAGCAGATCCGCGCCGGGCAGCCGCGAGCGGTTGAGCGCCACCCACGTGGTGATGGCGAAGTTCGACACGAGCAGGATGGTGGAGATCAGCACGAGCTGCAAATCGAGGAGCTTCCCCCGGATGATCCCATGCGTGTCCTCCATGTCGAACACGATCGACAGGGCCGTGCGGAGCGCGCCGAACAGCCGCGTCGACAGCCACATGAACACGATGGCGCTGATCAGACCGATCGAGCGCGACTGATCGAGGATGGCGCTGATCTGTCCCTGCACCGCGTCCCGCACCTCGGGCGCGTCGACGGGGAAGATGCGCCACAGCGTCCGCAGCGCCTGGTCACGGAACGGCGCCGCGTCGGCACCCAGGATCCAGGTCGGGAGCGAGACGAGGAGCAGCAGGAAGGGGATGGCGGCCAGCAGCACGGAAAAGGTGACCCCGGACGCCAGAAAGAACACCCGGTCATCCGCCGCCCGGTGGTACACCCGGGCGGCGAACGACCGGAGAGGGTGTGGCTCCGGCCTCACCGGCGGCCCGCGGCGACCCCGGTGCTAGGAAGCCTCCGCTTCCTCATCTCCGGATTCGACCGCCTTCCCGTCCTCCTCGGCCAGCGCGGCGCGATACGCCGCCTTCGACTCGGCGACGCGTCGCTCGAGGTCGCTACGCGCCTGTTTGGCCGCTTCCTTGCCCGCCTTGAGGGCTTCTTCGGCCCGGTGCTTCTGGTCGCGGACGGACTCGCGCGCCTGGGCGACCCGGTCCTCGACCTCCTCGCGCGCCCGGTCGCCCGTCTCCTCGAGCGTCCCACGCAGCTCGGTGAGCTTCTCTCCGGCCCCCTCCCGCAGCCGGCGCGCCCCCTCGCGCAGCTCCCGCTGCGTCTCTTCACCGCTGCTCGGGGCGAGGAGGAGGGCGGCGGCGGCCCCCACGATCGCCCCCCAGATGAACGCGGCGAACCCGGAACCGTGCTTCTCGATGATGACGTAAGGTTGTGGCTGATGCTCGGACATTGCTCCAAACCCTTCGTTCCCGTCCGGACATACCGGACACGACTGGACAATCTATGGCGATGCGTCGAAAACACGAATGCGCGACGGCGCCGGCCTCACTCGCGGCCTCCCTCGACGACGCGTCGATAGGCGACGGGATCCCATTGCGGACGTGCCTCCGCATCGGCCACCTCGAGCCCGAGAAAGAAGATCAGCCTGGCGATGCGCGACATCTTCTCGTACAGCAGGCGGTCGGGCTCGTCGTTGGGGCCGTGGTAGTCCTCGTGCGTCCCCGTGAAGAAGAACAGCACCGGGACGCCGTTACGCGCGAAGTTGTAGTGATCGGACCGCATGTAGAAGTTCTCCTGCGGCCAGGGATCGTCGATCATCGTGAGGTCCAGCTCCGGGTGCCCCGCGACGACCTCTTCCAGCGTGGTCCCCAGCGACGACTCGTCGCGCCCGATCGCCACCACCGTGTCGCGCCAGTTGCGCCCGATCATGTCGATGTTGAGATCCGCGACGGTCGACTCGAGCGGGAACACCGGGTGCTCGGAGTACCACCGGGATCCCAGAAGCCCCTTCTCCTCGCCCGAGACGGTGAGGAACACCACCGAGCGGCGGGGGGGCGCCGGAAGCGACGCGAACGCCTCGGCGAGCTCGATCACGGTCGCCGTGCCCGAGGCGTCGTCGTCCGCGCCGTTGTAGATCGAGTCCCCGGCCACCGGCCTTCCCACGCCGAGATGATCCATGTGAGCGGAGAAGATCACGTACTCGTCACGGAGCTGCGGGTCGGATCCCTCGATCCAGCCGATGGTGTTGAGGCCCTGTGCCTCGCGGATGCGCGCCGTCGTGCGCAGGGTGGCCCGGTAGGCCGCGCCTCCCCCGGGCGTGTCGAGGGCGCTCGCGAGCCCCGGGGGAAGCGCCTCGACGGTGACGAGCATGCCAGGCGCCGACAGTTCCTCCGGCACGCCTACGGAGAGGCGCTCGCGGCCGAAGAAGCCCCTCAGACCGCCGAAGTACTGCGAGGAAGCGTCGACGGCGAACAGCACGCCGGCCGCCCCGCGGTCGAGGAGCGCCCGCAGCCCGCCGAGCGCCTCGCGCAGCCCGTTCTCCGACACCCGCACCAGCGCCACGTGGCCGCTCAGGTCACGCGCGTCGGTGAGCGTGGTGACCACCACGTCTCCCTCGCCGGTCAGGTCGCCGCCGCCGGGAAGGGCGACGAACGAGGTGGCCGGGATCGTCCCGCCCCCGGGTCCGGCGATGCGCAGCATCTGTCTGGAGGGATCGCCGGGGCCGGTGAACGCCAGCGGATACGTCTGCAGGAACGAGCCGCCGTTGCCCGGCCGCAACCCGAACTCCTCGAAGCGCCCTCCGATGTGACGCGCCGCCTTCTCGAGCTCGGGGCTCGGCGTGTCGCGACCGCGCATCGAGTCGTCCGCCAGCGCCCCCACCCGGAGCCTCAGGTCCGCCGCCGTGATCGTCTCGGCGGCCGCCCGGGCGTCGTCGGGCGCCGTCTGGGCCGACAGCGAGCCGGACGGATCGGAGCAGGCCAGCGTGGCGAGGACCGCCAGGGCGCCCGGCGCCCGCCCCACGTGTCGTGCCCATCTTCTCATCGCGCTCTCTCTTCGAACGTGTTGGGGTGTCGGGCCGGAGCCGCGCCCTCCTTCGCCCGGCTCGCCCGCCGCGGTCGGCGGCGTCGGTTGGCGGCAACCCGGGGCGCCGCTAGTGTTTCCCGGTGAGCGAGCCCACCGCAACCATCCCGTCCTCCCGCGACGCGGCCAGCCAGCGTCTCGATCTCGCCAGCCCGCGCGCCGTCGCCGGCCTGGCGCACCTCGAGCTCATGGCCCGGGGCGTCGTGGAGGGATTCCTGATCGGGCTCCACCGCTCTCCCTACCACGGGTTCTCCGCCGAGTTCGCCGAGAACCGTCCCTACAACCGCGGCGACGACATCCGGTTCCTCGACTGGAAGGTGTACGCGCGCTCGGACCGTTTGTTCATCAAGCAGTTCGAGGAGGAGACGAACCTGCGGGCCTACATCCTGCTCGATGCCAGCGGCTCGATGGCCTGGGTGTCGGAGGCGGACCGGTTTCCTACGAAGTTCGGCTACGCGCGGCTCCTGGCGGCCTCGCTGTCGCTCCTGCTCATGCAGCAGGGGGACGCCACCGGACTGCTGGCCTTCGATGAGACGCTGCGGGCGCACCTCGTGCCACGGACCACCCGACGGCACTGGCGCCGTCTGGTCGCGGAGCTCGAGACGCTGACTGCGGACGGCCGCACCGAGGCCGGCACCGCCCTCAAGGAGATGTCGGGCCGCCTCCAGCGCCGCGGGCTCGTGATCCTCATCTCGGATCTGCTCGTCGACCCCGACACGACGCGCACCGCCCTCCGCTACCTCCGGCACCGCGGCCACGAGGTCCTCGTGTTCCACATCATGGACCCCGGCGAGCTCGAGCTGCCGGCGGCCGGCGAGGCCGTGTTCTTCGATCCGGAGACCGGCGAGGAGCTGGGGACGAACTCGGCCGCGCTCCGCCGCCAGTACCGCGTCGCGGTGGAGGGCGCGATCGCCGGGTGGCGCCGCGAGGCCCTCCGCGTGGGGGCCGAGTACGCGTTGATCACGACGGACACCCCGTTCGGTCTCGCCCTGCGGCGTTTTCTCGGCAAGCGCTCCCGGCTCGGATGAGCGTCCTCCACGCCTGGGGCCTGGCGCTCGGGCTGGCCGCGGCCGTGCCCTTCATCCTCCACCTCCGTCGCCGTCGCACCGATCGCCGGGTCGCCTTTCCGGCCCTCCGGTATCTGAGCCGCGCAGAGGACGCGCGCTCGAGATCGCTGGTCGCCTCCGACGTCCTGCTCCTCGCGATCCGCATGGGGCTGGTCGCCGCGCTGGCGCTCGCGGCCGCCGGTCCGCTGCTGGGTCGCGGAGGGGCCGGGGACCACACGCCCACCGACCTCGCCCTCGTGGTCGACAACTCGGCCAGCACGGGACGCTTCGTGGGGGACCGCTCGCTGTTCGAGGTGCTGCTGGCGAGGGCCCGGACGACCCTGGCGGCCATGCGGCCCGAGGACCGCGTGTGGGTGTTCCCCACGGTGGGCCCCGCGGTGGCCACCGGGGTCGGCGGACCGCAGGCGACGGAGGCCCTGTCGCGCATCGCCCTCGGGGACGGAGCCGCGGATCTCGGCGAGGCGGTTGGGCGGGCGAGCGCCGCGCTGCCCGCCGAGCGGGATCGGCGCCGCGAGGTCGAGCTGCTGTCGGACGCGCAGGCCTCGGCGTTCTCCTCCGGGATCGACTCCACCTCGGATGGCGCGCCGCTCGTCGCGTGGCTTCCGCCACCGCCCGAGGAGGCGAATGCCGCGGTGGCCGACATCCAGCTGACGGGAGGTGCCACGGTCCCCTCCGGCATCGGGCACGGCGTGATCGCGCGCCCGGTCCGCCTCGGGCCCGGGGCCCGCGCCGACACGGCGGGCGCGGAGGAGGCCGCCCTGCGCCTGCAGATCGACGGACGGATCGCCGGCGCCGCCCGCGTGCCGTGGGGATCGAGCGGAACGCTCGGACTCCCGGAGCTCGACGTCGGGACGCACGTGGGTCAGGTCGAGGTCGATCCCGCCGGGACGCGCGCCGACGACACGCGCTTCTTCTCGATCGAGGTCGTGCCGCCCCCCGTCGTGCGTTTCATCGGACCGGAGGAGAGCTTCGTGGCGTTCGGCATCGAGACGCTTCGCGAGGCCGGTCGCCTCGGGACCGGGGCGACGCCGTCGGTCACCGTCGTCGAAGGCACGCCCGACGCGGCGGACGCCTCGCCCGCCGTTCTCGCGTCCACACCCACGCTCGTCCTCGTCCCGCCGGTCGACCCGGTCGATGTGACCGCGTTCGACCAGCTCCTGTCGGGTCTTGGAATCCCGTGGACGCTGCGCGTGGATCCCGAGCGGGGCAGTCTCGCGCTGCGGCCCGCCGGAACGGCGTTCCCGCTGACCGGAGTCGAGATCCGGCGGCGCTACCTGCTGCGGGCAGTGCCGGGAGCGGCGGGGGTGACATCCGACACCTCGATCCTGTCCACCGAGGACGGGGAGCCGTGGCTACTGCGCACGCGCGAGGGAGAGACCACCGTGCTCCTGCTCGCCTCCCCCCTCGTTCCGGAGGCGACGGATCTGCCGGCCCACCCCTCGATGATCCCGTTTCTGGAGTCCCTTCTCGTCCGGTGGTCGCACCTGTCCGGCTGGCCCCCGTCGGACTTCGATGTCGGGCTCCCCGTTCCGCTTCCCGAGTGGGCGCGCGCCGTCGGCGCGCCGACCGACGGCAGCACCGCGGTCGAGGGAGGGGGTCGCTACACCCCCCTCCGGGCGGGCGTGTACCGCGTGACGGGGACCGATGCGCTCGGCGCGGCGCGCGAGGCGCGCTTCGCCGCCAACGTCCCCGAGGCGGAGCTCGATCCCACGCCGCTCGGCGAGCGCGAGCTGGGGGAACTGTTCCCGGGGAGACCGGTATTCACCGCCGGTCCGGCGACGGGGGACTGGCGCGATGCGATCTTCCGATCCCGAAGGGGGCGCGACGCGGCCCCCTGGCTCCTGGGGCTCGCCCTCGCCCTCGCGGCAGCCGAGCTCTTCCTGGCGACGCCCGGACGGGCGCGACGACGCGCCCGCGGGTCGGGACCGCGGGACGGGTCGGAGCTCGAGCAGACGACGGGAGCGACACAGACAGCTCGTTGAAGCAATCCGGTTCTCGGTTCAGACGGATACACGCGACATTCGCCGAGATCGCGAGGCGGTCGGGCCTTCCCGAACGCCTGTCGCGAGGTGGCGGTCGTGCGTCCGTTCCCCCGCTGCCGGGGGCCGCGCCCGCGGCCCTCGCCATCGCGCTGCGCGACCTGGGGCTCGGCACGCCCATCGTGCTCGTGGCGGACGACCCCGGACGAGCCGACGCGCTGCACGAAGACCTCCTCGAGCTGGAGGGGGAGGGAGCGAGGTGCTTTCCGCAGCGCGAGACGCTGCCGTACGAGGATGCCGAGCCGCACGTGGAGATCGCGGCGCAGCGGGTCGATGCGCTCGCAGCGTTGCTCGGGGGGCGTACCGGAATCCTGGTGACGACCGCGCGGGCCCTCGCCGAGCGCTCGCCGCTCCCGTCCCCCGGGGGCGATGACTTCGCCCTGTCGCTCTCGGTGGGGGACGCCCCCGGTCTGGGCGCAATCGTGGATCGCCTCGGCGGTATGGGGTTCGAGCGGGTCGATGCGGTGCGTGAGGTGGGCGAATATGCCGTGCGCGGCGGGCTCATCGATGTGTTCGCGTTCGGACACGCGGCCCCGGCACGCATCGAGCTGTGGGGCGACGACATCGAGTCGATCCGACGCTTCGACGCGCTCACCCAACGCTCGACGGGTCCCGAGGAGGAGGTGGAGATCCTCCCCATCGATCTGTCCGCGAGGGACGTCGGGGGCGGCGAGCCCCGCTCGCTGATCGAGATCCTGCCGGACACCACCCTGCTCATCACCCCGGGGGCCGACGATGGGGCCGCCGCGCGGGCCCGGTTGTGGGAGGAGGTCGCGGAGGCGAGGCGGCGGGCGGGGGGCGGCGCGGCTCCGGTGGAGTCGCTGGTCACGCCCCCCGATGCGGTAGAAGGACGGATCGCGGAGCTCCGCCGCCTCGACATCGGCCGGGGCACGGAAGGCCGGGAGGAGCCGGCGGAAGACGCGGTCCCGTTCCCCGTCGGCGAGCCCCCCCGCATCGACCGCGACATGGCCCGGCTGGCGAGCACGCTGGCGCGCGCCGCCGACACGGGCGCCCCACCCCTCGTCCTGTGCGACAATCAGGGCCAGATCGAGCGTCTGGAGGAGATCCTGCGCGAGCGGGGCGGCCCATCGCTGGCGGACGGCGCGGAGCTGGCCATCGGTTCGCTGAGCGGCGGCTTCGAGGTCGGCGGTCCGCATCCGCTTCTGGTGCTCACCGACCACGAGATCTTCCGGCGCACGTATCGACGCGCCCGGGCCCGGTTCCGCGGGGCGGCGACGCTCGAGTCCATCGCCTCGATCCGTCCGGGCGACTACGTGGTGCACATGGACCACGGGATCGGACGCTACCGCGGGATCCACCGGGTCGAGGCGGCCGGCGAGACGATCGAGACGCTCGAGATCGAGTACGCCGATGGCGAGTTCCTGCGCCTGCCGCACTATCGGCTCGACCTCATCGAGCGCTGGAGCGCGACGGGCGCAACCTCGGACTCCCCGCCCGCGGTGCACAAGCTCGGCGGCAAGCGCTGGAAGCAGCTCCGCAGGCGGACCGAGGCCGCGATCGAGACCACGGCGGTGGAGCTCCTGCAGCTGTATGCGCGGCGGCAGATGGCGGAAGGGCGCGAGTTCCGCGCCGACTCGACATGGCAGCGCGAGATGGAAGCCGCCTTCCTGTACGACGAGACCCCCGACCAGCTGGCCGCGTGGGCGGCCGTGCGGGCGGACCTCGAGGCCCCCACGCCCATGGACCGCCTCGTGTGCGGCGACGTGGGCTTCGGGAAGACCGAAATCGCGATGCGGGCCGCGTTTCTGGCGGTCCAGGACGGGGCACAGGTGGCCATGCTGGCCCCCACGACGATCCTCGCCGACCAGCACCTGCACACATTCCGCGAGCGGCTGGCGGGCTTCCCCGTGAGGATCGAGGGACTGTCCCGATTCCAGACCGCGGCGGAGCAGAGGCGGATCGTCGAGGCGCTCGCCGCCGGGGGGGTCGACATCGTCATCGGCACGCACCGGATCCTGTCGTCCGACGTGTCGTTCCGGGACCTCGGCCTGCTCATCGTGGACGAGGAGCAGCGCTTCGGCGTGCGGCAGAAGGAACGGCTCACGGCGCTCAAGGAGTCGCTCGACGTCCTCACGCTCACGGCGACGCCGATCCCGCGCACTCTCCACCTCGCGCTGGGCGGGATCCGCGACCTGTCGCTCATCCGCACGCCGCCCCGGAACCGCATGCCGATCATCACGCACGTGCTGCCCTGGGACGACGTCCTGCTCCAGGATGCGCTGCTGCGCGAGCTCGACCGCGGGGGACAGGCGTTCTTCGTCCACGACCGCGTCGAGACGATCGACGCCGTCGCGGCCCGCGTCCGCGGCCTCCTGCCCGAGGCACGGGTGGCCGTGGCGCACGGTCAGATGGCCGAGCGCGAGCTCGAGCGGGCAATGCATGCGCTCATCGAGGGGGAGGTCCAGGTCCTCGTGTGCACCTCGATCATCGAGAACGGGCTGGATGTGCCGAACGCCAACACGATGATCGTCCACCGGGCGGACCGCTTCGGTCTCGCGCAGCTCTATCAGCTCCGCGGTCGTGTGGGCCGCTCGCACCGCCGGGCGTACTGCTACCTCATCCTGCCACCCGACGTCCCGCTCGACGTCGAGCGGCGCCTGCGGGTGCTCGAGCACCACACCGAGCTCGGATCGGGCTACGAGGTGGCGCTCAAGGACCTCGAGCTGCGCGGGGCGGGGAACCTGCTGGGGGCCGAGCAGAGCGGGTTCGCCACCGCGGTCGGCATCGAGACGTACCAGCGGCTGGTGACGGGCACGGTGCGTCGGCTCAAGGGCGAGCCGTCCGAGGAGCGCTCGGACTCCACGCAGGTGTCCGTCGACGGCGCCTCGTACCTGCCGGACGACTACGTGCCTTCCTCCCAGCACAAGATGCATCTCTATCGGCGTCTCTCGCGTCTCAAGCAGTGGAGCGAGGTGGCCGATGTGCGCGATGAGATCCGCGACCGGTTCGGACCGCTCCCCGAGCCCGCGAGGCGGCTGCTGGACGCCGCGGAGCTGAGGATCCTCGGATCGAGCGTCGGAGCCTCGTGGATCCGCGCCTCCGACGATGACGCCCGGATCACGTTCGATGCCGACGCGAGCCCACAGCTCTCACTGCTCCGCAACGCATTCGCCGACCGGCAGCTGAGCGTTGAAGTGCGGCGGCTCGAGCCGTTATCGTTGGTACTCGGACGAGCGGGCGCGGAACCCCTGCTGCCGACCCTGGTGGAGGTGCTGAGGCTGCTGGCCCGAGCCGGGGGCGAGAACGTTCCGCTGACCGCGGGAGGAGCATTGCGAGCATGACACGGGTTGTCGGGAGATCGGGACGGGTTGCGGGCGTCGCCGCGATCCTGCTCGCCTTTCGTGCCGCGCCGGCGGCCGGGCAGCAGGACACGGTGCCCATGGCGGCTCCCTTCCCGCCCGGGGTCGACGAGGTCGACCGCATCGTGGCGATCGTGGGCGATACGGCCCTCCTCCTGTCGGAGCTCCGTCAGGAGATGTTCAGCCTCCGGTCCGGCGGCGCCCAGATCCCGGCGGAGGGAACCGATGCCTGGACGCAGTTCGCCCGACAGGTCATCGACGCCGCCGCGGATCAGCTCATCGTGCTCCAGCAGGCCAAGCAGGCGGGGCTGTCGCCCGATCCGCAACAGGTGGACGTGCTGGCCGAGCAGTACTACCAGCGGGCGCGGCAGGGCTTCAGCACAGACGAGCAGCTCGCGCAGGCGGTCGAGGGGTCGGGGATGAACATGCTCCAGTACCGGCAGATGCTGCGCTCCCGGGCCGAGTCCCAGACGCTCATCGAGACCTACCGGTACTCGCTCCAGCAGCGCACGGATCTCCCGCCCGTGGTGGTGAACGAATCCGAGGTGGAGGCCTACTTCCGGGAGAACTTCGCCACCCAGAGCCGCCCGGCCCTGGTGTCGTTCAATCAACTCATCGTGGGCCCCACCCCGTCCGGGGGGGCACGCGATACGGCCCTGGCGCGGTCTCTGCGGGCCCGCCAGGAGATCATCGACGGGGAGGACTTCGCGGTCGTCGCGCGGCGCTATTCGGACGAGGAGAGCACCCGCGAGGAGGGCGGCGAGCTCGGGTGGCTCAAGCGGGAGGACGTGGTGAGGCCGTTCGGCGATGCCGCGTGGGGCGCCCCGCCGGGCTCGGTGGTGGGCCCCGTGGAGACGCGCTTCGGCCTCCACGTGATCAAGATCGAGAACGCCCGCGGCGGCGAGCGCTTCCTGCGACACATCCTCATCCGGCCGGAGATCGACGACGAGGACATCGAACGCGCCCGACAGACGGCCTCGGCGCTCGCCGACAGCCTGCGCGCCGGGATCGATCCCGAGCGCCTGGCACGCATGCCCGGCGTCGTCGACGACCAGATCCGATTCGACAACATCCCGGCCACGCAGCTCGCCGGACGGTTCGGCGCCGACTCGCAGGAGGCGCTCGCCTCGCCACTCGAAGGTCGGGTATACGGACCGTTCGACGTGCTGGGCGGCACGCGACCCGAGTTCGCGGTCGTGCAGGTCATCCGCTACCGGCCCGCAGGGCCGGTCCAGCTCGACGAGGTACGGGACGGGATCCGACGCGAGATCCGACTGGGCAAGCAGATCGATGCGCTGCTCAACGAGGTGCGGGCGAACACCTACATCGACGTGAAGCTCTGACGCGACCGTCCGAGCGGGGGGAGGCCGGGAGGATGACGAACAGACCGCGGATCGGGATCACCCTGGGGGATCCCCGCGGGATCGGGCCGGAGGTCACGGCGGCAGCGCTCGGCGCGCGAGCCGGGATCGGAGTCGACTTCCACCTCATCGGCCCCTCGGGGCTGACGGAGGAGCTCGACCTGCGGCGGCTGGGTGAGTGGGACGCGATCGGCGAATGGCGCGCGGACGGTGGGGGGCGTCTCGCCGGAGAGCTCTCTGCCCGCGCCGTGGAGCGGGCCGTGGAGCTGGCCACGGCGGGCCGCGTCGACGGCATCGTCACCGCCCCGATCAGCAAGGCGGCGCTCAGCGCGGCGGGGTATCCGTACCCGGGGCACACCGAGTTCCTCCAGGCCCTCGCCGCCGCGGCCGACGTGACGATGATGATGTCGGCCGAGCGCACGCCCCTCGGGGGTCCGATACGGCTGGCGCTGCTCACCACCCACGTGCCGTTGCGCGACGTTCCCGACCTCCTCGACGTGGAGCTCGTCGTGCGGCGCACCCGCATCGCCCTACGGGCCCTGCGGGACTGGTGGGGCATCCCGCGACCTCGCGTAGCCTTCGCCGGCCTGAATCCGCACGCCGGCGAGGGGGGGCTGTTCGGCCGCGAGGAGGCCGAGCTGTTCGCCCCGGCGCTCGACAGGCTGTCCGCGGACCCCGCCGTGGACGTCCTCGGCATGTTTCCCGCCGATACGGTCTTCCGGCAGACGATCGAGGGCGTGGCCGACCTCGTCGTGACTCCCTACCACGACGTGGGCCTCGCGGTGCTCAAGACGATCGCCCGCGACGAGGGCGTCAACGTGACGGCGGGGCTTCCCTTCCCTCGTACCTCGCCGGATCACGGGACGGCGATCGACATCGCCGGGACGGGAACGGCGGACCCGGGCGCGATGGGCGCGGCCATCGATCTGTGCATCCGATTCTCGAACGCGGTGGTGACCATCCCATGATCCGCTTCCGCAATGTGACCAAGCGATACCCGCGCACGGGCGCCGCCATCGAGAACGTCACCTTCCACGTGCGCAAGGGCGAGTTCGCCTTCCTCACCGGTCACTCGGGCGCGGGCAAGACGACCGTCCTGCACCTGGCGCACTTCCAGACCGTGCCCACCGAGGGACAGGTCCAGGTGTCGCGCTACAACTCGGCGCGCATCAAGCGCCGGCAGATCCCCGATCTGAGACGTCGCGTGGGGTACGTGTTCCAGGACTTCAAGCTCCTCGACCAGCTCACGGCGTGGGAGAACGTAGCGTTCGCGCTGCACGTGACCGGCACCCCGCGCAAGGAGGTCGACGCCCGCGTGCAACGGCTCCTGAGCCAGGTGGGACTCGCCTCCAAGGCACGATCGCTGCCCGAGGAGCTGTCCGGGGGCGAGCGCCAGCGGGTCGTCACGGCCCGGGCGCTGGCCACCGACCCTCTCGTCCTGCTGGCGGACGAGCCGACCGGAAACCTCGACCCGCGGGCGGCGGACGGGGTGTTCCAGCTCTTCCGCACCATCAACCGCCTCGGGATGAGCGTCCTGATGGCCACCCACGACGCGGATCTCATCCGACGCAATGCGGAGATCCGCGTGCTCGAGCTCGAGCACGGGCGTCTCGTGTACGACTCGGAGGCCCCGGCCGTGGGGACCGAGCTGGCGGGCGACGGGGAGGACAGCGGGTCGGATCCGGCGACCGCGCCGCGGGAGGAGATCGCGTGAGACCGGTTCGCGAAGCGCTCGCCAGCTTCCGCCGCGCCCCGCTTCTCGGCGGTCTGTCGATCACCGCGATCGGACTCAGCCTGCTGATCCTCGGGCTGTTCGGCCTGAGCGCGCACAACATCGGATCGGCGATCAGCGACGTCGAGCGCCGCGTCGAGGTGGTGGGCTATCTGCTCGATGACGTCGGCGAGGATCAGGTGCGTGTGGCGCGGGCGGAGCTGGAGGCGTTTCCGGAGGTCGAGGAGGTACGCTACATCTCCAAGACCGAGGCGCTCGTCAATGCCCGTCGCGACCTTGTCGAGTTCTCCGACGTATACCAGGACCTCGAAGTGAACCCCCTTCCCGCCTCCATCCACCTCCGGCTGCGGCCGGGGTACCGCGACACGAAGTCCGTAGAGGTCGTCGCACAGCGTCTGGCGGGATACCAGTTCATCGAAGAGGTGCGATTCGGGGAGGGCTGGGTCGAGCAGCTGTTCGCACTCCGCCAGCTGGCGGCGGGCGCGGCCGCCATCCTCGGTGGCGCCTTCGCCCTCGTCGCCGTCCTCCTCATCGGGACCTCGGTGCGCATGGCCATCCTGTCGCGTTCCGAAGAGATCGGGATCATGCAGATGGTGGGCGCCACGGAGGGCTACATCCAGCGCCCGTTCCTCGTCGAGGGAGCGGTTACCGGGCTCCTCGGCGGTCTCATCGCGCTCGGGCTCATGCGCCTCGGCTACGATCTCCTCCAGCGTCGGCTGACCGGTTTCGAGCACATCCTGTGGCTGCCGGAGACGTGGATCGTGGCCGGGCTTCTTGGCGCCACGGCGCTCGGCGGGCTGGCCGCTGGATACGCCGTGTGGCGGGAGCTCGGCAAGACGTATGCGATCTGACCGCGAGGGAGACCGACCCGCGGGCCGGCGCCGGCCGGGCCCGTCCGGGCGACGGGCGCCCCGGGGCTCGGCGACGCTCGCGGGGGCGCTCCTCGCCCTCGCCGCGCTGGCACCCGCTTCACCGCTGGCCGCGCAGGACCCCGAGAACCTCCGCGATCAGCTCGAACAGAGCCAGGCGCGGCTGCAACAGATCCTCGCGGAGCGCCGACAGCTCCAGAACGAGCTCGAGGGGCTCACCGGACAGGTGCACGATGTGTCCGCGGAGATCACCAACATCGAGCGTCAGATCTCTGCCTCTTCGAGCCTCATGGCCGAGCTCGACCTTCAGCTCCGGACTCAGCAGGACCAGGTGACGATCATGACCCGCGACATGCTCCTGTCGCGGGATCAGCTGAAGGCCCGCAAGGCTGTGCTGCACGAACGCCTGCGCGAGATCTACAAGCGGGGACCCCTGGCCACGGTCCAGGTGCTCCTCTCGTCGAGCTCGTTCTCGGATCTGATCAACCGGTACAAGTACCTGCACGATGTCGCGCTGTTCGACCGGCTCCTGGTGGGGGAGGTCGAGCAGCTCGAGACCGATCTCGAGCGGCAGCGCGTCGACCTCGCCGACGAGACCGACCAGATCCGGCGTCTGCGCGATCAGAAGAGTCAGGAGCTGAGCGAGCTCGAGCGCCTCGAGCAGCAGAGACAGCGTCGGCTGGAGACCTACACGAACCGGCAATCCGAAGCGCGCACCCGGCTCGGTCGGCTGGCGGCCGAGGAAGAAGAGCTCAGGTCCCTCATGTCGCAGCTCGAGGCCCGACGCCGCGACGCCGAGCGCGACCTCGGTGTGGCCAGCGTCCCGACACTCACCACGTCGGACCTCGGTCGGCTCGACTGGCCGGTGGACGGTCGGATCCTGTACGAGTACGGTCCGCAGCGTGACGGCAACACGACGATCTTCCGCGAGGGCGTCGGGATCGCCGCCGAGCGCGGGGCCCCGGTGCGCACCATCGGCCGCGGGAGCGTGGTGTTCGCGGGCGCCCGCACCTCCGGCCAGACGGTGATCATCGACCACGGCGGCGGGTACTACTCGGTGTACACCAGGCTCCAGAGCCTCACCGTGATCGAGGGCCAGGAGGTCGACAAGGGGCAGATGATCGGGCGCGTGGGGGGGGAGGCCGATCAGCCGCACATCGAGCTCCAGATCTACGAGCCGGGCAGCGGCGGCCCGCGCGCCGTCGATCCCATCCGCTGGCTCCGGGAGCGGAGCGAGCCGTGACGGGCCCGGAACGGCCCACGCCCGGTCTCCCCGAAGTCTGCGGGCACGACGAGCTGCTGGCGCGCGTGCGGGCCGCCGTACAGGGCGCTCGCATGCCGCAGTCGCTCCTCCTGTACGGTCCCGAGGGCGTCGGCAAGCGGACGGTCGCACTGTGGACCGCCGCCCTCCTCCACTGCGGAGCGGAGAACCCGCCGTGCGGAACGTGTCGCGCGTGTCGGATGGCCGCGAGGCTCGAGCACCCGGACATCCATTACCATTTTCCGATGTCCCGCCCCAGGAAGGCCGGCTCGCGGCGGAAGCTCCGCGAGGCCCTCGAGACGCAGCGGCAGCAGCGGCTCGCCGCCCTGCGCGAGGATCCGGACTCCCCCCCCGAAGAGGACGGCGTGACCGGTATCTACCTGGGGGCGGTCGAGAACCTCCGCGAACAGGCGACGCGCCGCCCGGCCATGGGGCGGGTCGCCGTGTTCATCGTGGCCGAGGCCGACCGCATGGTGTCGCAGAGCGCGAGCCCCGAGGCGGCGAACGCGTTCCTCAAGCTGCTCGAGGAGCCACCGGAGTTCGCCTACCTGATTCTCACGACGAGCCGGCCGGCCGCGCTCCTCCCGACGATCTGCTCGCGCACCGCCCACGTACGGCTCGCTCCGCTGGCCGAGACCGAGGTGGCGAGGCACCTCGAGGCGCGCCGCGAGCTGTCGCCCGAACGGGCGAGGGCAGTCGCGCGGCGGGCGGACGGGTCGATCGGCCGCGCGCTTCGCATCCTCGGGGGGGACGGGGACGAGGCGGGAGCGGCCGCCGACCGCCTCCTCGCCGCGGCCCTGCGCGGCGATGCCGCCCTGCGGTACCGCGTTGCGGGGGAGTTCACGGCCTCGGGCGCGCGCTCCGTGCTCGCGCCGGCGCTCGAACGCCTCGAGGAGCGGCTGCGCGATCTCCTCTGTCTGGCGGCGGGCGTCCCGGCGCTGGCGCGCGATCCCGCCGCGTTGAGCCGGATCCCGGAAGATCAGGTCCCGCAACAGGATCGCGTGCTCGAAGGGTTTTCCGTGCTCGAGCGAGCCCTTGACGGGGCGGCCAGAAACCTCAATCCACAGGCGACCGTATCGGTTCTCATGCGGGATCTGAGCCGCGCGTTCGCGGCAGGCTGAGGCTCGGCGGAGCCGGAACCGCACCGCGTCTGGGGGTTATCAGCGTTCTTGATCCACACCCGGGAGGTTCCCGTCACGCGTCCCGGGTCCGTACCGGCGTGGCCGGAACTCGGGAAGGCGTCTTCGTGTCGGATCTCACCCACATCGATGCCGGCGGACGGGTGCGAATGGTGGATGTCGGCGACAAGGTCCCGACCCGCCGCACCGCCGTGGCGGAGGGAGTGATCCGCATGCGGGCCGAGACGCTCGCGGCGCTGCAGGAAGGACGCGTGGAGAAGGGCGAGGCGCTGGCGGTCGCGAGGGTAGCGGCCATTCAGGGCGCGAAGCGGACGTCGTGGCTCGTTCCCCTCTGCCACCCCGTCCCGATCGATGCGGTGGATGTGGACATCGAGCCGGTCGCCGACCTGCCGGGATACCGCGTGACGGTGCGCGTGTCGGCCGAGTGGCGGACCGGCGTCGAGATGGAGGCGTTGACCGGGGTCGGCACGGCGTTGTTGACTCTGTACGACATGTGCAAGGCGATGGACCGGGGCATGCAGCTGGGACCGGTGCGGCTGCTGGAAAAACGGGGCGGACGTTCGGGAACGTGGCAAGCGCCCGACCCGGCGCGGGTTGGGGGATCGGGGGCCGGTCCCGCGTCGGGCGTCCCGGGGGGCGGATCGCCGGACGGGCCCGGGGCTTGAAGCGGTAGTGGGGCTTTCGCGTCCCGCGGGCGTCGGGGACCCCCTCGAGGGGGCGCATGGCCGGTTCGGACCCGCGTGGGCGGCCGGACGCGGTAAATCGAGACGCCTCGGGCGTCTCCTCCAATACACGGTGACGATGAGGATCACGACTCAGCTCGACAGGCTCGGGAGGCAGGTCGGACGCGGTTGCCTCCGCGGTTGGCGCAGCCGCTCGATCAGGACGGGACGGGCGCGGGTGGCGGCTCACGCGCTGCCGATCCTCGCCGCCCTCGCCTCGGTCGGTTTCGAGCACGCCGAGGCCGGGATCTCGCGCAACGCGCCGGTGGTGAGCGGGTTGTCGCGCGCCACCCGGGCGGAGCTCGGGCTTCGCGGGCAGGGATTGCGGCGAACCGAGGCCATCCGGCTGCATGCGGGGCGATTCCGGATCGACTGGCAGCTGTCGGAGAGGATCTACGACGCCGCGGTCCACCAGGGGCTCGACGTCGAGCTGGCCTATCGGCTGGTGCGCGTCGAATCGTCGTTCGAGCAGCGGGCCGTCGGTCCTCAGGGCTCCATCGGATTCACCCAGGTGCAGCCCGGCACCGCACGCTGGCTCGATCCTGGCGTGACGACGGAGGAGCTTTTCGAGGTGGACACGAACCTCGAGCTGGGATTCCGATACCTCCGGATGCTGATCGACCGGTACGGCGACACGCGGCTGGCGCTGCTCGCGTACAACCGCGGCCCCGCGACGGTCGAGACGCTGCTTGCGGTCGGCGAGGACCCGGCCAACGGGTACGCTCGACGCGTGCTGGGAGTCAGCGCGAGGTAGTCGCTCGGCGTGATCGCCCCCGAGGGTTCGACCTCCGTTCCTCACGGGTGTTCGTTCAAGCGAGAGGCTGCTAGGTGGATCAGAAACTGGCTCTGCGTTCCCGGATCGAGACCCATGAGGCCCGCGTGGGGGTGATGGGGCTCGGGTACGTCGGGCTCCCCGTGGTCGTCGCCTTCGCAGAGGCGGGGTTTCCCACCCTCGGGTTCGATGTCGCCGAGTCCGTGGTCGACCTCATCTCCCGCGGCGAATCGCACATCGGAGACGTGTCGGCCGAATCGGTGCAGGCCGTGATCGACGCCGGGACGCTCGAGGCTACGACGGAGTTCGGTCGCCTGGCGGACATGGACGCGGTCATCATCTGCGTTCCGACGCCGCTCTCGAAGACGGGCGATCCGGACGTCTCGTTCATCGTCCGCGCCCTGGAGGCGATCTCCACCCAGCTCAGGCCGGGACAGCTCATCATCCTCGAGTCGACCACCTATCCAGGCACCACGCGCGATCTCCTGCAGCCGCAGCTGGAGGCTTCGGGTCTCCAGGCGGGGCGCGACTTCTTCCTCGCCTTCAGCCCCGAGCGGGTCGACCCCGGCAATACACGGTACCAGCTCAAGAACACCCCGAAGGTCGTGGGGGGGCTCACGCCGGCCTGCCACGAGCTCGCGACGACCCTGTACCGCGAGGTGATCGACACCGTCGTCGAGGTGTCCTCGCCGGAGGCCGCCGAGCTGACCAAGATCCTCGAGAACACCTTCCGGGCCGTCAACATCGGGCTCGTCAACGAGATGGCGGTGATTGCCGACCGACTCGGCATCGATATCTGGGAAGTCGTGGCCGCGGCCTCGACCAAGCCGTACGGGTTCATGCGCTTCACGCCGGGACCGGGATTGGGTGGGCATTGCATCCCGATCGATCCGCATTACCTCGCGTGGAAGATGCGGACCCTCGAGTACCGGACCCGCTTCATCGAGCTCGCCGCCGAGGTGAACGCGGAGATGCCCCGATACGTCGTGTCGCGCGTGGCCCAAGCGCTCAACCGCGCACGGAAGCCGGTGAATGGCAGCCGTATCCTGCTCCTCGGGGTCTCGTACAAGCCCGACGTGGGCGACACCCGCGAGAGCCCGGCGCTCGACATCCTCGAGCTGCTGCGGGCGCAGGGCGCCGATGTACTGTACCACGACCCCCACGTCCACGAGCTGGGGCCCGAGCGTGGCGATCTGAGCAGCCGGCCCCTCACGGCGGACCTCCTGTCGACCTGCGACGCGGTGGTGATCACCTCGGACCACTCCGATCTGGACTACGATCTGGTGCTCGAGCACGCGCCGATCGTGGTCGATCCGCGAAACGGCCTCAAGGGGAAGCTGGGGAAGGCCCTCGTGTATCCGATCGCCGGCCCGCCGCGCTCGCCCGCGAGGGCGGATGAGCACGAGCCATCCACGGTCGAGGCGGCGCTGGGCTGAACGCGGGCGCGACGGGACGGCCGCCGAGCCGGCGTCGCGGCGGCACGACCCGGCCCGCCGACGGTCTCAGTCGGCGGTGGCGGTCCTCGGCTGGTCGAGCCGGCCGTGGAGTGACGGCCATTCGAGGGCCCGGCGGCCGTACTTCAGACCGAGCGACGCCACGTGCAGGAGCGGGCTGGAGCCCCTCGTCCGCACGGGTCGCGCCGAACGCAGGGCGGCGCGGAAGTCGTCCGCCGTGGCGAACTCGGGCATCCAGGCGTACGCCCGTCCAATCTCGAACGGAAAGTGCGCGTCCGAGCCCGCTCCCGCCGGGATCCCGTGGCGGCGCGCCGCGCGCGCCGCGGCGTGGTTCCAGGCCGGCAGGAAGGCCCGCGCGTTCACCGCCTCCACCACGTCGGCCACCGACAGCGCACGATGCGCCCGACGCAACGCCTGCCGCGCGTAGGCGTACGGGTGCGGGGCGTACACGATCCCTCCCTGGTCGCGAATGCGCTCCACCGTCTCCTCGAGCCGCAGACGTTGCGGCACGCGCTCTCGCAGGAACAGACCGATCAGCTCCGTGCGGCACCGGCAGCGGATCTCCTCGCCGATGATCACCAGATCCGGGGCGGCGTCGCGTGCCACCAGGGCGCCTTCGATGGTCCCGTGGTCGGTGACCGCGATCCGATCCAGTCCGACCTCCTGTGCCCGTTCGACCAGCTCGTGCGGCTCGGTGAGCGCGTCCGGTGAGAATCGTGTGTGAGAATGTAGGTCGACCTGGAGCATTCGTGGCTCGATGGCGGCGTTGGTTTCCTCTCGCGCGGCCGGCGCTCGGCGCCGGTGTCTTCCCAGTGTCGACGCACTGCATGCAAGGCCCGGTCCGGCCGGGCAACGCAGCGCTCCAGATCGCATAGGTGATTGCTGCATCTTGGCTTATGAAGTCGGACAAGGGACGTCCGCATCGGACGCCGGTGCGAAGTGCGGGTGGATTGCTACGGACGGCGCGGGTTTCGCGGGCCTCGCGGTCGACAAGCGGGGTCGAACGGCCGTTCGGTGGTTTCCCCTCCGTGCCTCCCGGCCGGGGGCCGGCGGCGGGAGGGCCTCAGCGCGGAATCTGAATCCGGTCGCCGGGCTTGATGACCGTCGAGGAGAGCTTGTTCCACTGCATGAGCTGACGCGTCGACACGGAATACCGTCGCGCGATCGACCACAGCGAGTCGCCGCGCCGGACGACGACGGTGACCGGTCCGGAGCTCTCGGCCCGGCTCTGTTCCGCGAGACGCGAGGCGCCACCCGATGTCGATCCGCCGGCTTCGGCCACCCGCGTGGGGCGCGGGATGACGAGCCGCCGACCGATCGACAGCCGGCGGGGATTGACGTTGCCGTTGGCCGCGCGCAGGGCGCTCACCGACACTCCGTAGCGCGCCGCGATGTGCCCCAGTGTCTGCCCTCGCTGTACGACGTGGTACGTCCAGCTCACCCGCTTGTCGGGGGGAACCTGGGCGTAGCGCACGTCGAACGTCTCTTTCGTCCCGACCGGGACCCTGAACTCCACCGACCGTCCCGGCGGCGTGACCCGCTGCGGGAAGTGGGGGTTGAGGAAGCGGAGCGTCTCCTGGTCCGTTCCCGCGGCTTCGGCGAGCACATCGAAGCTGGTGGCGTCGGGTACGGTCACCACGTCGTACACCGGCTCCTCGTTCGACTCGATGTCCCCGAAGCCGTAGCGCGCCGGATCGCTCCCGATGATGGCCGCCGCGATGAGCTTGGGCACGTAGTTGCGGGTCTCCGAGCGCAGCAGGCGCGCGTCCGCCAGGTCCCAGAACGTGCCGCCATCCATGCGTGCCAGACCGCGAGACACCCGCCCCGGCCCGCCGTTGTAGGCGGCGGCCGCGAGGTACCACGAGCCGAAGCGGTCGTACAGGTCCTGCAGGTACTCCAGGGCCGCATCCGTCGCCCTGTCGGGATCCCTGCGCTCGTCGACCCAGTGCGTCACCTCGAGGCCATACAGCCTCGCGGTGCTGCTTATGAACTGCCACATGCCGACGGCCGCCGCGCGGCTGTAGGCGTTGGGGTTCATCCCGCTCTCGATGAGCGCCAGGTAGAGGAGATCCTGCGGCATGCCGCGCTCCCGCAGCTTCCGTCGGATCATCCGCTCGTAGGAGCCCTTGCGGGCCAGGTACAGCCCGAAGCGCTCCGGGATGACGTTCTGGAAGTAGTTGATCCACGCCTCGACGCGGTCGTTGATCTCCAGCGGCAGGCTGGTGTCGGCCGCATCGGGATCGCGCACGAGACCGATCGGATCCGGCCCGAGCGCGCTGTGGATCGCGCGATCGATCTCCTCCAGGCTGGGTCCGTCGAAGGAATCCGACACGGGGGCCGGCGCCACCGGATCCTCCGCGAGCGGGTCGACGCCCGCCACCGGGCCCGGCGTGGAATCCACGTCGACGGGCGGCGAGGAAAGGTCGGCGGGCTGGCCGACGACGTCGGACGGCGAGGGTCCGGTCGCAGGTCCCACCTGACCCGCGCAACCGACCCACAGGAGGGACGCGACCACGGCGAGTGTGGCTCTCATGCCTCGCCCTGCGGTGGCCAGGAGCTTCCCGGGCATTGCGACCTCTCCTGTGTCAACCAGCGTTGGCACGATCGACATGCCGGCGTCGGCCAGCCGCGATTCGACCCTGCAAAGAGACGGATGTTCCGCGCTCGACGTTGCATCCATCGACATGTCGCCCTCGCGAGGGGCCTCCGGGCTCACACGTGGTAATTCGGTGCCTCGCGCGTGATTACGACATCGTGGGGGTGCGATTCGCGCAGCCCCCCGCTGGTGATCCGCATGAACCGGGCCTCCTCTCGAAGCTGGTCGACGGCGGCCACGCCACAGTAGCCCATCCCGCTCCTCAACCCGCCGACGAGCTGGAAGACGGTGTCGGCGACGGGTCCCTTGTACGGCACGCGCCCTTCGATCCCTTCCGGAACGAGCTTCTGCGCAGCGGTGCCCTCCTGGAAGTACCGGTCCGCCGAACCGCCCTCCATCGCGGAAAGCGAACCCATACCGCGGATCACCTTGAAGCGCCGACCCTCGAGCAGGAACGTCTCCCCGGGGCTCTCGTCCGTGCCGGCGAACATCGAGCCGAGCATGCAGGTGTGCGCCCCGGCGGCGATGGCCTTCACGATGTCGCCGGAGTACTTGATGCCTCCGTCCGCAATCACGGGCACGCGCCCCTCCACGCCGTCCACCGCGTCCTGGATCGCGGTGATCTGCGGAACCCCGACTCCCGTCACCACGCGGGTCGTGCAGATCGACCCCGGGCCGACCCCGACCTTCACGGCGTCCACGCCGCGCTCGACGAGGGCCGCCGCGCCCTCCCGCGTCGCGACGTTGCCGGCGATGAGGGGCGTGTCGGGCAGGGCCTCCCGCACCCTGGCGACCGCCTGCAGGACGGCCTCGGCATGGCCGTGCGCCGTGTCGACCACCACCACGTCCACACCGGCCTCCGCCAGCGCCCGTGCGCGCTCGAGATCGCGGGTCCCCGCACCCACCGCCGCGCCGACCCGCAGTCGCCCATGGTCGTCCTTGGTGGCGTTCGGAAACTGGCGACGCTTGAAGATGTCCTTCACCGTGATGAGGCCCTTCAGCCGACCGTCGGCATCCACCACCGGAAGCTTCTCGATCTTGTGGTGCCGGAGGATCTCCTCGGCGTCGTCGAGCGAGGTTCCGAGCGGCGCGGTGATCAGCTCCTCCGAGGTCATCACCTCGCGGACGGGGCGCCTCAGATCCGTCTCGAACACGAGGTCCCGGTTGGTGAGGATGCCGACGAGCCGCCCGCCGTCGTCCACGATCGGCACGCCGCTGATCGAGTACTCGTCCATCCGCAGCACGGCTTCCCGCAACGTGGCATCCGGACCGAGCGTGATCGGGTTGAGGATCATCCCGCTCTCGGAGCGCTTCACGCGGTCGACGTGCATCACCTGCGCGTCGATCGACATGTTCTTGTGGATGATGCCGATCCCGCCCTCCCGGGCGAGGGCGATGGCCATCTGATGCTCGGTCACGGTGTCCATCGCGGCGGACACGAGCGGGATCGCGAGGCGGATCCCGGCGGTGAGCACCGACGACACGTCGACGTCGGCGGGGTGGACCCGGGCGTGTCCCGGGGCGAGCAGTACGTCATCGAACGTGAGGGTGTCGCGAATCGGGCGGGTCATCGATGCACGGGTCGGAGGAGCGGACGTGGAGCCCCCCGTCGAGGGTCGGCCCCGGATGAACGAGACCGCACGCACGCCGGCCGGGGATGGCCATCTGTGCCTGCGGTCGTGTGAAGACGAAGCGTCGGGTCTTCCATGCGCCATCGTAGGCGCTCGCCCCGGTGCCGTCAACGCGGCGCGGGCCTACTCCACGACGATCTCGCGGCTCTCCGGCGGCTTCTCGTCGTCGGGCGGGGTCGGGGGTTCCGGATGACCGGCCTCGAGCTCGGCGAGGAATTCGCGACCCGCCTGCCGGAACGAATCGAGCACCCGATCCGCCGCGCCGAGCACCTTCATCGTCTCCTTCATCGCGGTAGCTGGAATCCGCGTCCTACGCATGCCTCGCTGGAACGATTCCGCGAACTTCTGGAACACCGGCGGCTCGGGCGCACCGCGGTCGCCGTACTCCGAGGCGAGGAACTCGATGAAATCGAGCACCTCGTACACCTTCTCCTCGGGCAGCGCCTCGAGCTTGCGCCAGATCTGCTTCTTCAGGATCTCGTTCATCGCCATGGAGGCGTCCGTTCTTTCGCCCGGGCCCACGGGTCCGGGGCGGTTCGTCTCACGTGTGTGAATACTCCACACGGGGGGGCCGAGGTTTCAAGGGGGACCTGCCCGGCCGTTTGACACCCACCGCGACCGGACGTCGATTGATGGTAGCCCGCGGTTCGCATCCACCATGGAATACAGACCCGCCCGATCATGGTCCTACGACCCCTACGGCCGCTCCAGCCCAGCGAGGGCGGTGCCCGTCTCTACGACCGCTGGCTGGGCGAGATCGGCGATCGGCTCGAGGACGGATCCTGCGACCGCGACGAGCTGTGCGTCGACGTGCTCAGGGGTCTGTTCTTTCCCGGGCTGCCGCGCGAGGTGGATCCGGACGACCTGGATCCCGGAGCGCGGGTGGCGCTGGCCAACCTCGATCCGCGCAACGCCACGCTGGAGCCGGAGTACTACCACGACATCGACGCGGAGCGCTTCTACGAGCGCAAGCCTCTCTTGTGGCTGTGGCAGATGTTCGACCGCTCGCCGGTGGGCGGGAACGTCCATCTCGGCGTCCGTTTCCGGCGTCTGCTGGCCCCATACGTGTTCGCGCGCGTGGGACGCAACTTCAAGGCGTTCCACTTCGTCGAGGTGTCCTTCGGGTACAACCTCGAGGTGGGCGACGACGTGGTCGTGCACCGGAACGTGCTGCTCGACGATCGCGGTGGGATCGTGCTCGGCGACCGCGTGTCGATCTCCGACTACGCGTCGGTGTTCAGTCATTCGCACTCGATCGACGACATCGTGGACGTGACCAACCGCAAGACGGTCCTCGAGGACGACGCCCGGATCACGGTCGGGGCCACCATCCTGGCCGGGGTGCACGTCGGAAAGCAGGGGATGGTGGGCGCGAAGGCGGTCGCCACCCGGGACGTCCCCCCCTACACCGTCAGCGTCGGGATCCCCGCCAGGCCGGTGAAGGTCAAGTCGATCGCCCCGCCCGATACGCGCCGGACCTGACGGAGCCCGCGCCGCACTGGTCGCCGGGCGCGTTCACGCTCAACCGCGCGGAAACGGCAGCTCGATCGTGAACCGACACCCCTGCCCGGGAGCGGATTCGACCGTGATGTCGCCCGACGCGGCCCTCACCAGCCGGGAGCAGATGGCGAGGCCGAGACCGTGTGTCCAACCCCGATCGCGCAGCTGCCGTCCGGGAAGGCTCCCGCCCCCCGCGAGCAGCACGCGGAGCTGGGCCACGTCGGCACCGGGACCCGTGTCGCTGACCGTGATCCGCAGGCGTCCATCGGCCTCCTCGAACGCCCGCACGTCGACGCGATCCCCGGCGCGTGCGGCCTGAACGGCGTTCGAGACCAGGTTGATCAGCAGGCGTGCGAGGATCCGGCGATCCCCGATCCGGGGCCCGAGGGTCTCGAGCCGGAAGCTCAGTCCGATCCTGGCGTGCTGCGCCAGGGGCCCGACGAGCTGGTCGACCTGCCGCAGGACCGCTTCCACGGAGAAGGGCTCCGAGGCGACCTCGATCGACGTCCCCTCCCCCAGACGGGAGACATCGATCAGGTCGTTCAGCAGACCGACCAGCGACACGGCGGCTGTGTAGAGCACGCCGACCTGGCGGCGCTGGACGTCGTTCAGGGGCCCCGAGTGCTCGCTGGCCAGGGCGTCCGCGAGGAACAGCACGGAGTTGAGCGGCGAGCGCAGATCGTGTGACGCATCGCGAAGCAGGCCGCGCGCGTCCTCGGAGCGTCCCTCCAGCAGAACGGCGATCAGCGAGCCGAACGCCAGGTCCAACCGCACATGGAGCACGCGGATCCGCTGAGGGGGCGCGCCACGCTCGGCGGCCTCGAGGATCGAGTCGCGCAGCGCCCTGACGGCGGCGAGCACGACCTCGATCGATTCCACGTGCGGAGCCGGCTCGCCCTCCCCACCCTCCCCCTCGCCCAGCAGGCGGGCCTGCAGGTAGCGGGCGAGCGGCTGCACCTCCTGCGGGAGCCCGCGCACGACGCGGGTCGGGTCCCAACCGCCTGCGGGGGCGTCCGTCGAGTCGCCGTCGACCTCGAGACGGACGCGCGGGGGCGTGGTCATGGCCGGGATCCGCTACTGCACGAAGGCGTCTTTAGACAGCTCGTGCTTGTCCATCAGCCGATACAGCGTCGTCCGGTCGATTCCTGCCTGGCGCGCGGCCTCGGACATGTTCCCTCCCGTGCGCGCGATCACCTGCGCGAGGTACTCGCGCTCGAACCGCCCGATGAGCAATTCCTTCGCATCGTGGAAGGGCGCGTGGAAGTCGATCATCGAGGCGACCGAGTTCGAGCCGGCGGAGGCACCGGTCGCTTCGAGGCCCACCCCCTCGTCGAGGATCGAGAGCCGATCGGGCTCGATCGTCTCGCCGGCTTCGGAGAGCACCACCAGGTGCTCGATCACGTTCTGAAGCTCCCGGACGTTCCCCGGCCAGTCGTGCCGCACCAGCGCCTCCATGGCATTGGGCGACAGGCGCGGAGGGAGCGCGCCGGGAAGCTGGTGTCGTCGCCAGAAGTGGTCGACGAAGTGCTTGATGAGCACCGGGATGTCCTCCGCCCGCTCGCGCAGCGGCGGAAGGTGGATGGGGACGACGCGCAGCCGGAAGTAGAGGTCCTGGCGGAGGTGGCCCTCGCGGATGGCGTCCTCGGGTTCGCGGTTCGTCGCCGACACGAAGCGCACATCCACAACGGCGTCATCCTTCTCGCTTCCCACCCGACGGATCACCCCGTCCTGAAGCACCCTGAGGAGCTTCGCCTGGATCGGCATGGGCATCTCGCCGAGCTCGTCGAGGAAGAACGTGCCCTGGTCGGCGACCTCGAGCAGACCGGGCTTGTCGCGCACGGCTCCCGTGAACGCGCCCCGCCGGTGTCCGAACATCTCCGATTCGAGCAGCTCCCCCGGCAGTGCGGCGCAGTTCACGGCCACGAACGCCTTCCGCGAGCGGCGACTCTCGCTGTGGATGTATTGCGCGATGAGCTCCTTCCCGGTTCCCGAGTCGCCCGTGATGAACACCGAAGCGTCGGTGCGCGCCACCTTGGCGGCCGTTTGGACCGCCTGCCGCATGGCGCTCGACACCCCGAGGATGCGCACCCGACCATCCACCAGGACCCCCTCGCGACGCGAGGAGTCCGAGAACGTTCGCTCGCGGAGCAGCGTGTACGCGGCACGTCCGATCACCACGAGGAGCTGCGTCGCCGTGAACGGCTTGGGGACGTACTCCCACGCGCCGGCCTTCATGGCGCGGATGCTCGCCTCCGTGGTGGCGTGCCCCGTCATCATGATGGCGATCGTGCCCGGGGATCGCTGCCGGACCTCGGCCAGGATGTCGAGGCCGTGCACCTGGGGCATGCTCTGGTCGATGAGCACGATGTCGTACGCCTGGCTCTTGATCCGGTGCAGCGCGTCCTCGGCCCGGCGCTCGCATTCGCACTGATAGCCATCGGCGGCCAGCACCGACTCACAGCTGTCGAGGATGCTCTGCTCGTCGTCGATGACCAGGATGCGGATTCCGGCACGCTCCTCGGGACCCAACAGGACCGAGCCCGAGTCTTCGAGGTCCTCCACCGGCTGGTCGCTCTCCGCGACGTCCCCCGTCATGTCAGGCGCTTCGATTCGCACGCTTCCCCCCTGATCGCCACCGGACCGGGTTGCGGTCCAGCCGCGTTGGAGCCCACCGTGGCCCCCGTCGCAAACTGCTCGCCGCCTCGTGCAAGCTGCCCCCTCCCCGCGTCCCGCGCTCCGGCAATGGCATGCGCGCGACACCCGCCCCTCCCAGACCCGCCGTCCTGTGCGTCACAAACGCAACAGGGCACGTGGCAACGGGCGATTCCGCCCGTCTCCGGGTGGGCCAATGGTCTCCATCCTGCCCCCGGCCCACCACCCGAGAGGGATCCGGATCATACGTGTGAATGCCCGGAAGTTCAAGAACCGCGCCCGGATTCGCCGGGGGCGCGGCCACCGGTCGGTCGCGACGGCGCGGAGGGCGCCACGTGTGGCGGAACCACGACGTCCCACGAATCCACCATGACGGCCGGACGCGGCGTCGCCGCGCCCCGAGGCACCGGATCCGTCGATCGAGGCGTCGGCGGTGCCCGGGTACCGACGGGTTCGAGCCACGCGTCATGGCCGCGCACCGTTGCACGGAATCCACTCGACCGGTCGTTCGGTGCGGCGCCCTCCTGCACGATGCGTCGAAGGACGGAATCCCTCCGGCGCCACCCCTCCGGCCCGGTGCCGGATCGGCCTGCGTCGCCACCCGTCACCGAGTCGCGGGTGACGGGTCCGCGACCCGCCTCCGGAACGACTCCGGTTCGTCCTTCACGCGACGCCGGGGGGGCATGGACATCCCTTCGCGGACGACACGGGTCGGGAACTTCCCGACTCGCGACGCATACCCGGTGGGACGGACGCGAGGCGCCGGTCGCCGGGGAGCGCCCGTCTCGCGCCACGGCGGGTTGTAGCGATGGGGCGACAAGAGGCGCCGCGGTGGCCGCGAAGGTCGCCGAAAACCTCCGGCCATGCGGCCATCCGGGCGTTCCGGTCCGGCACCACTCTTGCTCCCATTCCGACCGAACGACCCTCGTGGCCGCCGGGCCGGGGTGTCGGTCCACGAGTCAGGGGGAGAACGGAGAGGGATCGTTGAGGAACTCGAGCAATTCATCCGGGCCGCTACCGGTTCCGTATTCGCTGGAGACCGGGGTCGCGCCTCCACATACGTACTACTATCCCGACTACGCGGAACCCGAGAGCGAAGGGCCCGATCTGAAGCGGCTCCGCCTGCTGCTCTGGAGGCGGAAATGGTGGCTGTGCGGGGCGGCGTTGCTGGGACTCGGGGTGGGGTGGGTGTTCTCGCGCACCTTCGAGCCGGAGTACTCGACCTCCACCGCGCTCTCCATCGAGAGCGGAGGGGGGAACACCCGCTCGGGCCCGATCCAGACCGGCCAGGTGTTCGGCGTCGACGCGTGGACCGACGTGTTCGCGAGCCGGGCGGTCCTCAGCCCGGTCGTGGACAGCCTCGGCCTCCAGCTGCGGTTTCCGCACGATGCCGACCGGTCGCTGTTCGAGACGTTCCGCACGGGATCCGAGTCCGCCCCGGGCGACTACACGCTCGACATCCTGCCCGGCCGGCGCTGGGCCTTGCGGCGGGCGGGGCTCGATGCGCCGGTCGAGCAGGGCGCCTTCGGGGCGACGATCGGGAGCTCGTCGGGGTTCACGTGGACGCCCGACCTGTCGCGACACGCCGACGACGAGAACGTTCTATTCCAGGTGCTGAGCCACCAGAACGCCGTGCGGGGCCTGGCCTCCCACCTGACGGTGAACGTCCAGAACCGCGCCAACATCATCCGTGCCACGCTCACCTGGCACGATCCGGTGCAGGCCGCCAGCATCCTCAACGCGCTCGCGGCGCGGTTCATCGAGCTCGCGGATCAGCTCAAGACGACGAAGATCCGGGAGGAAGTGGAGCTCCTGCGCCAGCAAGCGGACCTCACGGGAGAACTGCTCGCGAACGCCGAGTACAACCTCCAGAACCAGCGCGTCGAGGCCATCACCGAGCCGACGGAACCGTTGGTCACCCCCTCGGAGGGTCCGGGATCGACCGGCCAGGATCCGATCTTCGCGACCTTCGCGCAGAACAAGATCCGCTCCGATCAGCTCAAGCTCGAGTTGAGTCGCATCGGGGATCTGCAGGCCTCGATCCAGCGCGGTGAGCCGGTCAACGTCCTGGCGCTCCAGAACCTGCCCTCGGCGGGCAAGTCCACCGAGCTCCAGGCCGCCCTGACCGCGCTCGAGCAGGCGCGGCTCAACCGCCGCGCGCTCCTGTCCACGTATACGGAGGAGGCGCCCGAGGTCATCGCGGTGGCACGGCAGATCCAGGAGCTGGAATCCGCGGTGGTGCCCCAGGCGCTCGCCCAGCTCGCGCGCGAGCTACAGGCCGAGGTCTCGCTCGTCGACACACAGATCGCCAGCCAGGGCCAACAGCTCCGCGCGGTGCCCCGCCGCACGATTCAGACGGCGCGGCTCCAGAGAGAGGTCGCACAGGCCGCCACGCTGCACGGCACGCTGCTCGGACGCCTCAAGGAGGCCGAGCTCGCGCAGGCCACCAGCGGCCCCGGGATCACGATCCTCGATCAGGCGTGGCCCAATCCGACCCCCTCCGGCGAGAAGCCGAGTCGCGTGATGCTGATCTTCACGCTCCTCAGCCTCGGGATCGGGGTGGCGGGGGTGATCGTGCTGGACCGCTTCGACGACCGCATCCACTCCCCGGACCAGGTCACCGGAACCCTGGGGCTCCCGGTCCTGGCCGTCGTTCCGCGTCTCCAGGCGACACCGGATCCGACCAGCCCCGCCGCGGCGATCGCCGTCGAGTCGTTCCGGGGCCTGAGGACCCAGATCGCGCACGCGAACGGGACGCAGAACGGGATCACGCTGATCACGAGCCCCGCGCCGCGTGAGGGCAAGTCGATGGTGTCGGCCAACCTCGCGATCTCTTACGCGACCGCCGGCTACCGCACGATCCTCATGGATGCCGACACGCGTCGGGGCCGGGCGCAGGAGATGTTCAACCTCAAGCGCTCGCCGGGCCTGACGGATTACCTGATGGAGCGGGCCACGCTCGAGGACGTCCTCCAGAAGACGACCGTCGAGAACCTGACGCTGCTCGCCAGAGGGGCGCCGGGGGGATTCAACGCCGACCTGCTGGAGAGCCAGCGGATGCAGGACCTCATCGGAACGCTCCGCGCCGACTACGACATGGTCGTCATGGATGGGCCGCCGCTGGCCGCCGGTGCGGACGTGATGCTCCTCGGGAGCCTCGTCGACAAGGTCGTCATCGTGCTGCGGGCCGGCACCACGACCGAGGACCTCGCCAGGGCGAAGCTCGAGACCCTCGGGAACGTGGACCTCCCGATCGTGGGGGCGGTGCTCAACGCGCTGCCGAAGTCGGCGCCGGAGTACGAGTACTACGTCCACTACTACTACGCGGACGCCGAGAGCTGATCCCGGGGGCGAGCACGCCCGGTCCGCGTGCCCGGAAGAGTTCAGATGCGGCGGACGATCCGCCGCAGTCGCCAGTCGAGTCCCTCCCGGACCCTGGCCAGTGCGCCGTGCAGACCCATGCGGAACCGGATGAGCGGTCCGGGGCGTGGCCCGCTGGCGCGCTCGTAGCCGAGCTCGTCCATCAGCTCCCCGCACACGCTCTCGATCACCCCCACCTGCCAGGCGCGAAGCTCGCTCCGCCACCCTCCCACGCGACCCTTTCGAAAAAAGCCGCTGGGGGAGGCTCGTCCGGGGATCGGGATGTCGTGGCCCGACGTCACCTTCTGGAGCTTCTCGAGCCGGCAGGCCTCCACGGCCCGCTCGCACAGCCGACGGTCGGCGGGCAGCTCGAGCCAGGCGAACATCGCCTCGAGCTCCCCGACGGCGTCGGCGCGGACGTCCTCGTAGCGCACCTCGCGGTAGACGCCCGTCTCCTCCCGCAGCCGGCGGGCCGAGGACACGTGGTCGTGCCACAGCCGGGCGGCATCCGTCGGGTTGAGCGGCGCCCATGGGGCCCAGGTGGCGCCCGCCGCGAACAGCGAGGCCGCCGCGTCGCGCGGGTCCCGGATCACGTGCAGGAAGCGAGCTCGAGGCAGCAGCCGACGGATCCATTCGACGTGGAGCGCGTGTCTCGGGCTCTTCTCCACCACCACGGCCGCGCCCGGGTTGCCGGCCTCGATCCTGTCGAGCACGAACTCGGCGACCCCCCGGCACAGGTCGTCGAACTCGTCTCCAGACAACAGCCGGCTGAGGCCCGCCGCCTCCTGCGTGTCACCCTCACGATCCCGCCGCTCCCACTCCCACTGCTTCCGAAACCAGTCGAGGTAATACGCGAACACCTGGGTCTCCGGAGCCGTGGCCACGCCGGGGTGTTTGGAGAGCAGGAGCTGTACCCACGTCGTGCCGCTGCGGGGACACCCGAGCACGAACAGGTGGGTGGGCGCGACCGCCCCGGATGGCGGGTGTTCCGGACTCAACGCGGCTTCCTTCCAGAAAGCGTGGTCTCGGGTCCGGGACGCCTCCGGACCGCTCGCGAGCCACGGCTGCCAGTTTGCATGTTCCTTGCCGTCCGGCAAAGGCACGCCCGGCTAAGCGGGTCGAGACGGAGGGGCGCGAGCGCCGGGCGCCCGACGCTTCGAGCACAGCCCGGAACACCGGAGGGGGATTGAGCACCCAGCACCTGGGCCGCGCGGCGGGGGATGCGCTGCGGACCCTGCACCGAGAGGTCCGGATCGCGCTGACACCGGCGCCCAGGAACAAACACTGGGTGTTCGTGGTCGGGTGCTACAACTCCGGCACGACGCTCTTGAGCCATCTGCTCGGGCGTCACCGGCACATCTCCGCGCTCCCGGTGGAGGGTCAGTTCCTGACGACGGAGATCGAGGCCGACTACGAGCTGTGCGTGCCCCGCATGTGGACCATGCGCGAGGACCGCTTCCGTCTGACGGAGACCGATCCCGGTCCGGACGCCGCGAGGATCAAGAAGGAGTGGGCCATGCGGCTCGATCGCTCGCGCCCCGTGTTCGTGGAGAAGTCCCCCCCCAACGCCGCGCGCACGCGCTGGCTGCAGGCCCACTTTCGACCGGCCTCCTTCATCGCGATCGTCCGAAACGGATACGCCGTCGCGGAGGGGATCCGGCGCAAGGCGGAGCCGCGGCACCTCGCCGCCGGATGGCCGCTCGAGGAGTGCGCCCGGGTGTGGGCCCGCTCCAACGAGATCCTGCTCGAGGATGCCGCCCATCTGAAACGAGTGCATTGGGTCCGATACGAGGAGCTGTCGGAGGACCCGGCCGTGTGCCTCGCGGCGATGTTCGAGTTTCTCGGCCTTCCGCCCGACGGAGGGGTCGACCTCGAGGGGACGTGGAACGTCCACGAGCGGCGGGACGAGATCCGGAACATGAATGCCGAGAGCATCGCGCGCCTGACGCCGGAGGAGCGACGCGTCGTGACCGATGTCGCCGCTCCGATGCTGCGGCGGCTCGGCTACGAGCCGCTGGACTGAGCCCGTCCCGCGGGAGCCCCCCGAGCTACGCGGTCGATCCCGGATCGGCGCCCGCTGTCGGAATCGGCGCCCGCCGCGTGGGTTCCCAGATCGGGTTGGATCCACGCTCGCGCAAGCTCTTCACCCAGGCCAGAATCCCCGCCACGTTCGCGGACACCGCGAACCCCGCCAGGGCGATCGGCCGGGGAGTCCGTCCCCAGGCACGCGGCCAGTTGAGCGCGGCCCACCCCGTGATGCACCCGAGTGCCCCGGCCAGCAGGACCCAGCGGGGCCATGCACGTCCCACGGCCAGCAACGCGAGCCCGATCACGCCGAGCGGGAGGAGTGGGGGCACCACCCACCGAGCCAGCTTGTGGCTCAACAGCGAGAACGCGAACTGGCCGTATCGGAACGGATTGAGCAGCTCCCGGTAATGACGCAGCGTATCCAGACCTCGGGCCATGGTCCGGACTTTCCGGCGGTATTCGAGGCGCGGCGATCCCGTGCGGGGGACGAAACACACCGCCGACGGGACGTGCACGGACCGGTACCCCGCCTTCCTGGCCTTCAGCGCCGCCGCGAAATCCCGGCTCAGGGCCTCCGGAACGGGGATCGCATGCAGATCCCGCCGGATCGCGTAGAAGCAGCCGCTCGCACCGACGATCGACCCGCGTCGGCTTTCGAGAGCCCGCACCCACATCTCGTAGCCGACATACCCGGTCTCCCCCACATTCGCGTCGGTGCCGGCCCCGCCGACGCTCACGTCGCGACCCGACGCGACCCCGACGGTCGGATCGGCGAGGGCACGGACCAGGGGCTTGATGGAGCGAGGCCCGATGCGGATCGACGCATCGGTGTTGATCACGAGGTCGCCCCGCAGGTGCTCGCTGGCGGCGTTCTCGGCCGCCGTCTTTCCACCGCGCTCGGCCAGACGGAACAGCTCGACCCCCCGCTCCGCATAGCTTCGGACGATCTCGTCGGTGGCGTCGTCGGAAGCGTCCGACGTCACCAGCACCTGCAATCGATCGCGAGGATAGTCCACTTCCATCAGGGCATCGAGCGCGCCGGCGATCGTGCGCTCCTCGTTGTAGGCGGGCAGCGAGATGCTGACCGGCGGCCAGTCTGCGGGGTCCGAGCCCGGCACCGCGTCCTCCCGGGCCGCCGCGAGGCCCACGAGCCACAGGAGCAGCGGATACAGGACGTACGCATACAGGAATGCGCCCACCGGCAGCAGCAGGAGCGTCCAGCCGAGAATCTCGAGACTCACATGGCCCTCCGCACCGTGACGAGGGTGTAGGGCGACTCACCCCACCCGGCAGCAGCCACCGTCCGAGGTGGGCTCGTGCGGAAGCTGCAGACACCGGGCCATCGCATCGCCCCTCCGGCGATCCCCTTCGGGCGGCATGCGCCGTGCGTGTGGCCCTCGCGTTCGCCAGGCACCGATTCGTGCACGTCGGACGGTAGCCGCGCGGCGTGGTCGCGGCCATCTTGGCGGCGCTTCGGACGCCGCCGCCGTTCCCGTTCGGCGCCGCCACGTCACCTCGCGATGGGACGAGCGACGGGGCCCCGCGGCGGTCGGAGACGAGAGGAGAACGAAGGAGCTTGGCAAGCGAGATCAGGTCTCTCGGAAAGCACGCCATGATCTACGGAGCCGGCATCGCCCTCGGGCGCCTCGCCGGCTTCATCATGCTCCCCATCTACACGCGGTTCCTCACGCCGGCCGACTACGGGATCCTCGAGCTCCTGAGCATCACGGTCGACGTGCTCGGGACGATCGCCGCGGCAGGCCTGTCCTCGGCGGTGTTCAAGTTCTACGCCGACGCCGACACCCAGCGCGACAAGGACACAGTCGTCACCACGGCCTGGATCGCGCTCACCGTCCTCACCGGGCTCATGGCTGCGCTCGGGATGCTCGCCGCCCCGTGGCTGACCCGCGTCGCCCTGGGACCCGGCGGACGCCCGGAGTACTTCCGGCTGTTCTTCCTGATCTACCTGTTTCAGACGGTCGAGTCGATCCCGCTCCTGTATCTGAGGGCGCGCAATCGTTCCGTCGCGTTCACCGCCGCCAACGTGGCGAAGCTCGTCCTCACGCTGGGTCTGAACATCTATTTCGTCGTCGTGCTCCAGCTGGGGGTGCGCGGCGTTCTGTACTCGGGGGTCATCGCGGGCGGTGTGTCGTGTACCGCTCTGTCGATCTATCTGGTCCACTCGGCCGGCGCACGCGTGAGCCGCGATTGGATCCGGTCGCTCGTCCGGTTCGGCGCGCCCATGGTCCCGTGGTATCTGGGCAACTTCGTCATCGTGTTCTCGGATCGGTACTTCCTCAAGCACTTCGCGGGCACCTCGGATGTCGGCGTTTACTCGCTCGCCTACCGGTTCGCCATGCTCGTGACGATGTTCGGCTTCCGTCCGTTCTTCCTCGTGTGGGGGCCGCAGCGGTTCGAGATCATCAAGCGCCCGGACGGGGTGGCGATCACGCGGCGCGTGTTCTGCTACATGAACCTGATCCTCGGCTCCGCGGCCCTCCTGATCGCGCTGTTTTCGGGCGAGATCATCCGCATCATGGCCGCCCCCTCCTTCCACGCGGCCGCCCGCCTGGTCCCGATCCTGGTGGGCGCCCAGGTCCTGTATCACCTGGTGGCGTTCTCGAACTTCAGCATGCTGTACGCCGAGCGAACGAACATCCTCGGTCGGCTCTCCGGTGTCACCGCGGCGGTCGTGCTCGCCTGCAACCTCGCCCTGATCCCCAGGTTCGGCGTGCTCGGCGCGGCCCTGGCGACGCTCCTCGCGTACGGCGTCCGCTTCCTCCTCGTTCTCGGCGCCGCACAGCGGGTCTATCGGCTCGAATACGGGTGGGGAACCGTGGCCCGGACCTACCTGTGCCTCCTCCTGGCGCTGGCCGTGAAGCTGGCCGTGCCGATCGGCGGGCTCGTCGCCTCGCTCGCGATGAGCACGGCCCTCGCGCTGTTCACGGCGGGGCTCCTGTACGTGTGGGTGCTCGACGACTCGGAACGGGCGTACGTGCGCTCGCTGCCGCGGGTCGTCCGCGAGCGCGCCCGGGGCCTCAGCGGCCGGCGCTCCGGCCGAGGAGTCCGGCGATCCTGAGCCGCAGACCGGCTGCCGAGAGCCCGGCCGGAACGTTGATGCGCGGAAGCTCGTGCGCCCGGGCATGGAGGGCCGTCGCGGGGGTCGGACCGCCGTCGATCCGAAGGCCCAGGGTGTAGGTGCGCGCCGCGGCGGACACGACGCGCGGCGAGGTGAGACCGTATGGGTACGCGACCCACGGACGACGGTCCGGCAGCGCCCGGTCGAGCCAGCTGGCCGGTCGTTCCAGCTCCTCGCGGAGCTCCGCCCCGTCGAGCGCGGCGAAGTTCCGGTGGCCCCATCCGTGGGCGCCGACGAGCAGTCCCGCCCGCGTGGCCGCCCGACGCACATCCTCCCACATGGCGGAGCGCGCGTACGCGGGGGGATCACCCGTCACCAGGCCGCGCTCCCGGGCCCACCGATCGACCGAGGCGTCGTCCCCGCGCAACTCGTGGAGCGCGTGTCGGCGGACGGGTGGCGGCACGGAGCCCGTCGAGGGATCGGCGAGACGGTCCCACCAGAAGGCGTGCCCGTCCAACAGGCCGGGCGACACGAACACCGTCGCCGGCAGCTCACGGGCGGCGAGGATCGGGAGGGCCACGTGCACCGCCCCGGCGTAGGCGTCGTCGAACGTGAGGACGACGCGCTCGGCGCCGCCCCGTGCGCGCCCTTCGGGGGACGCCGTGACATCGTCCAGGGAGATGACGTCGTAGCGGTCGCTCAACATGTCCAGATGCGCCTCGAAGCGCGCGACCGGGAGATGCAGGGAGCGGTCACCCGGTTGTGGCTCGCCGTGCGGCACGACGTTGTGGTACGAGAGGATCGCGACGTCGCCCCGATGAGCGCGCTCGGCGAGCGCGACGAGCCCCGACCGGGCGGCCGCCTGCTCGGCCACCCCCTTCACCCATTCGAACGCGGGAGGTCTCCCGCCGTCGCGCGGGCGGCTCATTCGAAGCACGTGCCGAGGAGCCGGGCCAGCTCATCGATCTGAGCCGCGCGCGAGAAGCATTCGGCCGCGCGGTCCCGACCCCGTCGACCCATCCGCGTGCGCAGCATCGGGTCGGCGAGCAGCGCGCCCATCGCGTAGGCCAGCGCCGGCTCGTCTCCGGGCGGCACGAGCAACCCCGTTTCCCCGTCCAGCACCACCTCGGGGATTCCTCCCACGCGGCTGGCGATCACCGCCCGGCCGCGCTCCATGGGTTCGAGGGCGGCCAGACCGAACGCCTCCTCCCACACCGAGGGCACGACGCACAGGTCCGCCGCCTCGGTGATGCGCGCCACATCCGCCCTATATCCCAGCAGGCGGATGCGATCTCGCGCCGGGAGCGTGTCGCGAAGCGCGCGCAGATCGTCCATCGCGGGTCCGTCACCCGCGTACAGGAGCTGCGGAGACGGTCGGGCACCCCACCCCGCGGACATGCGGTCGAACGCGCGCAGCAGGTGGGCGATGCCCTTGGGGGGGGAGGCACGACACGCGCACAGGATGAGCGGGGCATCCTCGACTCCCAGCTCGCGACGCACGGACCGCGAGGCGTCCCCGTTCCCCAGCGGTCGGATCTCGATCGAGTTCCAGATCCGCGTGACCCGCCCTCGCGGCACGAGATCCACCTCGATCTTTCTCCGCGCCACGAACTCGCTCACCGCCAGGACGTGGTCCGCCAGCGTGCCGGGGATGCTCCGGCGCGCGGCCTTCAACCACCGCTTCGGCCCCCGCGGCCGGGTTCGGGCGCCCGAGGTATGGTCGTGGACGACGATCCGTCGCACGCCGGCCTGCCGGAGGAGCGGATACGCCGGGCTCCACGCGGGCCGGTCGGCCAGATACACGACGTCCACCCCACGATCGCGCACGAGCTTCCTCGCGCTCATGGCGCCGCTCGGCGTGCGCAGGCGGAACGCGTGCATGATGGGGACCGCGGACGAGCCGGCCAGCGTCGCGGGCGGCGAGTCGAGGGCCGGATACGCGACCAGCGTACGGATGCCTCCCTCCACGAGGCGGTCGGCCACGTCCGCGTACAGACCCTCGATGAAGTCCCACGCGAAGCCCGTCCCGGCGGGGAAGTTCGCGACGCACAGGAGCGTGCGGCCGTCGTGAGGCCTCGTCATTCGAACGAGTACCCAAACCGTTTCAGATCGCCCGCGAACCGGTCCGCGATCAGATCGCGCGTGCGGGGCGAATACAGCTCGCGGAAGTCCCGGTGCGTCGACCTCTTGAGGTGGGGCAGCCGGGCGTCCCGGTTCAGTCGCCGGCACACCGTTTCGAAATCGTCGGCGAGGGATTCGAAGCGTCCCACGAAATCCACCAGCAGCTTCCCATCGGCATCGCACAACCACTCGTGCTGGGGCATGAACATGCGGGGGTCGTCGCAGTAGCGTGGATCCGCATCTCCATACGCGCGCAGGACCCACTCCTCGAACGACAGGGGGTGGTCGCGGAGCCCCGTCTGGTTCGTCTTCACCCGGAAGTGGTAGTGCGACACGACCTTGTCCCACGGATTCCGCACGAACCCGAACGAGAAGCGCCTCTCCCACCGGTCGGGGCCAAGGTCCGCGCGCAGCTCCGCGGCGGTCCTGTGCTGGAAGGGGAGGTGGAGCGCCCGCTCGATGCTGCTTCCCCCGGTCTTGTTGATGTGCACGAAGATGAAGTCGACCAGGTACTTTGTCCTGAACGAGGCCCAGCGCCTCTGGACGGGGTACCTGAGCGCGACGATCCGGTCGGCCAGCCTCATGCGACCTCGCGCTCGCTCCGGGGGCCCTTCCTCCGGCGCGAGAGGTCCTGGAACCACTGGAGGGTCTCGCGCAGCCCCGGCATGGGGTCGTCGAGGCGGAACACTTCCTCTCGCCCCTGCACGAATCCCGCCAGGAAGGCCGCGATCGCGCGCAACCGCCCCGGCGTGCCCTCCGGCAGATGGAGGGTGGCGCGGGAGTGCCGCAACCGCGCGATGAGATGATCCAGGTCCCCCCACAGCCACCTGGAGCGCACGCCGATGCGGTACGTGCGCACCGGATCCAGATCCTCGCCGAACGCCGGCCCGACGAGGTGACGGGGAAAATCGACCCCCGCATCGATCGCCAGCTGCAGCGACCCCCAGAACCTTCCGTTCACCTCCATGAGGTACGGGACCCCGCTGGCCGCCTCCAGTTTGTACTCCACCATCGCCACCCCCCTCCAGTCGAAGCGCTCCAGGAGGCATCGGGAACGGTCCAGCAGATCGGGGTCCAGAGGCACGCTCTCACGGTACACGCTCACGCCGCCCGACGGTGGCTTCTCTCGAATTCGCCGGTGCGCGAACCGGCACTGGATCCCGCCCCGCTCGAGGAGCAGAAAGACCCCCACACCCGGCCCTTCGACACGTTGCTGCAGGTGGAGGGGGAAGGCCGACGCCGGCAGTTCTTCGACGAGGCGCTCCAGCTCGTGCCGGTCGGCGGCGTAGCCGACGGCCAGCTTGTGACGGATGCCCCCGGCCGAGACCACGGAACGCGACGGCTTGAGGACCACGGGACAGTCGACCGCGGAGAGGACATCCGCGTCGCGGGGATCGAGCATCACCCGCTCGTCCGGAACCCGGATCCCGATTTCGCGAGCCACCTCGAACACGCGCCCCTTGTCGCAGATCGCCCGGAAGGACGCGGGGTCGGGGAACATCATCGCCGCACGACCCAGACGCTCGCGGTGCGGCAGGAGCGAGAGCAGCGACGCCTCCGTGATCGGGAGCACGGCGTCGACCCCCACGCGCTCGGCATGCTCGATGACATCCCGCGCGTACGCCTCCGGCACGCGGAGAGGATCCGACACCTCGACGTCGGATGCCGCGTGCCGAGACGACCCCGCGATGGAGGGGGCTCGGCACGACGCGACATGGACGACGTATCCGGCACGCGCCAGCGAACGCACCACCGCGAGGGCGGCTCGCTCTCCACCGTCCGTCACGAGCACGGATGGGGTCATCGGTCAGGCAGCCCGGGCGGCGAGAACCTCTTCGTACGCGCTCGCGTAGCCACGCACCATGGCGTCGATCGAGAACCGCTCGACATCGGCCCGGCGTCGATGCTCGATCCGGGACGAGCCGGTCCGACGCTCGCCGGCCACGACCCGCTCGATGGCGTCCGCGAGGGCCCGCGGCGATTCCGGAGGCACGAGGCTCCCGCTCCGACCCTCCTCGACGATCTCCTCGGGGCCGCCGGACCTCGTCACCACGACCGGCACCCCGCTCGCCACGGCCTCGAGCGTGGAGAGCGAGAAACCCTCGAACGAGGAACACAGACAGTACACGTCCAGCGCCTCGAGCACGGAGCGGGCGTCCGGTCGGAATCCCGCGAACAGGAAGGTGTCCTCCAGGCCCAGGTCACGGCGGAGCCCGAGGAGCTCCCGCTCCAGCGAGTTGCCGCCCTCGCCGGCGATGACGAAACGATACTCGTCCGATCGGTCGCGGAGGATGGCGGCCGCCTTCAGGAGCACATCGTACCGCTTCGGCCGCCGGAGATTCCCGATGGCGCCGACGAGGATCGCCTCGGTAGAGATCCCCAGCTCGCGACGGAGCGCATCGTCGCGGCGCGGTACGAAACGCTCCACATCGATCCCGTTGTGGATGACCGCCGTCCGCGAGGGATCGATTCCGTGCGCTTCGATGAACCACCGCCGAAGCGCGTGCGACACGAAGACGAGCCGGTTGGATGGTCGACGGAGGATCCGGAGCTTCGCCGCGCGATACGGCTCGTCGACCGGCAGATCCGCCCGCCCGTGAAAGGTGCACACGACGGGAACGCCGGCCAGCCGCGCCACGAGGCTGCCGTACACGGCCGAGCCGAGCAGATGCGTCTGGATGAGATCGACGCGGTCGGATCGCAGCAGCGCCCGGAGCCTGGCGAGGTACCCGAGATCGAACGAGCCCCTGCCCTCGAGGATGAGGGGGCGCACCCCCCGCTCCTCGAGGCTCGCGAACAGCCAGTCACGCGCGGGGACGACCACCGTGGAGCGCCACCGGGCCGGGTCGAGGCCGGTCGCGACCTCGAGGAAGATCGTCTCCGCGCCTCCGGGACCTCCGGTATCGATGAGGTGCAGGACCCGATTCGTCGCGGCCACGCGCGTCAACGCGAACGGGCTTCCGCCAGCCGTCGATTCGGAGGGATGCCCGCCGTCGCCATGACGCGGACGGGCCGCGGGCGGGTCGGCCGCACGTTCTTCGCGATCTTGAACAGCGCCGCGGTCATCGAATAGTTGATCCAGAAGTACGGATAGAAGAGCACGGTCACGAAGGACCCGCTGATCATGAAGCCCACCAGGGCGGCGTCGAGCCCCAGCGCCATATAGTAGGGGATCTGACCGTCCGGTCTCCGCTTCACCCGCTTCCGGGTCAGGTAGTTCATCCGGAACGTTCCTACGATCAGCACGAGGAAGCCGGCCAACCCCACGTACCCGAGCTCCGCACCCGCCTGCACGAAGATGTTGTGCGGAAGCTGGTGGTACTTGTTGAACGGCTGGTAGTTGCGCTGGACGTACAGGAGCCAGTTCTCGTACCCGACGCCGAGGACGGGGTGGTTCTTCGCGACATCCATCCCCATGCGCCACAGATACAGCCTCGACTGGGAGGTCTCGTCGTCGCCCATGTCGCTGAAGCGGTCCCTCTGTTCCTGCGGCAGCACCGCGAACACCGCCAGCCCCACGACGGCCGTGGCGACCAGACCCTTCCAGCGCTTTCGGCTCCGCAACAACATCAGGAGCAGGACGGCCACGCCGCCGAGCTGTCCGCCCCGCGACGACGACGCGAGGAGCGCCATCACCGCCGACCCGGGGACCAGCCACACGGCCCAGTACTTCCACTTCCGCCGCAGCGCCGCCAGATGCGGCTTGAGGGCCACCGCGAAGTAGGCCGACAGCGGAAGGAAGATGGTCATCTGGATCGCCATCTCGCCGGAGTTCCGGAACCACCCCGGGGCGCCGGTGGCGCCCCAGCTCCGGAACTGCATCCCGCCCCCCATCCACGAGCGGCTGGCGTGCTGGGACATCTTCAGGCTGAACAGGAGGAACAGGAAGTAGAACACGAAGTACTGGTCCTGCGTCCGGAGCGAACGGGTGATGAGCACGAAGATCAGCACCCAGGTCAGGTAGACCTCGATCTTCGCGAACGATACCGACGGGTCCACCGCGAACCAGGACGACAACAGGACGATGCCCGAGAAGACGAACAGGAGCCAGTCGCTCCAGTCGAATCGCTGCGCGATCTTCTTCTCCACGATTACCGCGACCGCGCACCCGAGGATCGTCCACTGGGCCCACGGCAGGATGTCGAGGGATCGATAGAGCGACTGTGGCCGGACGTACTCGAACAGCAGATAGAACGAGATCAGCCAGAACGACGGCTTCTGATCGAGGAAGAACTTCCCGAACGCCGACACTTGCAGACGCCGCAGCCCTTCGGAGATGCCACCGACAGAGGGCGGCGCGACCGCCACCCCGGCCGAGTGATCCCCGTCCGCGTTCGCGAGAACCGCCCCGCGCGGTGGCGGGACCCGGCCGATCCGGTTTCCGCTGTGCATCACGTCAAACACACCTTCGGTGTCTGGTCCGGCTACGCGACCCGACCGCTCGCCCCGACGGCGACGACGGCGCGTCTCCCGCTTCCCATCCAGCGGCCCGGCGGGCCCGCTCGCGGCCTTGACCAGCAGGTTCCTTGCCGCCACGGAGGCGGCCGGATGGGCTTCCCCACGGGCGCGATCGACGACCCCTTTCGCGCATGCCGCGCGAACACCGGCCCCCACGAAGGACGACCCGATCTCGAGCACGCCGCCGGGGGGCGCGTGGCCACGCGACGCCGAGATGTGGCGAGTCCGCAACACTCCCTCGGGAGCTCGTGGCCGGCCTCGCGGGGCGCCCCGCTTCTCGCATCGCGGGACGCCGTGATCATAACACCGCGCCCCCGGCCCGGGCATCCCGACCCGCACCGGAGAGCAGCGCATGGTAGCGGGGGAGCATCGTGCGGCCGATGACCCGCCAATCGAATCGCGTCACCGCGGTTCTCCTCCCTCCGGTCGCGAGCCGCTCGCCAAGGGATGGGTCCTCGAGCACCCGCACCACGGCGTCCGCGAACGCCGCCGGGCCATCGGCGATCCAGATGTCCTCCCGGTCCCTGCCCGCCAACCCCTCGCACCCCACGGTCGTGCTCACGACGGCGCTCCCCAGGGCCCACGCATCGAGGATCTTGAGCCGGGTGCCTCCACCGATCCTCAGCGGGACCACGTAGCAGGCCGCGGAGTGCACCCACGGATCGATCGACTCGACGTAGCCGGTCAGCCGGATGCCGTATCGCCGTGCGAACGTCCGCTTCGCCCGCTCGGGCGCTTGACCCACCCACGTCACCGGCACGTTCCCGGTCCGGGCACGGATCAGGGGGAGTATCTCGCGTCCCAGATACTCCATCGCGTCACGATTCGGAAGCCAGGAGTACGCGCCGACGAACACCAGGCCCTGGCGCGAGGCGCGGGTGGAGGGCCGGAAGCGACGCGTGTCCACCCCGTTCGGCACGACGGCGATTCGCTCGGGTGGGACGAGCCGGCCGAGGGCGTCGCGCTCTCCTTCGGAGACCACGACGTTGAGGCTCGCGCATGCGCCCCACGAGGCCTCCTCTCGCTCCATCAGCCGGGCCTGGAGGCGCAGATACGACGAGGCGACCCTCGACCGACTCGCCCGCGCCCGGCGATCCAGCAGACGCGACTCCACATTGTGATGCGTGATGACGAACGGCAGATGCCGCACGTCGGGCAGGTAGGCCGAGAGATCCAGACTGTCCACGTGCACGAGTCGCGGAGGATCGTCCTCGAGGGCGCGGAGCAGCGCGCGACGGAACGCGGACGAAGTGTGCACGAAGCGGGTGTACACCCGCCCGGTCGCGACGCTTCGCAGATGGTCGACCGCCATGCGCAGCGGATTCGTGTCTCCCGGGATCGGGTACGCGCTCGCACGGGCCACGGGGCTCAACGCGGAGAGTCCCCGCGCCACGTCCTCCCCCGTCCTCCGAATCGCCCGTCGATAGAAGAAGAGGGCACGCACGTCGAAGTCCTCCGCCAGGAGCTTCAGGATGTTGTAGGACCGCAGGGCCTGGCCCCCATCGGGTGGATACGGCAGAGAGTGGCACAGGAACAGGAGGCCGGGCTTCGTCTCGTCGGACTCGCGCGGCGTCCGCGGTGCGGACGATGGCTCGGTCGTCACGAACGGCGCCCCTCCGCATCGCGCGCGGCCATCTCGTAGACGGTCGCGTGTCGATCGACCCATCGGTCGGCTCCGAACTCCAGTCGAAGCCGTCGATCGGCGGCCTCCGCCAGCCGGGATCCGAGTGGCGGGTCGGCGCGCAGTCGCGCCAGCGCTCGGGCCACGGCGCCGGGGTCTCCGGGGGGGACGAGCAGCCCTTCCTCCTCGTCGCGGAGGATGTCGGGGACTCCACCGACGGCGGCAGCGACGATCGGGACGCCGGCGGCCATCCCCTCCAGCACGACGATGGGCGTACCCTCCGTCCGAGACGTGAGCGCGAGCGCGTCGAAGGCCGGCATCAGACGCCCGGCATCGCCCACGCGACCGTGCCACCGTACGCGGCTGGTCTCGGCGAACGCGTCCGGGTACAGCCGTTCCAGCCAAGCCAGGTCGCCTCCGCCGATCATCGACAATTGCATTCCCGACGACTCTGCTTCGTCCATCGCCGCCAGCATCACATCCGGTCCCTTCTCCAACCCGAGCCTGCCGACCCAACCGACGATGAATGCTCCTGACGTGCCGAGCCCCAGGGCGGCGCGTGCCTCGACCCTCGACAGCGGCCGGGCGTCGCCCCGCCACGCGTTTCTGATCAGATGCAGGCGCCGGTGCGGAACGCCCGTCGCCTCGAGCTTCTCGAGGAGCGGGCCGGACACGGCCACGACGCGGCGTCCGTCGCGGTAGCTGCGCAGCTGGAGACCCTCGTACAGACGGCCCAGCCTGTCTCCCCCGATGAAGCCGTGCGCCGTCGAGACGACCGGGGTGCGGGTGCGTCGAGCAGCCAGCCCGGCCAGCACGTCCGCACGATAGCCGTGCGTGTGGACGACGTCCGGGGTGCCCGCCCGGAACGCATCCCGGAGCCCGCGATACTCCCGCCAGTACGCCCTGTGCGGCACGTCCAGGCGTCCGCAGGGCGTCCCCAGCGCCTCGAGTGACTCGAGAAACGGGTGGCGCTCCCGGCCGGGCTCGACGACGGCCAGCACCCGGGCGTCCACCCCCCTGTCGCGCTGCGCGGCGGCGAGCATCCGCACGACGCTCTCCAGCCCGCCGCTGGGAGCGGGCGCCAGCACGTGCAGCACCCTGGTCATCGCCGCCACGATTCCCCCGACGTCACCCGGTCTCGATACAGGCCACCGCGAGCCGCCATGGCCGGTGGCGACGCCGGTCTCGCCGCTCCCGTTTCGACGTCCGCCTCGATGCTACTAGCATGTTCCTTGCCTCGCACGCGACGCGTTCCTGTGCCACCCGAACCCGCGAGCCAGCTCCTTGCGCTTCAGCGTCATCGTGCCCGTCTTCGACGCCCGTCGGTTCATCCCGATGTGCCTGCCGACCGTCGTTCGTGCCGTCCACGACCACCAGGCCGCCGAGCTGATCGTGGTGGACAACGGCTCGACCGACGGGTCGTACGAGCTGTTGCAGCGGGAGTTCGGTGAGGCGGGGAGGATCTGCCGACTTCCGGACGTGAACATCGGCAGGGTGCGCAATCACGGCGCCGGTCTCGCCGCCGGAGACATCCTGGCCTTCCTGGACGCGGACTTCTCCGTCCCGCCGGACTTCCTGTCTCGGGCAGAACGGGTGTTCCGCGATCCGGAGGTGGCGGCCACCGGGGCGCACTACGTGCTGCCCGAGGATGCGTCGAGGGTCGAGCGTGCCTGGTACTCGATGCACGAGACCCCCCACGATGGTTTCGTGCACTACATTCCCTCCGGCGACTTCATGGTCCGACGGGAGGCATTCGACGCGGTCGGCGGCTTTTCCGAGACCCTCGAGACGGGCGAGGACGCGGAGTTCTGCCAGCGCCTCCGGAGCAAGGGATACAAGATCTTCGAGTCCTCGGGGCTGGCCGGCGTGCATCATGGAAACGCGAGGACGCTCGGTGCCTTCTTTCGAAAGGAAGTGTGGCGTGGTTTGGGCATGTTCGGGACCGTGGGGGCCGGCGAGGTGGACAAGCCGACGGTGATGCTGTTCGCGTTTCTCGGCCTGCTGGCGGCGGGTGTGGTCGGCCTGACGGCGGGACTCGCTCGCGGGCACCCCGTGCTCGGCGCGGGAGCGTTATTCGTGTGCGCGATGGCCGCCCCGATCGCGACGGCGATCTACCGGTGGACGCGCACCGGCAAGGTGCTCTACCCGCTGCTGTCGCCCGTCCTCTACCTCGCGTACTACACGGCCCGCGCCCGCGCACTCGTGACGATCCTCGCCGGACCTGTGCGGGGCCCCGGCCGACGGCGCGTGCCGGGGAGCACGGCCACCCCCGAGCGCGAGCCATAGACGTGACGACGATCGTCGCCGTGGGCGATATCCAGCTCGGCGATTCGGCGATCTGCCCCGGCTTCGGGGTCGGAACGTGGTTGGCGAAGGGCGCTCAAAACGGTTTGTTCTCGGCCATCGCGGCCGATCTCCGCGGCGACCTGACGGTCGGCAACCTCGAGACCTGCCTCTCCCACGCGGGGCTCGATCCGTCGGACTGGAGATCGGTCCAGATGAGAGGACGGCCCGAGTCCGCCGGCGAGTTGAGGGACGCGGGCTTCGACGTCGTGAACGTGGCGAACAATCACACCTTCCAGCATGGCCAGAGGGCGTTCTCGGAGACCGTTCAGGGGCTGCGGGGCGCGGGTGTCGCCGTGTGCGGCCTCCGGGGAACCGACGGCTGGTCGTCGCAACCCGTCCGCACGGCCCCGGGCGATTCCACCGTCGGCATCCTCGGATACTCCATGCGACCGCGGCAGTTCTCGTCGGCGACACCGCCCTACGCCGAGGGCACACCCGAGGGAATGCTGCGCGACATCGAGCGCCTGTCCGCCGAGGTGGATCACGTGATCGTGACCCTTCATTGGGGCGAGGAGTTCGTCGAGCGCCCCTCGCTGGAGGAGGTACGGCTCGCCCGGGGGATGGTGGAGGCCGGGGCCCGGATCGTAGCGGGACATCACCCCCACGTCCTCCGACCGATCGAGAGCCACCAGGGCGGGGTGATCGCCTACAGCCTCGGGAATCTCGTCGGCGACATGGTGTGGTGGGACCCGCTCGTGCGCGGGGCCATCCTGCGCTGTCGACTCGAGAGTCCGAGGATGGTGGACGTCGTCCGGACCGAGATCGGTGCCGATCTTGTCCCCCGGCCGCTCGGACGCTCGGCTCCGAGCCTCGAGCCCGTGACGGGTCTGGATCCCGATGCCTACCACCGGGCCATCGCCAGGAGTCAGCGCGCGCAACGGCTGGCGAGCTACCGGTTCGCGTTGAAGAACCTCCGGCGTTATCCGCGGCACCTCCTCCGACAGCTGGCCTTCGTCACGGTGCGAAACAAGCTGGCCCAGCTTCTCGGAAGAGCCTGAGGTGGGCGTTTCGGACTGGATGCTGCGCACATACTACGCGCTGCCCGTCGCGCTCCAGAACGTCGCGATCTCAGCCTACGGCTGGCGTTTGCGACGGCTGCGATACGGACGCGTGTACAGCCGGAGCCTCGAGGAGCTGCGACGCACCGAGTGGGAAGACGCCGCGCACATCCGCCGTCGCCAGCTCGAAGAGCTGAACCGCTTGCTGGAGCACGCACGGTCGGCCGTGCCGCACTACGCGGAAGACGTCCGGCTGCCCGACGCCCCCCTCGAGCAGCTCTCGGATCTGCACGCGCTGCCCATCCTGTCGAAGGACGCGGTCCGGTCGCTCGGGGAACGGCTCGTGGCCGGCGGCGCGGCCCGGCCTCGATCGATCGAGATCCATACCGGCGGCACCACCGGAAAGCCGCTCACCATCCACTGCGACGGCGCGGCGTTGCAACGCAACTACGCGTTCTTCGGCCGCTTCCGGGAGTGGGCGGGCGTCGGGGGTATGGTGAAGATCGCGACGTTCGCCGGGAGGACGCTGGTGGCGCCGGATCGGAATCGCCCTCCGTACTGGCGGTACAACCGCGCCATGCGCCAGATGCTGCTCTCATCGTACCACATCTCGCCGGCCACCATCCCCTCGTACGTGGACGGCCTCGACCGCTTCGCCCCCCTGGTGATCGACTCCTACCCCTCGAGCCTCCGACCCATCGCGCGTTACCTCGTCGACCGCGAGATCGACACCATCCGTCCACGCGCCATCATCACCTCCTCGGAGACGCTGGGCGACGCCACGCGCGAGCTCCTGGAACGCGCCTTCGGGTGCCGCGTGTTCGATCATTACGGTGCGGCGGAGATGGCCGCGTTCATCACGCAGTGCGAGGCTGGCCGCTATCACGTGAACCACGAGTTCGGGATCGTCGAGATCCTGCGCGGCGGCGTCGCGGCGGGGCCGGGCGAGACGGGCGAGATCGTCGCCACGGGGTTCATCAATCCCGTGATGCCCTTCATCCGATACGCCACCGGAGATCGCGCCGCGTGGGGCACCGGACCGTGCCCGTGTGGCCGCGAGATGCCGGTGCTCGAGCGACTCGAAGGCAGGATGGACGACGTCCTCGTGACTCCCGCCGGGCGGCTCGTCGGACGACTGGACCCCATCTTCAAGAGCGTGGACGGCATCCTCGAGACGCGCATCGTGCAGGACAGGACCGATCACGTGAGGGTCGAGATCGTCCGTGCCGACAACTACCTGCCGGACCACGCATCGCGGCTCGTGACCGAGCTCCAGCGACGGCTGGGGCCGGGCGTCGAGGTCGACGTCGTCGAGGTGTCCGAGATCCCGCGCGCTCCGAGTGGCAAGCTGCGAACCGTGGTGCGCGAGGTGCCGCTGCCGGGGTCCCGGTCGGAGCAGGATCCGGTGGACACCGGCTGATCACCGGCGACCGCGGCACGAGCGGGCGCGGTGGTCTTCCAGCTCGTGGAAGGCCGCCTCCCGGCTCACTTGAACGCAGTGGGGGACGGAAACGCGAATCCTGGATCAGCCGGTCCGACCCACGCACCGAAGTCGTCCCACCAGATGTGCATCAGCTCGGTCGCTCCGAGATTGCGGTTCCCACCGATGCGGATCTGGGTCAAAGTGCGCCCCGTCAGACCGCTCCGGTCGTGACTGGTCACGTAATTGTGGCTCACGATCCCGTCGATCCGCACCTGCACGACGGCCCGATCTCCGGACCGGATCGCGAAGTGGAGCTCGACGTCGTGCCACTTTCCGTCGTAGAGGTAGAGCCCGTCGATCCTGCCGACACCGCGCACCACGTCGAGCGGCACCTTCTCGGCGGCCGGATAGCCCGGCCCCGCGGCGTGCATGTATCGATTCTGCGCACCACTCACGAGCTCGAACCGCTGCAGCACGAAGGGCTTATCGAGGTCCGCGAACACCGTCTTGTACGCGGGCGTAGGCGATGAGCAGTGGGGATTGACCACCGTCCAGTTGGCCGAATGTCGGATGCGGAACCGGATCCACACTTCGTCGGTCCCCGACGGTAAGTCGATGCTGGACGACAACGTCTGATCTCCACACCGGTTGGGACGCGGCTGAAAGTCGTATCGCATACCGATGCCGGGATCGGCGTGCACGTTCCCTGTGGTGGCGACGCTTATCATGCCCTGCAGGTCGGCGTCCGATTGGGCGGAGGAGAAATCACCGGAATACACGGCCCCCGACGGCGGCGGGACCGGCGGCGCCGGCGGGGCCGGTGGCCGCGTCACGACCTGTGTGGCCGGGCCTACCGTATCGCACGCCAGGATGCCGATGAGGAGGGGCCACGGCTTGAGGAATCGATTCATGGGGCTCGTTCCTCCCATTACTCGCGGAGGCGAGGCACTCGTCCGCGACAGCGGCGGATATCATCGTCCGCTACGACAGCCCGACGCCACACGGCCCTCACCACCCCGGGGGCCTCGCCCGGATGTGACCCGATTGATCTGCTCGGTCGACTCGGCGCGATCCGGTGCCGAAGGGCGATTCGACTGCCTCAATGATATGCGGCGGGACCCCGCAGGCGCGAGGGGGTTCGGGGCCGGGCTCCGTGCAACCTCCGGCACTGGACGATATCGGCCGGGGGGGCGACTTCACGCCCGGGAATCGGCGGGGCCTGCAAAGACATGGGCGGGAACGACATGGGGCGTGGCGCCCGTCCGAAGCCGGACGAACGCCACGCCCCGTTCGTCTAGTACGAGGTCGGAGACGGGAACCCGAAGCCCGGATTCGTGTTGCCGACCCAGATCTGGAAGTCGTCCCACCAGACGTTCATGAGCTGGACGGCACCCAGATTCCGATTGGCGCCGATGCGGATCTTCGTCATCGTCCGGCTCGACAGACCGGACTGCGAGTGGCTCGTGTCGTAGTTGTGGCTCACCGTTCCATCGATCCGCACCTGGACGAGGGCCCGGTCGCCCGGGAGGATCGCGAAGTGGATCTCGACGTCGTGCCACTGGCCGTCGTACAGGTAGAGCCCGCCGATCCTGCCGACCCCGCGCACCACGCTCACGGGCACGTTGTCGAGCGTGGGCCAGCCCGGACCCGCGGCGTGCATGAACTGGTTCTGCGCGCCGCTCACGAGCTCGAAGCGCTGGATGGCGAACTTCTGGTTGAGGTCCGCGAAGACGGTCTTGTACGCGGGCGTCGGGCTCGAGCAGTTCGGATTGTCGTTCCGCCAGTTGGACGAGAACCTCACCCGGAACTTGAGCCATACCTCCTGAGTTCCGCCCGGGAGCCCGACGTTCGACGACAGCGTCTGATCGTTGCACCGGGTCGGGAAGGCCTGGAAGTCGTACCGCATCCCGACGCCGGGATCGGCGTGCACGTTCGCCTGCGTGGCGACGTTGACCATCCCCTGCAGATCCGCGTCCGTCCGCGCGGACGAGAAGTCGGCCGAGAAGAACTGTCCGGCCGGCGGGGGAGGCGGAGGCGGAGGCGTGGTGCCTCCCGAGGGAGCGCCGCTTCCGCTCGAATCGGTCGGTGGTTGCACGACGCTCGCGCTCGAGCTCCCCCCGACGCCGGAATACGCCGCCCGGATGGTGGCGTTGCCGGCGCCGTTGCCGGTCACCTGTCCCTGGCCGGACACCGATGCCACCGCGGACGCGGTGCTCGTCCAGGTGACGCTACCCGAAACGGCGTTGCCGTACGTGTCGGTGATCGCGGCGGACAGCTGCTTGCTCTCCCCGACGTCCATCTGGAACGCCGAAGGGGTCACATCCACGAGGAGGCCGGGGGCGTCGGTCGTTCCGGTCACGATGTTCGACAGCGGGCCGAACACGGCACCGTTCGCATCGGACCGTCGGGCCACCAGCTGGAACGAGTACGACTTCGAGGCCACCAGACCGTCGACCGAGCACGTCAGATTGGCACCGACCTCGGTCCCCGCGACCGGTGCGCTGCAGGAACCCTTGTTGACCGCGACCGAACCGTCCCAGGTGAACGCCCCGTCACCGATCCGGATGATGTAGCTCGCCGGCTGGCCGCTCCCATCGTCCACCTGCGTGAAGCTCAGCTGAAGCTGGCGCTCCGCGGTCTGAGAGACCCGCAAGTCGGTCACCTGCCCCGGGACACCGGAGCCGCCGCTGCCTCCGGACGAGCCGCCGCTGCCTCCGGACGAGCCGCCGCTGCCTCCGGACGAGCCGCCTCCGGACGAGCCTCCGCTGCCTCCGGACGAGCCGCCGCTGCCTCCGGATGAGGTCGACTGGACGGAAAGCGTGGCCGTCCCGACGACGCCGTCCACCGATGCTTCGATGTCGGTCGTGCCCGGGGACATCGCCTTGATCTTGCCGTCCGCGTTGACCTGGATGACCGAGGGCTTCGCGCTGGACCAATCGACCGGCTTGGACACGATCTCGCCCTTCGACGTCTTGATCTCCGCCCACACGTTCCCCTCGTCACCCACCGCGAGGCTCGTGGCGCTGGCGTACACGGTGACCTGGGCGACCTTGCCGGGGTGCACCTTCACGCGTTGCTTGCCTGACTTCCCCCGACCCTGAACCTCGACCTCGACATCGCCCGCCTGCCGGCCGATCGCCTCACCGAAGCCGTCGACCCACAGGATTCCGGGGTCGCGGCTCTCCCACCGGACGCCACGGGCCTGTCGACGAGCGCCGTTCGCGTATACGAAGGTGGCGGTCAGCTGTTGCTGCGAGCCTTCCGTGATGCTCTGCAAGGGAGAGTCGAGGAGGATCTCGGTGACCGTGCCGCGCACGTCGATCGTCGCGACGCCCTCCACACCGAGGACATTGGCGGTGATCGTCGCGGTGCCCTCCTCACCGGCGACGACGTTTCCGTTGGAATCGATATGGGCGACGCGCTCGTCGCTGCTGCGCCATGTCACCGGGCGGCCGTTCACGACCTGGCCGCGCGCTCCACGCACGAGCGCCGACAGGGACACCGTCTCATCGGGCGGGATCACCGCTTCGGATGGCTGCAGCCGCACGACGGCGACCAGCGCGTTCTGTTCCGGTCCGGAGGGGTAGGTCGGTATCGAATCCTGACCGCACGCTCCGGCAAGGAGGGCCAGGATGGGGGTCAGGTGTATCACGTGAGGACGACGCGAGGATGAGCGGGGGCTGGCCGTCGAGCGGCGCCCCGTGTCGGATGGTCTGGACATGCCACGAGCCTCCCAAGCCCGGTATCCCGAAGGCGACCGCGATGCTTGCTGCACCTAGCGGTTACGAATCGTGGTTCGTCCACTGGGTCTTCGCGGTCGCGAACGGCAGGCTCGCGACACCCTCCACTGGCAAGCCGGCTGGCGTAGACGCCTGGGGAACATGGCCCCGGTGAGTCCTTAGCCCCGTGCCTTTGCGTCCCCGTCTTTCGACGGGTTTGCCTTGAGGCAGTGGACAAACATCTCCTGCTGCCCCCGGCTACGTTCAGGAACGATACCCCTTTCGAATGGAAGTCCCCGGGCCATCTCACCATCTGTCAACTCGTAGCCTTGTCGGCAGTTACGAGGCAATGGACCAGATCGCGGTCGCGAGCCACCGCAACCGATGTGTCGCGAAACGCGAAGGAGTGCCTCGCAATGCCACACTCGATGGACCCGACCCGCCTCCGGCGCGTCGTCATCCGACGCGCCCGGTGGGGAGGATCCCTGTCGCCGCCCGATGTCCGGCCAACAGCCCCCCATACAGCCGCCACAGCTCGTCGCCGATCAGGTCCGCGTCGAAGCGCGCCTCGACCCACGCGCGTCCCCTTTCCTGCCACGCCCTCCACATCTCGGGTCGAGCAATGATCGAAGCGATCACCGACGCGATGCCCTCGGGATCCCGATCCGGAAACAGGAAGGCGGACACGCCTTCCTCCACGCACTCCGGGATCCCCCCGACCCGCGACGCCGCCACGATGAGTCCACTCGCCTGTGCTTCCTGCAGGACCACTCCCTGGGTCTCCGTGTGATCTTCGAGGGGGTTGGTGACGCTCGGTAGCACGAAGATGTGCGACCGTCGGTACAGCCCCCGCAGGACTCCATCATCCACCCTCCCCGTCAACGAGACGACATCACCGAGGTTCGAATCGGCCACCCGTCGTCGCAACTCCTCCTCCTGAGGTCCGCCGCCGACGATGGTGTACCGTATGTCGTACCCCCTCTGGCGGAGCAGGGTCACCGCATCGATCGCGTACGTGAGGCCCTTGTCCGCCTGGATCCTCCCCACCGTCAGGAGCTCCACGGGCCCGTCGTCGGGACGAGGCCTGGATCGAAACGGGTAGTCCGACAGGAAGATCCCCTGCGGGAGGATCTCCACCCGATCCCGCGGACAGCCCAGGGATTCGAGCTGGCGGGCGGCGAAGTTCGTGTTCACGAGGGCGACATCGACGTCTCCAAACAGCCGCGCACGCTTCTCGGGGGGCAGAGTGGGGACGCCCGTCGGAGTCTGGCCGTGGAACGTCAACACGAACGGTACCCGACGGACCGTTGCCGCGTGGCGGAGCTCGTAGGCCAGCACCAACGAGTGGGCGTGCACGAGATCGTACTCGAGGCCCAGGACGCCCGCCCGCGCGATGCCCTTCACGCCGCCGCGCAGGTCATCCGGCCGCCACCTGTCGTCGAGGAGCCGCCGGAGCCCGATCCGACCCCGCCGGCCTCGCGCCGAGAACGGGAGGGCGAGCGACGCGACGCGCCCGAGGATGTCGCCCGCCGAGGAAGCGCGCTCGTAGTGCGTACGCCCGAGCAGGCCGAGCTCCCGGACACGGGCCGGCACGGTCTCCCCCTCGGGTCGTGACGCCACGATCGTGACCTCGCCACCGTGCCTTTCGATCTGTGCCAGCTGATTGACCAGCCAGGGCTGGATGGGGCTCGGGAACTTCGTCGCGAGGACGAGGATGTTCGGCGACGGGCGGTCCAACGACTCGGAGGTCAACCGTCTCCCCGAAGCCGGCGCCCGATGGTCTCCAGGTCCCGCTCTCCCAGGAGGCCGTGGGTGGGGAGCGTCTGGAGGCGATGGGCCAGCGCGCGCGCACCGGCGACCGCCCCGGCCACACGATCGGACTCGCGCGGCCGCAGGTCGGGGAGCGCGCGCGGGTACCCGGGAAGCACGCCGAGACGCGCGAGGTCCGGCTCGGCGCGGTCGGCGAGCACCGGAAACCGCAGGTATCCGCCCTGTGACCCCGGCGGCAGTCGGACGAGCTCGAATCCCGGGGCGCCGGCCAGCCGGCGTGCGAACCACTCCGCGTGCGCGCGCCGGGTGACCGCCTCCATCTCCGACGCGTCCCAGTTGGCGGCGAGGATGTTCGCCGTGGCGGCACCCATTCGGCGCGGTTCGCGAGGCTCGCGGTACACCGTCTCGCCCACCGTGACGAATGGCAGGGCCCGGGGAATCCCGTACAGTGAAGGGCGCGCGAACGTCCATTGGGCCAGTGCGCGGGCCACGTTTCTCGCGCCGCGGCCGCCGGCCGTCGGCTCGCTACCCCGCGCGAGCCCCGTCACGAACTCGGGAGAGCGCCCGATGAGGCAGCCCCCGCCCCCACCGGTGCGGCCCTTGCCACGTGCGAAGCTGAGGACCGAGGCGTCCCCGAACGACCCGAGAGGCCGCCCGCGAAGACGACCTCCCTGCCCCTGCGCCGCATCCTCGATCAGCCACGCACCTCGCTCCCGGGCGAGCGATACGCAGCCATCGATCTCGATCGGGACGCCGAACAGGTACGCCAGCACGATGGTGCGGGCGCCAGAATCGAGCGCCTCGCGCAGCGAGGCCATGTCCGGCGCCAGCGTGGCCACCTCCACATCGTAGAACACGATGTCCACGCCGGCCCCGTGCGCCGCACTGAGCAGGTCGTAGCACCCGTACGCCGGCAGCGCGACGCGCCCCGGACGGGTCCCGACGGCGGCCTCGAGCGCCAGCCGGAGGGCGGCGGTGCCGGAGTCCACGAGCCACACGGTCGTCCCCCCGTACGTGGCCAGGATGAGCTCCCGGACCCGCTCGATCCGCGACACCCCGGCGAGGGCGAGGAGGCCCTGGCCGATCGACTGGACCGACACCGGCGAGTACGCCGGCGGGATCGCACGCGGGAGGAGGCTCATTCCCCGGCTCAGGGAATGAGCCGGATGATGCGGGGGCCGATCGCCGAGGCGATCGGCACCGGGATCGACCGCCAGATCCGGGGACCCCAGGCGTAGGAGGAGTCATCTGGCGTGGGCGTCGCGCGCCGCCCGTCCGGGCTCCAGTAGTACCAGTGGAGAGGCTCGTCCACCGCTCCCGTCCACGAGGCCTTGAAGGCGTGCGTCCCGCTCCCCTCGGAGCAGCGCCCGAAGTTGAAGCGCGCGAGCCCTTCGTCGCAGGCGAGCTCCATGACCCCCCAGTAGAGGGCCATGTTGGGACGCTCGCGATTGAACTCGCGGAGCGCCGCCGACCACGTCATCTCGATCTCGTCCCCGAACGTCAGGGCGCACCCCGCCGCGGCCGGGCGACCCTCCAGGTACACGCACACGAAACGGCTCGACTCCGGGAAGCGCTCGATGATCGCCTCGAACAGGCGTCGGGGGAGGGTCGGCGTCCCCAGATCGCGCATGTGGTGGCGAAACACGCGGAAGAAAGGCTCGAGCTGATCGCGCCCGGCCCGGATGTCCAGATCCTCCCTCAGCCCACGCTTGATCTTGTTCCGCAGCTTGGAGGTGAAGCTCGACCACAGCGCCTCGGAGTCGTGCGGCGTCAGCGGGAGGGTGACGGTGATCTTGCGAGCGGAGTCCGGAAGCTCGACCGGGAGCCGTCGCCGGCTCCGGAGCTCGAGGAGGTCGGTGGCGCTGCCGCGCGCCATGTCGACGGCGACTTCGACCAGAGCGCGTACGGCCTCCTCGTCCCCGAGCGGTCCTCCGTAGTTGAGAAACGGCATCGACACCAGGTAGTTGCCGAACAGCCGGGACCTCACGGAAACCAGCGGGAGCACGCCTCGCAGCTCCCCGCCGTCGAGCGCGACGAGATAGGGGGTCTCATGGCCGAGCACGTTGCCGAGGATCCCCTTCCACCCGTGGAGGTGCATGTGGGTGGCTCCGGGCCGTCCGCGCACGAACGCGTCCCAGGAATCGCCGGGTCCATCGTACTCCCGCACCTCCATCGATGCTCCTCCCGCGAAGCCGTGTCGTGGCCTGTTGCGAACACGCAACACGCCTGGCGACGCTCGCCACGCCGGTCGGGCCGCGCCGGATCCGCCACCGATCGGTGGCTCGCGCCCGACGTTCGTCGCGGACTGGAGTCGGCGCGCCGGGGCCGCGCACAGAAAGTATCGTGCCGATCGCGATGTGCGCGCGCGTCGCCACCACCATCCCGGTGGCCCGCTTGCTGCAACGGACCGGCAGACGCCACATCCCCGGACTCTCCCCGGAGAAAGCGAATCGATGAACCACGACAGGGGGCCCGACCGCCCGGTCGTGTCCGGCTGGGGACTCGCCGTGGCGGCGATCCTGCTCTTTGTGGCGGCTCTGCTGCCTCGCCTGCTCTCGCTGTCGGAGCTCGGCTTCTACGCGGACGAGGATCTGACGGCCCACGTCGCCACGGCCATGGCGCGTGGCAACGCGAGCGACCTCCCTTCGGGCTTCCAGTATCGACGGGCGTTGCCATACACCGCGGTCACGGCGCTGTTCGTCCGGCTGTTCGGATCCGAGGACGGCGCGCGGGACGCGTTCGCGCTACGACTCCCCTCGGCTCTGTTCGGGGCCCTCACCGTCCCGGTGTTCTTTCTCATGCTCGCCCGCTGCCTCGGAGGGGGTCCGGCGCTCGTCGGTGCGCTGTTGCTCGCCTTCTCCGAATGGCACCTGGTGTTCTCGCGCCTCGCGCGCATGTACTCGCCGACGGTGTTCTTCCTCGTGGTGGCCACGTGGGGTCTGTGGAGCTGGGTGCGGAGCGGACGGGCCGCCTCCCTCGTGGCGGGCGCGGTGGCCTCTCTGACCGCGATGTCCCTGCACGTTCTCGCGATCGTGTGCGTGGCGGTGCCGGTCGTGTGGCTGGCGTTCCCGTCCGGCGTCGCGGTCCCCGCGTGGGTCGCCCTGCTCGTGGCCGCCGGATTGGCCGCGCTGGGGCTGGGATTCGATGTGTGGGTCGCCAACCCCTACTCGGCATTCGCCACTCCTCCCCCGCTGGGCGACGCCACGAGGGCGGGGGCCGCGATCTCGACGGCGCCGGATGCGCTCCTGGCGGTCGCGGGCGCCCTGATCGCCGGTCTCCTGTTCTGGCGCGTGCGCCCGGTGCTGGCCAGGCACGAAGCGGGGGGCCTGCGAATGTTCGGGCTCGGCGTGCTCGCGCTCCTCGCCGGAGCGCTCGCCGGTCTCGGACAGGTGTACGGCTTCGCGCTGTTCTGGGCGCTCTTCCTGCTCGCCGCGGGGACAGGGATCGCGTCGCTATGGCGGGGAGGATGGATCCCGCTCCTGGCGCTGGGTTCGCTGCTCTCGGTTCGCCTGCTCGTCAGGGTCTCGCAGGCGGGGCTGTCCGCGGGCCTGCGCGCGAGCGCGTCGTGGCCGTATCCGCACGCGTACACGCTGTTCCAGCAGGAGCCCGCGCTGTGCCTCCTGTTCGGCGCGACCGTGACCGCGGTCGCGGTTCGTCGGGGAACGGACGGAGATCGCGGCGTGGCGGTGTTCGCGATGCTGGCCCTCGGCACCCTCGCCGCGATCGGATTCGCGCGCGCCGGCGGGCCGACGCGCTACCTCCTGCCCGCCTACCCCTGGTTCCTCGCCGTCGCGGGCGCGGGGCTGTTCGAAGGGGTCCGCCGGGTCGTCGACTGGATCTCGACCGAGGGTCGCGTACATCGGAGAGCCTATCTGTCCACCACGCTCGTGGCAGCCCTGATCGCGGTCTCCGGGGTGGTGTCCGGACACGGCGTTCCGCAGGCCGCCCGCATCGTGTCGCTGCGTCATGGCGAGCCGGTGGACGAGCTGGCGCACATGTTCCCCTTCCGGCCCGACCACCGCTCGCCGGGATCGTTCGTGCGCGAGCGGCGTGGGGAGGGGGACATCGTGATCGCGGAGGATCCGATCGTGCAGACCCTGTACGCGGGACATATCGACTACTGGTTTCGCCGCTACGGGGACATGCGGCGCTACCTGCGCGAGTATCCGGATGGCGTCCGTGATCTTTACGTGGGAAGCAGGCCGCTCGCGGACCCCGCCATCATCGACTCGCTCGCGCGGGACGCGCCCGCCCGGGTGTGGCTCATCACCTCGGGCGAGACGGCGCCCCTGCGCCGGTGGTATCTGAGCCCCGAGCAGCGGAGCTGGCTCGACTCGCTCGAGCGGGCGCGCGAACCGGCCTGGCTGGGAGAAGACGGCGTGTCGGCCGCCTACTGCCTCAACTGCCCGGGCCCAGACGGAGGCGCGTCCGCCGGCGGTTCGCACGCGAGGCCCGGGTCGAACCGGTAGAGCTCGAACTCGTCGTTCGAAAACTCGAGCGTGAACGCCTCCGGTCGCGATTCCACGACCCGCCGGATGGCGGCATCGGCCGCGGGTCGAATCCCCAGATTCCCCAGGAGGACGTGCGTGATGCCGTGCGCACACCACACCTCGAGGTGCACCCGGATGTCCGGGTCGTTGAACGACACGAGCCCGGGGATCCCCGTCTCGAGCGCCAGCGCGCGCGGACGGAAGGAGACGATCCGGGTCGTGCCGGGGTCGTATCGTCCGAGCTCCGCCACCAGCTCCACGTAGGCCGGTCGCTCCCTGAGCGGAGGGGGCCGTTCGCCGAGGGCGACGTTCGCGGTGGCGACCAGCGCCAGCGACAGGGCGAGCGCGAGGGGCGCGATCGAGGTCCATCCGCTACGGAGCCTGCCCGCGAGGGCCGCCACTCCCTCGAGCAGTCCCCATACGAACAGGGGGAACAGGGGGATGGCGTACCGCGGGTTCACTCCCAGATAGGCGAGCGCGGCGACCCCGAAGGCATACAGCGGCGCGAACCACAGTGCCAGGCTCCGTGGGCGTCTCCGGACGATGATCACCAACCCGAGACACATCACCAGAAGCGACACGACGTGATACACGTCGTTCGCCACATCGCCCGGGAACGGGTACAGATGGCTCTCGAGCACCGCGACGACGTCCCCGATCCCGCGTCGCGTGAGGTTCTCCCACAGCTCGTGGAGGGGAGGGAAGGCACGGAGGTCGGCCTGTGGCACCAGGATACGGCCGACGAGGGCGCCGAGCGCGAGGACCGCCGGCGGCGCGGCGGCCCATGGGCCCCGCTCCCGTCGCGTGATGAGGGCCCACACGGCAAGGGCGCCGATGAGGATCAACCCGTGTGGCCGGAACAGGACCGCGAGCCCCGCCGTCAGGGTGATCGCGGCGGCCCGCCCGGGGCCCCAGCGTCCCCTCCCATCGGCGACGAGGATGGTGAGCCACACCAGCGCCGCGAAGGGGATGTCGCTCAGCGGCGAGACGGATGCCGATACGAAGCGGGGCGACAGGCCCAGCAGGACCGTCGTGGCGATGCCGACGTACGGCGTGTTCGCCATCCGCCCGACGTACGCCCCGGCGATCAGGAGCAGCGCGCACGCGAACGCCAGCGTCACGGCCTTCGCCACCGCGTCGTTCGCCCCGAACAGCGCGAACGAGCCGGCGAGCACGAGGGGCCATCCCGGGGGGTAGGCTCGCGGGCCGAAGCCCCAGGATCGCGAAGCGAAGACGTAGCCCGTGTCCGTGTAGGGACGCCCCTGGAGGAGCGCGATCGCGTGCGCTTCGTACTGCGCGTAGTCGGGATTGTCGAGGTCCGGCTGCGACGGCCACTCGAACGCGGCCAGCGTCAGAAACGGGAGCAGGGCCAGCGCCGAGAGCGCACCGACCTGCCAGCGCGCGGGGCGCGCGAGCTTGGAGCGGGTCGCCACGTGTCTCAGACTCCGACGTCTCGCCGGGCCGCCACGCGCTCGAGCCTCAACGGATCCGTCATCTCCGGGCCGCCTGCCCCAGCGTCCCCGACCGGGGCCTCGGAGAGCTCCTCCGCGTACCGCCGGGCGATCGAGGTGAAGCGGAACTCGGCGAGCAGCGATCGGAGGCGTGGCAGGGTGCGCCCCAGACGGGTGTAGTGCCGCACGCGCGGCCACAGCCGCACGTCGAGTCGCGGCTGCCCGGGGTCGACCTCCCAGGGGTGCACGTACAGGACGGCCGACTCGCCACGTCTGCCGCTGCGCCGCAGGGTGTGCTTCGTGAGCCACATGGGGAGGATCCGCATGTAGGCGCCGCCGGCACCCGGAAGTCGTACGCCGGCGATGCGTGTGGTCGCCATCGGCAGCTCGAGGATGCGACCGGACGGGCGCTCCACCACGTGTGGATGCGGCGTCGCACCGGGGTTGCCGTAGTCGCGACGCCGGATCGGAAACACGCTCGAGTCGTAGCGGTACCCTTCCTCGAGCAGCACGTCGTACGCCCAATCGACACGAGGCAGGATCGAGAAGCTCGGCGCCCGATAGCCCAGCACGGGCCCACCCGTCACGTCCTCGAGCAGGGCCTTCGAGCTTCGCACCTCGTCCCGGAACTGCTCGCGCGTGAGCGTGACGACGCGGCGGTGCCACCACCCGTGCGACGCGATCTCGTGTCCGGCGGCGGCGATCGCGCGTGGAATCTCGGGGTGCCGGTCGGCGATCCACCCGAGCGTGAAGAAGGTGGCTTTCGCGTCGTGATCGTCGAGCAGCTCGAGCAGACGATGGACGCTCGCTTCGACCCGGCTCGGCAGCTCGTCCCAGCTCTCGCGCGACACGAAGGGCTCGAACGCGTTGACCTGGAAGTACTCTTCCACGTCGACGGTGAACAGGTGGGGGGTGGTGCGGGACGCCGCTCTCACCCGTCCCCCTCATCCACGACGTCCACGGTGCGATACCCCCTGCCCCGGGAGGCGTGCAGGTGCACGATCATCTCGCCGATCAGACCGAGGGCGATCGCCTGCACGCCCAGCGTGAGCGCCGTCACGCCCACCAGCAGGATCGGCCGGTTGGCGATCGGCTGCCCGCCGAAGAAGCGCTGCACGAACAGGACGGCCAGCACGGCCGCGCCCCCGAAGGCCAGCCCTCCCCCGATGAAGCCGAAGAACCGGAGCGGCTTCTCCGTGAAGCGGACGAGGAAGAACAGGCCGAGGATGTCGATCAGACGGCGGATGTACGTTCCCGGCGAGTAGACGCGGGTCCGCCGGTCCGCGGGGTGCTGCGGGGCATCGACCTCCTCGACCTCGAACCCCTCGCGGCTAGCGAGCACCGGCAGGAAGCGGAAGAAGTCACCGTACAGCGGCGTCTCGGTGAGGACGTGGCGTCGCATGGCCTGGACGCCACACGCGACATCGCTCGTCGTATGCCCGATCAGCCGTTTGAGGATGCCGTTGAACACCCGGCTCTGGATGCGGGTGATCCATCGGTCCGATCGCGGCCAGCGGCGCGCGACGACGAGATCGGCCCCGGCCTCCACCTGCCGCACGAGCGCCGGCATCGCTTCGGCCTTCACCCGGTGGTACGCGGGCATGGTCAGCAGGATGCGGCCCCGGCAGCGCTCGCCCGCGTACCGGAGCATGTTGGCCTCGCCCACGGCGCGTGCGAACTCCAGCACCCGGATCGGTGCCCCCTCCCCCGCCATACGGAGCAGGGGCTCGGCCAGCTCCCGCGCCCAGGGCTCGATCGCGAACACGAACTCGAACGTTTCCCCGAGCCCCTCGAGCGCAGGCGCGTACTCCTCGTAGATGGTCTCCAGCCGCGCCGGACGCTCGGTCACGCGGACGATGACCGACAGGAACGGCGGCTCGTGTTCGGCCACCGCGCCGCCCAGCATCGCTCCGACGGCCGTCAGGGGGGCCGCGGCTTCTGGCGCCGCGGGCGCCGATCGATCCATCACTCCCCCTCGCCGAGCGTGCGCACGCGCGGCACGCGCACGCCCGCGGCCGGGTGGAGCGCGACCTCGGCGATCAGGCCTACCATGAGCAGGTACAGCGTGAGCCCGAGGAACACGATTGCGGCGCTGGGGAACACCACGGCATTCACGTGAGGCGTCCCCCGCAGCGGGGCGATCAGCGAGCCGAGAACGAAGGCGAGACCCACCAGGAAAGTCGCCAGCGAGCCGAGCGCGAACATGAGCAGGGGACGATCGCGGAACCAGCGGAGCATGATCACCGTCATCAGATCGGCGAGCACCTTCCACACGCGCGACAGCCCGTACTTGCTTCGGCCGAAGCGTCGGGGGTGGTGTCGCACGGGCATCTGGGCGATCCGCGCCCCGGCCGTGCCGACGGCGAGCGCCGGGATGAACCGGTGCATGTCCGAGTACAGGCCGAGGCTTTCCACCAGCTCCCGTCGATAGGCCTTCAGCGAACACCCGTTGTCACGGATCGGGACCCCGGTGAGCGAGCGGATCAACAGGTTCGCGATGCGGGAGGGGAAGGTCCGCGTGAGGAAGTGGTCCTTGCGCTCCTCCCGGTATCCGGCCACCAAATCGTACCCCTCCGCGAGCTTGTCGACCACGCGCGGGATGTCCGTGGGGTCGTTCTGGAGGTCACCGTCCATGGTCACGACGACGCGGCCCCGCGCCCCGTCGAACCCGGCCTGCGTGGCCGTCGCCTGCCCGTAGTTGCGCGCCAGACGGACAAGACGGACCCGCCGGTCGGCGCGTGCGCATTCCGCCACCGCGGCCACGGTCCCGTCGGTGCTTCCGTCGTCCACCAGCAGGAGCTCCCAGGAGTGGCCGTCCGCCAGCGCCGCGCGTACGGCCTCGACGAGCGGAACCACGTTGTCCCGTTCGTTGAACAGGGGACACACGACGCTGATGTCAGGTCTGTGCATGCTCGACCTCGCGCGCAATGCCCGTGCCGTCCCGCAAGGTGCCACCGGGGCGCACAACGGGCGAGCCTGCAACGACTTGCGGCGCGACGCCGGAGCATCGCCGTGCGATCGTGTCGGTGGAGCGCCACATCAGCCGGCGCCTCTCAGCACCCCTGCGATCGACCGGCAGCACGCGTCGATCCTCCCGTAGACCGCTTCGAACACGGGTCGATCCTGGTCGAACGGGTCCCGCAGCGCCCGACGCTCGATCCGTTCGGGATCGAAGTCCCCCAGCCATTCGATGAGCGGCGACGAGGATGCGGCGACGCAGCGCGCGCCCACCTCCGCCGCCTGTCGACGGTTCATCACGAGCACGAGGTCGGCCCAACCGAGCCACTCGTCCGGGAGCTGGATGGAGCGGTGCTCGCTCAGATCGATGCCGTGCTCCCGGGCCACCTGCAGCGCCAGCGCCGGGGGCGGTCGACCCGCCTCCAGCAGTCCCGCCGATCTCACCTCGAGGTCGCCGAGCAGTGATCGCAGACGACGCTCGGCGTAAGGGCTGCGGCAGATGTTCCCCAGGCAGAGGACCAGAAGACGTCGGGGAGACGCACGTCCGACCCGCGCGCGGGCGCGGGCGCGACGCCACGGATGTGCGACCCGGTCCGGGGCGTGACGCACCGTGCGCGCCAGCGCCCGGATGGCCGAGCTCAAGCGGGCAGATGGCCGGCGAGCGTGCGGATGACATCGCGCACGACCTCGGAAGCGCGCGCGTCGGCCTCCGCGAGGTCGGCGGACTCCCGTCCCACCGGAAACACGAGACGAACGAGCCCCTCGTCGGTCCTGCGACGCAGCACGGCGTCCCGCACGAGGTCGGCCTTGACGAGGTATTCGTTGGCCGCCACGCGCCCGCGTCCCTGGTACCAGTAGTACACGAGGGCCCGCTGCCCCGATTCGTGCTCGACGAGGTAGCGGTTCACCTGCACCGGGCCGTACACGGTCGTCGTCTCGATGCGGTCGTGCCGGACGGGCTCCCAGCCGGAGCCCGGCAGGCAGTTGCGCGGCGAGTGGATGCTCGCGCCGCTCGCCTGCCGACCGTAGAACGCCACGAACAGCGTCATGTCGCGGCCGTCCGCATCGGTGTACTCGCGCATCAGGTAGTCGTCGGGCGCCAGCGTGCGCACCAGGCGTGGAGACAGGGTCTCCTCTTCCCGCAGCGTGAACCCCCCGATGGCGGTCGGGAACTCCTCGAGCGGGCGCTCGAGCGAGCGCACTCCGTCGGGGCGCACGGTGAGGCGCCCGCCGAAGCCGGCCAGGAGCACGAGGACGGGAGCGCCCATCCGGAGCGCCCTTCGAGCGGAGGGTCTCATCGAGCCTCGATCCTCTTGAGCCCGAGCGCCACGAGGCCGACGAGACCGAGGGGCAGGACGAACACGACCGCGCCGAGCAGCTCGTGCGCGGTGCCGGTGGCGACCTGGGGCCCGATGTAGTAGGAGCCGAACCCCGTGGCGAACACGCGCAGCACGTTGGCTCCGATCGCGGCCGGAATCGCCAGCCCGACGAGAAACGCCCGCCCCGGAATCGTCCGCAGGGAGGTCCCCGCGATCAGGAGCGTCAGCCCGAGGAGGGCCGACACCGAGCGCAGTCCGCTGCACGCCTCCGCCACGAACAGCTCCTGCCCGGGGAGGAAGATGATGTTCCCCGCCTGCCCGACCGGTACGTGACGCAGCTCGAGAAGGCCGACGGCCATCCGGGAGGCGAGAAGCTGCAGGGGCAGCGTCACCGAGTTCAGCACCACCTCCGGAAGCGGGATCGTGAAGGCGAGCAAGCCGAACGGGAGCCACCAGGCACGGAGCTGCGTCCAGCCGCGGAAGTAGAGCGTGAGCCCGGCGGCTGCGAGCAGCATGGCGCTGCGCCGCGTGAAGAACTCCGCGGCGAGAACGCCGAGCAGGAAGAGGCCCACGGAGGCGATCAGCACGAGCAGCCCCACGACGGGGTTTCCTCGGGCTCGGGCCTCCCTGCGCTTCCACGCGAGGTAGAGCGCCACCGGGAGCAGCAGGAACCCATGCCCGTATTCGCCGCTCGACGCCCAGTCCGCGAGCAGCCCGGCCCCCGTGGGGGCGAACATGAGCGCATAGGCCGCCAGCACTGCGACGGTCGACGGCGCGGGACCGCGTCGGAACACGCCAAGCGACCGGGTGCCGGCGTCGACGGCGCTCACGACGAACCCTCCAGCGATCTCGCCCTCCACAGGCCCACGGCGATCGTGATCCAGGCGATCGGGTAGATCACCGCCTGGGACAGGTGACGCGCGGCCGCCCGACGTACAGCCTCCGCCGCTTCGGGGGGCGTCTGGGAGAGCACGGCCGGCACCGACGTGAGCACGAGAAGACCGAGACAGATACACAGAATCCCGAGCGCGAAGAACGCCGCCGCCACCGTCCGGATCCGTCGCTTCGGCACGGCTCCCTGCCGCAGACTGCCGAACGCGATGAGCAGCAGACCCAGCGCCGGCATCGGGATCGCGTCGAACGTGCGGGTCACGGTCGCGTATTCCCAGGCGAGATTGGCCAGCCGCAGGGGGGTCCACAGGAGGAGCAGATCGAGCGCCCCCACGAGGGCGAACGCACACCCCGCGACGAGGAACATGCGCGACACGGGTCCGCGTGTCCCGACCCCCGCCACACCGCCGTCGGAACCGACGACGACCGGCCGTCGCCTGCGGCTCATGGCTCGGTGGCGACCCGAACGCCGCCGCCGGCCTCGCGGGCGCGGCGCAGCGCGGCGCGGGCTGCATCGACCTGTCCGAGGACGCCGACCGTCGAGCGGTCCGGGGAGTCGGTGTCGTGACCCCCGGCGTGGAGCTCGCGCGGCAGCGTGACGATGCCTGCGCTCAGAGATCGCGAGCTGCCGCCCCCGGACATGCCGCTCCGCGCGACGCGGCCCACGAAGGCCCCCAGACCATCGATCCCCGCGCCGTACAGGAGCACCGCCAGATCGGCGGGGCCCACCCACGCGCACAGGTCCGATTCCCGGATCTGCCGGGTCACCAGCGCCAGCGTCTCGTCGCGTTGCGCTTCGAGCGCGGGCGCTTCGGTCTCGGGACGTGTGGGACCGACCACGGCGCAGCCGACATCGGCCCCGCTGCGTTCCGCGATCGAACGGACCACAGGAAGGGAGCGGAGCAGCCCGCCCAGGTGATACGGCGCCCCGGCCCCCCGGCCCCCAGTGGCCGCGGACGACGCATCCATCATCGACTTGAGCTGCCCGAGCCGCGCGAGCTTGTCGAGGAGCTCCTGCGAGCGCACCGGCTCGACGATGTAGTCCCAGGCTCCCGCCCCGAGCGCGCCCTCGCGGTCCGAAGACTCCCAGTCTCCGGATGAGTACACGAGGACGGGGATGCCGTTGTGAGCGACCCGAGCCAGCTCGGCACACAGCTCCCGCACGGAGCCGTCCGGGAGACCATCGTCGAGGATCACGACGTCGGGCGGCGTCACCTCGACGGCCGCGCGCAGCGCCGCGGCCGTCGGCACGTGCGTAAACCCCCAGCCCTGCGGTTCGAGGACGGCTCGCAGCGATGAAGCCAGCCAGTCGCGTGGAGAGGCGAGGAGGATCACGCCCCCTTCCGTCCCCGATCGGATCTCGAGACTCATGGCGGGGTCGCCGGGTGGGCCGGGGTTATCTTCGGAGCCGGACCCGCTGCACCATCACGGGTAGCGTTCGAAGCATGATCCGGAGGTCGAAGCTCACCGACCGTCTCTGCAGATACTCGAGATCGTATCGGAGCTTGCCCTTCACGTCGTCCACGGTCTGATCGGGCTCCTGGTTGACCTGCGCCCAGCCGGTGATCCCCGGCCTCACCCGATGGCGGAGCGGGTAGCCCTCGACCTCGGCACGCAGCCGGTGGACGAACAGGGGGCGTTCCGGCCTGGGGCCCACGATCGACATGTCTCCCCGCAGCACGTTCCACAGCTGTGGGATCTCATCCAGCCGGTAGCGGCGCAGGATGCGCCCCACGCGGGTGACGCGCTCGTCGTCGGGAGCCGCCCACACGGGACCCGTGTCGCGCTCGGCGTCCACGCGCATGGTTCGGAACTTGTAGATCGTGAACGGACGCCCGCCCAGATCTGCCGTGCGCCGGGTGAGGGCATCCTCGTCCAGATCATCGTCGCGGCGATCGAGACCGATGCGAAGCTGTCGGTAGAGGACCGGACCCCGGGAGTCGAGCAGGATCGCGATCGCCGCCAGAAGGCCGAGCGGTGCCAGGATGAGCAACGCCAGCGCCGAGATCACGATGTCCAGCGTGCGCTCCGCCCGAACGGCGTGCGCGACATCCTCCCGGGTTTGGGAAGTCTCCGCCGACCCCGGGAGCGCGTCCGCGCGCTTCCGGGCACGTCGGGCGCTCCCGGACCGCAGCTCGGACCCGGGTGGGGAGATTCGCTTGGCTTCCGTAGACAGCTCCGCGACCGGATTCAACTCAGAAGATTCTCGTGAGGGCCCAGGCGATCCCCAGAGCCCCCGTCACGAGCCCGAACACGACACCCGTGAACGAGCGACCCTTCACAGGCACGAACATCTCGTCGCCGGACTGGATGCCGAGCTGGTCGAGCGACAGATTCTGCCATACGAGCTGGTCGCCATGGCGCAGGCTCCTGCCCTGCCGACGGAACTCGATGTCCTCGACCTTCGCCTGATCGGTCGGACCGCCGGCGCTCATGATGACGTCCGACACGAGCGAGGAGCCATCCACCGTGTAGAACCCGGGCTTCCCGACGGCACCGAGGATCCCGACCCGCTTGAGGACCTGGGCGTCGATGCGGGGCTCGCGCAGATATCGAGCGAGCTGGCGACCGATCGACTCCTCCACCTCGGAGTACAGCGTCCCCGACATGTCGAGCGGGTCGACATCGGGGAGCTCGAGCTGCCCGGTGGGGGTCACCGTGAAATCCGCCGTCCAGCGCGTCTCGCCGCTCACGCGGAGCCGGACGACATCCCCGGGGCCCACATCTCCCTGGGCGAGACGCTGCCGGATGTACTGGACCTGCTGCTGCATGAAGCGACGGTCGTCGTCGTTCTTGATCGTCGGCGCCCGCTGCTCCAGCGAGTCCACCAATGCTTCCAGCTGGGCCCGGGTGGCCAGCCGCGTCCCCCTGACCTGGGCCTCGGCGCTCCGCGCGCATACTCCCGTGATGACCGCGAAGGCGATGACCCAGCCACACCAGCCGTATGCTCGACCCCGCACGCACGACCCCCTGATTCTCGGTCCGGTCCCGGGCGCCCGACCGGGGCGCTCCGGGTCGTCGAGGGAGGGTGTGCAAGACCTGCACCAGTGTCCGCATCGGCCCGATTAGGGCCGTGACCCTCGACGGATGGGGCAGACCATACGGGGAAGACCGCCCCCGGGCGGTGACCCGTGGCCGAGCGCCACGGAGCCATGTTGCACCCCGACCACACAGCCCTCGCCGGGAAGCGTTCCCCTGGTGCGCGGTGCGGATGGGCCTCGCGGGCCGCTCAATCCAACCCGTAATCCCGGATCTTGTACAGCAGCGCGCGGTACGAGAGGTCGAGCAGGCCCGACGCGCGGGTTCGATTGCCGCCGGTGATCTCGAGCGCCCGCGCGATGAGCTGCTTCTCGAGCGCGGCCGTGCGCTTCTTCACCGACAGCTCGTCTTCCGGCAGGGTGTCGGGCGTCCCTACGTGCGCGTCCTTGTCCCGCACCGTGGGCGGAAGCTGTTCCGGGGTCACCTGGGGCGAATCGGCCAGCACCATCGCCCGCTCGATCACGTTCTCGAGCTCGCGCACGTTCCCCGGCCACGGATACGAGATGAGCAGGTTCATGGCCGCGGGCTCCACTCCCTCCACGGTGGTGCTGAGGATCTCGTTGTACCGATCCACGAAGTGCTTGACGAGGAGGGGAACCTCCTCGGAGCGGTGCCGCAGCGGGGGGAGGTGGATGTTCACGACATTCAGGCGGTAGAACAGATCGGAACGGAACGAGCCTTCCTCCACTTCCTGCGCGAGGTCGCGCGCCGTGGCGGCGATGATGCGCACATCGATGCGCCGCGACGTGGACTCGCCCACGCGGCGGATCTCGCGGTCCTGCAGGGCGCGCAGGAGCTTCACCTGAAGCGCGGTCGGCAGCTCCCCGATCTCGTCGAGGAACAGCGTTCCTCCGTTCGCCTCCTCGAACAACCCCACGCGATCGCGCTCGGCACCCGTGAAGGCCCCCCGGACGTGGCCGAACAGCTCGGACTCGAGGAGGTTCTCCGGGATCGCGCCGCAGTTCACGGGGACGAATGCCTTGTCGCTCCGATCCGAGGCGACGTGGATCAGCCGGGCGATCACCTCCTTGCCGGTCCCACTCTCACCGGTGATCAGCACGGTCGAGGGGTGCGGGGCCACTTTCTCGGCCAGCTCGACGGCCTTCACCATGGCCGGGCTCTTCACCACGAGCTCGGGGTTCCGCGTCTCGGTCTTCACCTGACGGCGAAGCCGCCCCACCTCCCTGCGCAGCTTCTCGCGTTCCTCCGCCTTGCGGAGGGTGAGCAGGATGGAGTCGGCGGAGAACGGCTTGGCGATGTAGTCGTAGGCCCCCCGCTTCATGGCCTCGATCGCCATGTCGACGCTCCCGTACGCCGTCATCGTGACGATGAGCCCGCTGCCCCCCTCCCGGCGATACGCATCGATGAACTCGAGACCATCCATCTCGGGCATCTTGACGTCGCACAGGACGATGTCGGCCGGCTTGGCGAGCGCATGCACGAGTCCTTCCTTCCCGTTCGACGCGGTCAGGACCTCGTAGCCCTCGTCCTCCAGGATCATCGAGACCGTGCGACGCACGCCGGCCTCGTCGTCGATGACGACTACGTTCATGCGACTCCCTCCACGACTGACTGCTGAGGTTCTCGATCGGAATAGGGGAGAACGACGGTGAACCGGGTTCCCCGATCCGGTCGCGAGTCGGCCGTCATGCCCCCTCCCATGGCCTCCGCCAGCCGGGCGCTCACGGCCAGACCGAGGCCGGTGCCGCGGCCAGGCTCCTTGGTCGTGAAGAAGGGCTCGAACACGCTCTCCAGCGCCTCCTCGGCGATGCCGCTCCCGTTGTCGACGACTTCGACGCACACGATCCGATCGCCGGGCTCGAAGCGGCCCAGCGCGTCGGGGTGCAGGCGGTGCTTCCTGAGGTGCGAATAGTCGACGCCGTCGGGATCCGTGCGCCGCTTCGCGGGCTCGCGCTCGCCCGGCGTCTCGAAGCGACCTGTCACCGAGCGCACCTGGATGCGGCCGGGGGCGTTCGCTTCCAGGATCGCGTCATCGGCGTTCAGCAGGAGGTTCACGAGGATCTGCTCGAAGTGCCCCGGATCCCCGACGACCGTCGGTGCGGGCAGCTCCAGATCGGTCTCCACACGAACGGTCTTGAGGCGCCCCTGGTTGCCGAGCAGCTCCAGCGCGCCGCGGATCACCTCGTTCACGTCGAAGCGACGGGTGGAGCCGCTGGCGGGCCGCGAGAAATCGAGCAGACTTCGCACGACCCGGTCGATGCGGGCCGCCTCTCCGCGGATCGCCGCGATCCACTCCCCGTCGTCGCCCCGCCGCGACGCCACGTCCACGTACCCGAAGATCGCGCCCAGGGGATTGCCGATCTCGTGCGCCACCCCGGCCGCCATGCGACCGACGGCCGCCAGTTTCTCGGACTGGACGAGCTCGCGGCGGGCCAGCGTGAGCTCCCGGTTCGTGGCGTTGAGCGACTTGACGTTCTGACGCAGGAGCTGCTGGTGGCGAATGAGGCGATCTGCCATGCCGTTGACGCTTTCGGCCAAACGGCGCAACTCGTCCGCGCCTTCGACCACGAGGCGTTTCTCGTGACGCCCGTCGGCGATCGCCTCGGCCTGTCTCGCCATCGCGGCGACGGGTCGAATGAACAGCCGACGGAGCCGATGATCCCCGTACACGAGGACGAGAACGACATCCACGGCGATGAGCGAAAGCACGCCCGCGAGAAGGACTTGCGGACTCGGATCGCGCGGTAGCCACATGAGCATCACGACCGCGAGCCCGAGCAGGGCGAGGGTCAGGAGGACCGCCACGCCGTGCAGCAGCTGCGACCGGAGGGTGCCGGCCGACCGGTTGTCACGATCTATGCTCGCCACGTGCTCGGGTTCCCATCCGGGGGGGTTCGCCTGCCTGTGCCCGCGAAGCCACACCTATCGTTGAAAGGACCGTGCCCCGGGGACCGCTACCCACCCTTCCTCGTAGGACACTTTCACGCATCTAATCGCTTATTACGGCGTGAATACCAAATATACACTCTTATGAATCGATGATGTGACGATTTACGCACGTCTTTGGTCGTTCGGTTGACGTTTGCCCGATTATTGCTAGTATGCGGCCCGTGAGCCGCCGGAGGGGGTCCGGCGAGCCACGTCGAACCAGCAGGGTGAGAAAGCGAGGCCGCATGTCGTCCGATACCATCTTCGCCGCTCCGAAGGAGCACGAGGCCGAGACGCGGTACGAGGAGTACTCCAAGAAGCTCGGCGGATCGCCGGATCGTGACGGCCTGCTCGAGTTGTGTCGCGTCCTCAACGTCCGCTTCCTGCGGCTCGTGTTCACCGACATCCTCGGGATGCCGAAGAACGTCGAGGTTCCGGCGAGCCAGTTCGAGAAGGCGTTCGACGGCGAGATCCTGTTCGACGGATCCTCGATCGAGGGCTTCGTGCGGATCGAAGAGAGCGACATGCTCCTCAAGCCCGATCTCGAGACGTTCCGCATCTTCCCGTGGGGCAACCAGGAGGCGCGTGTCGCCCGTGTCGTGTGCGATGTGTACCGGCCGAACGGCGAGCCGTTCGCCGGGGACCCGAGGTTGTGCCTCAAGGGGGTGACGACCAGGGCCGCCGACCTCGGATACGAGATGATGGCCGGCGTGGAAGCGGAGTTCTTCCTGTTCCAGCGGGACCAGCACGGCGAGCCCACGATCCTCACCCACGACGCTGGCGGGTATTTCGACCTCACGCCGGTGGACCTGGGCGAGAAGGCGCGACGCATGATCGTGAACGACCTCGAGGCGATGGGGCTGGAGGTCGAAGCGGCCCACCACGAGGTCGCGCCGGGCCAACACGAGATCGACTTCAAGTACGGCGAGGCGCTCCGCACCGCGGATGACCTGATGACCTTCAAGTTCATCGTCAAGAACGCGGCGCTCGCGCACGGGCTGCATGCCACGTTCATGCCCAAGCCGATCTTCGGACAGAACGGCTCGGGGATGCACACGCACCAGTCGCTGTTCAGGGATGGCGAGAACGTGTTCTACGACGCGGCAGAAGAGTACGAGCTGTCGGACGTCATGCGCTTCTACATCGGCGGACTGAAGAGGCACGCGCGCGCGATCTCGGCCGTGACCAACCCGACCATCAACAGCTTCAAGCGGCTCGTGCCGGGCTACGAGGCGCCCGTCAGCATCGCCTGGTCACAGCGGAACCGCTCGCCGATGATCCGGGTCCCGGACCGGCGCGGGATCGGCACGCGGTGCGAGTTCCGGATGCCGGATCCGTCCTGCAATCCTTACCTGGCGCTGGCCGTGCAGCTCGCGGCGGGGCTGGACGGCATCCAGAACGAGATCGATCCGGGCCCGCCGCTCGACACCAACGTGTGGAACCTGACGGCCGAGCAGAAGGCGGAGATCGGTCTCGAGATCCTGCCCGCCAACCTCGGCGAGGCGGTGGCCGAGCTCGAGCAGAACGCGGTCATCCGTGCCGCGCTCGGCGACCACATCTTCGAGCACTTCGTGGCGGCCAAGAAGGCCGAGTGGAGCGACTACGTCGCGCAGGTGACGGAGTGGGAGCTGGATCGGTACCTGGACACGTACTAGAAGCCTGTCCAAGAGCCAGGCTGCCGAAGGACCCCCGGCGGCTCGCCCGCGAGCCGCCGGGGCCGTCTACACGCCCCTGCGCAGCCTCGGGGCGGCGACAGCCTCGACGGCCACCAGCAGGGAGGCGAGATCCGGAGGACCTCCGGTGCGGATCTCGTCGAGCACCGACCGGATGCGGCTCAGGTCGATCGCGTGGTCGTGCCGGAAGCGCTCCAACGCGGTCTCGAGGGGGCCATCCCCGAGGCCCTCGAGGATCCGGGCGGTGATGTTGGAGCGAGCCTCCTCCAGTCGCGCGATGAGGATGCGGGCGCTCCGCTGCGACCACAGATCGCCGCGGGCCTGAGCATCCAGACCGGCTCTGAGCCACGGGAAGTCGATCTCCTCGGCGAGCCCCATGTACACGCGCCCCACGATCTCCGTCTCGACTCCCGTCTGCCGGATGAGGCTTGCGATCGGGAGGAGCTCGTCCAGGTAGCAGAACGTGGCGAGCTCCGCGGCCGCCTCCCCGTCGAGCCCGTCCATCTCGTGCAGAGCGCATTGGCTGCGGAACGCGTCGAGGCGCTCCCTCACGAGCAACCGCGGGAGCGCGGCGCGGATCTCCCGAACGGGCTCGTGCAGCCACTCGATGGCCTCGCCGATGGGTTGCACGGGGTCGCCGCGCTGCAGCAGCCAGCTGGTGGCCCGGGCGAGCGACTCCGACATCTCGAGGTACCGCTGGTACTGGGTCCCCGAGCGCACGCGCCATTCCGACGCCCTCAGGCGCGCGTACAGCGAATCGGCGTCAGAGATGGCGTTGGCGACATACCACGTCCGGGCCACGGTCGCGGGGGCTCGATCGGTCTCGCTCACCAGCCGGATGTGGCTCGCCGCCCCCATCCGGTCCACGTACAGATTGGTGAGCAGCGTGCTCGCAATGTGGGCCCGCAGCCGGTGGGTCTCGAGGTCCTCCGGCGCCACGGCTTCGAGCGCCCTGGCGGGGAAGTACGACTCCACCAGCTTCAGCATCGCGGGGTCGTGCGGGATCCCGGAGGATTGCAACCACTGTTTCAGATGGAGCTTCGCGTGCGCCAGCAGGGTGGCCAGCTCCGGCCGCGTGAACGGCGCCCCCTGCGCATCCCGGGCCGCGAGGTCCTCGCTGCTCGGGAGGAACTCGAGCGCCGGATCGAGGATCCCCTCCCGCTCCATGCGGTCCATCGCCTCCACGAACGGGAGCACCGAGGATCGCGCGCGCCGCTCGTCGAGGCTGACCGCGAGGCTCTGGGTGTAGTTGTTCGAGAGGACCGCCTCGGAGACCTGATCGGTGCACGCCTCGAGAACCCGGTTGCGCTCGTCGCGGCCGAGCGTCCCCCGGCGCACCGCGCCGCTGAGCAGGATCTTGAGGTTGACCTCGTGGTCCGACATGTCCACACCGGCGGAGTTGTCCAGGGCATCGGTGTTGACGTGTCCGCCCGCGAGGGCGTACTCGATGCGCGCGCGCTGCGTGAGCCCCAGGTTGCCGCCTTCGCCGACGACCTTCGCCCGGAGCTCTGTCGCGTCCACCCGCACGCCATCGTTGCTCGGATCCCCGACGTCGGCGTGAGATTCCGACGATGCCTTCACGTACGTGCCGATCCCGCCGTTCCACAGCAGATCGACCTCGGCCTGCAGGATGGCCCGCACGAGCTCCTCGCCGTTCACGGTGTCGCGTTCGATCTCGAACCGCTTCCGCACCTCGGGTGACAGCTGGATCTCCTTGGAGGCGCGCTCGAACACCCCGCCCCCGACGCTGATCCGTGACCGATCGTAGTCCCCCCAGGACGAGGCCGGCAGCTCGAACAACCGGCGGCGTTCCTCGAGACCGGCCGCGGGATCCGGGTCGGGATCGAGGAAGATGTCGCGGTGATCGAACGCGGCCACGAGCCGGATCTGATCGCTGAGGAGCATCCCGTTCCCGAACACGTCGCCGCTCATGTCGCCGATTCCCACGACGCTGAACGGCTCGCTCGTGACGTCCAGATCCATCTCGCGAAAGTGACGCTTCACGCACTCCCATGCGCCGCGTGCGGTGATCCCCTCGGCCTTGTGGTCGTACCCGTGCGATCCGCCGGACGCGAACGCGTCGCCGAGCCAGAACCCCGCCTCCTCGGCCAGCTCGTTCGCCGTGTCGGAGTTCTTCGCGGTGCCCTTGTCCGCCGCCACCACGAGGTACGGATCCGGAGCATCGTGGACGAGGACGCGCTCCGGATGCCGCACCTCTCCATCCACCACATCGTCGGTGATCTCGAGCAGGCCCCGGATGAACTCCTTGTAGCTGTCCAGAGCGGCCTCGGCTCGCGCTGCCCCCGATTCGGGGAGTCGTCGCGCGATGAACGCACCCTTGGCGCCCGCCGGGACGATCACCGCGTTCTTCACCCGCTGGGTCTTGACCAGCCCCAGCACCTCGACCCGGAAGTCCTCGTAGCGATCGCTCCACCGGATCCCGCCGCGGGCCACGTCGCCCATCCGCAGGTGCGCCGCCTCGGTCCGCGCACCGCGCAGGTAGACCTCGTGACGGGGCCTGGGGGCCGGCATGAAGTCCACGGACCGGCAGTCTACCTTGATCGCGATCAGGGGAGAGCGACGCAGCGTCCCCCGGTAGTAGTTGGTGCGCTGCGTGGCCAGGACGAGGTCGAGCAACCGCCTCAGCGTGCGATCGTCCTCGATCCCGCGCACCGCCGCGAGCGACTCGTGGAACTCGCCCACGATGCGCCGCCAAGCGGCCTCGCGGTCTCCGTCGAAATCGGGATCGAACCGAGCCTCGAAGGCATCGAACAGGAGGCGCGCGCTCTCCGGATAGTGCGTCAGGGGGCGCTGTGCGCCCTGCCGGGACACGACCGCCCCGATGCGGAACGCGTAGCCCGCGTACGCACGCAGAACGCCCACCTCCTCCCAGCTCAGCGACGCCGCGAGGATGAGGCTGTTCAGACGATCGTCCTCTGCGCGGCCCCGGCGCACGGCGCGGAGCGCATCGGCGAGCCGGCCCTCGGCCGCTTCGACGTGGGGCGCGATCGACGGACCCACCTCCACCTCGAACACGTGCAGCATCGAGGGCATCGGACCCTTCGGATCGCTGACCGTGAACCGGTACGAGTCGAGCACCCGGAACCCGAGGTTCTCGAGCGTCGGGATCACGTCGCTGAGGACGAACTCGCCCTGCCGGGCGAAGATCTTGAGCCGGTACACGCCGGCACGGTCGGGAGCCGCCGGGCGGATGCCGTACTGCTGCTCGCCGGTCGTGACGAGGGCGTCGATCTGCGTCACGTCCGACACGGCGGTCGGGATGTCCCAGGCCGCCTGGTATTCGCTGGAGAACCCGGACACGAAGCGCTCGGCCAGATCGTGCGCCCGTACCGAGCCGTACGCGTCGTCGAGCGCATCCTCGAGCCGCTCGGACCACGAGCGCACCGTGTCGCGGACCATGGTCTCGAGCACCGACGCATCCGGCAGGGGCTCGTCGGGGTCGTGGGAGACGTAGAAGTGGAGCCGCGCCTGGTCGCTCTGGCCGAGTGCCAGGTGGTAGTTGAGCAGGCGCCCGTGGTAGGCGTCGACGAGCGCCGCCTGCAGGTTCCGCCGCACCGCGGCGGAGAAGCGGTTCTTGGGCAGGATGACCATGACGTTGTAGCCGCGGCCGAGCGAATCGGGCCGCGCGGTCACCCGTACGTCGTCCTGCCCTTCGGTCTCCATCACCGCGTCGATGACGGCGCGGATCTCCTCGACCGTGGACAGGAAGAGCTCCTCCTTCGCCATGGAGTTGAACGTCTGGAGGATGACGTTGTAGTTGTGCGATCCCTTCGGGGAGCCCTCCTGCTGGAGGATCTCGCGCAGCTTGCGACGCAGGATGGGGATCGTGGACGCATCCTGGTTGAACGCCTTGGCGGTCATCAGCCCCAGGAAGCGGTGCTCGCCCTCCACCGTGCCGTCCGGCGCGAGACGTTTGATCCCGATGTAATCCATCTGGGCGCGTCGCCGGACCGGTGACTCGGCGTTCGTCTTGGAGATGATGAGCAGCGGACCGCCGAGCACGCGCGCGCGCAGGTCGGGCGGCAGCTCATCGAGCGACCGCGGCTCGGAGTAGCGGGAGAGCTCCTCTTCACGCAGGATCCCGAGCCCGCTGTCCGGAGCGACCCGGACCCATCGACCACCCTCGTCGTCGGTCTCGATGTCGTAGCGTCGATAGCCCAGGAAGACGAAGCCCGGATCCCGCATCCACTTCAGGAGCTCCTGGATCTCCTCGAGCTCTGCCGCCCGCCACGGGATTTCCTTCTTCTTCGCCTCCAGCTCGGCGATCACGTCGTTCGCGCGCTCGAGCATGGCCGCGAAGTCCTCCGTGACCGACCGCACGTGCTCCAGGCGACGACGGATCTCTTCCTCCATCGCCGCCGTCCCGGCCTCGAGGAAGCCCTCGGTCGAGATGTGGATCATGGATACGGGCCGGCCGCCCGCCGACCGGTCCCGGATCTCCGACACGCGGCCCGACGCGTCCCGCGCCACCACCACGACCGGGTGCATGAGGTGGGGCATGTGGAGCTCGAGCGAGTGTACGTACTCGCGCAGGGTGTCGACGATGAACGGGCAGTCGTCCATCACGGTCTGGATGACGCCGCTGGCCGGATCATCCGGATCCCGGGCCACGCGCACCCCGACCTCGCCGGCTGGCGTCCGGTCGAGCAGCTCGTACAGGGGCGCGAGGACGTCGGCGATCTCGACGGGCGTGCCGCTGGCCACGAGCTCCCCGGAGCCGCGAGCCAGGACGCGGTGCGCGAACTCGTGCACGGCTGCGCGGGGCGCGTCGGGCAGACGCGGCTCGAGCGCTTCGGTCGCCGCTTCGAGGCGGTTCTGTGGTGAGGACGCCTGTTCCATGCTCACCGAGGGTCACACGGGGATCGGGCCACCGCTCGCGGGCGGCCGCCGGTCCTCCGACCGCTCGCTCAGGACTCAACCTGCCGTCCGCCCCGTGCACGGGCCATGCGGCCCTGCCGCCCGTGCGGGCCGGGAGGATAGATTCCCGCCCGGAATGTGGCAACGCGGCGCTGCGAGACGCGGAGGCGAGAGGTACGGTGATACTCGGACTCGGGATCGACCTCGTGCGCATCGACCGGCTGGGACGCGTGCTCGACCGCCATACCGAGCGGGCGCTCGATCGGCTGTTCACCCCGGATGAGCGCGACGCCTGTCAGTCGAAGGTCGACCCGACCGAGTGTCTCGCCGCCCGCCTCGCCGTCAAGGAAGCGTTCGTGAAGGCCCTGGGGACCGGGCTGCGGGACGGGCTGTCGTGGAGGGAGATGGACGTCCGGGCAGGCCGGCAGGGGCGGCCGACGCTCCACGTCTCGGGAACCGCCCGGGCGCGGCTGGACGAGATGGGCGTGTCCAGAACGCACGTCTCGATCAGCCACGACGCGGGGGTCGCGATCGCCGTGGTGGTGCTCGAGGGGGACTGAACGGTCGTCCGGAGCGGTCGCCCGGGGGGCCGGCGAGGCGTCAGAAGGGCCGCGTGCACGCCACGATCGAGCCGGCCAGGAGCCGGGCGACCGATCGGTCGCCTGTCAGGTCGTCGGTCGCCACGCGGCCGTTGCTCGCCGCGGCGTGGACGATCTTCCAGCCCCCGATCGACAGCGCCACGTGCGTGATGCCGCGCCCTTCCGGTGCGAAGAACAGCAGATCGCCCGGCTCCGGTACGTCGCGCCCGCGCCCCCCGTCCAGCACGGAGAGGGGCCCGCCGGCGTCGGGCAGCGCCGCGCGCTGCGCGTGGCTGTCGCGGGGGAGTGCCACGCCGTGCACCCCGAGCACGGACTGGACGAGCCCCGAGCAATCCGTCCCGAGCTCCGTGCGACCGCCCCACACGTAGGGCACATCGAGCCACTCGAGGGCCGACCGCACGACCGCCTCGCCATCGCGCGGACAGCGCCCGCCGAGCTCCGCGCTGTCGACCAGCCGACCGGGTTCGGCGGGCTCGACGCGGCGACCGTCGGGCAACTCGACCCGCCCGCCCTCCAGCGGGCGGACCCGCGCGCCCCACGGGATGCGCCCCAGCCCCGACGCGGCCGTGCCGAGCGACACGAGCGTGGCCGTTTCGCGCCAGCGGTCCGCGTCCACCCGTCCCGCGAGCAGCGGGCCACCCGGGCACCACCCCTCGTACCCGTCCGGCCCGCGCGTTCGGACCCACGTGCGGTCCACGTCGAGGACGCGTACGACCTCGCCCAGCACCCCGTCCGTCAAGCGCTCGGCGCGGTGCGAGGGCGAGGCCCGGATGGGTGCCACGCCCACCGGGATGACGAGCTCCCGACCGGGAAGGAGCTCCGGTTCCGCGACTTGATCCACCGTCGCCGTCATTGGAACATGAGGGCCTCGAGGCGCGCCCCGCGGGTGGCGCCGATCGACTCTCCCCAACGCGAGTGTTCCGCCGTGATCGTGACCATCGAGTTCTGCGTAGTCTGAAACTACCGTCCGAAGGCCGCCAGTCTGGCGGCCGCCCTCCAGGAGCGATATCCGGGCGCGACGATCGAGCTCATCGAGTCGAGCGGTGGCGTGTTCGAAGTGACCGCCGACGGCCGCCTCGTGTACTCCAAGAAGAAGACCGGGCGACACCCGACCCACCGGGAGATCTTCGATACGTTGGAGTGACGATCCACACCGGAAGCGCGCGCATCACGCGAGCGTGGACGGACGGTGGGCTACGAGGAGGAAGGTCCCCGTCAGCGTCGCTCCCACGGCCGGGACGATGTCCCCCGTGACCAGCGTGCACACGATGCCGAACAGCGCGGAGCCCTCGGCCATGGCCCACACGAGGAGGCCGGCGGTGCGCACCCGCTCGGGGCCCGCGCCGGGCGGGAGCCGCCCACGCACGAATCCGACGGCGAACACCGCCGCCACCGTCACCCCGATCCACGCCCAGCGGAGCATGGGGACCGACGCGGCGCCCCGCACGGGCGCGACCATCACGATCGCGAAGAACATCAGCATCCCGCCGAGGATCGCGCCGTGGATGGCCTTGAGCGGGTACGTCGGGATGGTGGTCACGGTGCACGCTCCCTCACGGTGGTTTGGCGGATGACCCCGGCCGCGGGCGGGGCCCGGCCGCCGCCCGACGAGCCACGTGCCAGGCTCGCGAATCCGACATGGCATCGTGCATCTTGCGGGCCGCGGCCGCCCCTGTGGGGCGCGACCGATCGCATTCGCGGCACCGATCTCGTTCCGCGCCCGACCCCACACCGGGCGCCGACGACGAATCGCGTGTCCTTCGCACTCGGCCAGGACGACATGATCGAGCCGCAATCACCGCACCACAACCGCCCGCTGTTCATCGTCGGCTCGGGTCGGTCCGGCACCACGCTCCTGTACCACATGCTGCTCGTCTCGGGGGACTTCCCGATCTATCGGTCCGAGACGCGCATCCTCCCGGCCCGGCATCACTACGGCGATTTCGACGATCCGGCGTCACGCGAGCGCTTCCTGTCGGATTTCCTCCGCTCGCGGCAGTTCGCCCGCTCCGGGCTGACGCCGGAGCAGGTCACCGAGGCGGCACGCGACGGGGGTGACTACGCGGGCTTCCTCGTCGAGTTCATGGACCGCATGGCCACCGCGCAGGGCAAGCATCGCTGGGTGGAGAAGACGCCCGCCCATATCGAGCACATGACGCGCCTCGCGGAACGGCTCCCTGCGAGCCGCTTCCTCCACATCGTGCGGGACGGCCGGGACGTCGCGCTCTCGATCAGAAAGCTCGGCTGGGTCCCGCGTCTCGGGGGCGATCCGTTCCGACAGTTGCTGTGGGCGGGCGAGCGCTGGGCCTACCTGCTCGACATCGCCCGCCGCCAGGCACGCGGTTTTCCGGATCGCTATCTGGAGATCCGGTACGAGGATCTCATTCTCGATCCGGACCGCGTGCTGGGGGAGGTCGCCGAGTTCGCGGATGTCGAGCTCGATGCCGAGGCGGTGCGCGACAGCGAGCTGGGCTCGCTCGGGAAGCCGAACACCGCGTTCGGGGAGGCCGCGTCCTCCTCTCCCGCGAACGCCGTGTATCGGTGGAAGAAGCACCCCGCGAGGATCGAGATCGATCGACTCACGCTCGCGCTCGGGCCGACGCTCGGGCGGTTCGGGTACGAGGTGCCGCCCACCGGGCTCGGCGGCGTGGGCCGGGCGTCGATCCGCCTCTCCGGGTGGCTGTTCGAGAGGGCGATCCGGGTCAAGGAGTGGCTGCGCTGGAAGACCCCGCTCGGACGACGAACCGGCTCGCCCCTCGAGATCGGGCTGGATTGACGGATCCCCGTCGGGCGGGAGGCGCTCGACCGGTTCAGCTCCGACCGTACCGGTCCTCCAGACGGACGACGTCGTCGAGCTCCGGAGTGCTCACCTCGAGGATCACGCTGTCGTCCAGCGCCTCCATGCGGTGCACGGTGTCGGGCGGGATCGACACGGCCTCGCCCGGGCGCCATTCGAACACCTCGTCCCCGAGCGTGAACGTCATGCGGCCCGACTGGAGAAGCAGGGTCTCGTGCTTCACCTCGTGCTTCTGCAGCGACAGGATGTGACCGGCGGTCACCTCGAGGATCTTGCCGGCGTACCGGTCGGTGTGGGCGTACCACACTTCGCGGCCCCACGGCTTGTCGACGATCTTCGGCGTATGGCGATACGCGTGCTCGCTCATGCGGTCCGCTCCTGTGTCTCCGACGCGTTTCGCGGCCGACGGCCCCGCCGGCGGTCCGTGGATCGATGCCTACTGCAACCCCGGGGCCGGCGCGAGGGGCGGCTCACCGGCACCCGCCGCCACGTCCCCAGCTGAGGGCGGGCGGCGAGTCGCGGCGCAGGGCATCGAGGTATCCGAACGCTCCATCGGGAACGGCGGAGGGCGAGACATCGAGGGGACACGGATCGACACCGGGCTCGAGCTCCAGCGCCTCGACCGACCTCGCGATGACGTTGTACGTCCTCCCGTCCTTCTGGAGCGTCCCGTCGATGCGGAGGAACGGCTCGAGTCGGATCGCCGCGCGACAACGCTCGTAGACATCCGGACTCACGATCGCGTTGATCGGCCCCGCCTCGTCTTCCATGAGGATGAAGACGGTCCCCTTCGCCGTGTGCGGGCGCTGACGAGCCACGACGAGCCCGGCGACCCGCACCTGGCTCCGGTGGGGCAGGTGGGGGAACCGTTCCGATGACACCGTCCCCCGGGGGAGGCGGTCCCGCACGAGCGAGAATGGATGCCGCGTGGTCGCGAACGACAGGATGCGGTACTCCGCCACGAGGCGCTCCATGTCGTCCGTCCCCCCGAAGCGGAGATCCTGGTAGGGGTCGGCGAGGCCCAGCTCGGTCTGCCCGTGATCGGATCGGTCGGTGGCGGCCCTCCCCCGGACCGGCCCCGACTCGCGCACGATGCCCGCGCCGCCGAGCGCCGCCTCGCGCCGCCGGCGCTCGGCCTGCGTCTCGGTCTCCGGTCCCAGCCACAGCCCCGCCTGCCACAGGAGCTCGCGCCGCTCGAGCCCCAGCGAGTCCATGCCGCCGACCCAGATCAGGTTCTCGATCGCGCCCCGCTGGAGCGCGGCGGGCGTGCGGCGCAGGAAATCGGGCAGCGACCGATACGCCCCCGTGCGCTCTCGCTCCCCGACCACCCGCTCGGCGATCTCCTCTCCCCACTCGCGCACGAACGCCAGACCGATCCGCAGGTCGTCATCCTCGGGGACGCAGCGGACGCCGCTCGCGTTCAGGTCCGGGAGCCGCACGCCGATGCCGTGCCGGCGCGCGTCGCGCCCGATCGCGTCCAGCGAGTAGAACCCCATGGGCTGGTTGTTGAACAGCGACACGTAATACTCGGTGGGATAGCGGTCGCGGAGCCACGCGGACTGGTAGGCGAGAAGCCCGAACGCCGCGGCGTGCGACTTGGGGAACCCGAACTCCGAGAACGCCACCACCTGCTCGAACACCTTGTGCGCGGTCGCGTCGTCCACCCCCCTCTCCGCCGCGCCCCGGCGGAACGCCTCCCCGTACTCGAGGATCGCCTCGCGCGAGCGCTTGCGGCTCATGGCGCGTCGCAGCCCTTCCGCCTGCCCGTCGGTGAACCCCGCCAGCGCCTTGCACACCTGGAGTACCTGGTCCTGGAAGATGATGACCCCCAGGGTCTCGCCCAGCGTCTCCTCGAGGAGTGGGTGGTCGTAGGGGACGACGTACTCCGGATCCTCCCGCAGCCGCTCGCGCCGCCGGACGTACGGGTTCACCGCGCCGCCCACGATGGGGCCGGGGCGCACAATGGCCACCTGGATGGCGAGATCCTCGAGGTTCCGCGGCCGTACGCGGCGGAGCATCTGGATCTGGGCCCGGCTCTCGACCTGGAACAGTCCCACCGTGTCGCCCGAGCAGATGCGATCGTAGATCGCCTCGTCCTCGTAGTCGATCCTGGACAGGTCCGGCGTCTCCCCGTGCCGCCCCGCGATCCACTCCACGGCCTCCTCCACGAGCGACAGCATCCCGAGCGCGAGGAAGTCGATCTTGATGAACCCCGCGTCGTCGCAGGAGTCCTTGTCCCACTGGCACAGCACGCGGCCCTCCCAGGCGGCGGGCTCGAGCGGGACGAGCTCCACCAGCGGCCGGCTCGAGATGATCATCCCGCCCACGTGCTGCGAGATGTGCCGCGGCAGGCCGCGGAGCTCCCCGGCCAGCTCGGCGAACACGCGCCACGGGGCCGCGTCGGCCCGGCCGCGGAAGTCCGCCAGGCGCTCGAGCTCGCCCGCCAGCCCTTCCTCGCCCGGGTCGGCGAGCTTCGAGAGCTTCTCGATGTCCCCCACCGGGAGCCCTAGCGCTTTGCCGAGCTCGCGCACGATCGAGCGTGTCCGGTACGTCGGGAACGTGCATACGAGCCCCACGTGCTCGTGCCCGTAGCGTTCGTACACGGCGAGGATGAGCGCCTCGCGGATGTCGCGCGCGAAGTCGATGTCGATATCGGGCACGCTCCCCATCGCGTCGTTGAGGAAACGTCCCAGATAGAGGTTGGTCCTGACGGGGTCGACGTGGGAAAGGCCGATCAGGTAGCAGATGATCGAGGACACCGACGATCCGCGCCCGCGGCCCGGGGGCAGGAGATGCCGCGCCGCCGAAGGGCCGCGCACCTCGCGCGCCACCTCGCGGGCCAGCTCGAGGATGTCGCGGTACACGAGGAAGAAGCCGGCCAGGTCGTGGCGGTCGACGAGCGCGAGCTCGGTGTCGAGCCGCGACTCGGCCTCGTGGCGGTCGGGGCTTCCCGGCGGATACCGCGTCTCGAGCGCCGCGCGGCACACGTCGCCCAGCACGCGGATGGCCGGGGCCCAGCCGCTGCCGGCGAAATCGGGGAACTCGTAGCCGAGGTCGCGCGTCAGGTCGAACGCCTCGCAGCGCTCGGCGATCTCGCGCGTGTGGCGGAGCGCGTCGGGACGGCTCTCGAACCGCCGGGCCATGTCGGCCGACGAGGCGAGGTGGAAGCAGGAGTTGGGGCGCCGGAGCTCGTGCGAGTCGTCGACCGTGGTGCGGTGCCGGAGGGCGACGAGGATGTCCTGGAGCCGGTGACGCCGCCGCTCGTGGTAGTGGACGTTCCCGGTCGCGACCACCGGGAGGTCGAGACGGTCGGCCAGCGCGGCGAGCGATCGGATCCGCGTCCGGTCGCCGTGCACCGCGTTGTCCTGGAGCTCGACGTACAGACCTTCGGGACCGAAAGCCTCGATGAGGCGGCGGGTGAGACGCTCCCCTTCCCCGCTCCCGCGCTCGAGCGCCGCGAGCAGCGGGCTCCGGCGGCACCCGGTGAGGAGGATGAGCCCCTCCGGCCGCTCGAGGAGCGCCTCGAGATCGAGCCGCGGATCCTCGCGCGGGCTCTCCATGTGCGCCGTCGTGATCAGACGGCACAGGTTCGCGTACCCGGCAGGGGTCTCGGCGAGCAGCGTGACGTGGTAGCGCGGGCCGCTCTCGTCGGGTCTCCCGCTCGCGTCGATCCGACGCGCCGGGTTCCACGCACCGCCTCCCGGCTCGCGCTCGTCCGCGAACGGGGACTCGAGGGTGATCTCGGCACCCGTGATCGGCTGGATCCCCTCCTGGCGGGCCCACTGTGCGAACTCCATCGACCCGTACAGGCCATCGTGGTCGGTCAGCGCGAGGGCCGGGTATCCCAGTTCGAGCGCCCGTCGGACGAGCTCCTCGGGACGGGAGGCTCCATCGAGGAACGAGTAGGCGGAGTGACAGTGGAGCTCGACGTAGTCACGCACGGTCGGCGCGAGAGCTCCGCGCGCGCTCCTCTCGCGCGCCTCCGATGCCCGTCTCCGGCGGTGTTCGAGTCATTCCGATTGCCGATACCAGAGATCTTCGACGAGGTCGTGGTACAGGATCAGGTGCGCGCCGCCCTCGAGGACGAGCGAGAAGTAGACGCGGGAGATCGGCTCTCTCCACCACTCGTCGTCGATCCGCCACCGATCGAGGACCGCGCCCACCTCCCGCCGCTCTCCCCCGAAGAGCAGCCGCGTGGGGATCCCCGCCTCGTTCGCCGCCACGCGCATGGAGCGCGGCCGGTTGAGCGGGCGGAGACGTCCCGTTCCGGACATCACTCCCGCCCCGCTACGCGAGCTCTAGCAGCGCGTGCCGTCTCTCCGGCAGCCGGGAGCCCGGTTGCAGCTCGAGCACCCGGTACAGCACGCCGCGTCCCAGCCGGAGCCTGAGCTGGCGTCCCGCCTCCTCGAGCGCGGGGAGCAGATCTCCATCGCGGGTCTCGATCGAGCCGTCCACCCGCGGCGCATCGGCCCGGGGCGCGAACAGCCCCCCCTGCTCGCTCGCCGGCCCGAAGCGGAAGAACTCCAGCCTCAGCTCCTCGAGCGCGCGTGGCGGCGGCTCGAGCGCGATCCGGGAGCGCAGGAACTTCGCCAGGCGGTCGCGGCTGCCGGTCGGATCGCGGATGATGGCCCGGATCGACCACGAGCCGCCGTCCTCGAGCCGCGCGCTCACCTTGATGCCGCGCACGCTCCGGCTTCGATGACGGGATCGCTCGAGGGCGCGACCGAGCAGCCGGTCGAGCGCCGCGTACACCATGTCGAGCTGGCCGATCGGCACCGGAAACTCGAGCGCTACGCGGACCGGCCGCTCCTTCGCCTCCGGGTGCACGCGATCGATGCGCCGCCCCGTGGCCCAGGCCAGGGCACGGCGACCGTCCTCCCCGAACTGCGCCACGAGCGCCTGCTCGGGGATCTCCACCAGCCGATCCAGCCGATCGATGCCCAGTCGCTCGAGGCGTCGGATCATGCGTGGCGAGACCGGCAGGACCCCGACCGACTGCTCCGCCAGGAACGAGCGCAGCTCGTCCGGGAACACGATCGCCCGGCCGGGCGCCGATCGCGCTGCCACACGGGCCGCGAACTTGCCCGGCGCGTAGCCGAGACGCACGCTCGCGGCCAGCCATGAAGACCGCCCGGCCAGGCGCTCCAGCAGCTCCTCGATCTGCCGCTCGGGGGGACCGTAGAGACGCTCGAACCCGTCCACCCCGACGAAGAAGCGGCCACGATCCGCGGCGCGCTCGACGATCGGGCTCCACAGACGCAGGAGATCCAGGATGCGCTCGCTCGCCGCGTCGTAGGCGTCGGGGTCCGGCTCGCAGAGCACGAGCGAAGGGCACGACGCGATGGCCCGCGAGAGGAGCATGCCCGGCAAGACCCCTCGGGCGCGTGCGGCCGCGCAGCCCTGCGCGATCGTACGACGCGTCCCGGAGCTCGTGTCGGGGAGCGCGAGCGGCCGCCCCACGAGCCGGGGGTCCCGGGCTCGCTCGAGCTCCAGCTCGAACCCCGGCCACCACACACACAGCGCCAATCGGCTGCCGCGATGTTCCGCTCCCGGGCGACGCGCGCCCCGAGCGCCGACACGATGTCCCATGTCGACACCTCACGATCGTTCGAATGTCCCGACCAACTGAAGGGCTTCCAGCGGGGAAGCGACGATCAGCGGAACCCGAAGAAAAACCGAAAACGGATCGGGAAGCTAGCCCCTCGGATCACGGGGACGCAAGTCTCGGGA
>Ga0315553_10000004_pt1 | contig 172158 bp, 144 predicted proteins | sample SalMarSW160140MG_FD_203099 | JGI IMG/M metagenome (GOLD analysis project Ga0315553, IMG submission 203099) | Salt marsh sediment microbial communities from the Plum Island Ecosystem LTER, Massachusetts, United States - Salt Marsh Sediment SW1601-40 ... | reverse complement strand
TCGATCCGGAGCGCGGGCTCCTCGACGCGCGGAGCACCTGGTTCATCAACGTCCTCGGACGGCTGCGGCCCGGGGACTCGCTGGAGGAGGCGCGCGCCGGTCTCGCCGGGACGGCGCGCGCCGTGTTCGAGGCGGCCGTACCCACGCATTGGGCGCCCGACGAGCAGCGGGAGTTCACCGAGTCGACGCTCACCGTCGAGCCCGCCACGAACGGCCTTTCGGTCGTCCGCGGCCAGTATCGCCGGGCGTTGTTCACGCTGCTCGTCGTCGTTGGCGTGGTGCTCCTCATCGCGTGCGCGAACGTGGCACAGCTCCTGATGGCCCGGGCTACGGCCCGACGACACGAAGTGGCCGTGCGCCTCGCGCTCGGCTCGGGCCGGGCAAGGCTCGTCCGGCAGCTGCTCACCGAGAGCCTTCTCCTCGCATTGTGCGGCGCCGCGGTGGGCACGCTGTTCGCGCGCTGGGCTAGCCGGCTCGTAGTGCGGCTGATCGCCCAGGGCGGGCGCGGCGTCCAGCTCGATCTGTCGCTCGATCTCCGGGTGCTGGGGTTCACCATCGGGGTCGCGACGCTCACCGGCATCCTGTTCGGCCTGGCACCCGCGTGGCGCGCGACGCGCGTCGCGCCACAGAACGCCATTCGCGGTGCAGGGCGCGGGCTCGTGGGCGATTCCCGCCACAGGTTCGCGAACGGAATCGTCGCGGGACAGGTGGCACTCTCCCTCGTGCTGGTGATCGCCGCGGGACTGCTGGTCGGGAGCTTCCGCCGGCTGGCCACCGTGGACCCGGGGTTCCGGACCCGGGGCGTGCTGATCGCCGAGGTCGGCTGGTCGGACGTGGACCTGTCCGAGGAGCGGCAGACGGGATTCTCGCGCGAGCTGCTCGACCGGGTGCGGCTCGTCCCGGGCGTCACGCGGGCCAGCGCTTCGCGCATCACGCCGATCAGCGGAACGGCGTGGAACGACTACGTCGTGTTCGATGGGGGTACGGGGGAGGGCGGTGACCAGGCGATCGCATGGTTCAACGGCGTGAGCGACGGATATCTCGACACGTTCGGCACGCGGCTGCTCGCGGGTCGTGACTTCACGCCGCGGGATGGTGCGGGTTCGCCGCGGGTCGCGCTGGTGAACCAGACCCTGGTGAACCGTTTCTTCGGCGGGGCCAGGCCCATCGGACGTCACATGCGCACGAACGTTCATGACAGCCTGGGTGCTCCCATGGAGATCGTCGGCGTCGTGGAGGATGCCAAGTATCGACGTATCGACGAGGAGACGCTGCCCGCTGCCTATGTGCCCCTCGACCAGTCCAACCCATGGGACGCATCCGTCGAGCTGGCGCTCCGCACGGAGGCGGGACCGGCCGGGCTCATTCCCGCGGTCACGGAGGCGATGCGGGAGATCCACCCGGCGATCACCATCGAGTTCTCGACCCTCGAGGACCAGGTGGCCATCTCGCTCGCTCGCCCGCGGCTGCTGGCCACCCTGTCGGGGTTCTTCGGGGCCCTCGCGCTTCTGCTCGCCGTCATCGGGCTGTACGGGACGATGTCCTACAGCGTGGCGCGTCGCCGGAACGAGATGGGCCTGCGCATCGCGCTTGGTGCCGCGCGACCCGGGATCCTGCGGCTGGTGGCGGGCGAGGCCGGGCGCGTCGTCGCGATCGGCGTCGTCCTGGGCGTGCTGCTCGCGCTCGCCGCGACGCGGCTGATCGCCTCGTTCCTGTTCGGCGTCCGGGCCACGGACCCGGCGACCCTCGCCCTTTCGGCGCTCGTCCTCGTGGCGGTGGCGCTGGCGGCCGCGCTGGTGCCGGCGTGGCGCGCCGGGAGCGTCGACCCGATGGCGGCGCTCCGGGAGGAGTGACCGGCCGGTCTCCGGGACCGGGAGCGGGCCCGCCACGGGTGAGCGCGGAACCTCCGGGCACCGGCCGGGCGTCTCGTTCCGTAGCCGCGGCTACGGCGGGGCGTCTCTTGAGCCGCCCGAGCGAAGGGCCCGGCGAAAGGCCGCGAGGCCGTACTCGCTGTCGCCGAGCGGGACCTTCTCCTCGTGGATGCCCGAGATGCGATACAGCTCTTCGCGCCCGTCGGCCCGCCGCACGTAGTGCTCGTCGCCCAGGATCACCGAATACCATGGCCTTCCCACGGCCGATCCTTCGGAGATCGCCGGGGTCGAGCGGCCCGGAACAAGGCCGGTCTCGCCCCTGGGGGACGTAAGGAGCGGGTGTCCGGGGAAGGGGGTATCCTGCGCTCCGATGAGGGACAGGATGGTGGCCGGCAGGTCCGCGAGCCCGACGGCGCCGGCGACCCGTCGCGCGGGCGTCCCCCCGGGAGGACGAATCAACAGCGGCACGTGCACCTGCGGCATGTAGAGGGTGCTGCCATGCCCCAGCCTGCCGTGCTCGCCGAAGGACTCGCCGTGATCGGACGTGAGCACGATCAGCGTCGAATCGAGAAGCCCACGCCGGTCGAGCTGGTCGACGAGTGACCCGATGTTTCGGCTCAGGTAGCGGACCGCGCTCGCGTATGATTCTTCCAGCTCGCGCAGCTCGCGTTCCGAATACAGGCGGGCCGAATCCCCGTGGGTCAGGTGCTCGAGACGCGCGCGGTTCCGGACCCCGCGCTCAAAGCCGTCCGGCCCGTCGTACGGCAGATGTGTGTCGTAGTAGTTGAGAAAGGCGAGAAACGGCCGGCCCGGCATGACGTCGAGCCAGTCCAGGAACGCGCGGTTGATCGACGGCGCCCGCTTCCGAACCAGCAGACCGTAGTGTCCGAGCCTCCCGCGCACCTTCTGAACGATCGTCCGAGTGAGCCACGAGCTCGCGAGCAGCATGCCGATGTCGACCGGTTGCGCCTCGTAGTGAATGAAGCCCTGATCCAGCCCGTAGAGACGACCCAACATCTCGATGTTGGCGACGAACCCGGCGGTGACGTATCCACGCTCCTGCAGCGCCTCCGCCAGTGTCAGGTACCGATGGTCCAGAGGATCGAAGAGACCCGTCCCGAGCTCCTCGTTCCGTAGGCCGGTGAACATCGTGGCGTGCGATGGAAGGGTCCACGACGCCGGGGCGACGGCTCGCTCGAACACGATCGACGACCGCGCCAGGTGCTCGAGCTCGGGGGTGGTCGGGCCGGCGGCATCGGTGTAGAGGCTGGTGCTGGCCGCCCTCTGCGTGTCGAGCACGATGAAGAGAACGTTGGGAGACGGCTCGGGGTCCGCGTCCCGCAGTCGCTCGAGGGCACGGTGCTCGCGCCACCGCAGCGGGAAGGTGGTCCAGGCCGCGGCGAGCAGGAGCAATGCGAGCATGACGACGGTCCCCCGCCGGGCCACCGGGCGAAACTGGTCGAATGCGGGTCCCAGCCAGATCCCCAGCCGTATCGCGAGACCGGCCGCGAGCGCCAATGCCGCCCAGGGGAAGAGCCGGTTCGTCACCATGACCCACGTCAGTAGCATCGGAAACGTGAAGGCCGTCAGCACGAGCCTCCGTGACGCGAGCGCGGGGACGAGCCTGCTCGCGATGGCGTACGCCGCTCCACCGACCGCAAACGCGACCGTTTCCGCGACCGGGGCCATCCAGAGGCTGGCCCGGCTCACGTATCGGAGACCCGGAATGACCTGTCCCTCGATGAGGGCCCTGGCGAGCAGGTAGTACGCCTCCCCGAGCCCCGTGAGCAGTCCGAACCAGGCGCCGAGGGCGATGCAGGGCACCAGACCGAGCGGACGGCGGAATGCCTCGCGACGCGCCGGCCCGGTCCGACGCTCCACGTTGTGCACGACGAGCAGGGCCGACAGGACCAGCACGCTCGTCGTCGCGATCAGCCACATGGACTCGCTCCCACCCTCCAGGCGCCCCCGTGGGCAGTCCGGCGTCCCGCCCCGGGGTCAGCCGGGCGAGCGCTCATCTTCCCCCGTGTAGATCTGACGCGGGCGCGCGATGCGCTGGTCGGGATCCTCGAGCATCTCCTGCCACTGGGCCAACCAGCCGATCGTGCGCGGGATGGCGAACAGGACCGGGAACATCTCGACCGGAAACCCCATCGCCTGGTAGATGATGCCCGAGTAGAAGTCGACGTTCGGGTACAGCTTGCGCGACACGAAATAGTCGTCCTCGAGCGCGATCCGCTCCAGCTCGAGCGCGATGTCGAGCATAGGGTTCTTGCCGGTGAGCTCGAACACCTGGTCCGCCATGCGCTTGAGGATCTTGGCGCGCGGGTCGTAGTTCTTGTACACGCGGTGCCCGAAGCCCATGAGCCGGAAATCGCCCGCCTTCACGCGCTCCACGTACTGCGGCACGCGGTCCACGTGGCCGATCTCGTTCAGCATGCGGAGCACCTGCTCGTTGGCGCCACCGTGCCGCGGTCCGTACAGGGCCGCGGCGGCGGCCGCCACCGACACGTACGGGTCGGCGTGTGAGCTCCCCACGCTCCGCATCGCGTTCGTGCCGCAGTTCTGCTCGTGGTCGGCGTGCAGGATGAACAGCACGTCGAGCGCCTTCTCGAGCGCCGGATCGGGCCGGTACCGGGGCTCGGTCATCTTGAACATCATGCTGAGGAAGTTCCCGGTGTAGCTGAGCTCGTTGTCGGGGTACGAGTACGGGAACCCGACATTGGAGCGGTACGCGAACGCGGCGATGGTCGGCATCTTCGCCACCAACCGCCGGATCTGGAGCGCGCGCACCGCCGGGTCGGTCACGTTGCGTGACTCCGGATAGAAGGTGGACAGCGCCGCCACGGTACTCACCAGCATCCCCATGGGGTGCGCGTCGTACTTGAAGCCCTCCATGAACTTCTTGATCTTCTCGTGGATCATGGAGTGGTTCGTGATGTGCGACACCCACGTGTCACGCTGCGAGTCGTCGGGCAGCTCGCCGTTCAGGATCAGGTAGGCGACCTCGAGGAAGGTGTATTCCTCCGCCAGGTCCTGGATCGGGTAGCCGCGGTAGCGCAGGATGCCGCGCTCGCCATCGATATGGGTGATGGAGGACTTGCACGAGGCGGTGTTGGTGAACCCGGGGTCGTACGCCAGCAGGCCGAAATCGTCCTCCGACGCCTTGATATTCCGGAGATCGAGGCACCGGATGGCGGCCCCGTATTCGGGGTACGTGCCGTATTGGATCGGGAGCTCGTAGGTCTGGCCGGTGCGGTTGTCGGTGACGGTCAGTGTATCGGGCATGTTCCCTCCGGGAAGATCTCGATGGTGTCCGGAGACAGAGTGTAATCCCCTCCCACGTTGCCGGGAAATGACCCAGCCCGTGGTGATCGCCGCCGCTCCCGGACGGCGGCCCGGTCCGCCGATGATCGAGGCGCGGAAATGAGCCACGCGTTTCGGGAGCTGAGCGACGAGGATCGGGAGAAGCTCGTGCACAGCGCACAGCCCGCCCGGGCCGATCCGATGCTGGCCACCCTCACGCACGACACGTTCTCCGATCCGGAATGGATCTACGAACGCAAGCTGGACGGCGAGCGCGCGCTCGCATTCCTCGCGGGAGCGGCCGGAGCCGGCCCCGTGAGGGGCGCATGAAGCTCACCTTCCTCGGAACCCGTGGCGAGATCGAGGCGCGCACCGATCGGCATCGTCGCCATACCTCCACCCTGGTCGAGTACCTCGGCCGCCGCGTGATGGTGGACGCGGGCGAGGACTGGGCGGGCGGGCTCGAGCGGCTGAGCCCGCGTGCGATCGTGATCACGCACGGGCACCCCGACCACTGCTGGGCGCTGAAACAGGGGGCGCCCTGCCCCGTGTGGGCCCCGTCGGCCGCCTGGGACGAAATGGAGCAGTACCCGATCCCGGAGGAACGCCGCCGCGTCGTGCCCGAGCGGGAGCCCTCCGGGATCGAGGGGATGACCTTCGAGGCCTTTCCGGTCGAGCACTCCATACGGGCCCCCGCGGTCGGCTACCGGATCACAGCGGGGCGTGTGTCGGTGTTCTACGTGCCGGATGTCGTCTACATCCGCGACCGCCACGAGGCGCTCGCCGGCGTGCGCCTGTATGTGGGCGACGGGGCGACCATGGCGCGCTCGTTCGTGCGCAGGTTCGGCGACGCGCTCGTCGGGCACGCCCCCGTGCGCACGCAGCTCGGGTGGTGCGAGAAGGAGGGCGTTCGCCGGGCCGTCATCACGCACTGCGGCACCCAGGTGGTCGAGGGCGACCAGCGGACGCTGGGGGCCACGCTCCGGGAGTGGGGGGAGGAGCGGGGCGTGGCCGCCACCTTCGCCCACGACGGGATGGAGCTCGTGCTCAGGGGCTGAAGCGGGCCCCGGCCGGCCCGCGACTACGGGCTCGCCTCAGCGCCGCCGCGGGAATCGGACCTGGCCGAGCGCCGCAGCGGCCTCCACGAGCTCCCTCGGATCGAGCGCTCCGTGCGGATTCAGCGCGTGCCGCGCGTACCGGATCGTCCCGGAACGGTCGACCAGGAACGAGCCACTCTCCTGGACGGTCAAGCGCCGCGCGAGCCCGAGCGCACGATACGCCCGCCGATCGGCGTCGGCGCATACGGGGAAAGGCGACCGGAGCACTCTCGACACGAGAGCCGCTGCGCCACGTCCCCCGGGTCCCACCAGGAGCACGCCGACGCCGAGCTCGGCGAGTCCGTTCGACTCCCGCCCCAACTGGGCGGCGTGGGTCAGACAGATCCCTCACGTGAACGCCCGCAGGAAGTAGAGGGCGAGCGCGCGATCCGCCAGGAGCTCCCGCGACCGGATCGTGTCGCCCGTGTGGGCCAAGAGCTCCAGGTCCGGCAGGACGTCGCCGGGCTCCAATGACGACGATGGGTCCTTCGAGGGCATGGGCAGCTCCGTCCGGTTGACTGACATTATTGTCAGTAGTTAGGCTAAGATATCGGATGTTATCACTCATAATCAACATGAAATTACTGAACCAGAATGTCATTCAGTCGGGCGGATGTCGGCCGCGTGGCTCCGAGTCGGGCAACCATCGGGAGCCTGCCGGGTGGCGAGGGCGGGCGGCCCGTGGCGCCCGGGAGGCTGTACGGTGCCCTCGGGCGGCGGCTTCACCTGTGGCGCGCCGGGCGTGGCCATCCGACCGTGGTGCTGGAGGCCGCCCGCGCCACCGACTGTTTGAGCTGGACCGCCGTCCTGCCGAGGATCGCCGAGCGAACGACCGTGTGCGCCTACGATCGCGCCGGGCTCGGTTGGAGCGCGCCGGCCCGGGGCGCGAGGACGCTCGGGCGGATGGTGGCCGAGCTCCGGGCGCTGCTCTCGGCGGCCGGGCTGCCGCCACCCTACATCCTCGTGGGACATTCGGCGGGAGGGCACGTGGTTCGGGCGTTCGCGGCGCGCCACGCGGCCGATGTCGCCGGGCTCGTCCTGGTGGATACGCCGACCGAGTTCGACACCGGTCTGGAGACGCGTGCCGAGGCGCGTCGCCTCAGACGGCAGGTCCGGCTGGCGCGCCTGCTGGCGCCGCTCGGGATTCCCCGTCTCGTCGTGGAGAGTGGTCGCTCCGACCGCATCGAAGCGCTGCTGGCCCTGTATCCCGAAGCGTCGCGACCCGCGGCTCGCGCCCTGCTCGGACGCCCATCCCGTTGGGTGGCCGCCTGGAACGAGCTCCGGGAGAGCGAAGCCGCTCTCCGCGACACCGCCCGCACGCCGGTCCCCGCGCGCTTGCCCCTCGCCGTCGTGACGGCGGACGATCCCGCGCGGGACGCGACGGCGCGGAGGCGTTGGCTGGCCGCCCAGGAGAGGCTCGCCCGGCTGTCGGAACGGCACGTGTGGTTCGTGGTCGAGCGCTGCGGGCACTACGTGCCGCTCCAGCGCCCCGAGGCCGTCGTGCTGGCGCTCGACTGGGTGCTGGACCAATGCCCGGGGGGCACGCGTGCCCCGGCCACGTGGCGCGGTGGGAGAAGGTGACCCGAACCGTCCTTCCGGCCCGGGTGCGCCGGCTGCAGCTCCTGGAGGCCGCCGTGACGGTGATCGCATCGAAGGGCTACGCGGCCACGTCGGTGGACGACATCGTCGAGGAAGCCGGCGTCGCCCGGGGGACGCTGTATCTCCACTTCGCGGGCAAGGAGGCGGTCTTCCTGGCCCTGGTGGACGAGTTCCTGGCGCGCCTGCGGCTGCACTTCGACGAGCGCCGGCGGGCGGCCCGCCCCGTCACCGCCGATACGCTTCGCGACCGCATCCTCGAGAGCGTCACGTCCTGGCTCGCGTTCTTCGAGGAGAATCGGACCCTGAGCGCCGTCGTCCTGCTCGAGGCGGCCGGGCTGGAGCCGGTGTTCCACGAGCGCTGGGGCACGGTGAAGGAGGAGATCCGGGCCCACCTGCTCGCGAACATCCGGAGCCTGCAGGCGAGCGGCCTCTTCCGATCCGACCGCTCGCCCGAGGCGCTCGTGGTGTTCTTCTCCGGCATGCTCCACGAATGCGTGTGCGGGTACCTGCTCACGGAGCCCGATCCGGACATCCGTTGGCTGGCCGGGGAGCTGGTGGATTTCGAGCTGTGGGGCCTGGTGCCCCCGGAAGGGTCCCGAACGCCGGCGTCTCCCCGTCGCTGATCCGGTCTTACGCCGGAGAGTTCGAGACCGTCTCTCAGCCGGCGAAGTTCATGCGGCGCAGGAGCCCCTCGAAGCGCGGATCGGCCCGCAGTGGATCGAACCACGGTCCGACCTTCAGGTAGAACAGCAGGCTCCGGTGCAGGATGAACAGGCGCCATGAGCGGTCGTCGAGCGCCGCCTCGAGAGACCGGAACGCCTCGTCGATCTGCCCGGCGCGCGCCTGGATGATGCCACGCCACCCCGCGTCGCGGGGAAACGCCTCGCCCTCCCGTCGGAGGAACTCGTCGACCGCCCCGGGGTCCCCGCGCGAGGCGAGGATGAAGGTGCGGCTGTACTCCGCGAGGGCCGGACTCCGGTGCAGCTCGCGCATCACCTCCCACGCCTCCAGGGCCCGATCGTAGTCGCCGAGCTGGCCGTGGATCAGCACCAGCCAGGCGTACACCGAGAAGAACCGCGGCTCGAGCTCGATGGTGCGCCGGAAGTCGGCCAGGGCGCCGTCGTGGTCGCGCAGCATGAAGCGAACGATCCCGCGCGTCACGGAGATGGCGTGCGACAAGGGATCCAGGTCGGACGCCAGCTCGATCTCGGCGGTGGCCTCGTCGGCGCGACCGAGCGCGGTGAGCAGGGTCGCGTACCACTGGTGCGCGGTCGCGTAGTTCGGGTTGAGCTCGATGGCGCGGCGGTACGCCTCCTCCTCGCCGACCCAGTCGCGTCGGGAGCGTCGCATCTGGCCGCGCGAAGCGTGGGCCTCCGCCAGACGCTCGTCGAGCTCGAGCGCCCGCTCCGCGGCCGCCTCGGCCTTCCGGAGGCCCTCGATCTCCCCCATGTAGCCGTAGCTGGCGAGCAGGAGGTAGGTATCCGCGAGGCCCGCGTAGGCCGGCGCGAACAGTGGATCGCGCGCGGCCGCGCGCTTGAACTGCTCCTCTGCGCTCTCGAGCCCCACGCGGGTGCGACGGTTCCAGAGGTGTCGGCCCTTCAGGTAGAGGTCGTGCGCCTCGACATCCTCGGTCGGACGCCGCCGGATGAGGCTCCGCTCGGTCTCGCTGATGCGGGCCTCGAGCGCGTGGGCGATGCGCTGCGCAACCTCGCTCTGGATGTCGAAGATGTCGGTCAGCTCCCGATCGAAGGTCTGGCTCCACAGGTTCCGGTCGGTGTCCACGTCGATGAGCTGGCTGACGACCCGCACGCGGTCCCCCGAGCGCCGCACGCTCCCCTCGAGAACCGTGCCCACCCCGAGCTCGCGTCCGATGTCACGGATCGAGGCATCCGTGCCCTTGAACCGCATCACCGATGTCCTGGAGATCACCTTGAGCTCCCGGATGCGCGACAGATGCGCGATGATGTCGTCGGTGATCCCGTCGCTGAAGTATTCGGTCTCCTCGTCCCGATTCAGGTGGTCGAATGGGAGCACCGCCACCGACTTCCGGTCGGTCCCCGGCCCCGACGCGGAGGTGAAACGGCTCCGGATCCGCGCCCACCACCCGCGATCCCGCGCCACGGCGGCCCCGCCCGGCGCCGAGCGGGATCCGGCCTCCCAGGCGCGGAGCGCCACCGCGAGCTCGGCGACCTCCGGCCAGCGTTTTCCGGGGTCTTCCTCGAGCGCCCGGGCGATGACGTCCACCAGACCCTCGGGCACGTGCTGCCATCGAGCGGCGTCGTCCGCCGACAGCGTCCGCCAGCGTCGGCCGGTGAGTGCTTCGAACAGCACCGCCCCGAGCGCGTACACGTCGGAGTGCCTGGTCGACTGACCCACGAACTGCTCCGGGGCCATGTAGAACGGCGTCCCGATCCCGTGGCGGGCCCCGGTGAGCGAGCCGCCATCCACCTCGCCCAGCAGGCGGGCGATGCCGAAGTCCACGACCTGCACGTGGTTCTCGGAGAGCAGGATGTTGGCGGGCTTGATGTCGCGGTGCAGGACGCCGCGCGAGTGGGCGTGCACGAGCGCGTCGGCGACGTCCACCGCGATGCGGACGGCCTCGCCCGCGGGCAGCCGTCCCACACGGTCGAGACGCTCCTCGAGCGATTCACCCTCCACATACGGCATGATGTAGTACAGGAGCTCTCCGGCCACTCCCGAGTCGAGCAGGGGAAGGATGTGCGGGTGCTGGAGACGGGCGGTGACCCGGATCTCGCGCTCGAAGCGGGCCGCCCCCAGGCCATGCTGGAGCTCCGGCTGGATGGTCTTGATCGCCACGCGACGACCGTGCTTCCGATCGACCGCCAGGAAGACGAGTCCCATGCCGCCCTGGTCGATGAGCGCCTCGATGCGGTAGCGTTCGCCGATCGCCTCGCGGAGAAGCGCGTGCGGGTCACGGCCGGATCCGGGCGCGGTGTCGCCCGCGAGGGTGGCCTCGTGTCCGCCAACCCTGTCCGACAGCCGTCGGAAGAACTCGTCCCCCTCGCTCTGCGCGCGGAGCAGCGACTCCACCTCGGCCTTGAGGTCGGGATCCCCGGCGCAGCGGAGCGCCAGCAGAGCCTCGCGATCGGCGCCGTGCCGCTCGGTCGCCTCCGCGAGCACCTCCTGCACTTTACGCCAGCGTTCGGGGTCCATGCCGGCTCACTCGCCGATGATGCTGACCGCGACGCGACGGCGGCGCGGGCGCGTGTCGAAGTCGAGGAGGACCACCTGCTGCCAGGTTCCGAGCGGTATCCGGCCGTCGAGGATGGGGAGGGTCAGGGAGGGGCCGACCAGACACGCCCGCACGTGGCTGTGCCCGTTGTCGTCGTGCCAGGTCTGCTCGTGCTCGTAGCGGCCGTCCCGCGGGGCCACCCCCTCCAGCGCGGCGGCCATGTCGTGACGCGCGAGGCCCGGCTCGTACTCGAGCGTGGAGAGGGCCGCCGTCGAGCCCACCACCATCGCCGCCAGCTGTCCCTCGGAGACGCCGCTCTCCACCACCAGCTCCTGGAGCGGGTCGGTCAGATCGAGGATCTCGTCGTTGCCCGAGGTGTCGAGCTCCACGCACGCGGTGTGCACCCTCACGACCCGTACGCCTTCCGGATGGACCGTCCGACCCGGCCACACCGCTCGTCTCGACGGCACGAGGCGTTCGTCCCGTTCACCGGTAGTTCCCGAACTGGAGCTCCACCCCGTAGTCCTTCGCCTTCACGAGCGCGATGATCTCCTGGAGCGTGTCGCGGGACGGCGAGGACACCCGGAGCTCGTCCCCCTGGATCTGTACCTGGGCCTTCTTGAAGCCCCCGTCCCGGATGTCCCTGGAGATCCTCCTCGCCGTGTCCTGGTCGATTCCGTTCTTGAGCCCGACGAGCATGCGGGCGCGGCCGAGAGACCCGACCTCCACCTTCCCCTCGGACACGTTCTTGAGCGGCACCCCCCGGCGGCTGAGCTTCTCGCGCAACACGTTCATCAGCTGTCCGAGCCGGAACTCGTCGTCGGCTTCGAGCCGTACCTCGCCCGCCGCACGATCGAACTCGAGCGTGCAGCTCGTGCCCTTGAAGTCGTAGCGGGTCCGGCTCTCCTTGATCGCCTGGTTGACGGCGTTGTCGACCTCCTGGAGATCGACCCCGGTCGAGATGTCGAAGGACTGGTTCCTGGGCATTGGGCCTTCGGGTTCGGATGGCGTCCCGTCCCCCAACATACAGCGCCGCGCGCCCGCCGCAGGGGACCGATCGGGCGGCGCTGCGAACCGGACGGCCGAGGATTCGGGTGATGTCATATCATGTAAACGACTGCGCCACAACGGGTGTGCATAAGGCGCGCACGGCGCGCTCGGATGAGCGCGACGCCCCCCGCACCGGGGTGTCCCAACCCGGCCGGGCTCGACACATTTCGACACGGGTCCCGAACCCGGTGCACGACCCCACCGTCACGCGACAGGAGACTCCGAGATGAACTGGACCGAGTTGCTGGAAGCGGAAGCCAACACGGCGTATCGAGCCGCCGAGGGACTGATGACCCTGGTGGACGATGGCATGCTCGAGTGGAAGCCCACGACGGGCGAGAACTGGATGACGACGGGTCAGCTCCTCAAACACCTGACGTCGGCGTGCGGGGCGGCATGCCGGATGTTCGTCATGGGCGAGTGGGGCGCGCCGGAGGGAGCGGAGGACCTCCCGGGAGAGGGGATGCTGCCCGCGGCGGAGGACATGCCGTCCGTCGAGAACGTCGCCGCCGCTCGTCGCGCCCTCGCCGAGGACAAGGCCCTCGCGCTCCGCATGATCGAAGAGGCGGCGGGGCGCATGGACGAGCCGACGCCCGCTCCGTGGGCACCGGACTACCCCCTGCCGCTCGGCCAGCAGCTCCTCTCGATGGTCGGCCACCTGGGCAATCACAAGGCGCAGCTCTACTACTACCTCAAGCTGCAGGGAAAGCCCGTCAACACGATGCACCTGTACGGCATGGCCTGAGTCTCGCGCGCCGCCGTGGAGGGTCTTGCCCCCCCTCGGCGGCACGTTGCCGGGTGCGGTGATCCGGACTAACCTGTCCCGTTCGTCGAGCTCGCCGTTCCCGCGCTCCGGAGGCTCTCATGAAGCGAAGGACCTTCTTCAAATCCACCCTCGCCGCGGCGGCGTTCGCGACCCTCCCCCGTCGTCGGCCCCTGCACGCGCTGGTTCGTGAGCTCCCGCAGGATCCCCCGGATCTGGATGCCGTCACGGGCGACGGTGGGCAGGTCACGATCCGCGGCGCGGACGTGGCCGATCTGGCGGCCAGGATGCGCGGACGCGTTCTGCTTCCGAACGACGAGGGATACGACGAGGCGCGGCGGATCTTGAACCCGTCGTTCGACAAGCACCCGGCGCTGATCGCCCAGCCGACGGGAACCGCGGACGTGCGGATCGCGGTCGATTTCGCCCGAGAATACGGCCTCCTGACGGCGGTGAAGTGCGGCGGACACAGCCTGTCCGGAAAATCGACCTGCGACCGCGGGCTCCAGATCGACCTGTCGGCGCACCGCGACGTCCGCGTCGACCCGGCGGCCCGCCGCGCCTGGGTGACCGGCGGCAGCCTGCTCGGCCAGCTGGACCACGAGTCCATGGCCTACGAGCTCGTGACGACGATGGGAACGGTGTCGCACACGGGGGTCGGCGGTCTGGTGACGGGTGGCGGGTTCGGCCGGCTGGGACGCCGCTTCGGGCTCGCCGTCGACAACCTGCGGAGCGTGGACGTGGTAACCGCGGACGGGCGGATGGTCCACGCGAGCCCGCAGGAGAATGCGGACCTGTTCTGGGGCGTCCGGGGGGGAGGCGGCAACTTCGGAATCGTCACCTCCTTCGAGTTCGAGCTCCACCCCATGCAGCGCGAGGTCGTGGCCGGGCCGCTCGTGTTCCCGATCGAGCGGGCGCGAGACGTGCTCGCGTTCTTCGCGGAGCAGGGTCCGCAGGCGCCCGACGAGCTGGACATGGCGTTCGTGATCGCGCATCCCCCGGGTGACGAGCCGCCGGCGGCCATGCTCTACTTCTGCTACTCGGGACCGGCGACCGAGGCCGAGCGGCTGCTGGCGCCGGCTCGCAAGCTCGGAAACCCGCTCGCCGACCAGATCCAGGCGATGGACTATGTCGCCCTCCAGCGCTCGGGCGACATCAGCGACCCGCGCGCCCGCGCCTCGTACGTGAAGAGCGGGTTCCTCGCCGAGATGCCCGCCGGGCTCATCGACGCGATCGCGAACGGTCTCGAGGGGGATCCACGCCGCACCACGGCCGTGTTCTTGCAGCAGAGCGGCGGCGCCATCTCGCGCGTCGGGAACGACGCCACGGCATTCGCCTACCGCGACGCGATCGGCAACCTGCTGTGCGCGGTCGACTGGGCGTACGGCGACGATCCCACCGATCACATCGCGTGGATCAAGGACTACTGGAGCTCGATCGAGCCGTTCACGGAGGGGTTCTACGTGAACGACCTCGAGCTCGAGGCGACGGCCGCGTCGGTCAACGCGAACTACCGCGGCAACTACGACCGGCTCGTCCAGATCAAGAACCGGTACGATCCCTCGAACCTGTTCCGGCTGAACGCCAACATCGAGCCCACCGTGTGAGGCGTCGACGGGCCTGCGCCCCCGAGGGAGGCGCGGGCCCGTGAGCGCTACCGCCCGGGTTCGCCCACGCAGGACTCGCGCGCATCCGGGCGAGCCCGGGACACATCGGGGGACGGCGACCACCCCGGACTCGGCCCACCCGGACGCACACCCCATCGACGCGGCGCGCCAGCCGCCGTCGCGTGACCGAAACCTCCGTCCGTCGATGGAGAGCTCCTTCCTGCGCGGCCTCTCGGGGCAATGCGGAACGGCTGCCGGCGATTCGTCCGATTCCTGCAATGGTTTCACACGGCGCGACAGATTTCCGGGGCGGCCGCCGCCGAATGCAGGCAGCATCGCGGACCTGGCGGTTGGCCACCTGTCTGGAGGACATGGAGTTGCGAGACGCCTGCAATCGGCGCGGCCCGGTGGCCTGTTCGTGGCATATCGGTCGCAGTTCGCAACGTCGGCGGGTGATCTGCCAGACGAGAGTGGATTCGGTGTGTCCGATCCGGACCTTTCATCACCGAGGTGACGTCGTGCGCGATCGTGATGTCGAGACTGTCACGGGAAGTGGGCCGGGGACAGGCGCGAGGTGGTATCCCGAGATCGATCCGGGGAACGGATTCGCCCTGGCCGCGGTCCTCCTCATCCTGGTCGCGATGACCGCCCTGGCCACGGGGGGCTTCCTCGTCGCGCACGGCGATTACCGGGTGAGCCAGTATCACACGGCGGGCTCGCGCGCCTTCCAGACCGCGGACGCCGCCCTCCAGGATCACCTGGGAAGCCAGCGACGCGGGCACATCACCGTCGGCTACAACTACTCCTCCGGCTCCGCGACCGTGGCGGGCGACACGCTGCTCGACATCGGGGACGGGAACGTCCTGTTCACGATGACATCGAGCGCCACGCACCAGCCCCCGGGCGGCGGGACCGCCACCCGCACGGTCCGCGTCGTGACCATGCTGAGCGACGCCATGTTCCGCGCCAACGCCGCGTTCACGGCCGGATCCGGGCTCCACAAGAACGGAAACTCCGGATCGCTCGACGGTCACGATCAGGCGACGTCGGGCGACTGCTCCGCGGGGCCGCAACCGGACGTGGCCGGGGTCGCGACGGGACCGTCTCCGAACGGATACACGCAGAACGGCGCCAGCCCGGTCCCCTCGGGATCGCCGGCGATCGATTCGCTCCCGAGCGGCCTCGCAAAGCTTCAGGCGCTCAACCTCGACTGGGGCGGGATCGTGAACGGGACCGTGATCCAGCCGGACTTCACGATCCCGGGGGACAGCTGGCCCGATTTCTCGACCATCGATCCCGACTGGTGGCCCGTGATCCACATCACCTCGAACAGCTTTGCGCTCAGTGCGGGCTTCACGGGACGCGGTACCATCATCGCGGATCAGAACCTCGACCTGAACGGAAGCTTCGAGTGGAAGGGAATCATCCTGGTCGGCGGCGTGCTGACGAGCAACGGAAAGCAGACGGTGGAGGGGACCACCATCACGGCGCTCAACATGCTCCCGCCGTTCAACCAGGCCGTCATGGAGAGCTCGGTGGGGAACGGGAACAAGGCGTTCAACTACCAGTCCTGCTGGGTGCGCTACGCGGCGCAGCAATTCGTCGGTGGTCTCGTCCCGATGCCCGGCTCGTGGTCGGAGGGGATGTGATGAAGACCAGTCGGCGGCCGGCTCTCCCGGTCTCGGTCCGCGAGGTGGCGGGGATGACGCTCCCGGAGCTCACCATAGCTCTCAGCCTCGTGGCGATCGCGAGCGTCATGACCTTCGGCTCGTTCTTCCAGTACCAGCAGTCCATCTCCGCGTCTCGTGCGGCTCGCGCCATCAGCGCCGATGTTCAGCTGGCCAAGGGCCTCGCGATCCGTGAGCGCGCGCCGGTGTCGCTGGTCGCCGACGAGACGCTGCTGCGATACGTGATTCGGGACACGGCCGGAACGCTGTTCTCCCGGCGCGACTTCGGGAACGGTGCCGAGATCGAGCTCACCGGGCTCGATTTCGCCACGTCCGGGGACTCGCTGACCTTCGATGGCCGTGGGGTCCTCCTCACGGGGGGAACCCCGACCGTCAGCGTCACACGGCATTCCAAGACGCGTACCGTGACGCTCAACGGGCTCGGGCGAACACAGATCAACTGAGATTTCGGTGCACCGCTCCTTCAGATGAGGTGCGTCATGCGCAAGAAGAGGAAGACCCGGGTCGGCGGCACGCGGGCGAGGCGCTCGAAGCCAGCCGTGGCGGAGCAATCCGGGTTCGGGCTCATCGAGGTGCTGGTCGCGACGACCGTCGCCACGATCGGGCTGTTGTCGGTCGCGGGTCTCCAGCTCTCGATCGCCACACAGGCCCGGATCGCCTCCTGGCGGACCAGCCAGGCACTGGCCGCACAGGAAGTGTTCGAGCGAATCAACGAGGCGGGGTACGCGGCGGCCGCGAGCGGAGCGGACAGCGCCACGGTGGATGGCCGCGTCTACAGGGTGAATGTCGCCGTCACCACGCCGATCGTTCGCGTGAAGCAGGTGACCGCCACCGTCGCGGCCGTGGGCGGGGTGAGCGCTCGGAGCTTCGTTACCCGGATCCACGATCGTCGGCCGGTCCCGGCGGCGCCGTAACCCGATGAGACCACCGGCGCCGTCCGCGGCTTCAAGGGGAGAGGGCGGGTGTATGGGCACCGCACGGGATCAGAGGGGGTTCACGCTCGTCGAAGCGGTCATCACGCTGATCCTGATCGGTACGATCGGCTCTGCGACGATTTCGCTTCTGATCAACCAGGATCGCTTCTACAGCCGGCTGGATGACTCGGTGGTCGCCGAGCAGAGTCTGCGCGTGGCGGCCGACCTCATGAGCTCCGAGATCCGGATGAGCGGCGTCCCGGGAGACATCTTCGTCGCCGTGCCGGAGTCGGTCACGGTGGCCTTCGATGTGTATCAGGGCGTCGTGTGCTCGGCGAACGCCGGCGGTGGGTGGGCGTACGTATTCGTATACGACAGCGCGCCCAACCCGAACGTGAGCGGAACCCGGGGGGGGGCGTTCAAGAACCCCTACGAGACCACGTATCACTACAGCACTCCGGGCTGGACGGGGGGAGTCTCGACCGGTGGGGCGGCGTACACCACTTGCCGTGCGAACGGTACCCCGGACACGACGATGACGAGCCTGTACCGGACCATCTCGGGTTGGCCAGCCGGGTTCGCGGGCGACACACCCGAGCGCGGGGCGATCGTGCGTCGCTACCGCGAGCTCAGCTACCGGTTCGGCCCCTCGAGCATGGGGAGCGGCTACGCCCTGTTCCGCGGGCCACAGGAGCTGGCCGGCCCGTTCGATGCGCGCTCCTCGTTCTCGTACGTGATGGACGACGGGAGCGTGCGTACGTCGGTGACCGGCACCGATCTCCTGGACATCGTACGGGTCCGGGTGAACGCGATCGCGATCGATGACGACCCGCGGTTCGACATCGAGCGGAACCTGAACCTCGACATTCCGCTCCGCTACTGAGACCGTCGGGGACCGGTCGTCTAGCCCGGCTTGCCGCCGATCCGCAGCACGCCCTCCTGGGCAACCGACGCCACCAGCGTCCCATCCCGATCGAAAAACGTCCCACGCACGAAGCCGCGACCGCGGCACGCGATGGGGCTGTCGGTCGAGTACAGGAGCCATTCATCGGCACGGAACGGCCGGTGGTACCAGATCGCGTGGTCCAGCGAGGCGGCCATGACGTCGGGATCGCGAAACGTGTGCGCGTGCGGCAGCAGGGCCGCGCCCAGCAGCCCGTAGTCCGACGCGTACGCCAGCACCGCCTGGTGGTGGAGCGGGTCGTCGTCGATGGGCCCGACGGAGCGCACCCACACGTGACGGAACGGGGGCCGGGGCTCCGGGTCGAACGGGTCGATGGGCTCCACCGGACGAAAGTCGAGCGGCCGGTCCTGTGTCAGCACGCCGCGCAGCGGCTCCGGGATGCGGTCGGCTTCGGCGCGGATGCGCTCGAGCTCGGAGCGTAGCCCCTCGGGCGGAGGGACGTCGGGCATCGGAGCCTGGTGGGAGGGCCCGCCCTCCGTACGGTGGAACGAGGCGGACATGTTGAAGATCGCGTTCCCGTGCTGGATCGCCGTCACGCGACGCGTCGTGTAGCTGCGACCGTCCCGGAGCCGATCGACGAAGTACACGACCGGGATGTCCAGATCCCCGGCGAGGATGAAATACCCGTGCACGGAGTGGGCGGTGCGGTCCTCGATGTCGATGGTGCGCCGCGCGGCCACGAGCGACTGTGCCAGCACCTGCCCGCCGAAGATGCGGCCGGACCCGATGTCCCGGTTCCGCCCGCGGTAGATGTTCTCCTCGAGCGGCTCGAGGTCGAGGAGACCGATGAGGTCGTCGATCGTGTAGGTCATGGGGGGCGAAGCCTACGCCGATCGCCGAACTGCCGGCAACGGCGGACCGGACCGCACGCCCCCGCGGCGACGACATCGCCCGGGCGGGAGGCCGCCCGGGGACCGAGCCGGGGAGCGCTAACGATCCCCGTGGTCGGGGGCGGAGGGCAGGATCTCGAGCTCCGTGACGATGGTCGCGTCGAGCCCCTCCTCGCTCTCGCGCCTGAGCAGCACGCGCGGCCGATCGACGGCGAAGTAGGCCGTGGCGTTCGACAGGTCGGTGGCCACGTTCACCTTGAGAGCCGCGTGCGAGCTGCCGGCCGCGTCCACCTCGGTCTTCTCGAGGATGTCGTAGCGGTCGTGCGCCAGCTCGCCCGTCCAGGAGTCGAACGTCACGAGCTCGACGCTCCGACCGACGAGATCGTCGTTGTCGAGGGACGCGAACGCGAGATCGCGTGTATCGCGAAGCAGCACCCCGGACGGCAGCTCGCGATCGAGCTCGCGCGCCGAGCCCAGGGAGTCCCGGATCACTCCGCGCACCCGGCCGTCCTCGAAGCGGAGGTCGTAGTCCGCCCTGGACCATTCCTCCCCGGTCCACCAGGTGAGCTCGCCGCGGGCCGAGATGGGGCTCAGGTCGCGCGCCCGCACGATCGTGCGGGCGCGCTCGCGGCGGATCGTCTGCGGCGTGGCGAACGGCCCGACCGCCTGCGTCCATTCGCTCTCGGCGTAGCGCTCGAAGCGGCTCTCGATCCCCCCCACCGTCTCGATGCGGCGATACGAGATGCGTGTTCGAAGCCGGCTTCCCTGCGCGGTATGGCGCTCGAGCTGGATCGTGTAGCCCCCGAGGTCCGCCAGGTCGAAGGCGAGCCCCCGGTTGACCACGTCCTCCGTCGAGCTCGCGGCGATCGGATCCCCCTGCGTGGGACCGTCCACCGCCGTGGGGCTGAGCTCGGCCACCGGCTGCCCGGAGAGGCTCTCGAGCAGCCCGCGCGCGTAGTTGATCGGCACGGCGAAGTTGAGGTTCTGTCCCGCCCGGAGCTGGGCCGCGGCCACCCCGATCACCTCGCCCCTCAGCGACAGGACCGGCCCGCCGCTCGAGCCGACCGAGGCCGGCGCGCTGACCTGGATGAGCTGGTACCCCGCGGGTTCCTGCCGGCGTCCGCTCACGATCCCGGTGGAGACCGTGTTCTCGAGACCGAGCGGGCTCCCGATCAGCACGACGGGGTGCCCGATGCGCACGGAGTCGGAGTTTCCGAGGGGGAGGGCCGGGAGGTCGAAGCCGGCGATCTGGATCACGGCCAGGTCGCGACGCTCGTCGGCGCCGAGGATCTTGACGTGGTCGTAGACATCGCCGTTCGCGAGCTTCACGCGTATTTCGCGAGCGCCCTTGATGACGTGGTGATTCGTGAGGATGCGGCCATCCGAGCGCACGAGGAACCCGCTTCCCTGGCGGGAGTCCGCGGCGGTGCTCACGTCGAGCAGGACCACGGCGGGCAGCGCCTTCGCGGCCAGCTGCTCGAGCGTGTCGGCCTGCACCGCGGTGCCCGGTCGGCGCTCGTGGAGCGGAGCTCCTGCCACGGCGGCCGGGAGCGTCGACAGCCCCGCCGCGAGCGCGGCGGCCGCGACGAGACCCGGAGAAACACCGATTCGTACGACACGCGGCGTGTGGCGGTGGCTCATGCGATCCCCTCCTCCTGTCCCCACTCTCCGATCCACGAACGCATGCGGGGCCGAGCCCACATCGGTACCCCTGCAGGGATGGTAGGGTGCCGACGCAGCAAAGGCCATGCGAACGCGTCGGCGGGGTGTCGGCCCCGACCGCGGGCGGGCCATATTGGCGGCGAGTCATCGAACGGCCGGAAGCGCCGCGCTCCCCGCCGACCTCCGGCCCGCGCGGGGTGCGAACGACCACCTGAACACCGGAGTCCCGATGAAGATCGCCCTCGCGCTCGCCGCCACGCTCTTCCCGTTCCACACGACGTTCGCGCCGCTCGACGGGGCGCTCGGGCCGGGCGAGCTCGTCGGGCAGTCGAGCCTCGCGCCCGACGAAGCCCGCATCGTCGAGTCGGTGGATGCCCGGGCCAGCGAGGCGATCGCGCTCCTCCAGCGGCTGGTCGACATCAACAGCGGCACGATGAACTTCGAGGGTGTGCGCGCCGTGGGCCGCATCCTGCGCGCGGAGTTCGATGCGCTGGGCTTCCAGACCGAGTGGATCGACGGGACCCCGTTCGATCGCGCGGGTCACCTCGTGGCCCGCCACGGCGGAGGCGGGCCGAAGCTCCTGCTGATCGGTCACCTCGACACCGTGTTCGAGCCCGACAGCCCCTTCCAGCGCTTCGAGCGCTCCGGCGAGCGGGCGGATGGGCCGGGTGTCGTGGACATGAAGGGGGGCGACGTGGTGATCCTCGAGGCGTTGCGCGCGCTCGAGGCGGTGGGCGTGCTCGATGAGCTCGACGTCACGGTGGTGATGACCGGCGACGAGGAGCGCAGCGGGACGCCGCTGGCCAGCTCGAAGCGGGCGGTCGTGGAGGCGGCCGAGGCCGCCGACATCGCCCTGGCGTTCGAGAACGGGGACAGCGACCCGACCACCGCGGTCGTCGCGCGACGTGGCTCGACCGGGTGGCGGGTGGACGTCGAGGGGACGGCGGCGCACTCCTCGCAGCTTTTCCAGCCCGAGGTGGGGGCCGGCGCCATCTACGAGGCCGCCCGCATCCTGCACGGGTTCTACGACCGTCTCGGCGGGGAGGCGCTCCTCACCTTCAACCCCGGCGTGATGGTGGCCGGGACCGATGTCGAGTACGACGAGTTCGGGGCCTCCGGGACGGCGTTCGGGAAGAGCAACGTCGTGGCCCGACACGCGATCGTGACCGGCGACCTGCGTACGATCACGCCCCAGCAGCTCGAGTCGGCACGGGCCGTGATGCGGTTCATCGTCGAGCAGAGCCTGCCCGGCACGTCGGCCGACATCCACTTCGACGACGGCTACCCGCCCATGGCACCGTCCGAGGGAAACCGGCGGTTGCTCGTCATGTTCGATCGGGTGAGCCGCGATCTGGGCTTCGGACCGGTGGCGCCGGTGGACCCGCGCAACGCCGGGGCGGCGGACGTGGCGTTCACCACCGGGCTGGTGGACATGGCGCTCGACGGGCTGGGACCCGGGGGCGGGAACGACCACACGGTCGACGAGTGGATCGATCTGCCCACCCTTGGGCTCCAGACGAAGCGTGCCGCGGTTCTCATGCTGCGACTCGCCCGGCGAGACGTGTCTTGAGACGCGCGTCGCGCCCGGGCGATGGGCCGCGCTCGAGCGGCCCCGCCCCCTCGGAGCCCTGTGTCAGCCCTCGCGTCCGAGGAGACGGTTGATGGTCTCGTTCTCGCCCGCGATCAGGGCGACGTCGGACTCCTTGAGCGGCGCGTCGGGGTCGGGGGCGACGTCGAACCGGTCCGTGAGCACGTCGTACAGCGCCACGACGCTCACGCGGTGGCGGGTGGGAAGGGCCAGCTCGCGCAGGCTCTTGCCGATCCAGCGGTCCGGGAGCGCGATCTGCTGGATCGAGTGCCCGCCGGCGAGCGGGATGTACTCGAGCACCGTCGTCGAGGGGAGGCGCAGGGCGAGTCGTTCGGCGGACTCCTTTTCCGGGAAGATGGTCTCCTGCACCCCGAGCGCCTCGAGGGCCCGGGCCGCCTCCTGGCTCGTCACCTTGACGTAGATCTCCCGGACCCCGACGTCCTTCACCGCGAGGGTGGCGAGGATGCTGGCCGCCAGGTCCTCGCCGGTGCTGATGATGGCCGCGTCCGACGCGGAGGCGCCGATCTCGCGCAACAGCTCGCGGTCGGTGCCGTCCCCCACCACGCAGCGGCTCACGACGCCGCCGTGGCGGTCCACCACCGCGGCCTCCCGGTCCACGGCCACCACCTCGTGCCCCTGTGCGTGCAGGGCGCGCGCCGCCCAGGACCCGAAGTGTCCGATCCCGATCACCAGAAAGCGTTTCATCTCCCGTCCTCGTTTGCGTGAGGGTCCGGCGCCATCCACCGGAGCCGGTGCGTCGATCAACCGATCGCCACGTCCTCGTGCGCGTACCGGTAGGGCCCGTGCCCGAGACGGACCCTCATCACCATCGCCGAAGCGACGGCGAGGGGCCCCAGACGCCCGACGAGCATCAGCGCCGACACGATGATGCGGCCGCGAGCCGTCAGGTGCCCGGTCTCGCCCAAGGAGAGGCCGACCGTCCCGAACGCGCTGTGCGCCTCGAACACGATGCGGACGAATCCCTCGTGATTCACCGGCGCGGTGGACGACGTCTCCGTGAGGAGGAGCAGGAACACGCCCGCGGCGAGGACCGCCAGACCGCCCACGGCCAGGCTGGTGGCCCGCTGCACGGTGCCATCGGGGATCGTCCGGCCGCCGAAGGAGACGTGGCGCGAGCGTCCGCTAAGACGGCTCCACAGAAGCAGCCACAGGACCGCGAGCGTCGTCGTCTTGAGCCCGCCCGCCGTCGAGCCGGGCGAGCCGCCGATCACCATGAGGACGATCGTGAGGAAGAGCGAGGACCCGGTGACCGACCCGTAGTCGACCGTGTTGAACCCGGCCGTACGGGGCGTCACGGACATGAACCACGCGTTCCCGACCGCCTCGGCGAGCGGCATCCCCTCGAGCGCGTTCGCGCGTTCGAACACGAAGTAGAGGGCCATGCCGCCGGCGAGGAGGATGCCGGTCGATACGAGGACGAGGCGGGAGTGCGTCGACAGCCTGCGGGCCGTGCCGTCGATGCGAGCCCTCATGTCGAGTAGCACCACGAAGCCGAGGCCGCCGAGGATCACGAGCGCGCTCACGATCCAGATGGCGACGCCCGAGCGGTGGCCGGCCAGCGAGTCGCTGAACACCGAGAACCCGGCGTTGCAGAAGGCGGAGACCGCATGGAACACGGCGGGCCACACCGCTCCCGCCGAGCCCAGCTCGCCCCGCCACGACAGCCACAGGGCCGTCGCGCCGATCGCCTCGATGACCACCGTCCACACGAGAACGGCCCGGACGAGCGCCAGGGGGCGGACGTGTCGGATGACCGAGGCGAGCCCCCCGGCCGCCTCTTCCGTCGTCAGGCTCGTGCGCCGGCCGAGCGTCGAGATCGCCACCGTGGCGAACGTCAGCAGCCCCAGGCCGCCGAACTGGATGAGCGTGGCGATCCACGCCTGGCCCGCGCGCGAGAAGTACGTGGCGGTGTCCACCACGATCAGACCCGTCACGCACACGGCGCTCGTGGCCGTGAACAGGGCGTCGACGACGCCGAGGCGGGGGCCCGTGTACAGTCCGGGGAGGACGAGCAGCCCCACGGTGCCGACCGCGATCATGAAGGCGAACGAGAGGAGCAGGAGACGGGTGGGCGTCAGCGGCCGACGCCGGCCGGGAGCATGCTGCCCGGCCGGCGCCCGGTCGCGTCGGGCCACCCCCCGTGGACCCAAGCGCGGGAGCGTCATCCGACCCGTGCGTGAAGCGTCGGCTGCATGGTGGCCCAACATAGGGCCTCATGCAGCCCACGGGCGAAGCCACTGCGCTCACGCGGCCTCCAGGACCCGTACACCGACGTCAAGCGGTGCGGCTGCAACCCTTAGGCGGCCGTCGACATCGTAGAGCCGGACCTCGACTCGCTCCCCCACAGCGGAGGACCCATGAGGGGCGTGCTCCAAGACGTTCGCTTCGCCGTGCGCACCCTGCGCAAGAACCGGGGCTACACGGTCGTCGCCCTCCTGACGCTGATGCTGGGCATCGGCGCGAACACGGCGATCTTCAGCCTCGTGTACTCGGTGCTGCTCCGGCCGCTCCCCTATCCGGCGCCGGATCGACTGGTGCGCGTGTGGGAGCGGAGCGGGGATGGGGGGCGGATGGCGAGCGCGTGGCGGAACTTCGTCGACTGGAGGGAGCGCTCGGCGAGCTTCACCGATCTGGTCGCCCATGCCTCCGGCGGGGTGTCGACGGTGCTGGGCACCGGGGTGCCGATTCGGGTCGGCGTGGCGGCGGTCAGCGAGGGGTTCCTGCGGACGCTGGGGGTCGCGCCCGCCGTGGGTCGCGACTTCGTCGCCGAGGAGCACCGCTCCGGTGCCGATCCCGCCGTGCTGGTGAGCGACGCCTTCTGGCGGACCTATCTGGGCGCCGACACGGAGCTCTCGGCCCGTCGGCTCGAGGTGGCCGGCTTCGACGTGCGGGTCGTGGGCGTCACGCCGCCGGGGTTCGAATACCCGCCCGGGGTCGATGTGTGGTATCCGGTGGAGCTCGACGAGCAGAGCGCCTCCCGCACCGCGCACAACTACGTGGTGATCGGTCGTCTGCGCGCCGACGTTCCGCGCGCGCGCGCCGAAGAAGAGCTCGACGGGATCACGGCGCGCTTCCTCGAGGAGGATCCCTCGGTGAGGGAAGAGACGTGGTTCGAGGACTTCTTCCCGCGCGACACGGAGGTGGTGTCGCTGCACTCCTATCTCGTGGGCGACAGCCGGCGCCCGCTGTGGATCCTCCTCGGTGCCTCGGCGCTCCTCCTCCTGGTGGCCTGCACGAATCTGGCGAGCACCGCGCTGGCCCGGGGCACGTGGCGCGAGAGGGAGATCGCGGTCCGGCAGGCGTTGGGTGCCGGACGGAAGCGGGTGATCCGGCTGCTGGTGTCCGAGAGCCTGGTATTGGCGCTGACGGGGGCCGCGCTGGGTCTCGGGCTCGCGTGGATGATGGTGAAGGGCCTTCCGGCCCTGGCACCGGATGCGCTGCCCGAGTTCGCCCGCTCGGGCATCCACCCCGTGGTGCTCGCCTTCACCCTGGGGGTGGCGGTGCTCACGGCCATCGTGTTCGGGCTGTTTCCCGCCGCGGGCCTTATGCGGCGTGATTTCACGGCATCGCTGCGCAGCGGCGCCCGCTCGGGTCACGGCCGGGCGCGCACCGCCATGTGGCGCGGCCTGATCGCCTCGGAGGTCGCCCTCGCGCTCGTGCTCCTGGTGGGCTGCGGGCTCCTGATCCGGAGCTTTCTGACGGTGCTGGCCGTCGAGCCGGGGTTCCGCACGGAGAACGTCCTGACTGCCACCATCAGCCCGCCGGCGACCCGCTACCCGGACGGCGGGTCGAGGGTGCCGCTGTACGCGGCCATCCAGGAGCGTCTCGCGGCGATACCGGGTGTCGCGTCGGTGGGACTGATCGAGGTCGCTCCGATGAGCGGCGTGTCGAACGGGATGGTCGACATCGAGGGCGGCCCCCGGGCAGGCGTGACCGGTGACTATCAGCTGGCGAGCGCCGGCTACTTCGGTGCGATGGGGATCCCGCTCTTGCGCGGCCGTCTGTTCGACGATCGCGATCTTCCCGGGGCGGAGCACGTCGTGGTCGTGAGCCGGGCGTTCGCGGAGGAGGCGTGGCCCGGCCAGGACCCGATCGGCAAGCGCATGACCGGTGGGGGGATGGACGACTATTGGGACCAGGACAAGTGGGCGACCGTGATCGGTCTGGTGGGGGACATCCGTCAGCGCGACCTCACCCGGCCTCCGGGTCCCATCTACTACTTCCCCTACCGCCAGCGGCCCTATCGGTCCTGGAGCATGACGGCGGTTCTCCGGTCCGAGGGAAAGCTGGCCACGGGGCTCGGTCCGCAGGTCCGCGACATCGTCCGCTCGATCGATCCGGATGTCCCGATCCGGCTCGAGACGATCGAGGCCCGCGTCGGCCGCGTGGTGTCTGAACGGCGCTTCACGCTCTTCGTGCTGGCGGTGTTCGCCGGGGTGGCGCTGCTCCTCGCGTGCATCGGCATCTACGGCGTGGTGGCGTACGCCGTCGCCCGCCGCACGCGCGAGATAGGGATCCGCATCGCGCTCGGGGCGGCCCCGGGCTCGGTCCGCCGGCTGGTGCAGCGGGACACACTGACGGATGTGGCGGTCGGCGGGCTCGTCGGACTCGTCGCCGCCCTGGCCCTGACGCGCGTCATGCAGAGCCTCCTGTACGAGGTGAGCCCCACCGACCCGCTCACCTTCATCCTGGTGCTCGTGGCGCTCGGGGCGGCCGGGTGGGTGGCGGCGTTCGTCCCGTCCCTCAGGAGCTCGCGCATCGATCCGGTGACCACCATGCGAGCGGAATAGGGGCCGGGCTGGTCCCGGGCTTGCAGCGAATCAGCACGATTCCCGAGCCCCGTACCGCCCCCGGTGTGTGCAGGTCGAGGCTCACGAATCGATTGGGCGCTTCTTGCGAGGGGGTCGGTGCGGTACGAACAGCGCTTCAAGGAAGCGGAAAACGCCATAACGGACGCGATCGAGGCCGTGACGGACGCGATCGCGGTCGCCCGCGGCGGGCGCCGGGAGCACGTACAGGCGCTCGATCGGTGTCGGGCGGCGCTCGAGGAGGCGATCCGACGGCTTCGCGACGCGCGCCCGCGCGAGGTGTGGTGAGTCGGACCCCGATCCGGGTCCGCTAGGCCCCCGCGTCGAGCGCGGCGTGGGCCGCCCCCAGGAGCCCCACATCCTCGCGAGTGATGAGGTACACCGGGACGGGAGCCAGAAAGTCCGACAACCGACCCTTCGCCTCGAAGGCCTCGACGAAGCGGCTGCGCTCGATGAGCCCGCGGTTCTCCATCGCGATCCCGCCCGCCAGATAGACCCCGCCGCGCGCCTGCGCGACGAGGGCCATGTTGCCCGCCACGGCCCCGAATATCTCGAAGAACAAATCGAAGGTGGCGACCGCGGCGGGATCCTCGCGATCCCGGGCGAGCCGCGACAGGACCCGCGAGGGGTCCTGGCCGGTCATTCGACGACGGGTCTCGGGGTCTTCGCGGGCGCGCCCCGAGGAGACGAGGAACTCGTGGATGGCCTGCACCCCCGCGCCCGACAGCACGCGCTCGCAGGAGACGTGTCCCGCCGAGCTCGACGCGTACCGGGCCCGCAGCCGTTCCCACAGCTCGATCTGGACATCGTCGCGCGGCGCGAAGTCGACGTGCCCCGCTTCGGAGGACAGGACCCGGTAGCGGACGCCGTCGTGGTGCAGCAGGACGACGCCCAGACCGGTCCCGGCTCCCAGCGCAGCCTTCGGAGCGCGGAGCTCGGGCGTCCCCGACCGGATCGTCACGACGTCATCGAGCCCGAGATGCGGAACCGCCCGGCCGACGGCATCGAAGTCGTTCAGGATCCTGACCTCGGGGATCCCGATCTCCGCACCGACCGTGTCCACATCGATCGTCCACCCGAGATTGGGGGGACGGCAGCGGCCGCGGATGATGGGGCACGCGATGGCCAGCCCGGCCCGATCCGCGGACCCGCCGACATCATCGAAGAAGTGCCGCACGAGGGTCGGGAGGGAGTCGAACTGGCTACTCGCGTACGTGCGCGTCACCCCGAGTCGGATGCGGTCGGACCCGGGCTCGGCGAGCCCCAGACGGGCGTTCGTGCCCCCGATGTCCCCCACGAGCAGACGCATCGATCAGATCCCTCCGTGCAGGAGTCCGTATGACCGGCGTCGCGCCGGAGCCGATCGAGGGCGGCCCCTCCTCATCGTACTCGGCGCCGTGGCTTCCCACGAGTAGGAACGGCGAGCCGGCGACACCGGACAACGCCGCTGGGGATCCGCCGGAAGCAACCCGAGTCCGCGTCCGTCCGACTGGTGCGGCGAGGCGTGGAGCCGGACGTTGTCGACTCAGTCTCGGCCCCACGGCCCCCGGCATGACGAGGTTCAATGGCGTGATCGAGCGCGTCGAGAGAGTCCGGAACGAGGCCGGCGGCACGCGCAGGACGTGCTCGCGGGCCCTCGACGGCGGTCGTCGCCCCGGGGCCGTGTGCGTGACGCTCGCGGCGCTCACGGCCGCGTTTCCCGCGTGTGTCGCAGACAGACGCACGGACCCCGTCCCGGCCGCGTTTCCGTGGGATTCGCTCGCGCGTGCCGGGCCCCCCGCGGGATTGGCGATCGGGTTCACATCCTCGTTCGAGAAGGTGTTCTCCCGGCCACCGCTGGGGTTTACGGGGGTTCTCGGCGACTCGGCGGAGCTCCTGGTGGCCCGCAACGAGCGCGAATCGGTCCAGCTCGTCCTGTTCCCGGTGACGGGGCTCGAGGGGGTCACGGTCGACGTCGGCGATCCCAAGCCGATCGGGGCGTCGGCGGTAGCGGTGCCGCCCCGCATCGAGCTGCGCGTGGTGGGGGAAGTCGATCTTCTCCACCCGCGAACCGCGGGCGGACGTGCCGGGTGGCACCCGGATCCGCTTCTCCCCGGCCGCCCCCTGCGGCTCGAGCCCCGGGTGCCCCGGTCGCTCCTCGTGACGGTGCACGCCGATGAGGGGGTCGACCCCGGGCGGTACCGGAGCACGCTCACCCTCCGTGCGGGAGGGGACGCGGTCGCGCGCGTCACGCTCTCGATCGGCGTATGGGACATCACCCTCCCGCACGTCCCGCGCTTCAAGACCGCGAGCTTCGCCGACTGGGGGGTCCCGGAGCGCATGTGGCCGCCCGATCAGGGATACACGGTGCCGAGCGACGCGGAGCGCATGCGATGGATGCTCGAGCTGGCGGAGCTGGGATTCGAGAACCGTCTGCCTCCGACCGTCTACCTGGCCAGCGGGCTCCGGAGCTGGAACCGGCGCGGCGACGGCGGTACGGACTACGGCTACCCGACCCACGATCGGACCGCGGACGGGGGTCGCGCGTTCAACGCGGCCCGCACGGACTCGCTGCTCGACTTCATGCTCGAGCGCGGCGCGAACCACTTCTTCCTGGGCACCACGGCCGACATCTACCGACCGCCCGCCGGGACGGACGAACGGAGGGAGCGGCTGATCGCCTACCTGTCCGATTACGCCGCCCATCTGCGGTCGCGCGGGCTGCTCGACATGGCGCTGGTGTACGACGTGGACGAGCCGTGGGGTGACGCCGTCGAGCACGCGAGGGAGACGTACACCCTGATCAAGCGGCGCGTGGGTCCGGATGTCCGCGTCATGCAGAACACCAATCAGAACACGCCCGGCGCGATCTCACGCTTCCTGGGCTTCTTCGACGCGCTCGACATCAACCTCGGCTTCCACGACGTGCTGGAGCTCGATCGCTATCGGCTGCACCGGCCGGACGCGTTCGGCGAGGTGTGGTGGAACCTCAACCTGTGGCCCGATGCGCGTCCCAACCTGTTCCTGGAGTACCCGCTCATCGACGCCCGCATGATCGGACCGCTGAGCTGGGCGTTCGGCATCGACGGGTTCGAGTACTGGCAGCTGTTCTCGAGCTCGAGCATGGGACGGTACCACCCCGTGGCGGCCGACGAGCTTCGCGTGCGGTGGGAGGTGAACGACCGCTCGCTGGACGGGACCCTGGTCTATCCGGGCGCGGACCACCGGGTGTTCAGCTCGCTCCGGCTCGAGAGCCTGCGCGACGGCTTCGAGGACTACGAGCTGCTCGCGCTCCTCGAGGCGACGGATCCGGGGAACGCGCTCCTCACGGTCCCCATCGTGGGCGGGCTCGCGGATTACGAGGAGGATCCGGCTCGCGTGCTGGCGTTCCGGCGACGCGTGGCGGAGGCGATCCTCGCGGCGCGTCGCAGCGGAGGTGGCGGCTGAGCCGGCTCGGCAGGCTGTTCAGGTAATCGACGGCAACACGTAGTCGACGATTGCGAGGTAGTGCAGCGCCGATCCGAGGATCACCATCAGATGCCACACTGCATGGTGATAGGGGAGGCGCTTGGCGCCGAAGAAGATGGTGCCGATCGTGAACGCCAGACCGCCCGCCGCCAGGAGCGTGACCCCCCGGGTCCCCACCGTGGCGGCCACCTCGCCGATCATGAACACGCCGAGCCACCCCATCACGAGGTAGACGAGGACCGAGGTGCCCGGGAACCGGAAGCGGTATCTGAGCTTGAAGGCGATCCCGAGCGCCGCCAGCGTCCACACCGCCGCCAGGAGGCCCCAGCGCGCGTCGCCCTCGAGGCCGAACAGCGCCAGGGGCGTGTAGGAGCCGGCGATGAGCAGGTACACGGCGCAGTGGTCGAAGATGCGCCAGCGCGCCTTCCGGATCTCGCAGCGCAGACCGTGATACACGGTTGTGGCCGCATACGAGATCACGAGCGACAGGCCGTACACCGTGGCGCTCGCCAGGGCACCCTTGCTCCCGAGCCTCGTCCCGAGGTCCACGAGGACGAACAACCCCACCAGGCTGCCGAGGAGCCCCACGCCGCCCGTCAGGCTGTTGGCCAGCTCGTGGCGCCTGGGTACCTCCGGGAGTGCGCCCAGCGTGCGCTCACCCCACCCTCCGGTCTCGCGAAGACGATCGCGGACCCTCTTTGTCTGACGGTCTTGCAAGTGAGATCCCCTCCGTGGAACCCCCGCCCCCGCTCCCCGAGAGCAGAAAACATACCCAAACCCGCCGGTGCGGGTCCACTCCCGGGTCGACTCGCGGTCGGCGAGGCCGTCGCCGCGGCACGACGCACCCGGGCGGCGGCGCATGGGGGCCCCGTCCCGTGGAACCAGGGTGCATCCGATCCCGTACGTCGAAACGTGGGTTGCCCGGCTTCGGTTCCCGCAGGAGGAGGTTCGTGGCGCTCGTTCGGTGTCGAGAGTGTGGCACGCAGGTCAGCTCGGAGGCCCCCACCTGTCCCCGCTGCGGGGTCCCCCGACCGTCGAGCCTGCCCGGTCCGCCCCCGCCCCGCGGGCTGGACCCCGGCCTGCATGCATGGCTATTCGGGCAGCTCGTGCGCGGCGTGCCGAAATCCCCCCTCGCCCGCCGGATCTCGTCCACGTACGACATCCCACAAAAGGAGGCCATGGCGCTCGTCCGGTCGGTCGAGTCCCAGGCGCTTGCAGCGGTCGGGGGACGGGCCCCGTCGTCGCGCAGGCCGCGGAGGAACGTGGCGGCGACGCTGCTCAGCCTGTGGATTCCGGGCCTGGGTCAGCTCACGCAGGGCCGGTTCGGACGCGGCCTCGCCATGTTCGGAGGGGCGGCGTTGCTGTGGATCGTGCTGCTCGGATGGATCATGCACATCGTGGCCGCGACGGATGCCGCCCGGTGGGACCCCGTCGTGGAGGCCTGACCACCGGGCGGCCGCGCGGCGCGGTCGGCTACTGTCCGCCCTGCTGCCGCTCCGTCCACGGGGGCACGACCCTGTTGGAGCGCGCGTAGGCGATCGACTGTCCGAGGTGCTCGTGCATGTCCCACAACATGATGTACAGCGCGTCACGCAGGGGACGGGAGCGCCCGAAGAACTGGACGCTGTTCTCCATGTTCGCCGGCGTGAGGTCCTCCATGGCCGCGCGCGCGTATGCGAAGGCCCGCTCGAGATGCATCTGCACGTCTTCCTTCGCCGTGACGGCGGCCATGTCGTCGAACAGCTGCGGGCCGACGGTGATCCCCTCGGGTGGCGTTGCGCCCCACAGGCTGGGGAGGTAGTAGCCCTCCGCCGCGATCAGCATGTACACCTCGCTCACCGAGCGCACTCCCTCCATTGGGCGCCAGTCGTACATGTCGGCGTCCATCGCCCCGGCCAGCTCGTTGAACTTCGACTCGAGCTGCGCGTAGTCGTCGACGAACGTCCCGAGCATGCCGTCCGATTGGGCCGCCAGGGGAATCGCGCACAGCATCAGGAGCGCCCCGAGCACCACGGGTCTCGCACGCGTCATGGATCCATCTCCTCATCTGGGTGGTGACCGCGCCGTCCTTCTACTCGCCGCCGTGGGCGAGGTGCCCCGCCGGTAGAGGGCATCTCCTGCCGGGCTGCCGGGGTCCCTCGCGAGGCTCGCGGGACGGGGGATGACGTTGGTTGGACGCTCCCGGGGGGCGCGGTTCGACGAATCGCGATGCGCCGACGCGGTTTCGTTCCCGGTCGCCGCGGGCGCGGGTCCATGGTACGCGACCTGCTCCAATCGGGGACTCGAACGCAGCCCCGTCGGGTGGATGACCCGCGACGCGCGGCGCCTCCGGGAAACGGCGAACGCATCGTAGCGCCGAGGTCATCGCATTCCTCGCGGGCGGGCTTGCAGTCTGCGAGAGCGAGTCGGAGGGCGGGGCGTGCTCACGGGCGAACGCGAGCGGGAGGATCGGCGAGGTCGATTCGTGGCGGCCCTGGGCACCGCGATTCGCCGTCATCGCCTGTATCCCGCCTCCAATCCCCTGTGTACGGAGGCGGTCACCGCCGCTCTGGGGGCGCTGGCCGACATGGATACGGGCTCCGTGGAGATCGCCATCGGCCCCGAGGGCGTGCGGGCGGACCGGGGCGCGGTCGCCGACACGCCGATCGTCCGCGACCTCGAGGAGGCACTCTTCCGCGCCGACCTCGAGTCGGTGGCCATCCCGCCGGAGGCCAGCGCCGCCGAGATCGCCCGATTCTGCACCCTGGTGGCGCGCTGGAGCCGCGAGCCCCACGAGGGCGAGACGTTCGCCGATGCGCTCCTGGAGCTCGGCGTCACAGGGATCCAGGTCCGACTCGTGGAGCGCGCGAGGCTCATCGGCCTGCCTGCCCTCGATCGCGACGCGCTCGCGGCGCTCGTCCACGAGCGAGCCCGGCGGCCCGACGCTGGTGAGGAGCCCGAGGTGAGGCTCCACCGCGGGTGGGTGCGCGCCGACACCGACTGCGACATGCAGACGCTCGACCTCGTCGATCTCGCCTTCCTGTGTCGCGAGCCCCGCGAGCTGGCGCGGCTGCTGGAACGGATGTCCGAGGGCGCCGGGGCGGGGCTCGAACCGGATCGGCTGCTGGCGGATCGCGTCGGCGAGCTGATGCAGCTGTATCGCCAGCTGAGCCCCGAGCAGGCGAACCGCCGGCTCGCGGATCTCGGAGACACCATCCTGACCCTGCCGGAGGATGTGCGTCGGGAGCTGCTCGCCGAGCGGCTGCTCCCCGAGCTCCTCGACACCGGCGGATCGGCGCCCCTCCTGCGCAGGTTGCCCGACGACGAGCTGTCGGGCGCGCTCGAACGACTGGCGCGCCGGGCGCTGGGGTCGGTGGGCATCGTCGAGCTGGCCCTCGCGAGGCTCGAGCTGCCGCGTTCCCGAGCCGAGGCGGTGCGCGCGGGGCTGGCCTCCGTGCTCGACGAATCCCCGGGGCGTCCGCCGCGGGGTCACGGGTCCGGGGATCGAGTGGCCCGGATCGGCTTCGACGACGGGGGACCGGTCGCGCAGAGCCTGAGGGCGTACACGGCCCTCGACCTGGCCGTCACGGACGAGATCCGCCTCGAGCTGGCGCGCATCCGCGATGCCGCCACGGCCCGGGATGACGACGACATCCGTCTGGGCTGCCTCACGAGCCTCGTCTCGCTGGCCCGGAACCCCGATCGGATCGACCAGGTGCTCCGGGCGGCGGAGCCCTTGATCGGGCGGATGCTGACGGGCGACCCGGCCGCGGCCGTCCGGCGGGTGAGTGAGTGGGTGGGCATCGCGGAGGGGCTCCGCGAGGCGAGACCCGACGTGACGGAGGCGATCGAGGCGATGTTGCGCCGCATCCTGACGCCGGACCTTCTCCAGGCGGAGGTCGGCCGTCTCGCCGAGGAGGCGGCGTTCGCCGCGGCGGTGGCGGCGTTCGGCCCAGTGGCCGCCGAGCCGCTGTTGACGGCGCTCGAGGTCGAGCCGGATCGCCGCAACCGCCGCGTGCTGCTCGACTTCGCCTGCCGATCGGCGGACCGGATCGCGGAGGGCGTGGCGGCCCGTGTGGGAGACGCGAGGTGGACGGTACAGCGGAACGTGGCCCGCATCCTCGGCTTCGCGGGCGCCTCGCACGAGGCCTCCCTGTGCTTCCTGATGCGGAGCGGCGAGCGCCGCGTGACCCGGGAGGCCATCCTCGCGCTGGCACGGATCGGGTCGCCCGAGGCGGCGGACGCCGTGGTCCAGGCCCTGTACGACCCGGATCCGGAGGTCGCGGCCATGGCCGAGGAGTCCATGCGACGCTTCCCTCGCGTCGAGGCGCGGCGCCGCGCCCGGGAGCTACTCTCCGACCCGGTGTTCTACACCCGGCGTCCGCGTCTCGCGCGTGACCTGCTTCGCCGGTTCGTCGCGCGCGATCCCGAGCGACTGACGGTGCTGGAGCCCCTCGTCCGGCTCAGGCTCCGCTGGTGGCGGCCCGCGGTCGCCGGGCTCGGGTGGATGGCGTGGTCGCTCGCACGACGGAGGGCCACGTGACCGAGACGGACCGCGAAGGCCGGGAGCGTTCCACGACGCCCGGCACTCGTGCCCGCCCCGCGGACCGCCCCCAGACGGGTCCCATCGACCTCCTGCGGGCGTTCACGGGCCTGCGGCGCAACCTGTCTCTGTACCCTCCCGGACACCGGGTCATCGGGCGATCGCTCGGCGAGCTGGCCCGCATCGTGGAGCGGACCGTGCCCGCGTCCGGCCACGCCCGCGTCGAGCTTCTGTCCGGGGTCGCGCACATGGGGGGCTACCCGTTCCGGTCGGAGAGCCGCGCGCACCCGGAGCTCGTCGAGGAATGGTCGGGCACCGGCATCGAATGCATCGAGATCGCGTCCGACGTGAGCCCCGACGATCTGCTGGCGGGCGCCCGGGTCGCGAACGCGCTCGCGAGCGGGGGGGCGACGCACTCCTCGGCGCGCCGAGCGCTCGACGAGGCCGGGGTGCGCGGCGTGGCGCTCACCCGCCTCACCCCGGTGGAGACCACCCTGCCGTCCTTCGATTGGCCCGACGCTCCCGAGAAGGTGGTGGCCCGCTCGTACGCCGATGCGCTCGATCTGGCGCGCGAGACCGTAGGGGTCGCGTTCGCGGGGGGCAAGCTCCGGGCGACGGGGGTCGAGGCCCTCCTCCGGAAGGTCTCCGGGGAGCTCGTGGACGATGGCGTCGCGCTTGCCGAGATCCTCGCCGTCAAGCAGTACGAGAACTACACGTTCTGCCACTCGGTGCACGTGGCCGCCCTCTCGATCCTGCTGGGGCGGCGGGTGGGGCTGGACGGCGACGCCGTGTCGCGCCTCGGGGAGGCGGCCCTCCTGCACGACATCGGGAAGCGGCAGATCCCCGTCGAGATGCTGCGGAAGGCGGGAAAGCTGACGCGGCGCGAGCGGCGCGTGATCGAGCGCCACCCGGTGTTCGGAGCCGAGATCCTCGCCGGCACGCCCGGTCTGGGGGCGCTGACTCCCACCATCGCCCTCGAGCACCACCGGCACTTCCGCGGGGGGGGCTACCCCGACCTCGGCGACCGGGTGCCCCACGAGGCCAGCCAGATCGTCGCCGTGGTCGACATCTACGAGGCCCTCACGGGGGCGCGTCCGTATCGCGAGCCGCTGCTTCCCGACCAGGCCTGTCTGCTGCTCGCGCGGCTCGCCGGCGACCAGCTGGAACCCGCCCTCGTACGCGCCTTCGTCAGCCTCGTGTCGTTCTTTCCGATCGGATCGGTCGTGCGCACGACGCTCGATGAGCTCGGCGTGGTCGTCCACATACACGAGGGCGACCCGCTCCACCCGAGGGTAGAGCTGCTCGCGGCCGACACGCTGCAGCCCACGGGGAGCCGGCTCGATTTGTCCGAGCGCGACGAGGATGGCGAGTACGTGCGTCACGTAGCGGAGACGCTGCGACACGCCGTGGTGCCTGCCGACTTCACCCTCCCCGCCATGGCGTAGACCCGCACCCACGCGAACGGCGCTTTGCCGCCTCTCCGGCCCGGGTTACCGTTCGCGATGATTCGGACCCTGCCCCACCGACGGATCGGACACGCGGCCCTCGCCGGCGCCGCGCGGCCACGGGGTCGCCCGAGCCCGGCGCTCGTGACGCTCGCGCTTGGGGTCGCCGGCGTCCTGTGGCCCGGGGCGCTCTCCGCGCAGCCCGCCGACGCGGCGCGGGGAGCGGGCGAAGCCGCCCGCTCGCCGTCATCCTGCCCCGAGCCGCTCTGGATCGCGATCGAGCGTCCGTTCGCCGCCCGGAACGGGCTCGGGCCCGGCGACCGTCTCGATGTGAGTCCGGAGCCGGGAGGGCTGCCGTGCGCCGCCGTCGTTCGGGCCGTGTTCGAGCCCCCGCCGGATCCCGCCCGGCTCACGCTCGAGCGTCCGAGGGTGCGCTTTTCGTTCCCGGATCTCGCGCGTCTCGCCGCGCGTCCCGACGCGGCCGACTGGCTCACGATCGCGCTGGCGCGTGGCACGGACCCCGAGGCGGTGGCGGAGCGCCTCCGCCCATCGCTCCCGGGTCTGCGCGTGCTGAGGACCGCCGAGGTCACGGAACGCGCGTCCACGACGTTCCTGGTGATCCGGCGGTTCCACGGCGCGATCGCGTGGATCACGCTGGTCGCGGGCGGCGTGTTCCTGACCTGCATCATGTTCCTCAAGGTCGGAGAGCGCCGGGAGGCCGTATCGGCGTTGCGGCTCGTCGGGATCTCCCGTCGCACGCTGGCGCGCTGGATCCTGCTCGAGGCGGCGCTGGTCGCGCTGCTCGGCGGCGCCCTGGGGCTCGGTGTCGGCGCCGTGGCCTCGGCGCTCGTGAATCGTTTCTATCGGGCGGCGTACGACACGACTCTCGTGTTCTCGCTCATCACGCCCGGCATCCTGATCCAGTCGCTCGCGCTCGCCCTGGGGATGGGGATCGGGGCCGGGGCGCTGGCCACCTACCGGCTGCTGGCGACCGATCCGCTCGGCGAGATCGGGCGTTAGGTGCGGCTCCGCTACGTGCTTCGCGAGCTGTGGCACCACCGGCTGCGCACCGCCCTCGCGCTCGCCGGGGTGGCCGTCGCCACCGCCATGCTGCTCGACATGCTCATGCTGAGCCGAGGGCTCGAGACGAGCTTCACGCGGCTCCTCTCGGGCCGCGGGTACGTGATCCGCATCGCGCCCGTGGGCACCATTCCGTTCGAATCGGAGGGCCTCATCCCCTCGTTCACGACGCTGCGCGACAGCCTGCTCGACGTGCCGGGGGTGGCCGCCGTGGCGCCGCTCCTCGGGGCCAACGTCGAGATCCGCGGCGGCCCGACTCCCGTGCGCGCGTTCGCACTCGGTGTCGAGCCGGGCGAGCAGGGCGTGTATAGGCTCCTCGAGGGCGGGGGCCCTTCGGAGGCCGGCGTGGTGGTCGACGAGGGGCTCGCCCGCGACGCGGGGCTCCCCGTCGGTACGCCCGTGGCGCTCGCGCTGGGGGGCGCGTTCGGCGTCGATCGCCGTCTCGAGAGCCGCGTGGACGGCGTCGCCGAGTTCGTCTATTCGGCGAGGGGTGAGCGCGTGGTGGCGCTCCCCCTCTCCACCCTCCAGCGTCTCGGCGACCGGGGAGACCGGATCTCGTTCGCCATGCTACGGCTGGTGGCGGGGGCCGACCCGGAAGCGGTGGGCTCCGCGATACGCGCCCGCGTGCCTCGGGTCGAGACCGTGACGGTGACGGGGCTGGTGGAACGCGCCCGCGACCGGCTGTCCTACTTTCGTCAGCTGTCGCTCATACTCGGCAGCGTGGCGACCGCGGTCACGGCGCTCCTCGTCGGGACCATCATGGCGGTGTCGATCAACGACCGGTACGGGACGATCGCCGTGATGCGCGCGATCGGGATCTCCCGCCGCACCCTGGTCACATCGTTCACGGCCGAGAGCCTCGTGCTGAGCGCCCTCGGCGCGGGGCTGGGCGTCGGTCTCGGGGTACTCACGGGCAGCTACCTCGAGGGCGTCCTGGCGGGCTTTCCCGGTCTCCCGCGGGCCATCCGCTTCTTCGTCCTCGATGGGCCCGCGGTGACGCGCGCGCTCGCCATCGTCCTCGCGGTCGGCGCGGTGGCCGGTCTCGCACCGGCCTGGCGCGTCGTCCATCTCGAGATCTCGGGCACGCTGCACCGGGAGGAGCCGTGAGTGGGAAGGGGGCCGGCGTTCCGGAACGGGCGGTCGTGGAGGCGGGGGACGTGGAGCGCGCCTACCGGGTGGGGCGGGATGTGGTGCGCGCCCTGCGCGGGGTCTCGCTGCGGGTGGAGACGGCCGAGTTCCTCGCCATCACGGGGCCCAGCGGGTCGGGAAAGTCCACGCTGCTCCACCTGCTGGGGGGGATCGATGTGCCCACCGCAGGGCGTGTGTGGCTCGGCGCGACGGATCTGGCGAGCCTGTCGAGCGCGGCTCGCGATCGCAGGAGGCTGCTCGAGGTGGGGCTCGTGTTCCAGCGCTTCCACCTCCTTCCCATGCTGACGGCACGCGAGAACATCGAGCTCCCCATGGCCGAGGCGGGCGCTCGAGGTCGGGATCGGCGAGAGGCGGCCGAGGGCCTTCTCGCGCGGGTGGGTCTCGCGGACCGGATGAGACACCGGCCCGGCGAGCTCTCGGGGGGCGAGCGCCAGCGGGTGGCGATCGCCCGCGCCCTGGCGAACCGCCCCCGGCTGCTGCTCGCCGACGAGCCCACCGGCGAGCTCGATCGCCGGACCTCCGAGGGGATCCTCGATCTGTTCGGGGACCTGAACGACGACGGGGTGACGATCGTCGTGGCCACGCACGACCTCCACCTGGCGGAACGAGCCCGGCGACGCGTCGAGCTCGTCGACGGGCGGCTGGCGACGTGATCGGGCGGCTCGTAGTCGCCTCGTTGCGTCGACGGCCCGGCCGCAGTGCCCTCCTGCTGGCCGGGTACGCGCTGGGGGTGAGCGTGACGGTGACGCTGCTGTCGATCGGCGGCGCGCTCGTCGAGCAATCCCGCGACCGTGAGCTGGTGGGTGGCGGCGATCTGATCGTGCTGCCGGAGGGCCTCGATCTGGAGACTTTCCGGACGGGGGGGACCTCTTCACTCTATTTTCGCGTCGACCAGGCCGGCTTCCTGTACCGCGAGGTCCTCGGCGGGGCCCGCTACGCGGACGACATCCGCGCCATCGCTCCTTGGATCGAGGACGAGCTCGTCTATCTGCGCACGGGAGACAGGACCATCCCCGCCTCCGCGAGCGGGGAGATCCCGAGCGCGGCGCGCGCCCTGGGGGCCGCCCCCGAGGTGGTGGCCGGCGAATGGACCGACGGCCCCGCGGACCGCGCGTGGATGGCGCCGGGTGACTCGGTCCTGTACGCCGGGCTGGACGCGTTCCACGCCCCCGGGGCCGCGGACTCGACGTGGGCGGAATGGCACTACTTCAACGTCTCGCTTCCCGGTGGTGGACTCTACCTGACCTACATGGTCGCCGGGGACCAGCCGGGCGGCCGTTGGGGGGGGCGGCTCCTGGTCACCTGGGACGACGGCGGGGTCGAGCGCGCCTTCGACCTGCGTCTGCCGTCCGATGCCGTGCGCTTCTCGCCGGGACGCGCGGACCTCGAGCTGGGCGGGTCGTACGTCCGGATCCGGGCCGACGGAAGCTACGAGCTCGAAGCCAGGATCGGCGCCGCGGGGGGCGCGCCGCTCCGTCTCGACCTGGTCATCCGCGCCGCCAGGCGACGCTACCTGCCTCCCGTGGCCGTCGGCGGCCGTACGCTCACCTCCGGCTATGTGGCTCCCCTTCTCGATGCGCGCGCCGAAGGCTCGATCTGCGCGGGGACCCGCTGCCGCGATGTCCGGGCGGCCCCCGCGTACCACGATCACAACTGGGGGGTATGGCGGGACGTCACGTGGGACTGGGGCCAATTGAGCACGGCGGACGGCTTCTCCCTGCTGTATGGCGGCGTGTCGCGCGACGGGACGCCGCTCGGGACCCGATTCGCGTTCCTGTTCGACGAGCGCGGCTTCCTGCGGGTCCTGCCCGTCGTGTCGCTCGGGGTCGACTGGTCCGGGACCGGCGACAACGCCGTGCCGACCTCGCTGGCGCTGATCGCGGGACGTGGAGCCGACACGGTTCGCGTGGCCGCCGTGGTGGTCGCCGTGCGGGGGACGCCGGGCGCTTCCGGGGCACCGGGGCGGCGGGAGGACGTATTCTATCAGATGAGAGCGGACGCGAGCCTGCGCGGCCGGATCGGGGGAGAGGTGATCGAGACGGGCGGACGCGGGTCGTTCGAGACCTGGCGTCACACACGCCGATAGCTCCCCGGTGGCGGGCGCGAATACACCCGCGCCCCCGCGGGTAGCCCTCCCGAGTGGCTCGTTTCGCGAAACCGCCGACGTCCACGCCGCGTCCGGAGACGGAGACAGGCGTCGACATTCGAGACCGGAGGCCGGCTGACATGAAGATGCGGACCCTGGCGGGCCTGTCGCTCGCCGCGTGCTGGTGTGTGGCGTGCGGAGGGGGTGAGCCCGGCAGCGACCGGGAGTGGGCCGGGAGCGTGACCGACTCCGCCGGGATCGCGGTCGTCTCGAATCCGGCCGCCGGCCTGTGGTCAGCGGACGACCGCTGGACGATCACCGAGGAGCTGCGGATCGGGACATCGGGTGGGGACGCGAACTACCAGTTCGGACAGATCTCCGGCATCGCCCCGCTTCCCGACGGCCGGGTGGCGGTGATGGACCAGCAGGCGCAACAGCTGCGGATCTTCTCGCCCGAGGGCGAGCACCTCAAGACCGTGGGAGGTCCCGGGTCCGGTCCGGGCGAGTTCGCGCCGGGCGCCGGCCCGATCCTCGTCGGCCTGGGGGACACCCTGTACGTGCCCGACATCACCAACCGGCGAGTGAACCGCTTCACTCCCGACGGCGAGCCGCTGGGGAGCTTCGCGCTGGACCTGTCGTCCGGCATCCCGATGGCGTGGCAGGATGACGGCTCCGGCAGGATCGTCACCCAGCTCCGGCCCCTCGACCTTCCCGGACAGCCCGCCACCGACTCGATGGACGTGTTCGTGCTCCGCGGGGCCGGCGGGGTGATCACCGACACGCTGCTCGCGGTGCCATCGGGCCGGACGTTCTCGTTTGCGAGCGGCGGGCCGCGCTTCCGGTTCTTCTCGCCCGAACCGGTGTGGGCGCTGGCCGGGGAGTCGGGTCTGCTGTTCGGCGTGAACGACGTGTACTCGCTCACCTTGTACGGGGCGGATGGGACGCCGCGTCGCGTGATCCGCATGCCCTTCGAGCGCCTCCCGGTGACCGAGTCGGACCAGGCGATGATGACCGAGGCGATGGTGAGGCTGTGGAAGGAGTTCGGCATCGAGGGACCGCAGCTCGAGGGGCTCCGGCAGTCGGTCGGATTCGCCGAGTCCTATCCGGCGTACGCCAGCGTGCGGGGCGGGCCGGCCGGCTCCATCTGGGTCCAGCATCTCCAGGTCCCCGGGGACCTGTCCCCGGAGGAGCGCGACAGCTTCAATCCACAGCTCGGCTTCGGGGGCTCGGGCTGGGACGTGTTCGATCCGGAGGGACGGTTCCTCGGTCAGGTGGACATGCCCGAGCGCTTCCAGCCGCTGCGCTTCGAGGGTGACCGCGTATACGGGATCTGGCGCGACGAGCTGGAGGTGCAGTACGTGCTCGTCCTCCGCCTCCGACTCGGGGACCAGGAGCTCGTCGGGTAGCGAGGCCGGCGCGACCCCGGCGACACGGGGCAGGGCAGCGCAGCGCAAGGTGAGGTCGAGGGTCAGTCGCCGCGAACCTCGGCGGCGGCGCGACGCATGGCCTTCTTGCGCTCCGCCGGGTCGAGCAGCCGCTTCCGGAGCCGGATCGCGTCGGGGGTGACCTCGATCAGCTCGTCGTCGTTGATGAACTCGAGTGCCAGCTCGAGCGTCAGCTCGCGGGGCGGCTCGAGGCGGATGGCCTCGTCGGCTGAGGCGGCGCGGATGTTCGTCAGCTTCTTCTCCTTGGCGACGTTCACGTCGAGATCGCCCGGACGGACGTGCTCGCCCACGATCATGCCGCTGTACGCCTCGACCCCCGGGCCGATGAACAGGGTGGCGCGCTCCTGGAGGTTGTGTAGTGCGAAGCCGACCGCCGCCCCCTCCCGATCGGCCACCAGCACGCCCCGCTTGCGGCTCTGGAGGTGCCCGGCCCGCGGGCCGTACTCGAGGAAGCGGTGGTGGAGCTGGCCCTCCCCGCGGGTGTCCGTGAGGAACTCCGAACGGTAGCCGAACAGACCACGCGCCGGGATCCGGAACGAGAGCCTCACCGGCCCCTCCCGGGTGGTACGCATGCCCAGCACCTCGCCCCTGCGCTGACCCATCTTCTCCATCACCACGCCGACGGACTCCTGCGGCACCTCGATCACCGCCTCCTCGTACGGCTCGAGCACCCCTCCGTCGGGGCCCACGCGCAGGATCACGCGCGGCCGCGACACGCTGAACTCGTACCCCTCCCGGCGCATCGTCTCCATGAGGATCGTGAGGTGGAGCTCCCCGCGCCCCGACACCGAGAACGTATCCGGCGAATCCGTGTCCTCCACGCGCAGAGCGACGTTCCGCTCGAGCTCGCGGAACAGGCGCTCCCGAAGCTGCCGCGTCGTCACGTACTTCCCGGCCCGCCCGGAGAAGGGCGAGTCGTTGACGCGGAAGTCGACCGACAGGGTGGGGCGCTCGACGGCGATCCCGCGCAACCGCTCCGCATGCCCGAGATCGGTGATGGTCTGACCGATCTCGACGCCCTCGAGCCCGGCCAGGGCCACGATGTCACCGGCCGCCGCCTCCTCGACCTCGATCCGTCTGAGCCCCTCGAATCCGTAGATCTTGAGCACCCGAGCCCCGGTCGCGTCGTCGGGGTCCACCGGGCCGGGCTGGCCCAGCGGCAGCAGGAGGACGTCGTCACCCTCGCGCACCCGGCCACGCTCGATGCGCCCGATCGCGATGCGACCCACGTAGCTGGAATGATCCAGCGTCGAGCACAGCATCTGGAACGGCCCCGCCGGGTCGCCGGTCGGGGCCGGGACGGCGGTCAGGATCGTCTCGAACAGGGGCGTGAGGTTCTCGCCCGGGCCCGACGCGCCCCGTGTCGCCCAGCCCTCGCGGCCGCTGGCGTACAGAAAGGGCGCATCCAGCTGGGCCTCGGAGGCGTCCAGCTCCAGAAACAGCTCGAGCACCTCGTCGTGCACCGCGAGCGAGCGCTCGTCCGCGCGATCGACCTTGTTGATCACCACGACCGGAACGAGGCCCAGCTCGAGCGCCTTCCGCGTCACGAAGCGCGTCTGCGGCATGGGACCTTCGGCGGCGTCGACGAGGATCAGCACGCCGTCCACCATGCGCAGGATGCGCTCGACCTCGCCGCCGAAGTCCGCGTGGCCGGGGGTGTCGACGATGTTGATCTTCGCGTCGCCCCAGCGCACGGCGGTGTTCTTCGACAGGATCGTGATGCCGCGCTCCCGCTCGAGCGGGTTCGAATCCATCACCCGCTCCTCGACGTGCTCGTGGGCCCCGAACGCCCCCGCCTGCCGCAGCATCTGATCGACCAGGGTCGTCTTCCCGTGGTCGACGTGCGCGATGATGGCGATGTTTCGGAGTCTCACGGAGGTGCCTCGATCCGGGTGCGGTGACGTCTTCTTCCGCGGTGACGCGTTCTTCGGCAGGAGCCTCCTCGACGAGGGGCCTCGGCGGCCCACGATCCTATCGGTCCGGCCACGGCGGGGAAAGATGCGGGGCGGCCGCACGGTGCGACATTTGCAGGGCCGCGGGGTACGGGGCATCGTTCCCGGGGCGGGGCGAAGATAAGCGGCGAGGTGACGGCATGAGAGGCATCGGACGGTTGGCGATCGGGCTGGTGGCGCTCTTCCCGGCGTGCGACGGCGACGTCCCGCCCGGCGTCGGCCAGACCGGGGAGGTGCGGGTCGTGATCACGGACGACCCGGCCACCAAGGTGGCCACGACCGAGCCGACCGTGTTCTTCGCGCACCACAAGTCCTTCGACGGGAACTACTTCCACGGACGGCTGACCGGCCGGCTGCAGCTGTTCATCTCGCGCTTCGGGCGCGAATGGCAGCCGCTCGGCGCTTCCACGCCGGTCGACCTGGGCCTCCAGGTGGAGGGAGCGGACCGCGAGCTGCACGGGCTGACCTCGGTGCCGGCCGGCTCGTACGCGTACGTCCGACTGGTGGCGGTGGACGCGGCCGCCGACCTGGAGCTCGGCGCGCTGATCGACGGCGCCCGGCTCGACGAGACGCGTCTGGATCTCGGGATCGCGGGAGAGCTGGTGGCCGAGGTACGGCTCGGGACGCCGATCGAGATCGGCGCGGGCAGCGTGACGACGCTGGGGCTCGACCTCAACGCGGAGGGCTGGATGTCGGCGGAAAACGTCGCGGGAGGCTCGATCCCGGCCACCGACGTCGAGACCTCGATCTCCCTGACTCCGCGCTTCGCGAGTCCGGTGGAGAACCGGGGGCGGCCCGGTCCCGAGCTGGAGCGCGGGGCGTAGTCCCGACCGTCCGCCGGGGGGCCGTGATCGCGGTGCTCCTGATCCTGGCCGCCGTGTCGATTGTCGCCCGACGTCGCGATCCCGGCACCGCCGAGCCGCCGCGCCGGCCCGTCCTCCACGCGACCCGGATGACGGGATGCTACGCTCTGGAGCTCGGGCCCTGGTCGCCCGGTGGTGCCGCGATCGAAGCCCTTCCGGACCACTTCCTCCTCCTCGCGGACTCGCTCGACCAGTGGGGTCGCGCGCACGACACGTATCGGGCGGTCCCGCTCGACGCGGCGACCGGTGGGGCGGGGGACCCCGGACCGGATCGGCGGGCGGGGCCGTCACCGCCGGACACGCCCGACGGCGAGATACCCTACCGGTGGTTCGTGCGCGCCGACACGCTGTGGCTGGTGTGGACCCGCGGGGAGGCGCTCGGGGGTGTGGCCCTGCGCGGCGGGGTGGAGGGACTCGTCGGCAGGGCGAGGATCTCCGCGCAGGCCGACTCGCTCGACGTGACGGCGCGCGCGCGCGCCTCGCGGGTCAACTGCGCCACGCGGCGACCGGAGCGGGCACGAAGCCGGAGGCGCTGAGCGGCCGCGCCCGGCGGCCGTGCGGGAGCTGTGGAGGAGGCTCCCGGTCGATCACAGATACGGCGGGTCGAGCTCCTCCTCGTCGTCCACGCCCTCCCGGACGAGCGCCAGGATCGCGCCCTGCGGCACGACGAGATACGCATCCCCTTCGAAGGTGATCTCCACCGCCGCCTTCCGGAAGAAGAGCGCGAAGTCGCCTTGCCGCGCCTGCATGGGCAGGTACCGCGCCTCGGTCGAGCCGATCTTCCACGGCTCGTCCTCGAGCTCCGCCGGGGGACCGACCGGGGTCCCCGGGCCCACCGCGATCACGCGGCCCCCCTGGACGGACTGCCGGTCGACGGCCGTCGGAGGAAGGTAGAGCCCGACCTTCGAGCGGTCGTCACCCTCCGCCGGCTCGACCAGGACCCGATCGCCGACCACGATCAGCCGCTTGCGCGTCACGGTCGCCGACCGACCGCCGCCCCGTCGTGGCGGCGTCCTCGAACACATTGCGCATTCATCATCGAAGGCACGATACGATCCCTCAGCCGGAGCCGATAGATGATGTTCGCAGCGTTTCTCACCGTCATGGTCGTCTGCATGGTCGGCGTGTTGATGAGTTATCGCCTCGAGACCTACGTCCCCCCGGCCCGTTCCGGGCGAACGCAACGGATGGCCGGCTGACGAGCCGCACGACACCCCCGGGTCCCGGACGACCCCGGTCGCGGTCCCCGTCCGCGGCCCTCGTCCGAAGGGGGAGTGTCCCGTAGTTTCTCGCGCGACCGGATACGCCCCGTGAGACGGGGCGCGGAGCGAGCCCCGGATTCCCCTGGCAGGTCGCGACGCCGTGAGCCCCGACACGTTCCTCATCTCGGCAGTACAAGACGTCGCCCGGCGCGTCCTGTTCGAGATCAGCGGGACCCCGGTGACCATCTCCACGCTGCTGATCGCGTGCGGCATGCTGATCTCCTCGATCCTGGCCGCCCGCCTCGTCGGCAGCCTCTTGGAGAGGATCATCGCCCGGCGCACCGAGGGCATCGCGCGCGGGGCGCTCAGGTCGACCGTGCGTCTCGTGCAGTACGGGATGATGGTGATCGGCGTCCTGCTCGCGCTCGACATCGTGGGCGTGCACCTCGGCGCTCTGTTCGCGGCGGGCGCCCTGTTCGCGGTGGCGATCGGATTCGCGATGCAGAACGTCACCGCGAACTTCATCTCGGGCGTCATCCTGCTCCTCGAGCGCAGCATCAAGCCCGGTGACATCATCGAGGTGGACGGCCAGGTCGTTCGCATCCGCGAGATGGGGATCAGGACCGCGATCGGCCGCACACTGAACGAGGAAGACCTCATCATCCCGAGCTCGCAGCTCGTGCAGTCCATGGTTCGCAACCTCACGCTCCGGGATTCGATGAACCGCATCCGCGTTCCCGTGGGGGTCACGTACGATTCGGACATGAAACGCGTGCGCGAGACGCTCGAGGGCGTGGCCCGGGAGATTCCGTGGAGGTCCCGGGAAAGGGACCCGGTCGTGCTCCTGAAGCAGTTCGGATCCTCGTCGGTCGACTTCGAGGTCTCGGTGTGGTTCGACGATCCGTGGCACAAGCAGGCCCGAGCCTCCGATCTGCACGAAGCCATCTGGTGGGCGCTCAAGGGAGCCGACATCACGATCGCGTTTCCGCAGCTCGACGTGCATTTCGAGCGGGCCGTGTCGGCGGCCTTCGCCGCCGGCGGGCCTCCCCCCGAGCCGGGCAGCGAGCGATGACGCTCGACCTGAGGATCCGTTCCCGCTGGGGTCACCGCCGCCGCCCCGCGTCGGTGGGCAGCGCGCCGGGCACGCTCCGCCTGCCCGAGGACGCGCCACCCCCCGCCATCCACGTGTCGCGCTTCTCGCCCGCCGCGCTGGAGGAGTTCGATGTGGAGCGGGTCACCGATCTGGCGAAGGTGCGGGAGGGGTGGCCGGTGGTGTGGATCGACGTCGTGGGCTTCGGGCAGGGCCCGGAGCTCGAGGCGCTGCGCGATCAGCTCGGTCTGCACCCGCTCGCCGTCGAGGACGTCGTGAGCGTGGGACAGCGGCCCAAGGTCGATACGTACGACGAGCACCTGTTCATCGTGACGCGCATGGCGCACCCCGATACCGAGGACGCCGAGGGCGGCCTGGCCTCGACCGAGCAGCTGAGCATGTTCCTCGGACACGGCTGGGTGCTCACCGTCCAGGAACAGGCCGGCGACTGCTTCGAGGGGGTGCGGCGCCGCATGCGGGAGGGGTCGGGCCGCATGCGGGCCCGGGGTGCGGACTACCTCGCGTACACGCTGCTCGACTCGATCGTGGATTCGTACTTTCCGGTCCTCGACCGGATCGGGGACCATCTGGAGGAGCTCGAGGAAACGGTGCTCGAGGATCCGGATCCCGGCGCCGCCCAGGCCGTCCACCGGGCGCGACGCTCGCTCATCGCGCTCCGCAAGTCGATCGTGCCGCACCGCGACGCCGTGCAGGTGCTGGCTCGCGAGGAGCACACCCTGATCACGCCCGAGACCGGTCTCTTCCTGCGCGATGTGTACGACCACGTGCTGCGGATCACGGACCTGGTGGAGACGTACCGGGAGCTGACGAGCGACCTGATGTCCGTGTATCTGACCGTGGTGAGCAACCGCATGAACGAGATCATGAAGGTGCTCACCGTGATCGCGACGATCTTCATCCCCCTCGGGTTCATCGCCGGCGTGTACGGCATGAACTTCGATCGCGCGTCGAAGTGGAACATGCCGGAGCTCGGGTGGCCGTTCGGCTACGAGTTCGCACTCGGGCTCATGGTGATGGTGGCGGGCGGGCTCCTGCTCTGGATGTGGCGCCGGGGGTGGCTCGGCTAGATCGGCCGGGGGTGGCTCCGGTCGTCCGGCACGGCCGGCTGGCGCGGGCCGGCGCTGCGCTCACCCGTCGCGTAGCCGGGCTCGCTCCTCCCGGATGAACTCCTCGACGCTCTCGGGGACGAACAGGTTGTCGGCGATGTGGGCGATCTCCTCCGCCTGACGCCACATGGCCTCGAGCCCCTTGAGCTCTCCCTCCAGGGCCTCGCGCTCCGCCTGCTCCTGCGTGGCCATCTCGACCGCGAGGCGCGTGTCGTCGGGGAGCCCCGACAGCGATCCGGGGATCGGCTTCGAGAGCCGCTTGCGCTTCCTGTCCGACAGCTCCGCCTTTCCCGAGGCGGCGTACTGCCGCTCGGCCTCGCGCGCCGCGAGCGGCAGGAACGCGTCCGGGTGGCCCGCGTCCTCGATGCGGGCCACGGCCGCGCGCACCGTCGACTTCCCGCCGCCTCGTCGGTTGGCGTGCGCCATCAGGCGGCTGGCGAGGTGCAGGGCCTCGTCGCCCGACAGGATCAGCGGGGGCGGCGCCGGGCCCCTCGACTTCTTCTTGTCCCACCCCTCGACGTGGTCGACTTGGAGCGACCAGTCCTCCCCGCCGGCCGGCACCAGACGGGATGTATACAGGTGCTTGCGCTGCACGCGGATGGGCGTCCCGTCCTCGGCCCACAGGCGATCGATCGTGCGCTCCCGCCACCACGACTGCACGGCCTGGGTCACGCCCGGGAATATGCCCCCCATCGAGATCCCCGCCGCGGCGCCCCCCACGACGAGGGCGCCGATGGCCGTGACGCCCGCCGTCGTGTACAGGATCGCGCGCTTGCGCCGCCGTCCGAACTGATCGCCGTAGCGCCAGGCGGCGAACTCTTCGCGCATGGGTCGCCCCACGCGCACCAGCTCCAGCCCCGCCGGCAGCCGCGCGAGCCCGATGTTGTCCGATGACACGCGCAGTCGCGTGTCCCGATACGCTCGCTCGCACGTTTCGATCACCTCCCAGCGCGTATCGAGCGGTGACAGGTTCCAGCGCTCGCAGCGCCGGCAGACGACCCACAGCCGCCCGCGTGTCGGATCGAACGCCAGCCGGCGGCCGACGGGGAACGCCTCGAGCGCCTCGTTCGAGCCGAGATCCTGATGACAGTAGATGCAGGTGGTGTACATGCGGGCTCGCCGTGCGCGGGTCGCAGTTCCCGTCGACATACCCGGGGGTCGGCCGGTTTCTTCGCCACCGTCCGCTCGACCGGTCCGCCCGGTCCGCTTGACACGTCCCCATCCATTGTATAGAGTCGCTTTATGTAGAGCGTCTTTATATCGAGCCGGGGAGGCGCACGTGCAGGCGAACCTTTCGAAGCGGATCAACGAGCTCCTGGTGCTCTCGGTCCTCCAGCGGGGCCCCGCGCACGGGTACCAGGTGGCGTTGAGCGTGGAGGAGGAGACCGGGGGCACCTTCTCGTTCCAGCACGGAACGCTGTACCCGATCCTCCACCGGCTCGAGGCCGACGGTCTGGTGAGCGGCGTGTGGAGCGACGGAGACCGGCGTCGCAAGACCTACGCGGTCACCGATGCCGGTCGGGAGTACCTGGACGGGGAGACGGGGGCGCTCGAGCACGAGTTCGGCGTGCTCCTCCACCTCCTGCGCGACACCTCGCATGCAGCCTGACGAGGCGCTCGCGCGACTCGATCGCGCGCTGCGGGTGACCCCCGACCGCCGGCTCTCGGTGCTGGAGGAGATCGGCGCCGATCTCAGCGCGCTCGCCTCCGAGCTGCGGAGGTCGGGGTTGAGCCCGTCCGCGGCGCACGCCCAGGCGGCCCGCCGACTGCTGCCCGACGAGGCGGCGATCACCGCCCTCGAGGCCGCCCATGCGCCCGAGCGGACCCGCGCGGCGCCGATCGTGTGGCTCATGCGCTGGGAGCGGGTCGCCGCGCTGGCGCTGACCGCCTCGCTGACCGCGTGGATGGCCCTCGGCGCCGGTCGCGAAGGCTTGCGGGCGGCGAACCCGTTCGTGTGGGTGGAGGTCGGGCTCGCGGGGCTTCTGGTCGCGAACTGGGCCACCGCGGGTCTCAAGCTGTGGCTCGGCGAGGACCTCAGGCGCGAGGAGCGCCGCCGCTACGGCCAGCGGCACGCGGGGCTGATCGTCGCGGCATTCGCCGCGGGCGCGCTCGGCACGGCGGTGGAGGCGTACGCCCTGATCGAACTCGCGGGCGCGACGTCCCCGCCCATCCTGTGGGGGGGCGTGGCGAGGCTCGCGTCCACAGCGGCGCTCGGTCTCGCCGCCCCCGTGCTGGGGCTCCTCGCCTGGCTGTCGCTCACGCCGCGTCTCGTCCGCTACGAGCGCATCGAGGCACGCATCCGGCGCCTGTTCGTGGCGCGACCCCCCCGATTCCGGAACGGAGGACGAGAACCATGAGCTTCTGGGCAGAACTCGGCTACATCAGGTATCCGCTCGCGATCATCGCCATCTTCCTCCTCGTGCAGACGGCGCGCGCCATGGTCGATCTCAAGGGGGACGCGGAGAGAGGCGCCGGGCCCGGCGAGCTGCGCGTCCACACGATCCTCCTGTGGGGAATCCTCGGCGCCGCGGTGGGTCTGCTGGGCACGCTGGTCGGGATCGCGGTGATGGCCCGCTATCTGGAGCGCGCGGCCGCGACCGCCGAGCCGGCGCTCATCTGGGGTGGGGTGAGGGTCGCGCTCTCCTCCTCGGTGGTCGGTCTCCTGATGCTGGGGTACGCCGCGATCGCCTGGCTCGGGCTGCAGGCCGCACGCGCGCGCCGTTTCGGCGCCACCTGAGCGACGCCCCCGCGCCGCGCGGCCCGGGGCGCGTACGCGCGGGTCCGGCGGCGGGCCGTGGCGTGGCATTCCGTGTTGCCGCGGCTCCCCGTTGCCGCGGCTCCCCTTGGCTCCCTAGACTCAGGCTCCGGTCCTCGAGGGGCCGGCCCCGACCCGCGGGACGGAGGTCCCCGCGCGGGGCCACACCGCAGCGCGGGAGATGCCCACCATGCGGATCTCCGTCACGGTCAACGGCGAGCGGCACGACGGCGACGTGGAGCCGCGGACCCTCCTCGTCTACTTCCTTCGCGAGACGCTCGGCCTCACCGGCACCAACGTGGGGTGCGACACCTCGTCGTGCGGGGCCTGCACGGTGCTGCTCGACGGACAGTCGGCGAAGTCCTGCACCGTGCTCGCCGTGCAGGCCGACGGAAGCGAGGTGACCACGGTCGAGGGCCTGGCCCGGAATGGCGAGTGGCACCCGATCCAGCACGCCTTCCACGAGCACCACGGCCTGCAGTGCGGCTTCTGCACGCCGGGGATGATGATGGCCGCGGTCGGGCTCCTGTCGGAGGACCCCGATCCGGATGAGGCGGGCATCCGTCTGGCCCTCGAGGGCAATCTGTGCCGGTGTACGGGATACCAGAACATCGTGACCGCGATCCTCGCGGCGGGGAAGAAGATGCGGGCCGCCGAGGGCGAGAACTGACATGGGCTCGGGAGGCGAAGCCATGGCGACGGCCGAGCGTTTCACGGGCGGTGGCGTGCTGCGGAAGGAGGACCCGACCCTTCTCACCGGTCAGGGCACGTTCGTCGAGTCGATCACGCTGCCGGGCATGCTGCACGCGGTGTTCGTGCGGAGTCCGTTCGGGTCGGCGGATATCGGGGCCATCGACGCGGAGGCGGCTCGTGCGGCGCCCGGTGTGGTGGCCGTGTTCACCGGAGGCGATCTGAAGGACGAGTGGGCGGCCGGTCTCCCGATGGCCTGGCCGGTGACCGCGGACATCCGCATCCCGGACCACTGGCCGCTGACGCCGGACGTGGCGCGTTACGCGGGGGACGCGGTCGCCGTGGTGGTCGCCGGGACCCGCGCCCAGGCGAAGGACGCCGCCGAGCTCGTGTCGGTCGACTACGACGAGCGTCCGGCCGTGGTGGACGTCGAGCGGGCCCTCGAGGGCGACGCTCCGCGGGTACACGACGCCCTCGAGGACAACCGGTCGTACACCTGGACCCTGAGCAACGGCGACGTCGATGCCGCGTTCGACAAGGCCGACGTGGTCATCACGCGGCGGACCACCCAGCCACGTCTGATCCCCAACGCGATGGAGCCGCGCGCCGTCGTGGTCCAGCCGGTGCCTGCCGCGGGTGACTTCACGATGTGGTCGACCACCCAGATCCCCCACATCTCGAGGATCCTGCTCGCCCTCACGCTGGGCATCCCGGAGTCGAGACTCCGGGTGATCGCCCCGGACGTTGGAGGCGGGTTCGGCTCGAAGCTCAACGTGTACGCGGAGGAGGCGGCCTGCCTGGCCCTCGCGCGGCGGCTGCGGCGGCCGATCAAGTGGGTGGCCGAGCGGAGCGAGGACTACCAGGCCACCATCCACGGACGTGACCAGATCCAGCAGCTGGAGCTCGCGGCCGACTCGGAAGGCCGCATCCTCGGCTACCGGGTGAAGCTCCTCGCGAACATGGGCGCCTACCTGCAGCTCGTGGCGCCCGGAGTCCCGCTCCTCGGGGCGTTCCTGTACTGCGGGAGCTACGGCGGCGAGGCGTACCACTTCGAGTGCACGGGCGTGTTCACCAACACCACGCCCACGGATGCGTACCGCGGCGCGGGGAGACCCGAGGCCACGTACGCGATCGAGCTCGCGATGGACGCGCTGGCGCGCGAGATCGGCGTCGACCCCGCCGAGATCCGGCGCCGGAACTTCCTTCCGACGGGCGACATGGTCGCGAGCCCCGGCGGGCTCCAGTTCGACACCACCGACTACGGACCGAACCTCGAGCGGGCGCTCGATCTCCTCGGCTACGACGACGTCCGGGCCGAGCAGGCGGCGCGCCGCGAGCGCGGTGATCCGCGCCTCCTCGGGATCGGGATCTCCACCTACGTGGAGATGTGTGGGCTCGCGCCCTCGCAGGTCCTCGGGTCGCTCAACTACGGTGCCGGGGGGTGGGAGGCCGCCACCGTGCGATTGCTGCCGACGGGGAAGGTCGAGGTCGTGACCGGCACGTCGCCGCACGGTCAGGGGCACGAGACCTCGTGGTCCCAGATCGTGGCGGACCGGCTCGGCGTGGACTTCGACGACGTCACGGTCCTCCACGGAGACACGGCGATCGCCCCGCACGGGATGAACACGTACGGGAGCCGGAGCGTCTCGGTCGGGGGCGTGGCCGTCCACCAGGCCTGCGGACGGGTCGTGGACAAGGGACGGCGGTTGGCCGCGCACCTGCTCGAGGTGTCCCCGGACGACCTCGAGTTCGAGGCCGGGAGGTTCGCCGTGAAGGGCGTCCCCGACCGCTCGAAGACGATCCAGGAGATCGCGTTCGCGGCCTGGACGGCGCACAGCCTCCCGGAGGGGGAGGAGCCGGGGCTCACGGCGGACGCGGTGTTCGACCCGCCCAACTTCACCTTTCCGTTCGGCTCGCACCTGTGTGTCGTCGAGGTGGACGGCGAGACCGGGGCGGTCGAGATCCTCCGGTACGTGGCGGTCGACGACTGCGGGAACGTGATCAACCCGCAGATCGTCGACGGCCAGCTGCACGGCGGGATCGCGCAGGGGATCGCGGCGGCCCTCTACGAAGAGGCCGCCTACTCCGAGGAGGGGACGCTGGCCACCTCGTCGATGCTCAACTACCTGGTGCCGTCGGCGGCGGAGTTCCCCTCCTTCGAGCTCGACCGGACGGTGACGCCGAGCAACTCGAACCCGATGGGGGTCAAGGGGATCGGGGAGGCCGGGACCATCGCGTCGACGCCGGCGGTGATGAACGCGGTGATCGACGCGCTGTCCCACCTCGGGGTCACGGAGCTCGACCTGCCCGCGACCCCCGAGCGCGTGTGGCGGGCGATCCGCTCCGCGAAGGGAGGCGCCGCGTGATCCCGGCCCCGTTCGAGTACGTGCGCCCCTCCTCGGTGAGCGACGCCCTCGAGAGTCTGCGTCAGGGAGGAGACGACGCCCGGGTCCTGGCGGGCGGACACTCGCTCATTCCGCTCATGCGGCTCCGCCTGGCGCGTCCCGCCGTGCTCGTGGACATCGGCCGGCTGGACGAGCTGCGCTACGTGGAGGCGGATGCCGACGACCTTGTGATCGGCGCGCTCACCACGCACCACGAGCTGGCCGACTCGCACGAGCTGGCCGAGGCCTGTCCGCTCCTCGCGCGTGCGGCGGCCCAGATCGGCGATCCGCAGGTCCGGCACCGGGGGACGCTCGGGGGATCGATCGCGCACGCCGACCCGGCCTCGGACCTGCCGGCCGCCCTGCTCGCCCTTGACGCCCGTCTGGTGGTCGAGGGGGGCGACGGCCCGCGCGCGATCCCGGCCGCCGAGTTCTTCGTGGGGCCGTTCATGTCCGCCCTCGGGCCGGGCGAGCTGGTGACGGCGGTTCGAGTCCCGCGCGACGGAGGGGCGCGCGGCGCCTACCTGAAGTTCCGCCGCCGCGCGCAGGACTGGGCCATCGTGGGGGTCGCCGCGCTCGTCGACGGCAGGGGGACGAGCATCGATCGCGCGTCGATCGCACTCACGAACATGGGGGGCACTCCGGTGCGTGCCACGGTCGTCGAGGAAGCGCTCGCCGGGGCCGACGGGCCCGCCGCCGTTGCGGAGGCCGCGGCGAGGGTCACCGAGCTCGACCCTCCCCCTTCCGATGAGCAGGCGAGCAGCGAGTTCCGGCTTCACCTGGCGGAGGTGCTGATCCGCCGGGCCGTGAGCGCGGCGCTCGAGAGCTAGGGAGGACGGGGCCGTCCGCCCCCGTGCGCGGCCTCCGGGCCGAGGAGCGCCTCGGCCGCCAGGGTGAGGAAGTCGCGCTCCGTCACGAGCCCCACGAGCCGCTCGTCCTCCACGATGGGCAGCGACGAGACTCCCCGCGCGCGCATGAGACGGATCGCATCCGCGACGGACAACGCCGCCGGGGCGGTCACCAGATCGGCCTGCATGATATCCGAGATGGACACCTCGTCCGAGCCCGGACGATCCGTCTCCGACAGGAAGCGGAACAGGGTCGAGCGCGTCACGAGCCCCACGAGCCGCTGGTCCGCGTCCTCGACCGGCAGGTGACGGATCCGCCGCCACTTCATCAAACGGATCGCGAGGGTGACGGGATCGGTCTCCTGCACGGTGACCAGGTCGCGCTTCATGTGGGCGCCGAGCGGCCGGGCCAGCCGCTCGGCGATGGAGCGCCGCGGGACGACGGGATCGTCCCATTCGTGCACCGGCCGGTTCTCGCGCTGGCGCTCGAGCATCGCGTCGGTGAGCCGCGCCCACGGGGTCGCCTCGTAACCGCGCAGCTGGGACAGTGCCCGGAGCATCCAGGCCGATCCAGTCCGGCGGCTCTCGGCGCGCGCGCCGATCACCGACAGGTACCGGCTCGCATCCTCGCCGTCGATCCCGGCTCGCTCCAAGCCGGCCGCCGCCACTTCGAGCAGCTCTTCGAGCACCAGGTCGCGCGCGTGTTCCTGGCGGCCGTCCAGCCATGTGAGCGGCGCCTCCAGACCGAAGCGCGCCGCCGAGAAGAAGTTCCCGCGCACCTCGTCGAACGAGATCCGCCGCATGGGATCGCCCACGATGTCATCGAGACCGAACAACAGCCCGTACCAGAAGGCGGCGTTGGCCACCTGATCGCGCGGCGTTGGACCCGCCGGGAGGACGCGGTTCTCGATGCGCAGGTGGGCGAGCCCGTCGGTCACTCCGTAGCAGGGTCGCAGCCAGCGGTACACGGTGCTGTTGAACAGCTGCAGCGCCCTGAGCCTCGGGGTCTCTCCCTCGCGATCGGCCGCCGGGGTCGCGGTGAGCACCGCGCGGTGACGAGCGATGTCTTCGCGGTAGATCTCGAGCACCGAATCCCCGACCCAGCCGGTGCCGAAGTCCACGCGCGGGGCGAAGAACCGGTGCTCGGTGCCCGGCCGGCGGGTGTCCACGGACTGCTGGAAGAGGGCGATGCGCGTCTCGCGCCACAGCCGTCGACCGAACAGGAGCGGGGAGTTGGTGGCTACGGAGAGCAGCGGCGCGAGGGCCAGGAGCCCGATGTTGTACACGCGGGCGAAGCGGTCGGGGTCCACCTGCAGGTGCACCTGGAAACTCGTGTTGCACGCTTCGAGCATCACCGTCCGGTGCTGGATCTCGATCTCGTCGATGCCCTTGATGAACACGTGATACGCGCCGCCGCGAAGCGCCGTCATGGCCGCGTTCAGACGGGCGTACCGATCCGTGGGCGTCATGTACTCGAGGCTCGCGTGCCGGACCTCGAGGGTCGGCAGGATCCCCACGAGGACGACGTCGCTGTCGTGCGCCGCCGCGGCAACCCGCACCACGTCGAGCAGCTCCACGAGCTGCGCCTCCATGCGACGCAGGCAGTCGCCGCCCATAAGCAGGGGCTCGGTGTTCGCCTCCAGGTTGAACGTCCCCAGCTCCGGCGTGATCCTGGGATCGGACAGCGAAGACAGGATGGACGGTCCCGTGGAGCTGGGCTGCATGCCCGAGTCGACCAGGAACATCTCGAGTTCGGCACCGATCCGGGTGGTGCCGCTGTCGAGCCTCCCGTCTTCCAGCAGGCGTTCGAACCGGTCGAGGTCGGCGAGCAGCCGGCTGGTGAACTCACGCACCGCGCCGGCGTCCCCGCGGTCGCCCACTCGTTGAGTCCCCATGTGACTGCGCCTCCTGACCGCGGGCCGCGTGATCGGACTCCACAAGGTACAGGCGCTCGCGCGGGGAGGCAGCGCGAGCACGCGCTCCCGGGGCGGGACGCCCCGCGTCGCGGACGGTCCGCACGGACGGCGTACCCCGCTCGCCCCCCCGGCAACCGGCTTCTCCGGGCGGAGGCCGCGCGTCCCTTCATTGACGTGGGGCAGGCGACGGGCCAGCTTTCATGGAGGTGCCGCGGGTCGAACCGCACAAGTCGAGAGGTAGCGCCGTGTCCTATCCACGCCGCGTCCTGGTGGCTCTCGCCGCCGTTTCATTCTCCGGTTGCTTTCTTCCGCCGGATCCGGCTCAGCCAGATCCCGCCGGATCATCCGCCATCCGTGGCTCCGGGGAGGGACCCGAAGGCGCTGCCGCCCCGCGTCGCGATTCGCTCCTGGACGGCGCCTGGCGGGTAGCCGACCCGATCGAGCGGACCGTGGGGGCGACCTCGCTCACTCCGCGTGTCGCCAGCACCCTGTCGCTCGGGACGTGGGCCGCCGAGGTCCAGCCTCCCGGGTCCGAGCAGCTCCCCGACGTGTCGCTGTGGCTGCGCGATCTCGTCCTCCCCGGTGACGCGGCGGGCACGGCGGAGTATCGCTTCGACGGGTACCGGTGCCGATACGCGTTGTTCGTGGAGGCCGTCGCGGAGAATACAATCCGTCTTCGGCAGCGTCTCGAGACGGGGCGCTGCGCGGGACCGGGGCGCATCGTCCTCGTGTGGGAGGACGGGGAATCGCTGGTGGGCGATTGGGTGCGGCCGGACGGGAGCGCGTGGTTCCGGGCCCGGCTGTCGCGCATCGAGGACGTGTCCGCTCTCCCCGTTGGACCGGGCGGCCGCTCCGAGATGGCTCCGGGCCCCGGCTGATCCGCGCCGCGTGCCTTCTCAACGGCCCTCCAGCGCTCCGAAGCCGTAGCGCAGCCCGAAGCGGGCGAGGAGCTCGAGGAAGCGCTGGATGGGGAACCCCATCACGTTGAAGAAGTCCCCCTCGACCGCCTCCACCAGCGAAGCCCCGGCCGCCTGGATCCCGTACGACCCGGCCTTGTCGAGCGGCTCTCCCGTGGCGACGTAAGCCGCGATCTCCGGCTCCGCGAGGGTCCGGAAGCGGACCCGCGTCCACTCGACGGCGCTCTCGGTGCGTCCCGGGACGGCCGCGGCGATCCCGCTGACCACCTGGTGGGTCTGACCCGACAGGCGGGCGAGGGTGTCTCGCGCCTCGGCCTCGCTCCCCGGCTTTCCGAGCAGATCGCCACGGTAGACGACCAGGGTGTCGAAGCCGAACGCGATCCGGCCGGGGGCCGCGCCCCGCTCGGCCTTGGCGCGTGCGAGGCGCTCGGCGGCCAGGGCGGGTGACTCCGCGGTACCGAGCGTCTCGTCCACATCGGGCACGACGACCTGGAACTCGAGACCGAGCTGGCGCAGCACCGACGCCCGCCGTGGCGAGCCGGAGGCGAGGATGAGATCGGGTATCGGACGGAGCATCCCCCTCCTCCTCCGTGGCCCCGGGTAGCGGAACGCCGGCCCTCGAACATACGGGGAGCGCCGACCCCGGAAAGGGCCCTCGATGTCACGCGGACCGGCACGGCGGCCTACATTGCACCCGGCGCGGGCGACCCGGGCGGCGGTACGTCCGGCACGCTCGCCGCGGTGATTCGGGCCGCCGGGCATCCCCGGCGTGCGGTAACTCGAGACAGGAGGTACGGAGCCACCATGTCGATCGGCCACAGTCTGCTCCCCGAGTTCGACGCCGAGATGGCGGACACGCGCAAGGTGCTCGCCGAGGTGCCCGAGGCGCACCTCGACTGGCAGCCGCACGAGAGGTCGATGACGCTCGGCCGCCTCGCCACGCACCTCGCGCAGCTCCCGGGGTGGGCGGTCATGACCCTGGGCCAGGACTCGGTCGACTTCGCGCCCCCCGAGGGGGAGGAGTGGAGGCCCCGGGTAGCCGGCTCGCGGGAGGAGCTCCTCGCCATCTTCGACGAGGCATCGTCGAACGCCCGCGAGGCGATCGAGACTGCGGGGGACGAGGTGTTTTCGCAGCCGTGGACCCTCAAACGGGGCGCTGAGGATGTGTTCACGGCCCCCAAGGCCGCCGTCCTGCGGCGCTTCGTGATGAACCATGCCGTGCATCACCGGGGCCAGCTCACCGTGTTCCTGAGGCTCCTCGACGCGCATGTCCCGTCGACCTACGGGCCCAGCGCGGACGAACCCGACTTCTAGCCGGTTCGGGGACGCGTCCGGGCCCGGACGCAGGCGGAGAGGTCCTCGTCGGGGTCGGAGGCCGTTGCGGGTAGGAGGTCCTCCAGACGCTGGAACACCGTGGGGGTCCAGTCGCGTGCGGTGACGTCGAGACCGAAGATGGGGCGGCTCACCACCTCGACGGCCCACACAGTGGCATTGTCGCGCTCGATGAACACCGCGACACGCTCGCCCGCATCGGACTCGAGCGCCATATCCTCGGGATCCTCGACCTCGGGCACGTAGTCCCTGGCCACCAGGAAACCGTCGTCGCGGTCGGCCCGCTCGAGGACGAGGCCGCTCGAGGTGAGGGCCTCTCGGACGGCCGGCCACAGCGTGTCGTAGGCGACCATGTAGCATCGTGTCTCGCCCCGCCCGCGCTCGTCGAGGATGCCCCGCGTCGTGACGCAGCCGGCCACGAACAGGGCCGCCACGACCCCGAGGGCTCTCATGTCTCTCCCACCCAGATCGTCTTCACGTTGACGAACTCGCGCAGCGCGTGCGGACCCAGCTCGCGACCGTAGCCGGAGCGCTTGACGCCCCCGAAGGGTACTCGCGGGTCGGAGGCGGACATGCCGTTGATGAACACCGCGCCGGTCTCGAGGTCGCGCGCCGCGCGCCGCTGCTCTCCCGGATCGGCCGTCCAGATGGCGGAGGAGAGTCCGAACTCGGTGCCGTTCGCCACCGCGAGGGCTTCGTCCAGGTCCCGGACCCTGAAGAGGCTCGCGACGGGACCGAAGAGCTCTTCGTCGGCGGCCGGGCTGCCCGCCGGAATCTCGGCCAGCACGGTGGGTGCGAAGAACCACCCCCGTCCCTCGACCCGCCCGCCCCCCATCAGCACCCGGGCGCCGGCGCGCACGGACGCCTCCACCTGCTCGGTCAGCCGATCGCGCAGGTCGCGCCTCGCGAGGGGCCCGACGTCCACGGCGGGGTCTTGCGGGTCGCCGACACGGAGCGCCCCGACCGCCTCGACGAAACGCTCCTCGAACTCGTCGGCGATCGGCTGGTGGAGCACGAAGCGCTTGGCGGCGATGCAGGACTGACCGTTGTTGATCATGCGCGCCTCGACGGCGGTCGACACGGCCCGCCCGAGGTCCGCGCTCTCCATCACGATGAACGGATCGCTCCCGCCCAGCTCGAGCACGGTCGTCTTGATGCGACGCCCCGCCTCCGCCGCCAGCGACGAGCCCGCCCCGACCGATCCGGTCAGCGAGGCGGCCTGCACGAGGTCGTCGTCGAGGAGCGCCGGGATCCGATCCACCTCGACGAACAGGTTCTGGAACGCACCGTCCGGGAACCCGGCCCGCGAGAACAGACCCTCGAGCGCCACGGCGCACTGCGGCACGTTGGGGGCGTGCTTGAGAAGCACGACGTTCCCCGCGAGCAGCGTGGGGGCGGCGCAGCGTATCGCCTGCCAGAACGGGAAGTTCCACGGCATGATGGCCAGCACCGCGCCGAGCGGAAGGTATTCGACGCGGCTCTCGTGCCCGCTGCTCGGGAAGCTCTCGGGGCGCAGGTGCGCGGGACCCTCGTCGGCGTAGTACCGGCACGCCCAGGCGCACTTCTCGACCTCCGCCACCGCGCTCCCGATCGGCTTGCCCATCTCGCGCGTCATCAGCCGACCGAAGGCGTCCTTGCCGCGTTCCAGCAGACCGGCGAGGGCGGTCAGGCGCTCGGCCCGCTCGACGACCGGGGTGAGTCGCCAGGCAGCGAAGGCATCGCGCCCGCGATCGAGGACGCGTGCCAGCTCGGCGGCCCCCAGCGTGTCGAACGTGGCGAGGGTCTCTTCCGTCGTGGGGTCGACGCTCTCGAACGGCATGCGGATCGTTCCTTCGGTCGGTCTCGTCGGGTGGCGACGCGCGCATCACGGGGCCGCAGATCGGCTCCGGTCACGTGGATCGTCCCGACGGGTCGCGCTCGCCGCAAGCCCTTGCCCCACCGTTCGACGCGCCCGTAGTTAGATGCCCGGGAGGCCGTCGCCCTCCCGCGACCGCGCCGCCACCGATCGGGTGCACCGCCGCCGAACGAGCCAGCAGACCGGGAGTGTCCATGTCAGCGTCCGGGGTGCCGACACGCGAGACGGTCCTCTGGGCGAAGGTCATCGATCACACGCGGTGCATCGGCTGTCACGCCTGCACCACGGCCTGCAAGTCCGAGAACCAGGTCCCTCTCGGCGTCACCCGCACGTACGTCAAGTACGCCGACGTGGGTACCTTCCCGGCCGCGCGCCGGACCTTCCAGGTCACGCGCTGCAATCAGTGCGACGACGCACCGTGCACGACGGCATGTCCCACCGGCGCGATGTTCCGCCGGCCGGACGGGATCGTCGACTTCGACAAGTCGATCTGCATCGGGTGCAAGGCCTGCATGGCCGCCTGCCCCTACGACGCGATCTTCATCAACCCGGAGGACCACGCCGCCGAGAAGTGCAATTTCTGCGCGCACCGCATCGACGGGGGACTCGAGCCGGCCTGCGTGGTCGTGTGTCCGACGGAGGCGATCCTGGTCGGGGATCTCGCCGACCCCGACTCGAAGGTGGCTCGCCTCGTGGGCCGCGAGCCGGTGAGCGTCCGGCGTCCCGAGAAGGAGACCCACCCGAAGCTGTTCTACCGCGGGGCACACCAGGCCACGCTCGATCCACTCGCGGCGCTCAGGCCGGAGGGGGGGCTGTTCATGTGGAGCGAGCAGCCGCGGGACGGCACGCAGGTCGGATCCGGGGCGCCCGGGGCGGGCGCACATGGAAGGGGCGCTCTCAACTCGTCCGCCGCCGCCGTGCTCTCCTACGATGTCTCGCACCGCGCCCCCTGGGACTGGCGCGTCAGCCTGTACACGCTCACCAAGGGGATCGCGGCCGGGGTATACCTCACGGCCTGCCTGCTCGCGCTCATCGCGGGCTCCGGCTGGGAGGGGGCCACGTGGCTCCGCGCCGTCCCGCTCACGGCGCTCGCCGCGCTGGCGGTGACCGGCGCCCTCCTCATATGGGACCTCGAGCACCCGGAGCGCTTCTTCCTCATCTTCACCCGGCCGCGGTGGAGGAGCTGGCTCGTGCGCGGGGCGTTCGTCATCGGCGCCTACGCGCTCGCGCTGGTCGCCCATCTCGGGGCGGGTCTGGGGGGCGGGGCGAGCTCCGTGGACGCCACCCGGTGGATCGCCTGGCCGGCGGTCCCGCTGGCCGTGTTCACCGCGGTGTACACCGCGTGGCTGTTCGCGCAGGCGAAGGCCCGCGACCTGTGGCAGAACCCGCTCCTGCCGCCGCACTTCCTCGTCCAGGCCCTCCTCGCGGGCGGGGCGACGCTCCTCCTGCTGGAGACCGCCGGCTGGACGGCACCACCCGGTACGCCCGAGCTCGTGTCGTTCGCGGCGGCCGCGCACCTCCTGCTCTCCTTCGGCGAGCTGACGCTCACCCACGCAACCGCCCACGCTCGGCTGGCCGCGCACGAGATGTGGGGGGGACGCTGGGCCCCGTGGTTCTGGGGTGGCGTGCTCGGCGTGGCGGCCGGGGCCATCCTCGCGATCCCCGGCGTCCTCGAGGCCTCCTGGGCGGGGGCGGTGGTGGCCGGGCTGGTCCTCGCCGGGCTGTTCGGGCACGAGCACGCCTACGTGCAGGCGGGCCAGTCGGTGCCGCTCGCATGAGCGGGGAGAGGCGGAACCTCGCGCGCCTCGGCGAGCGGGTGAGCGCCGCCCGCGCGGAGACGGAGGCCCGCGGGGAGACGTTCTATCCCGGCCCCAGCCGGGTGCATCTGGCCGCCTTTCCGCCCAGGGAGCGCTGGGACGACTGGGTCGAGCTCGACTCGAAGTCGTGGCCCGAGCGTCGTGAGCGCCGGTACATGCTCGTCCCCACGACGTGCTTCAACTGCGAGTCGGCCTGCGGGCTCCTGGCGTACGTGGATCGCGACACGCTCGAGGTGCGCAAGTTCGAAGGGAATCCGGAGCACCCCGGCTCGCGCGGTCGGAACTGCGCCAAGGGGCCGGCCACCCTGAACCAGATCGTCGATCCCGATCGCGTGCTCTACCCGCTCAAGCGCGCGGGCGAGCGCGGCGCAGGCCGCTGGGTGCGCGTGTCGTGGGAGGAGGCCCTCGCCGACATCGCGGCGCGCATCCGAGAGGCCATCCGGGAGGGCCGCCAGCGCGAGATCATGTACCACGTGGGTCGTCCCGGCGAGGACGGCTTCACGGAGCGGGTGCTGGCCGCGTGGGGCGTGGATGGACACAACTCGCACACGAACATCTGCTCATCGGGCGCGCGGGCCGGGTACCAGTTCTGGTGCGGGATGGATCGTCCGAGTCCGGACCACGCGCGCGCCGAGGTCATCCTGCTGGTGAGCGCGCACCTCGAGGCCGGGCACTACTTCAACCCGCACGCCCAACGTGTGATCGAGGGGAAGGCGCGCGGCGCGAAGCTCATCGTGCTCGACACGAGGTTGTCGAACACCGCGACGCACGCGGACCACTGGCTCCCGACGCAGCCGGGGTCGGAAGCGGCCGTCCTGCTGTCGATCGCCGCACATCTGATCCGCACGCGGCGCTACGACCGCGAATTCGTGCGCCGCTGGTTCAACTGGGAGCAGTATCTCGCCGCCGAGGACCCCGACGGTCCCCGGACCTTCGAGGCGTTCGAAGCGGCGCTCGAGGAGCTGTACGCGGAGTTCACGTTCGAGTTCGCGGCGCGCGAAGCGGGCATCGAGGCGGACCGGCTGGCCGAGGTCGCGGAGGTGGTGGCCGGGGCCGGGACGCGTCTGTCCACGCACTGCTGGCGAAGCGCGGCCGCGGGGAACGAGGGCGGCTGGCAGGTGTCGCGCGCGCTGTTCTTCCTCGCCGCCCTCTTGGGAGCCGTGGCCACCCCCGGAGGCACGTATCCGAGCTCGTGGAACAAGTTCGTTCCGCCGCCCATGCGCCTCCCGCGCCACCCGCGGCACTGGAACGAGCTCACCTGGCCGGGCGAGTACCCGCTCACCATGTACGAGCTCTCCTTCCTCCTGCCGCACTTCCTCGCGGACGGTCGCGGGAAGCTCGAGGTGTACTTCACGCGCGTCTACAACCCGGTGTGGACGAATCCGGATGGGTTCTCGTGGATCGAGGCGCTCACCGACCCCGATAAGATCGGGCTCCACGTTGCGCTCACCCCGACCTGGAACGAGTCCGCCTACTTCGCCGACTACGTCCTCCCCATGGGCCTCGGCTCCGAGCGGCACGACCTGCACTCCTACGAGACGCACGACGGCCAGTGGCTGGCGTTCCGGCAGCCGGTCCTGCGCACGGCCCGCGAGCGCCTCGGCGAGCGGGTGGCCGACACGCGGCACACGAACCCCGGCGAGGTGTGGGAGGAGAACGAGTTCTGGCTCGAGCTGTCGTGGCGCATCGACCCCGACGGGGGCCTCGGGATCCGCGAGTTCGTGGAGTCGGAGCGCACCCCCGGCGAGCGGCTCACGGCGGACGAGTACTACGGGTGGATCTTCGACCACTCGGTGCCCGGGCTTCCCGAGGCGGCGGCCGCCGAGGGTCTCACGCCGCTGGAGTACATGCGCCGGTACGGCGCGTTCGAGATCGCGCGCGATGTGGGTCCGCTGCACGAGGCCGGCGTCCCGGCGAGTGAGCTCGAGGACGTCCGCGAAGACGCATTCGGGCGCGTGTACTCCGCCGCCCCGGCGCCGCCGGCCAGGAATCTCGCCCCCACCGGGGCTCCCGACGGCGACGGGGAGGGTCGCCGGCCGGTCGGCGTGCGGGTCGATGGCCGCGTTCTGCGGGGCTTTCCCACCCCCAGCGGCAAGCTCGAGTTCTATTCTCCCACGCTCGCCGACTGGGGGTGGCCGGAGTACGCCGTGCCCACCTACATCCACAGTCATGTCCACCCCGATCGTCTCGACCCGGATCAGCTCGTCCTGATATCGACCTTCCGCCTGCCCGTGCAGATCCACACGCGGTCGGCGAACTCGAAGTGGCTCGACGAGATCGCGCACACGAACCCGTTATGGCTCCACCCCGCCGATGCGGAGCGGGTGCGCGTGCGCACGGGCGATGCGGTGCGCGTCGAGACCGAGATCGGCCATTTCGTCGTCAGGGCGTGGGTCACCGAGGGGATCCGACCGGGGGTCGCCGCCTGCAGCCACCACATGGGCCGCTGGAGGCTGGCGGCCGACACCGCCGTGGGCAGGACGCCGGGAGCCGAGGGGGCCGGGTCGATGGGACAACGGCAGCTCATGGCCACCGTGTCGCTCGACCGGGATGGGGCGGCGTGGAAGATGTCGCGCCGGGCCGGGGCCTCTGCCTACGCGTCGAGCGATCCCGACACCTCGCGGATCTGGTGGACCGACGTCGGCGTACACCAGAACCTCACGTTTCCGGTCCACCCGGATCCGGTGTCGGGCATGCACTGCTGGCACCAGGCCGTGCGCGTCACGAAGGCGGCCCCCGGCGAGCGCCCGGGCGACATCGCCGTGGATGCGGCCCGCGCCCGCGAGGTCTACCGACGCTGGCTGGAGCGCACACGCCCCGCCGGGACGCACTCGCCCGACGGCACCCGCCGCCCGCACTGGCTGATCCGACCCGTACGGCCGGTGCGCGACGCGTATCGGCTCGACGAGGCCACCGAATGAACGGGAGATCGGTGGAGCTGTTCCGCGCGCTGGGCTCGTTGATCGAGTCCCCATGTCCGGAGAACCGGCTCATCGCGCGCCTCCTCGAGCTCGGGACGCCTCCCGACGAGGCGACGCACAACGAGCTGTTCCTGTTCCAGGTATATCCCTACGCGTCCGTGTTCCTCGGTGAGGAGGGAGGGCTGGGGGGAGAGGCCCGCGACCGCGTGGCCGGGTTCTGGCGCGCCCTGAGCCAGACGCCCCCGGGCGAGCCCGATCACCTGGCCACCTTGCTCGGCGCCTACGCCCGTCTGGTGGACCTGGAGCTCGAGACCGAGAATGCGGCCGAGGCCGCCCGCTGGCGGCAGGCCCGGCACGCGTGTCTGTGGGAGCACATCCTGAGCTGGGCCCTGCCGTTCCTCCTCAAGCTGCGCGACATGGCCCCGCCGTTCTATCTCGGCTGGGCCGACCTGCTCGAGCGGGCGCTCGCGCAGGAGTCGGCCACGCTCGGTCCGCCCGCCCGCACGCCGCTCGCGCTGCGCGCCTCCTCGCCGTTGCAGGATCCGCGCGAGACGGGGGGCGAGGGCTTCGTGATCGCGCTCCTCAGCCCGGTACGGAGCGGTCTCGTCCTCACCCGCTCGGATCTGGCCCGCGCGGGTCGGGACCTGGGTCTGGGGCTGCGCGTCGGCGAGCGGGCGTACATCCTCAAGGCCATGCTCGCGCAGGGGGCGTCCGAGACGCTCGCTTGGCTCGCGGAGGAGGCCCGATCGTGGGAGGCCCGACACGACCGCACCGGATCGATCGCCCCCGAGGTCGCGGATTTCTGGATGGAGCGGGCCCGGTGGACGTCCGGGCTCCTCGACGAGCTGGCCCGCGATCCGGAGGTGGCGCGGCACGGCGAGCTGGCCGTGATTGCCTAGAAGCCTGTCGAAGAACCCTGGTGGGCCGCGGGCGCCGCAGGTTGGGCGGTGCGCCGCTCCGCCGCGCGGAGCGGCGGGCGGCCCGGCGGCCACACTCGACGCGAGGTGGTGAACATGGCCGATCTACAGGTCCCCGCGGCCATCGATCCGGGCCGCTTCCGGGCGATCTTCCTGATCCTCCTGGTCGTCGGGATCACGTGGCTGTTCGTCTCGATGATCCGCTCCTTCCTGATCGCGCTCCTGCTCGGCGCGATCTTCAGCGGGCTGGCGCAGCCCGCCTACCGCCGCATCCTGGGCTGGGTGCGCGGCCGGCGGTCGCTGGCCTCGGGCCTCACCCTCCTCCTGTTCGTGGTGGTGCTTCTCGTCCCCACGGGCGTGTTCCTGGGGATCGTCGCGAATCAGGCGGTGCAGGTGAGCGAGTCGGTGGGTCCCTGGATCGCCGACGTGCAGACGCAGATCAATCAGCCGGGCGGGCTCAACCAGTTGATCGAGAAGCTGCCGTTCAGCGACACGATCCGCCCCTATCAGGAGCTGATCGCGCAGAAGCTCGGCGAGCTGGCGGGCTCGGTCGGCCAGTTCGTGGTCGCGCACCTGGCCACGATCACCCGCGGGACCGTGACGTTTCTCTTCCTCCTGTTCGTCATGCTGTACGCGATGTTCTTCTTCCTCAAGGACGGGGGCCGCGTCCTCAAGAAGATCCTGTACTACCTGCCGCTGTCGAGCCGCGACGAGAACCGCATGCTCGAGCGGTTCGTCTCGGTGAGCCGGGCGGTGGTCAAGGGGACGTTCCTCATCGGGATCGTGCAGGGCGGTCTGTCGGGACTCTCCTTCGCCGTGGCCGGGCTCCCGGCGGCCGCCTTCTGGGGCACGGTGATGGTCGTGCTGTCGATCATCCCGGGGATCGGCGCGGCGCTGGTGTGGATCCCGGCCGTCGTATACCTGCTCGCCACGGGGCCCGCCGTGGCCGCGGTGGGTCTGCTCCTGTGGAACGCCCTCGTCGTGGGGACCGTCGACAATCTCATGCGACCGTGGCTGGTGGGTCGGGATACACAGATGCCCGATCTCCTCATCCTGCTCGGGACGCTCGGCGGCATCGTCCTGTTCGGCGCCGCGGGGGTGATCATCGGGCCGATCGTCGCCGCGCTGTTCATCACCGTGTGGGAGCTGTACGGGGAGGCGTTCCGGTCGATCCTCCCCGAGGCCGAGCTGCCGGACATGAGCGGAAACGAAGTGGTCGGAGATTCGTAGTGCACCCGTGGTCGGCCGCATCCGCCGTCCGGGCGGACGCCCGAACCGTCACACCCATGGAGGGATCCATGCTCGATCGATCTCCCGCGCCCCGTCGGCCCGGGTGGGCGCCGTCGCTGGCGGCGCTCGTCACGCTGGCCGCCGGGCTCGGCGTGCGTCCCGCCCTCGGCCAGGATGCATGGCCCGATTCCGCGTTTCTGGCCGAGTTCCGCTGGCGCTCGATCGGACCCGCCAACTTCTCGGGCCGCATCACCGACGTGGAGGGGATTCCGGGCACGCCGGTGTTCTACGTGGCGGCCGCCACCGGCGGCGTGTGGAAGACCACCAACAACGGGATCACCTTCCGGCCGCTGTTCACCGACGAGCGCGTGGCGGCGATGGGGGACCTGGCGATCGCCCCCTCGGACACGAGCATCGTGTGGGCCGGGACGGGGGAGGAGGACTCGCGCAACTCGATCTCTCCCGGCGGCGGCGTGTGGAAGTCCACCGACGGCGGTCTGACATGGACCCACATGGGGCTCGACGACACGCAGGCCATCGGCCGCATCGTGATCCACCCGCGGAATCCCGACATCGTGTACGTGGCGGCGCTGGGCCACATCTGGGGCCCCAACGAGGAGCGTGGCCTGTACCGCACGATGGACGGCGGCGAGACGTGGGACCGAATCCTGAGCGTGTCCGATCGGGCGGGGTTCGTCGACATCGCGATGCACCCGACCGATCCGGACATCCTGTTCGCCTCGAGCTGGGAGCGGGTGCGCGGTCCGTACTTCCTCGAGAGCGGCGGCCCCGGGAGCGCGCTGTGGAAGTCGGTCGACGGAGGTGACACGTGGACCGAGGTGAGCGGCGGCGGCTTCCCCGAGACCGAGAAAGGCCGCATCGGGATCGCCATGTCGCGCTCGAACCCGGACATCGTCTACGCGCTCGTCGAAGCCCGCGATCCCGAGGAGGTCGAGGCGGCCGAGGGGGGCGCCGAGGCCGACGAGCCGGCGGAGCCCGACGAGGAAGCCGGAGAGGCTGCCCCGCCCGGAGAGGAGGGCCCCGGCACGCCGGGCGCGGCCGGCGGGTCCGGGCTGTACCGCTCCGATGACGGCGGCGCCACGTGGACGTGGATGAACGGCGAGAACACTCGGCCGTTCTACTATTCGCAGGTGCGCGTCGACCCTTCCGACCCCGACTTCGTGATCTGGTCGTCCACCCCGGTCCGCTTCTCGAAGGACGGGGGGCTCACCGTGGGGCAGACGACCCAGGGGGTGCACGTGGACCACCACGCGATCTGGTGGGACACGTCGAACCCGGACCACATCATCGTCGGATCCGACGGAGGAATCGCGATCACGTGGGACAGGGGCGGGAACTGGGACTTTCCGAACACGATCCCGTTGGGGCAGTTCTACGCGATCTCCTACAACATGGATGTACCGTATCGCATCTGCGGAGGGCTCCAGGACAACGGCACGTGGTGCGGTCCGAGCCGCCTGCGGCAGGGTGCGATCACCAACTACGCGTGGGCGACGGTGAACGGCGGAGACGGCTTCTACGCCCTCCAGGACCCGGTGGACCCCGACATCGTGTACGCGGAGTCGCAGGGCGGGAGCATGGCGCGCGTCGACATGTCGAGCGGCGCCCGGGTGCCGCTGCGCACGCCGGACTGGCGTGAACACACGCACGAGCTCCGCGACGAGCTCGTGCTGCTCGAGGACGAGGCGGGCGACGCCCCCACCGCCGCGCAGACGGCGCGCATGGACGAGCTCCGCGGTCGAATCACGCGCGATTCGGCCGCCGTGGAGCTGCGCTTCAACTGGAACACCCCCATGGTGCTGTCGCCTCACGACCCGAAGGTCGTGTACGCCGGCGCCAATCGGGTGCTCAAGTCCGGCGATCGCGGCGAGGACTTCCAGCCCATCTCCCCCGACCTGAGCTACGCGGACTCGATGAAGGTGCGCGTGAGCACGGAGACGACGGGTGGCATCACGCGTGACGTGACGGGCGCCGAGACGTACGCCACGGTGGTCGCGCTGGCCGAGTCGCCCCTGCGGGCGGGCTGGCTGTACGCCGGGACCGATGACGGGCGCGTGTGGCGCACGAAGGACGACGGCGGCACGTGGACCGAGCTCACGGACCGCTTCGAGGGCGTGCCGGAGGGCACGTGGGTGAGCCGTATCGAGCCGTCGAGCCACGACGAGGAGCGCTTCTACGTGACCTTCGACGGACACCGGTCCGACGACTTCACGCCGTATGTGCTCGTCACCGACGACGACGGGCGGAGCTTCCGGTCGATCGCGGACGGGCTGCCCGTCGGGGGGCCCGATTTCGTGCACGTGATCCGGGAGGACCCGGAGAATGCGGACCTCCTGTTCGTGGGGACCGACGTGGGCGTGTACGCATCCCCGGACAGGGGCGCGTCGTGGCGGCCGTTCATGAACGGACTCTCGACCGTGCCCGTGCACGACCTCAAGATCCACCCGCGCGACCACGAGCTCATCGCGGGGACGCACGGACGCTCGGTGTGGATCATCGACATCGGCCCGCTCGAGCAGGTGGTGGGCGGGCGCCGCCTCGGCGACGAAGTCGTGCTGTTCGATCCGGCCCCGGGGCTCCAGTTCGGCACCCCGCCGATGGGCGGCGAGTCCACCGGTCACCGCACCTTCCGCGGCGAGAACATCCGCTACGGAGCCGAGATCGTGTACTACGTGCCGCGCGCCGTGTCGACCGCGCTCCTCCGCGAAGCGCGCGAGGCCCGCGAGGCCGCCGCGGATGCCGGGGGTTCGACACCCCGCGCGTCCTCCCCGCAGGCCGAGATCGTGTTCCTCGACAGCGCGGGCGACACGGTGCAGGTGCTGACCGGGGCGATCACGGCCGGCGTGCGCCGCGTATCGTGGGCGTTCGAGCCGCGGAGCGTCACCGAGCCGTTGTCGCCGGCGGAGCGTCGCGACAGCCTGGACGCCGTGGGCACCGTGCGGGCGGTGGCCGACTCGCTGATCGCGGCCGGGCTCGACACCGCTCAGGTCGAGCAGGCCGTGGAGAACTTCGGGCGCCGCGGTCGGGGCGGTCGCGGTCGCTTCGGGGGGGCCGCCACGCCCCGCGCCCCGGAGTTCGACGAGCGTCCGGGCGAGAACTACCCGAGCCGTCCGAACACCGTCCCCGGGGGGGCCGCGCGGGGCGGAGCGGCCGGTGGCGGCGCGGTGAGCGTCAACCGGGCGTTCTTCAGCGCGCTGCGCGAACGGGGCGTGAGCTTCGGGGGCGTCCGGCCGTCGAACCGCGCCGACGATACGGTCGCGGACCCGGGAACGTACACGGTCGTGCTGCGCATCGGGGACCGGACGCTCCGCACCGAGCTCGAGGTGGTGCGCGCGGAGGGCTACGAACCGTGAGCACGCCCCGGGCTCGGGCGTGGCTGGTGGCGGTCGCGATGCTCGTCCTGCATGCGGGCGTCCGCGCCCAGGAGGCGTCCGTGCCCCCGTACGAGGCCGCGACCTCCGGGACCCGCTGGCTGGCGGGGGCGAACGGGCTGGCGATCAAGATGCTGGTCGAGTCGTCCAACCTGGGCGGGCCCGAGGTCGAGATCGGGGAGATCACGTTCCCGATGGGATCGGGGAACGGGGACGCCTCGCACACGCACGCCCACGTGGAGATCTTCTACATCCTCGAGGGGACGTTCGATCACATCGTGAACGGCGAGGCGCACCGACTGACTCCAGGCATGGTCGGCATCGTGCGCCCCGGCGACCGCGTCGTCCATCGGGTAGTGGGGAACGCTCCCGTCCGGGCCCTGGTCATCTGGGCGCCGGGCGGCGAGGCGGAGCGGCTGAGCGGGGTCTTCGAGACGCGGCCGCTCGACGACCCGCCGCCGCATCCCTTCCGCCGCTGACCGTCGTGGCCACGTGCGAGCGCGCGCGCCATGACATGAGGGGTCCGCGATCGAGCCAGGAGGTCGGGCCCGAGTCCCGTCGCCGTCTCCGCGTCCCCGCTCCGTGCCCGGCGCTCGCGCTCCTCGCGGGTCTCGTGATCGCCCGGGCGGGATCGGGCGTCGCACAGGAGCCCACCGGCACCTTCGATGCCGACGCGTTCGATGCGTACGTGCACGCGGCGGTCGACGCGTGGGGCGCTCCCGGGCTCGCGATCGCCGTCGTCAGGGACGGCCGCATCGTGTTCGAGCGCGGCTACGGGGTGCGCGAGCTCGGACGTGCGGAGCCGGTGGACGAGCACACACGCTTCGCGATCGGCTCGACCACGAAGGCGATGACCGCCGCCGCGATCGGGATGCTGGTGGACGAGGGGAAGCTCGCGTGGGACGACCCGGTCACGAAGTACCTGCCCGACTTCGAGCTCGCCGACCCGTGGGTGACCCGCGAGCTCACGATCCACGACCTTCTCACGCACCGGGCCGGGCTCGGGAACGCCGACTACCTGTGGTACGAGCAGGAGACGACCTCCGAGGACATCGTGCGCCGGATGCGCTATCTCGAGCCTGCATATTCGTTTAGATCTTCGTATATCTACCAGAACCTCATGTACCTGGTGGCCGGGGAGGTGATCGAGGCCGCGAGCGGCCGGCCGTGGGCGGAGTTCGTCGAACAGCGGATCTTCGGACCCCTCGGGATGAGGGAGACGGTCACCTCGCGCGGGCGGATCGAGGACGGCGCCAACGTGGCGACGCCGCACGATTCGATCGCGGTGGTCGGGGGAGCCGCCGTGGATCCGTCCGGACGGTCCGAAGCGATGCGGGCGGGCGGCGCGGTCGTCCCGATCGGGAACGCGAACCTCGACGCGATCGCGCCCGCCGGCGCGGTGTGGTCGAGTGTCCACGACATGGCGACGTGGCTCGCCTTCCTGCTCGCCGGCGGGGAGACGGCGACCGGGGAGCGCCTGCTCCGCGCGGAGACGGTGGAGGAGCTGTTCACGCCTCAGGTCGTCCTCCGGGAGGGGAGCTTCTACCCGACCGCGCGGCTCACCCGGCCGCACTGGATGACGTACGGGCTCGGCTGGTTCCAGCAGGACTACCGCGGGCGCAAGGTCGACTTCCACACCGGGTCGATCGACGGCATGGTCGCGATCGCGGGCCTCGTCCGCGAGTCGGGGCTCGGCGTGTACGTGCTCTCGAACCGCGACCACGTCGAGCTCCGGCACGCCCTCATGCTGCGCGTCTTCGACCTGTTCGACCCGCACGGTGCCCCGCGGGAGTGGAGCGCCGAGCTCAAGGAGCTGTACGACGGGATCGCGGCGGCGGCGCGCATCGAGCGCGCGGCCCGCTTCGCGCATCGCGTCGAGGGGACGACGCCCTCGCACCCGCTTCCCGCCTACGCCGGTACGTACGAGGACGCCCTGTTCGGGACGGTGTCGGTGACGCGGGACGGGGAGCGGCTCCGCCTCGAGTACGGCCCCGGGCTCCGGGGCCTGCTCGAGCACTGGCACTACGACACCTTTCTGGTGAGGTTCGACGCGGCGTGGCGTGGCGAGGCCTTCGTCAGCTTCCGGGCCGGACCGGACGGGGAGATCGAAGTGCTCGAGGTGAACGGGGCCGTGTTCCGACGCAGCGCGGGCGGATGAGCAACCCGTTGGGGCGGGTGCTGGAGGAGATCCACGATCGCTCCCTGTGGCAGGTGCTCGGCATCTACCTGGGCGCCTCCTGGGGGGTCCTCCAGGTCGTGGATCAGCTCGCCCAGCACTACCTGCTGCCGGAGTGGATGTACCGCGGGGCGATCGCGCTCCTCCTCGTCGGCCTTCCCATCACGCTGACCACCGCGTTCGTTCACAAGACGCCCCGGGACCGCCCGGAGTCCCGGCGGCTGTTCTCGTGGCGGAACGCCCTCGTCGGAGGGGCGGCCGCGTTCGGGCTGCTCGCCGCCACCGGCGGCGCGTTCTTCGCCTCCCGTGCCCTCGGGATCGGTCCTGCCGCGCCCCTCATCGCCCGCGGCACGCTCGACGAGGACGCGGGGATCGTGCTCGCCGAATTCGAGAACGGGACGCGCGACTCGCTGCTGGCGCCGGCGCTCACCGAGGCCCTGCGCGTCGACCTGTCGCAGTCCGACGCCGTCCGGCTGTTGGATCCGGACCGGGTCGGAGAGGCGCTCGAGCGCATGGAGCGCGCCCCGGACTCGAAGGTCGACGGCGAGACCGCGCGCGAGATCGCGCGGCGCGAGGGAGCGAAGGCGGCCGTGATCGGCGCCATCGACCAGATCGGGACGGCGTACGCCGTCCGTGTGCGACTCGTCGATGCCACGACGGGCCGGGACCTGGCGACGTTCCGTCAGACGGCGGGCGACGACGGGGAGGTGATCGACGCCCTCGATCGTGTGTCGCGGAAGCTGAGAGCGAGGATCGGCGAGTCCGTGTCCGCGGTGAACGCGGCACCGGGCCTCCCCCAGGTGACGACCGCCTCCCTCGAGGCGCTCGAGCGCTACGCCGCCGGCGTGCGGCGGAGCCGGGTCGGCGATCTGTCGGGCGCGATCGTCCTGCTCCAGGAGGCGATCGGACTCGACTCGACGTTCGCCGCAGCGTACCGCGGACTGGCGGTCAACTACGGGAACAACGGCCAGACCGGGCTGGCCGAACGGGCGGCGGCACGGGCATTTCGCTACGCGCAGCGGCTCCCCGCGAGCGAGCGTCTCGCGAGCGGCGCCGTGTACCATTCGTACCGAGGGGCGCGCGACTCGGCCGCCTACTACTACGAGCGCATGATGGAGCTCGCCCCCGGCGATTACGTGGCCGTCAACAACCTCGGGGACATCTACGAGTGGATGGGTCGCTACGAGGAGGCCCGGGTCCTGTACCTGCGCGCCGATTCGATCGAGCCGGGGACGGCGTCGGGGCTCTCGAATCTGGTCAGCATCGCGAGGACGCTCCACCTTTTCGAGGAGGGGGAGGCCGCGCTCGCACGGCTGGACGAGGTGAGCGCGGAGGACGCGGGCCAGCAAAGGGCCGCGCAGCGGGCCTACGAGGGCCGGTTCGACAGCGTGGCGGGGTACGTCGGCTCCCTCGAAGACGAGCGGGAGCCCGACGCCGTGTCGTGGCGGAACGTGATCGCGTCGTGGCTCGCGGCCCTCGACGGGCGCATGGAGGATGCCACCGCGCACGAGGACTCCGCGGCTCGCTCGGCCCGCGAGCTCGGGATCGATCTGTTCGCGGGGTGGGCGTATGACACGCGCGCGACCGCCGCGCTGGCGGCGGAGCGGCCATCGGATGCGCTCGACGTCGTCACCGGCCAGTGGGGAAGTGAATCGGACTCGATCCTTCCCCGCAACCGGTCCGACGAGCTGGGGCAGCGTGCGGCCGCGCTGGCGGAGGCCGGCCGTGCGTCCGACGCCCGGCGGCTCCTCTCGATCGCCGACTCGCTCGAGGAGCGGGGCGACTTCTCCCCCACCGGCAGCGTCGCCCACGCCCGCGCGGTCCTCGCGCTCCGTTCCGGGGACCCGGACGCCTCGCTGCGCTGGCTGGACGAGGCACGCCGCGCCGACTTCGGTCTGTTCCGGAAGCGCTATGCGCTCACCCGGGCCGAGGCGCTCGAGGCGGCCGGACAACTCGAGGAGGCGGCCGCCGCGTACGATTCGCTGTCGAGCAGCTTCCGCATGAACTGGATCGACCTCGCCGTCTACTTCCCGCTGAAGCCGCTCGCCCACGAGCGCGCCGCGCGCGCCTTCCTCGCCGTGGGAGACACGACGAAGGCCCTCGAGCACCTGGCCGCGTTCGTCGAGCTGTGGTCGGACGCCGATCCGGCGCTGCTCCCGCGGGTGCGAAGCGCCCAGGAGTTGATCGACGAGATCTTCCGACGACGAGGCTGAGCGCGACGGATCCTTCGAGCGCCGGCAGGGCGCGCCGCCGCTGGAGTTTTCGGGCCGCGCGCCCGATCTTCACGCGACCGGACCCGGAGCGCCCGCGACGCGGGAGACCGGCGCCCCATTCCTCCCGATTCCGAGCCCTATGCCCACGATCACCGACTTCCTCCGCGCCCACTACCGCCACTTCAACGCAGCCACGGTCGTGGAGGCGGCCGACGCGTACGTCGAGCTCATCGCGCGGGGCGACCGTATGATGGTCACGCTCGCCGGGGCGATGAGCACCGCCGAGCTCGGGATCTCGCTCGCCGAGATGATCCGGCGGGAAAAGGTGCACGCCATCACGTGTACAGCGGCGAACCTCGAGGAGGATCTGTTCAACCTCGTGGCGCACGACCACTACCGCCGCGTGCCCAACTGGCGGAACCTCACGCCCGAGCAGGAGAAGGACCTCGAGTCGCGCGGGCTCAACCGGGTCACGGACACGTGCATCCCGGAGGAAGAGGCCTTCCGGAAGATCCAGCCGCACCTGCTCGAGCTGTGGCGGGAGGGGGAGGGCGAGCGACGACCGGCCTTCCCGCACGAGTACTTCTACCGGATCCTCCGTGAGCGCCGGCTGGAGAACGAGTACCAGGTCCCCCTCGAGCACTCGTGGCTGGCCGCCGCCGCCGAGCGGGACCTGCCGTTGTTCGTGCCGGGGTGGGAGGACTCGACGATGGGGAACGTGTTCGTCGCCTCCGTGCTGGCGGGCGAGCTGGAGGGCTACGGGGCCATCCGTCGTGGCGTCGAGTACATGCACGCCCTGGCCGCGTGGTACGTGGAGACGACGATGGGACGCCGCCTGCGGGCGCTCGACGCGCCATCGACCGCGGGGATCCCGGACCCGCTCGAAGAGGGGGCGCCGGACATCCTGTGCCGCGTCGGCTTCTTCCAGGTCGGCGGCGGGATCGCGGGCGACTTCCCGATCTGCGTCGTGCCGATGATCCACCAGGACATGGAGCTCCCGTGCCCGTACTGGGCGTACTTCTGCCAGATCTCGGACTCGACGACGTCCTACGGCTCCTACTCGGGCGCCATCCCCTCCGAGAAAATCACCTGGGGAAAGCTCGACATCGACACGCCGATGTTCGTGATCGAGTCGGACGCCACGATCGTGGCGCCGCTCATGTTCGCTCGGATTCTGGGCTGGTGACGGCGCCCCCCGGGCTCGCGACCGGCCCGGTGACGGGCGCCGTCGATTCGGGCAGCAGGTACGTGTAGCCATCCAGGGCGGAGCGGTAGAAGTCGAGCAGGGCGCGGGACTCCTCCACCGTCATGCGACCCTCCTTGGAGGCCTTCTCGCAGTCGCGGCGCAGCGTCGGATACAGCGAGGCGGCGTCGTACTGGACGTACCCGAGCACCTGGCTCGCGGTGTCCCCTTCGACCAGCTCCTCGATCCACCAGTCGCCGTCGCCGTCCACGCGGATGTGCACCACGTTCGTGTCGCCGAACAGGTTGTGCAGGTCGCCGAGGGTCTCCTGATACGCGCCCACGAGGAACGCCCCGAGGTAGTACGACTCGCCCTGGCGGAGCTCGTGCAGCTCGAGTCCGTGCTTCACATCGCGGTTCTCGGGATCGATGAACGTGTCGATCTTGCCGTCCGAATCGCACGTGATGTCGGCCAGCACACCCCGGCGAGTCGGTCGCTCGTCGAGACGGTGGATGGGCATGATCGGGAACAGCTGGTCGATGGCCCACGTGTCGGGCAGCGACTGGAACACCGACAGGTTGCAGAAGAACGTCTCGCTGAGGACGGCCTCGAGGTCCTCGAGCTCCTCGAACGGGCTGTCGACCTCCCCCGCGATCTCGCGCACCCGCAGACAGGTGGCCCAGAACAGTCGCTCCGCGATCGCCCGGTGCTCCAGCGACAGGTACCCGAGACCGAACAGGCGCATGCACTGGTCGCGGGCCTGGACCGCGTCGTGGTAGCACTCGCCCAGGCGCGACGCCTCCACGGAGTGGTAGGCGAGCAGCAGGTCGCGGAGGGGCCCGGGGACCTCGTCCTCGTCCCCCAGGCTCCGGGTCGAGGGGAGATCGTCGCCCAGCGCGTGCGTGGGCCCCGAGCTCCCGAGCACGTTGAACACCAGGATGCTCTGGTACGCCGCGATGGCCCGGCCCGACTCCGAGATGATCGTGGGGTGCGAGATGCCGCGCTCCTCGCACACGCTGCCCACGCGGTACACCACCTCGTTGGCGTACTCGGGGATCGAGTAGTTGATCGAGGTGGCCGTGACGGACTGGCTCCCGTCGTAGTCCACCCCGAGCCCTCCCCCCACGTCGATGTACTCGAGCCCCGCGCCCATCTCGACCAGCTCGGCGTACACGTGCGCCAGCTCGCCCACCGCCTCCTTGAGGGCACGGATCTCCTGGATCTGGCTTCCCGGGTGACAGTGGAGGAGCTTGAGGCAATCGGCCTGCCCTCGGGCCTCGAGCTCGTAGAACACCTGCAGCAGCTCGGCGGCGAACAGCCCGAACTTCGACCGGTAGCCCGAGGAGTCGCTCCACCGGCCGGCCCCGGCGCTCGACAGCTTGACCCGCACGCCGATCGATGGGCGCACGTCGTAGCGCTCGGCGTGCTTCAGGATGAGCCGGAACTCGGACAGGTTCTCGACCACCGGGACGATCGTACGCCCGAGCTTCGTGGCGAGTACGACCGCCTCGATGTACCGGTCGTCCTTGAACCCGTTGCAGATGATCGGGCGGTCGCCGGCCTCGCCGGTCATGGCCATCACCGCCAGGAGCTCGGGCTTGGACCCCACCTCGAGCCCGAAGTCGAACTCGCGCCCATAGCGGAACACCTCCTCGACGACCGGGCGCTGCTGGTTGACCTTGATCGGATAAACCGCGATATAGCGGCCGCGGTAGCCGTTCTCGCGGATCGCGGCCTCGAAGGCGTCGTGCAGCCGGTGGAGACGGTGGGCGAGGATGTCGGAGAAACGGATGAGCACGGGGGCGTGAATGCCACGGGTCGCGAGGCCCTCGACGACGTCGAACAGGTCGATCTCGCGGCCGGGCGCCGCGTCCGGGTGCACCATCAGATGCCCCGTCCGGCCGACGGTGAAGTACCCCTGGCTCCAGGTCGGCACCTGGTACAGGTCGGCCGCGTCGCCGACGGTCCACTCCGGCTGGACGGCAGGCCGGGAATCGCGCATGGTCTTCACGGCGCACAACCTACCGGACCCGGAGGGGCACCGGTAGCCGGCCCCCGGGCCTCTCCCACACCGCAGAGGGCGTGGCGATGAAGACGTTGCTCATCCTGAGACATGCCAAGAGCTCGTGGGACGATACATCGCTCAAGGACCACGATCGCCCGCTCAATCCGCGGGGGGTTCGAGACGCGCCGCGCATGGGGCAGCTGCTCGCATCCGAGGAGCTCGTGCCGGACCGGGTGCTGAGCTCGACGGCCGTCCGGGCGCAGGGCACCGCCGAGCTGGCCATGGGGGTGATCGACGGAGCGCCCGACATCGAATGCACGCGCGAGCTGTACCTCGCCTCTCCGCATACCTACCTCGAGGTGATCGCGGCCCGCGGGGAGGATGCGGAACGGCTCCTCGTGGTGGGCCACAACCCGGGCATCACGGCGCTGGTCACCCGTCTCACGGGTGTGTGCGAGGAGATGCCGACGGCCGCGCTGGCCGTCGTCGAGCTCGACATCGACGACTGGTCCGACATCGAGTCGGCCGGCCGGGGCCGCCTGGTCGCCTTCCGGCGTCCGAAGGACCTCTATTGACCCGCGGATGGCGCCGTCGGGCGGGAACCGCTGCCGGGGGCTCCGCTCAGGGCGCCCCCCCCGCCGGTGCGAGCCGGCGGGAGGCGGTGTAGATCAGATCGTCGAGGGGGGAGTCGTCCCCGTTCGCGGCGTTCGCGGCCACGTGGAACGAGATCGGCCCGGCCGCCGCGGGTGCGGTCCACTCGAAGGTCCACTCCCGCGTTCCGCCGGGCGCCTCGACCCCCTCCAGGGTGTGCTCGATGTAACGCACGCGCCCCGCCGAATCGGTCACGATGCGCATCCCGGGACCGGGGGCGCCGAGCTCGCCCGCCGAGAACGCCCGCCGCGGTCCCTCCTCCCAGCGGAATGCCGCCTGGAAGCCCGCCCGGGTCGTGAACCGGTCACCCTCGACGCGCACCGTGACGCGGTAGCTGCGGCCGGGCTCGTAGCCGTCCCCGAGACCGAGGACCGAGAGCGTGGAGGCGGGGTCGTTGAGCGGGAGCCCCGTATGACATTCCTGGCAGGTGGGCTCGCCGAAGCCGCCCGTGTGACCCGGAGGCGGCCCGGTCACGTTCGATGAGCCGCGCGCGGCGGGGGCCGCGGCGGCCAGCACGAGCGCCAGCAGGCCCGCGATGCCGGTCGGCACCGCGGACCGTGGCGCGCGGCGCTCGCTCAGCCGCCCGTCCCGGCCGCCGGGAGGACGGCGCGCCCGACGGTGTTCACGTCGGTCCCGAACCAGATCGAGTTCGTGTCGGGGTCGTAGTACATGTTGCGGATGGTCCCGCCGCCGCTCTCGACCGTGACCGAGCCGATGAACTCCTCGCTCCCCGTGTCGAAGCCGATGAACCTGTTGGGCTGGATGCCCGTCTCGACCAGCCACACGCGGTCCGCGGCGTCGATCGCCATCCCGTAGGGTCTGGATCCATCCCCGTCCGGCAGGTCCCACTCGCGCTGGAAGCCGGTGCCCTCCACGACCCGGCCGAGCTTGCCGCGCGCGTAGTCGACGTACCAGATCCGGTCCCGCGAGTCGATGACCAGCCGACGCGGGCGGGCACCCTCGGGGAGCTCGTACGTGATGAGCTCGAAGGAGCCGGGGTCGACCATGCCGATCAGGTTGGTGTTGAACAGGGCGACCCACGGGCGCTGGTGCGAGTCGAGCTTTATCCCGTACGGCCGGCTGGTGGTGCTGCGCCCCCCCTCGACCTCGGGCGCCTCGACGAAGCGGACCGAGCGGGTCGAGGTGTCGAGGAAGCCGATGAGGTTCCCCATCTGGACGGTGAACCAGATGTCGCCGTCCCCGTTCCAGATGAGCGTATGCGGATCCTGCGCCCGCTCGTCGGGCATCATGATCTTCTCGAGGTCCCCCGTCTCCGGGTCGAGGACGCCGATGTGGGCCACGCGGTTGCCCGCGTAATACACGGTGCCATCGTCGCCCACGATCAGGTTGTGTGGGCCCGTCCCGTCCTCGAGGTCGTAGCGGGTGAACTCGCCCGTCGCCGGATCGAGATTGGCCACGTAGTGCCCGGCCTGGCCCACGAACCACACGCGGCCGTCCGGCCCAACGTACGGATCGCGTGGACGGCTCTCCGGATAGGGAACGGTCCACTCCTCCAGCCGCGGATCCGACGCCGACTGTCCGCTCGCGACGACCGGCGCCAGGATGGCTCCCGCCCCCGCGAGCGCCAACGCTGCTCTCCTCCAGCGCATGCTGTCCCCCTTGTTCCGGGATGAACGCCGTCAGCTACCGGCGATGGTGACGTACCGCTCCAGACGCGCCACCTCCCCCTCGTCCACGTACTTGCCGATCTCGCGTCGGAACTGCTCCATGTCCGTGTACGGACGGTACTCCTTGAACTCCCGCAGCATGCGCGGCCCCACGCCCGGGATGGCCAGGATGTCATCGTCGGTGGCCGTGTTCAGGTCGATCGGGACGTACACGTAGGAGGCGAGCCGCTCGACTTCGGTCTCGTCCACGTACTTGCCGATCTCCCGGCGAAAGCGGGCCATGCCGTCGTACGGACGGTATTCCTCGAACTCGTGCGTCATCCGGTCGCCGACCCCGGGGATGAGCTGGATCTCTCCCGCGGAGGCCGCGTTCAGGTTGAGCGGGACCCACACCCGAGCGTACAGCGCCTCGCGACCGGCTTCGTCGAGCTCGCCGGCGATCGCCGCATCGAGCGCCAGCATGTCCATGAACGGTCGGCCAGCCACGATGGCCGACACGGCCCCGGGCGTGATCCCCTCCACCGCAGCGAGCTCCTCCTCGCCGGCGAGGTTGGCGTTGAGGAGGGCGCCGGCGGTCATCTGCTCGCCGCCCGAGTCGCTCGTGGCGGCGGCCTGTTCGGCGTCCTCGCCGCCCGTGCCTTCCCCGGCCTGGGCGGACTCGCCGCCCGCACAGCCGAGCATGCACAGCAGAAAGGCGCTTCCCAGAATCGAGGTGCGCAGCTGTCGCGAATCCGTGATCATGTCACCGCTCCTTGAGTGTGAGTCCCGGCTTCGTCGGTCGGGGGTTCGTCTCCGGAGCCTCCACCGGCGTCGGGCCGCACGAGCGCCGCCGGGTGTCGGTACGTGCACAGCAGCCCGAGGAGCCCCATCTGGATCATGCTGCCCGGGGCTAGCGTCGGAGTCGCTCCCGTGAGCGAATTCCAGATCAGCTCGAATCCGGCCATCGACGGTCGCATCTCGAGCTCGAACTCCGCGTTCCCGCGGTAGTGGAGCACGAGGCCGATCGCACCGGTCACGATGAAGCAACCCATGACGCCCCGAAAGAGCCGAACAAGCGCCCTCGTGGGGCGGAGCGCCAGCACCCCGATCAGCAGCAGCCCGAGCCCGATCGCGATCACGGGGAGGAACTGCCACGCCTCCTCGGTGTGGCCGATGAGGAGGAGCTCGGCCTCCGTGCCCACGAGGGCGAGCGCCAGCACCGCGAGCAGCAGCGTCCGGAGGACCTCGAGCGCCCGTCCGGCGCCGTTCGACTCCATGCCGGCAAGATGACGGGCGCCCCGGAAAGCGCGCAACGCCGTCACGCGGCCACGGCGCGGTGGCCCAGAACCCGACGCGTGGGGGGCACGAGGTACAGCGTCGAGGCGGTCTTGCCCACCAGGAAGGCGCCGAACGCGGCCGTCACCCCCACCAGCTCCAGCCCCCACGCGAGCGCCACGAAGCAAACGGCGATGGCCGCGACCTCGCTGGCCGTCGCGAACGTGATGGGTCGGGTCGAGCGGTTCCGCATCAGGATCGCCCGCTCGAAGGACAGCCACACTCCGAGAAAGGGCAGCGGGGCGACGACACGCGCCGCGGGGAGGGCGAACTCGGTCAGCCGGGGCGTCAGCCCCGAGATCGTGTGAAACCACACGTGCGCGAGCGGCGTGAACACGATCGCCGAGAACAGGGCCGAGGTGGCGATCCCGAGCCACGCCCCGAACGCCCTGAGCTCGCGGAACCCGCCGTCGTCGGGGCCGAGGAGCGCGATGGTGGCGTCCTGATAGCTCAGTCCGAGCGCCCGGAACACGAACAGGAGCGACTGGACGACCGGAAACACCGCCAGGGACTCCACCGGCGACGCCGCCCGGCCCATGAAGAACGTGAGCATGGGCTGGACGGCGAGCCCGAGGAGCGAGGTGAGCGCCAGCGGATAGTAGAAGGTGGCGATGTCGCGGAGCCCGAGGGTGGCCCCGCCGGCGTCGTGAGCCGCCGGGGGGAACGTTCGCCCGCCCCGCAGCAGCTCCCGGATGCTGCCGCGCGCCATCCAGCGGGCCGCCAGCGCTTCGAGGACCACCCCGGTCGAGAGCGCGGAAGCCCCGACCCAGGCTCCCGGGAGCCTCGGCCCCCACGCGAGCCCGAGCGCGGCGGCCGACATGCCGCACAACCGGATCACCGTCCCGTACGCCACCAGCCGCGTGCGTCCCGCACGGATCATCACTCCCTGCAGGAAACGCCGGTAGCCGATGGCCGAGGGCCACGGCAGGAAGCACCACAGCGCCCCGTACGTCTGCCGCGCGACCGCGTCCGGAAGGCCGAGGACCCGCACGAACAGCCATCGGTTGACGGCCGGCACGAGGACCACGAGGAGGAGCGCCGTGGCGAACGCATCGAGCCCCACCATGAAGCGCCTCAGCCGGCGATAGCTGGTCGCGTCGGTGAGCAGCGCCGTGACGGCGCTCATCAACATGATGACCGGTGACTCGACCAGCACCGCGAACGCGATCGCCACCCCGTAGGCCGCCAGCCCGAGCATGGGCGCGGGCAGCCGGGCGACGACGGCCGCGATGAACGGCCCCTCGAACGCCATCATGGACCACGTGGCGGCGAGGGGGACCCAGAACAGGAAGATCGTCCGGTTCGTCAGCTCCGCGGGGGTGCGGGCCGTCGGGCGGGCGGGCACGGCGGTCGGGCGCTCCTGTGGCGGTAGCGGGGTGCGAGCGTCGCAGCTTGGGCCCGCCCTCGCCGCCCGTCAACCGCTCGTTCGGGAGCCCCCGAGCCCCACCGGCATCCTGCCCCGGAGTTGGCTCAGAAGCCGGTGGACAGCCGGATCACCAGGTTGCGCCCCGGCTCGGACGCGAACTCCTTGTATCGGCTGAGAAACCGGCGATAGTCCTTGTCGAGCGCGTTGCGGAGACGCATGTCCACCCGCAACCGACGCGAGAACAGTCCGAACGTGGCCCCGGCCTCCAGGTTGAGGAGCGCGTAGCCCCCCGTCTCCTCCTCGTCGGGCGCGAGCCGGGTCTTGGCGGCCACGATCTCCGCCTCCACCCCCAGCCGCGCCCGTTGCGCCCAGCCCAGATCGGCGCGGTGGAGCTCGGCCTCCAGGGTGCCGTACCGCGGCGGGATGTTGGGGATCGGCTCGTCGGTCTCGTCGTTCGTCGCCCGCACGAAGTCGTAGCGGCCGCGCAGGGTGAGCGCGTCGGTCGGCACCACCTCGAGGGACGCTTCCGCGCCGAGCAGCGTCGCGTCGGCCTGCTCGTAGCGGAACACCCGCAGCTCATCCATGAACTCGGTGGTGGGCGTCACGAATATGAAGTCGTTGATCCGATTGCGGTACGCCGACAGCTCTCCGTGGACCATCGACGACGCCAGCCGCACCGACGCGTCGAGGTTGAGGCTCGTCTCGGCGGTCAGGTCGGGGTCGCCGATCTCGAATCGGGCCTCGCCGAGCCGGGGCCCGTCGGTGAACAGCTCGAACAGGCTCGGCGCCCGCCAGGCGCGCCCCACGTTGCCCGCGAACGACACGAGGTCGGTCGCGTGGAACACGGCACCGATGTCGCCCACCGCCACGTCGTAGTCGCGGCTCTCGTCGGCGAGGCCGAGCTCGGGGTTCGCGTCGGCGTCCAGGCTGCGGTGCTCGTACCGCGCCCCGCCGAGCAGGCTCACCTGTCCGATATCGAGCTGCTCGAAGGCGAACCCCGCGAGGGTGTTGGTGCGCGCGTCCGGCACGAGCGGCACCTCGCCCCGCGTGTCGTTGTTCCGATGCGTCCCGGACAGGCCGACGGTGCCGTGCAGCCGGTCGTTCCCGTGGTACAGGAGCGCGTCGCCCGACCATGTCGACAGGACGAGGTTGAACACCTCCTCCTCGGTCATCGGGGCATCGGGATCGCCCAGCTCATCGGACAGCTCGGAGATGAAGTGCCGCTGCCACTGGGCCTTCGTCTCGAGACGCGCGCCCCCGAGGACGTAGTTGCCGTCGTACTGGATGCGGTCGTCGGACAGCTTGCGCTCGGGTCCCCCCTCGGCTCCGGGCTCCTCCGCGCCGGGATCCGTGCCGGGGACCGGTCCGCTCGCCTCGAGCAGCTTGAACTCGCCGCCGTAGCGCGCATAGCGCAGCATCGAGGTGCCGGCCCCGGAGTGGAAGCCGAGCGCCACCTCGCCGTTCACCGCGCCGAACCCCGTGTTGTCGAGCTCTCCGTTCGGGGTATGCAGGTCCTCGGCCTTCCGCCCCACGACGAATCCCCGCCACCCGACCCGCCCGGACGCCCCCTCGTAGCGGAGCGCGGTCCCGAACTCGCGGTTGTTGGAGGCTCCGTACAGCTCTACTTCGGCGCGGCCGAACCCGCTGCGCCCCGTGGCGTCGGGGAGCGGCGCGGGGATGGCGTTGATCACCCCGCCGATCGCGTCCGACCCGTACAGGACGCTTGCCGGCCCCCGGATCACCTCGATGCGCTGCTCGAGCCGCGACTCGATCGACGGACCGTCCTCGTCGCTCCACGAATAGTCCTCCAGCCGGTGGCCATTCTCCAGCACGAGGACCCGGGGACCCGTGAGCCCGCGCACCACCGGCTTTCCGATCTGTCCGCCGGTCGTCAAGGCGTGCACCCCGGCGAGCTTCGACACCGCCCGGGCGAGCGACACCCCGTGCTCGCGGCGCAGCGACTCCTCGCCGAGGATCGAGACGGGAAGGGGCGAGGAGGCGAGCACCGTCGGCTGGCGTGTCGCCGTCACCGTCAGCGGGTCGACCGCCAGCGGGCTGGGCTCGAGCGACAGCTCGAGGCGATCGGCTCCCGGACCAACGGACGTCGTGAGGCTCGCGTACCCGAGCGCCTCCACGAGGATCGTGTACCGGCCGCGCGGAACCGACACGGCGAACGCCCCGCCCTCGTCGGCCTGCACGACCGCCGACAGCTCGGTGATGGTCACCCGCGCGCCCGGGATCCCCTCCCCGCGCGCGTCGGTCACCCGGCCGCGCAGCGTATCGGCCATCGCGACGGTCGCGACGGGGCGGAAGGGGGCGCGCGTCTCATGGGGGGTCGCGACCCGCGGGAGCAGGGCGAGGGTGGCCAGCACGAGTGCCGTCATCGATGGCTCCGGGAGAAATGGATCGGCGGCGCGGGGGAGCGCCACCCGGGCGTCGTCGCGCGACCGGGCACGATTACCCGCGCGCCGAGCGCGCGCCTGCATGGGTTCCAGCTCGGCCTCACCCCCCGACAGTAGCGTCGGGGGGAGCCCGCGCTCAACCCTGGCCGGGCGGTGTCGGGTTTCCGGGCGCCGGTGCGCATTTCGGGGTGATGAGGCGGGTCACGATGCCCGCCGAAGAGACCGAATGCGGAAGGAAGGACCCATGTTCACGCTACTGAGAGACGCCCCGCAGCGCATCGCGATCGACGAGCCCACCAGGCTCCGACGACTCGAGATCGAGCGCTCGCTCGCCGAGCTCCATCAGCTCGGGCTGGTGAGCTCGCCGGACGAGACGCTGATGGACGCGGTGGCGGCGGCGGCTCGACCGGATGCGGCCGGTGTCCACGTCATGGCCGTGCGCTCGCCGGCGGTCACGCGCTACTTCGTCGCCCTGCGACACCGGGTCGCGCGGGCCGGCTAGCTGCGTGGCGGCGGCCCGGCGCCACACCTCGCGGTCCGCGACTTGCGCGGTGGGGAGGGACACGGCGGCGCGCGAACCAGCGCGCGTCGCGTCGCACCGCCCCGTAACCGCTGCGCTGCCATGGATGTCCACGAGCCGAGAACCACGTCGATCGTCACCCTGTCGAGCGGCGTAACGACCACCCGCTGCCTCGAGTGTGGAAACTCCTTGCCGGCCCGGCAGCGGTTCGACAACGATTTGCAGGATCACGTGAACCACTATCTGGGACACGGCTGGGTCCTGCTCCACGTGGGTCAGGAGACGCGGCTCCACGAGGGCGAGCCCGTGCAGCTCACGATCGCGGTGCTGGGACGTCCCGAGGATCTGGAGGGCCTACCCGTGGAGCCCGCCCCGGCCGCGCTGTCCGAGGAGGACCTGGCCGCGGGGGCGCTCAGGTTCCTGACCGAGCTCGAGGAGGAAGTTCGCCGCGAGACCACCTGAGCGGGCTCGTGGTGCGCCGTTTTGCCAGCTCCCCCGTTTCGGCGCTATCATTGTAGACGTTTCATAACACTACCGCTTTCGACATCTGTCCGACGCACGGACTCATCGCGCGCCTGGTCGCCGGCGGGAGCGATCTTCCCGGACGAAAGGACCGCCGTGCGCAAGCTCCGCGTTGGCATCGTGGATCTCGTGTCGAAGGGGCCGACGCGGTCGCTGTACGCGCGGCTGATGCACGCCAACCTCGCGAGCATCATGCCCCAGGTCGTGGCGGTGTGGTGCGAAGAGGCCGGACACGACGTGAGCCTCGTGTGCTACACGGGTCTCGAGAGTCTCGTCGATGAGCTCCCCGGGGACATCGATCTGCTCTTCGTGGGCGCTTTCTCGCAGGGCGCGCAGCTCGCGTACGCGATCAGCGAGCTGTTCCGGCGTCGCGGCGCGGTCACCTGCATCGGCGGTCCCCACGCCCGCTGCTACCCTCAGGATGCCCGCAAGTACTTCGACTACGTGCTCGGATTCACGGACCGCGAGGTGCTGAACGGCGTCCTCGACGACTGCCGCCCCAACCGCCCCATGGGTGACCACCGCTCCGCCGTCCGCCAGCCGCTCGCCCTTCCCGGGGTCCGGGCCCGCTGGAAGTTCATCGAGCCCACGCTCGACAAGGCGCCGGTACTCAAGGTCGTCCCCATGCTGGGGAGCTTGGGCTGCCCGTACACGTGCGCCTTCTGCATCGACTCGCAGGTCCCCTACCAGCCGCTCGACTTCGACGAGATGCGCGACGACTTGCGCTTCCTCGTCCAGAACATGAAGCGTCCCTGCGTGGGGTGGCACGATCCCAACTTCGGCGTGCGCTTCGACGATTACCTGAGCGCCATCGAGGAGGCGGTTCCGGCCGGCAGCGTCGACTTCATCGCCGAGAGCAGCCTGTCCCTGCTCGCCGAGGATCGCCTCCAGCGGCTCAAGAACGCGGGCTTCCGGGCCATCCTCCCGGGCATCGAGTCGTGGTACATGCTGGGGAACAAGTCGAAGACCCGCAGCCAGCACGGCGAGGAGAAACTGGCCAAGGTCTCCGACCACGCCAACCTCATCACGAGCTACGTGCCCTACCTGCAGACGAACTTCGTCCTCGGGCTCGACTGTGACGAAGGGCCGGAGCCGTTCGAGCTCACCAAGCGGTTCATCGATCGATCGCCGGCCGCGTTTCCCGGCTACTCGTTGCTCACGGCCTTCGGTCAGGCCGCGCCGCTCAACCTCGAGTATCAGGAGGACGACCGCGTGCTGGGGTTCCCGTTCCACTTCCTCAACAACCACCACGCCATGAACGTCCGTCCCAAGAACTACGAGTGGCCGGAGTTCTACGACCGCGTGATCGATCTCACCAGGTACAGCTTCTCGAGGCGGGCGATCTGGCGCCGTCTGAGCGCGAACGAGGGCGTCATCCCGCGCATGATGAACGTCGTGCGAGCCATCTCCTCGGAGGGGCACGGGCGCATCCGCTATTACGGCGAGGTGCGCACGCGCCTCGAGTCGGATACGGGATTCCGGGACTACTTCGAAGGGGAGACCCGCGAGCTACCGGGATTCTACCGCGAGCGGGTGCGGAACGATCTCGGTCCGCTGTGGGAGTTCCTGCCCGAGGGAGCGCTCGAGCACGACCCGCACGCATACCTCAAGGACCACCGGGCGGCGATGGGCGTGGCCCGCGCGCCCGAGCCCGAGCCCGCCTGGACGTGAGGCCCGGCGGCAGCGCCGGACCCCCGACGGAGAGGGACATGTCTCGAGCCTTCGTCAACGAGGACGCCACCCCCGAGCCGGAACCCCACTTCGTCCTCCCCGGGCGAGACTCGCCCTACTACGAGGAAGCCGCGGCACGCGCGCTTCTCGAGGGGGCGAACGCAGGGGATACGTGGGGCGCCGAGAAGGCCACCGGCTGCGCGTGGGGAGCGCCCGCGCTCGTCCCGCACGTGCGGACCGTCCTCGCGGAGGCGGCGGAGCGGGGGGACGTACGCATGGCCAGGCTCGCCCGCCGTTTCCTGCGCGCCGCGGAGTCGCACCCGGAGAGCTGAGCGAGCCGGATCATTCGGCGCGCAGCACGCGCATCGGATCGAGCCGCGCCGCGGCCCGCGCCGGGATGAGGGTCGCGGCGAGCGCCACCGCCAGCAGGAGCGCGGCGATCGCGAGGACCGTCCACGGATCGCTGGCACTCACCCCGTACATGAAGGTCTGCACCGTGCGCGACAGGGCGGCGGCCGAGACCGCTCCCGCGGCGAGCCCCACGAGCACGGGAGGCGCCATCTCGCGGACGACCGAGCGCAGGATGTGGCTCCGCGAGGCGCCGATCGCGATGCGGATCCCGATGTCGCGCGCTCGGCGGCGGACCGCGTAGCTCACCACGCCGTACACGCCGACGGCGGCCAGCACCAGCGCCAGCGCGGCGAACATCGTGAGCAGCGCGGCCCCCATGCGCTGCGGCATGAGGGCCACCTCCACCAGCTCGTCCATCGTCCGGAGATACGTGAGCGACAGGCCGGGATCCAGCTCCTCGAAGCGCTCCCGGATCACCGGCAGGAGGGCCTCCTCGTTCCCCGACGTCCGCGCGACCAGCGTGAGAAACGACGTCGAGGCCATCGGGAGCTGCGCCTGCGAGACGAACGCGAACGCGCTGGCCTCCTCTCCGACCGCCTGCCACACGGGCGTGTCCACGACGCCGACCACCTCTACGGGGGTGCCGGCGAACGTCATGTGTCCGCCGACGGCGCTCCGCCCCGCCCAGTACCGGTCGGCCATGTAGCGGTTGATCACGACGACGGGGGGCTGACCGGTCGCGTCCCTATCCGTGATGCCGCGTCCCTCGAGCACGCGGATGCCCAGGGCCTCGAAGTACCCGGGCTCGATGGCCACGTAGTCGATGCGGATCTCTTCGTCGGGCCGCATCTCGTATCCCTCCACCTCGGCGAACGTGCCGCGGAAGCCCCCGTCCTGGAAGGGAACGAGCGAGCCCACGCCGGCCGCCTCCACACCCGGCAGCTCGCGCACCCCGGCGAGCAGGCGGTCGAGGAACGCCTGTCCCCCGTCCTCCGTGTATCCGAGGAGCGAAAGATTGAATCGGGCGCCTACCGCCCCGTGGGGCTCGAACCCGAGATCCGCGTCGAGGCTGTTGCGCAGCGTGCGCAGGAAGAGCCCCGAGCCGACGAGCAGGATGAGGCACAGACCGACCTGGACCGCCACCAGCCCCTTGCGGAACGCGAGATGGCCGGCGTGGCCGGCCGACTCGCCCTTCACCGCCCGTACGACGTCGAGACGCGACGTCTGGAGCGCGGGCGCGAGACCGAACAGGAGCGCGGTGAGCACCGCCAGCCCGAGCGCGAACCCGAGGACCACGGGATCGAGACCCACGCCCAGGTCGGCGATCGATACGCCACCGGGAAGCTCGAAGGAGGACAGGCCGCGCAGCATGAGCCAGGCGACCGCCAGCGCCACGCCGCCCCCGAGCAGCGACAGGGCCAGGCTCTCGGTGAGCAGCTGACGCGCCACGCGGCCGGCGCCCGCTCCGAGGGCCATGCGGACCCCGATCTCGCCGTGGCGCGCGGTGGCCCGCGCCAGCAGGAGGTTGGCGAGGTTCGCCGAGGCGAGCAGCAGCGCGAGCCCGACGACCGCGACGAGCAGGAACACGAAGCGGCGCAGCACGTCCTCGCTCCCCACCGGGAGCAGATAGCGATCGACCGGGTCGAGCGTGATGCCACGCGGCCCATCGATCGCCGCCCGCTCGGAAGGGTAGCGCTCGGCGAGGGCCGCCGAGACTACGTCCATGTCCTGCCGCGCGCGGGCGAGCGACACCCCGGGCTCGAGCCGTCCGACCAGCGTCCCGATCCAGCGGGCCCCGCGGTTCGAGACCATCTCGGGGTCCGAGGCCGCCCCCACGCCGGGCCCGAGATAGGGTCCCGCGAACAGGGGGAGCCATACATCCACGGAGGTTGTCAGGTCCAGCCCGTCGAAGCCCGGCGGTCCCACGCCGACGACGACGAACGGCGAGTCGTTGAGCCGGATCGTCCTCCCGATGACGGCCGGATCTCCGCCGAACGCCTCGCGCCAGAACGCGTGGCTCAGGACCGCGACGCGCTCCGCGGCTCCGGGCCGATCGTCGCCTCGCTGGATCGCCCGGCCCAGGCCCGGCCGCACTCCCAGCAGGTCGAAGTAGTTGCCGGTGACCAGCATCCCGAAGGCCAGCCGGGGCGTCTCCGCCTCGCCGACGTTGAGCGGCACCGAGCTGTAGCCCGCCATGTCGCTGAACGTGCGCGACAGGTCGCGGTAGTCCTCGAAATCAGGGTACGACGACGACGCTTTCGGGAAGCCGCGGCGTGACGTCGTGTACAGGGCGACGAGCCGATCCGCGCCCTCGACCGGAGGCCGGCGGAGGAGGGCCTGGTCGGCCACGCTGAACATCGCCGTGTTCGCCCCGATCCCGAGGCCCAGGGTGAGGATCGCGCCGAGCGCGAAGCCGGGATTCCGCCGGAGCTGACGCCGCACGAGCCGAAGATCCGCGGCCCCGTCCGCGATGCGCGACACGCCCCACGCCCACCGGGCCCGATCCCGCTGCCGCCGCGGGGCTCCGAACTTCCTCCGGGCCTCCCTCGCCGCCTCCTCGCGGGACCACCCCGCGCGCGCCAGCTTCTCGGTCTGCATGTCGAGGTGGAAGCGGAGCTCGTCGTCCAGGTCGCGCCGCATGCGCGCGGGGGCGAGCAGGGCGCGGAGTCGGAACAGGAGGTCGCGGACTCGTCGCATGGTGGGGGCTCCCTCTCAGGTCGTGGCGAGGATGTCGTGCACGGCCGTCGACAGGCGGCCCCAGCGCTCCGTCTCGATCCCGAGCTGCTTCTCGCCGGCCCGGGTGATCGCGTAATACCTCGCCCGCCGGTTGTTCTCGGTGACCTCCCAATACGAGCGGATCCAGCCCTCGCGCGTGAGCTTGTGGAGCGACGCGTACAGCGAGCCCTGGTTCACCTTGAGCTCGTCCCCCGAGATCGCCTCGATGCGCTCCGAGATCCCCCAGCCGTGCAGCGGCTCGAGCGACACGATCTTGAGGATGAGCATGTCCAGCGTGCCACGGATCATGTCGGGCTTGGATCTCGGCATCGCGCGTCCAGCCTCCGGGCGGCGGTCAATCCGGATGGCGCCCCGGGCGCCTTCTCTCGCTTATCGAGAGGTGTCTCCGCCCAATCAAGCGCATCTTCTCTTGAAAAGCAAGAGGTGCGGCAGGGTCTTCGGCGAGGCTGTCCCGCGGGGCGCGCTCAGAAGAAGGTGGTGAGCGACAGGTAGCCCACGAGCGGGACGACCCCGAACTCGGACGCCGGCGCGCCGTCCGCGGCGGTGTCGGCGCCGACACCCAGATACACGCCCACACGGGTGGTGGTCTCGCCGCCCACGGAGCGCGTCACCGCCGGCCCGAGGAGGAGGCTCGAATCGTCGAGGTCGGCGAGCGCCAGCAGATCGGCCGTCCACAGAGGGTGGATCTGGAAGGAGGCCTGTGCGGCGAGCGCATCGCGGCCGAGGACGAGCAGCTCCCCGCGCTGCGCCGGGGTGGACGCCAGGGTCCCGACGAGCTCGCCGGGACCGCTCGCGCCGAGCCCGTCGCGCTGGTACTCGAGCACGGCGTACAGGTCGCGGCCGGCGACCGCGAACCGGCGGTCGACCCCGATCGCGAAGCGCACCCGCTTCTCTCCGTCGAGCTCGCGCAGGACGACCTCCGACCGGACGGCGGCCCCCAGCCAGGTGGCCGTTGCGGCCAGAGACGCGGCGGGCTCGTCGTGAAGCGCGCCGAGCCACCCGCTCACCTCCACGCCCCCCACGACCGAGTGCGCCCGGGCGAGCGCGGTGATCGTCGTGCGGTCCTGATAGGACGCCGGCCTGAGGACGAGGTCGATCTCCGTGAACGGACCCGGAAAGGCGCGCACCCGGAGGGCGTCGACCCCGGGCCGGTACTCCCGGAACGGGTCCGCAGGGTCGAAGGGCAGGAACGGGTCGGCGGGCGTGAGGTACAGGGTGGTGGCCCACGAGATCGGCTGCCGACCGACGCTCAGCTCGGCCCACCCGAGCCGCAGCCGGACGGCCGCTCGATCGATGCGGTGCCTCCATGCCGCGTGCGCGGAGCTGTCGATGGTCCCCTGGAGGTGGACCCACTCCCCGCTCGCTCGGGTTCCGCCGAGACCGGGAAGTCCGGCCGCCGAGCGGTCCGTGGAGCCCAGCTCGAGCGTGTGCTCGTACGCCACATCGAACGACGCGGGCCCCGGCGTCCAGCCCAGCATGCCGCGCAGCCGCTGGAAGTCGGCCACGCCCGCGTCGGCGAACGGGCCGCTCGTCGCTCCGATCCCCACGTTCAGGTAGTAGCCGCGGAGCTCCGGGGCCTGCGCGCGGACGGGCGGCGGGCCGGCGAGCCCCGCGGACAGGGCGAGCAGGACGACACGGCCCGCGGGCCTCACGGGTGCCGCGGGCCGGAACCGGGGGGTCCGTCCACCCCCGCCGCCGGATGAGGCGCGTCCCGGCGCTCGTCCTCGACGACGCGCCCGTCCACGAGCTTGATGAACCGGCGCGCGCGCCGCATGAGCTCGGTGTCGTGGGTGGCGAACAGGAAGGTGGTGCCGTGCTCGCGGTTGAGCTCGGCCATGAGGTCGATGAGCGCGCTGCTCGTGCGCGAGTCGAGGTTGGCGGTGGGCTCGTCGGCCAGGACGAGCGCCGGGCGGCCGATCACGGCGCGTGCCACCGCAACGCGTTGCTGCTGGCCCCCGGAGAGCTTGCCGGGGCGCCGATCTTCGAGCCCCGCGAGACCGATGTCGGCGAACAGCGACTCGACCCGTCGCCGTCGCTCGTCGTCCGGCACCCCTCTCAGGAGGAGGGTGAACTCGGCGTTCTCGAGGGCGCTCAGCACCGGGAGGAGGTTGTAGGCCTGGAACACGAAGCCGACCTCTTCGAGGCGCCAGCGCGCGAGGTCGCGCTCGGAGAGGTCGGTGATGTCGCGACCCTCGATCCGGACGCGGCCGCGCGTGGGGCGTGTGAGCCCGCCGATCATGTTCAGGAGCGTGGTCTTGCCCGAGCCGGATGGCCCGGCGAGGACGACGAACTCGCCGGGCTGGATCGTGAGACTCACGTCCCGCACCGCTTCCACCTCGATCCCCTCGTGCTCGAACACCTTCCACAGCCCGTCGGTGCGAACCGCGGCCGGGTGGCGATCGGCGGGCTCGCCCATCGGGGCGTCGCGCACCTCGCGGGTCGTCATGGCACCTCCCTCAGGCTTCGAACTTCATGGCTTCGGCGACATCGATCCGCGTCGCGCGCCACGCCGGGTACAGCGAGGCCCCCACGCCGATGATGAACACGAACAGGAGGCTTCCCACCAGCTGGAGGAGATCGAAGTGGGGACGCACGACGGGATCGATGACGGCGCCGGCCGCCCTGAACCCCTCTTCCATGAGGAACGAGTAGTCGAGCCCGTTCCGGAAGAACGTCCATGTCACGAGGAAGCCGAGCGCGATCCCGATCAGACCGCTCGTCGCGGACAGGAGGACGCCCTCCACGAGCACCTGCGCCCCCGTCTCGCCCCGCGTCATCCCGAGCGCCCGCACGACACCGAACTCCCGGGTCCGCTGCAGAACGGACATGAGGATCGTGTTGATGATCGCCAGCGCGACGATGGCGAGCGTAACGGCGTGGAAGACGTAGTCGCCGAAGTCGTCCATGCGGACCGCCGCCTCGAGCTCGGGCATGGCCTCCTGCCAGCGGAGGACGGCGATCCGACGGCCGGGGGACAGGGCCTCGTCGAGCGCGCGCGCGACCGGATCGACCGCCCCGCTCGCGTCGAGCAGCAGCGCCACGGTGGTGGCCGCCCCCCCGGCGGACAGCCAGCTCCGGGCGGTGGCGAGGGGGATGTGCACGATGCGCTCGTCCACATCCGGCAGCCCGGTCTCGAAGATGCCCCGCACGCGCACGAGCTGGCCGACCACCTGACCCGTGGCGTCCTGCGCGGTGAGCACGACTCGCGAGCCCGGCCCCACGTCGAGGCGCTCGGCCAGCTCCCGCCCCATGTAGGCCGCGAGCGGATCATCGGCGGGCAGGTAGTCGCCCTCCACTCGACGCTCGGCCAGCCGCGAGAATCTCCGCTCAGTGGCCGGCTCGACCCCCATGACGAGGACCGGGACGGCCCCGTTGGCGCTGCTCGCGAGCCCCTGCACCTCGAGCCGGGTGGTCCGTTCGACGACGTGCCGGGCCACCGCGGGGGCGCCGAGCGCCGAGCGCACCCGCTCCAGATCGGACGCCTCCAGACGGTCGTCGAGCGTCCGCCGGGCCCGGTACCCCGGGGCCTGTATGGCGACGTGTCCCGTGCCGAGCCGGACGCCCGCCTCGATCCAGTCTTCGTGCGCTCCCGAGGCGAGCGAGCGGGAGAACACCAGCAGGGCCACGCCGAGCACCATGGCGGCCGAGGTGAGCAGACTGCGCCTCAGCTGCCTGCGCAGGTTGCGCGTCGCGAGCCGTACGAGGAGCGTGGGGCGTCGCACCCGACCCTCAGCGGCCCTGGAGAGTGTCGGCCGGCGGGACCCGTCCGGCACGCACCGCCGGTACCAGCGCGGCGATCACCGCGGTCCCGAACAGCGCGAGGGCGGCGACCACCATCATCCCGGGCGGGTATTCGACCCGCAGCACGGGGCGCACGAGACCGCCGGCCATCGTGAAGCCGCCGTACAGCCAGCTCATGTCGGGAGGCGCCCGATGCCACCACGCCAGGAGGGGGAAGGTGAGCAGCGCCCCGGACGCGAGGCTCACGCCGCCGAGCGCCACGGCCTCCCACAGCACGGAGCGCAAGATCCCCGACGGGGTGACGCCGAGGGCGAGCAGCAGGGCGAACTCGCGCCGGCGTTCGAAGGTGGCCATCAGCATCGTGTTCGCGACGCCGAACACGGCCATCACGAACACGACGAGGACGATCACCCACTCGACCGATTCGAACAGCGCGGCGTAGTCGACCATCTCGGGCTGGAACTCCGTCCATGCGCGGACGCGGGCGTCCGGAAAGCGGCTCTCCAGACGGCCCGCGAGCCGGGCCTCCGCCGCCGGCGCCCGCCAGGGGTCCGCGACCCGCATCGCGACCTCGTGGATCCGTCCGGGCTCGAGGACGATCAGGCGCTGGAGGGCATCGATGGGGAGGAAGGCGAGCCGCGCGTCCAGCTCCGCCAGCCCCGAGGAGAAGATCCCCGACACGGTGAACAGGTCGTTTCCGAGCGAGCCGTCCGCGGCCGGGGCCACGACGACCACCTCGTCGCCGACCCCGGCCGCGAGCTGACGCGCCATCTCGCGCCCGATCCACAGCTCGTTCTCGCCGCTGCGGGGGAGTCGGCCCTCCAGGCCGGTGCGCGTGATGGCCGCGACGCGGCGCTCGCGCGCCGGTTCGATTCCGATCAGCTCGGTGGCCACCGTGTTGTCGCCGGCGCTCACCAGACCGCCGCCGTACACGCGCGGCGCCGCCGCCTCCACGGCCGGATCCTCCTCGAGGGTGGCGAGCAGGGCCCCTACGTCGGTCCCGTCCTGGCCACCCACCGTCTCGTGCACGGATCGTTCGGGCAGGTAGTCCACGGCGTGCACCTGGAGCTGACCGGAGAGGATCCCGGTCCCGTTGCCGATCATCTCGGCGATCATGCCGCGGCTCAACCCGGTCATCAGGACGACCGCGCAATAGGCGAGCGCCAGCCCGCCGATCGTGAACAGGCTGCGGCGTCGGTTCCGTCCCACGTTGCGCCACCCGATGCGCCACCACGGAGCCGGGACGACGGTCACGGTGTACCCTCGCGCAGCCGTCGCAGCGAGAAGTCCTCCGGCCCGAGATTGACATCGAACTCGAGCGATTCGTATCGGATCGAGGTGTGCTCATCCGGCTTGTCGGCCGGCTGGATGCGCATTGCCAGGGGGACCAGCCGCCCGCCCGTCGTCCGGTAGTCGGACCACGTGATCGTCCGCACGAGCTCGTCGCGCTCGTCGTAGAAGCGTGCCCACTCGGGCATCAGGTCCTGCCTGCGGACCCGATACCGGATCCGGCTCCAGATCACCGCCGCCCGGGGCTTGGGAACGAGGTCGAACTCCCACACCTCCGTCCCACCGCGCGGCCCTTCGTAGGCGATCGAGATGTCGTAGTCCTCGACGAGCCGGTGCTCCTTGACGAGGTCGTCGTTGGTGAAGTGGGATCCCATCCAGGACGAGCCCATGAGCGAAGAGGGGAGCTTGATCGTGCGGTCGACGCGCGGCAGGTAGTTCCAGATCTCCTCCCCCGCCTTGAGCGTCGCGGTGCCTGCGTCCTTGCGGGGCGAGAGAATGCGGATGAGGGCGTACTCGGTACCCAGCGAGGAGATCTGCATCTCGAGCGTGCGGGACCAGTGCTCGGTCACGATCTCCATCGTTACGCGGCCGCGGCTCGACTCGCCGCGCAGGAGCCGGTCGACGCGGTCCACGATCTCGGCCGGCGTCTCCTGCTGCGCCCGGAGGATCTGGGGCGCCCCCCCGAGGAGCGCGAGCGCGATCGGCAGCACGCGTGTCGTTCGGCGTCTCGTTGGGCTCATGTCGCGTCCGCCCCCCCGTCGGACCCCGGTGACCGTGACGCACCCGGGCCAACAGAACGCGCGGCGGTCCACACCGCCACGATGGCGGCCAGGCTCGCGATCGCGCGCAGGGCGATGCCGAGCCCCTCCGTCCGATCGAGGATCCCGGCACGCCGTACCAGCCAGCGCCAATCGTGCAGGATCGAGCGCGTCTGGCCGAAGGGGGCCAACACGACGTGTCCCGCCTCCTGCACCGGCAGGTTGACGCGATCGATGAAGTGGTAGCGGTAGGACGCGATGAGCCACGTGACGTAGACGGCGAGCAGCGCGATGGCCGGCGTCCGAAAGATGCGGCGCCGTCCGAGCTCCTCGAAGAAGTTCCACACCCCGCACCGTAGGCCCGGCCACGGCGGCGAGCAAGGTACGCCCACGACGTCCGGGCGCGGGGTTTACGAGTGACGGAGCGCCTCGAGCGGGTCGAGTGCCGCGGCGCGGCGAGCCGGGAGGAGGAGGCCCCCGAGAGCCGTCAGCGCCAGCGACCCCAGCACGCCGGCGAACACGACCGGATCCGCGGGGCTCACGAACTCGAGCGCCGAGGAGAGCGCGAAGCCGAGTGCGAGGGCGAGGAGGAGTCCGAGCCCGCCGCCGATCGCGAGCGGGCCGGCCCCCTGACGGACGATCAGACCCAGGATGTCGGCGCGGCGCGCCCCGAGCGCCATGCGCACGCCCACCTCGCGCGTCCGCCGCGCCACCCCGAACGCGACCACCCCGTACAGGCCGATCACGGTCAGGAAGAGCGCCCCCGCCCCGAACACCCCGAACAGGGTTCCGAACGCGTCCAGCACCCGCTTGTCGGCGTAGATGGCGTCGTACAGGGTGGCGATCTCGAACAGCGGCAGGTCCGGATCGACGGCCCGGAGCCCCTCGCGGATCATCCCCGTGAGTGCCAGCGGGTCGCCGCTCGCGCGCGCGAGCACGCGGACCGAATAGGGCTCGTGCTGGAGGATGGAGAGATACACGCCGTCCCCGCGCGCATCCTCCGGATCCTGCATCTGGAGGTCGGGGACGACGCCCACGACCGTGATCGGCTCGCCCGAGGGCACCCAGGCGCGATCGGAGTACCGATACAGCTGGAGCGTGCGGCCGATCGGATCTCTCGCTGCGGAGAACCGCTCCACCCAGCTCCGATTGACGAGCGCGACGGGCGGCGCGTCGCGGTCGTCGCTCCAGCGAAGATCCCGCCCTCGAGCCGGGCGCGACCCCAGCACGCCCAGGAAGCCGGGGGAGACCATGGCGACGCCGGTGGAGGTCCCGATCTCCCCGCTCTCCGGAGGGGGCTCGCCATCCAGCCGGAACACCCGGTCCCCCGCGCCCCTCCCGGGGAGCACGCTGGCGAGGGCCGCCCGGGTCCCCGGAATCGCGACGAGCTGCCGGGCGAGCTCGGAGACGGTCCGGGCTCGCGGCGTTCCGTCCGGGTCGCCGTCACGACCGCCGAAGGCCTCCACGGTGAGGCCGACCTGGGCCGAGAAGATGTCGCGCGCATCGAACGGGAGCGAGATGGCCCGCAGACCGAGGGCGGCTCGCACGAGCATCCCCGACACGACGAGCAGACCGCAGGCGAGGGCCACCTCGGCCACCAACAGGCCGCGGCTGACGCGTCCGATCCGCAGACCGGACGCGGTCGACTCGTCCTTGAGAACCGCGGTCACGGAGGTCCTCGATGCCCGTACCGCGGGCAGGATCCCCGCGAGGATCGCCGCCGCGCCCACGAGTCCCGACGAGAACGCGAGCACCGTCCGATCCACCCGGAAGTCCACCCAGAACGCCTCGAGGATGTCCGCGCTGGCCCGGTCGAAGAACCCGACCGCGACGTACGCGATCGCCACGCCTCCGAGCCCTCCGAGCAGGGCGATCACCGCCGACTCGAACAGGTGCCGGCCGACGATCCGCGCGCGGCTGGCGCCGAGTGCCGTCTCGACGGCCACCTCTCTCGTCCGCGTCGCGGCTCGAGCCAGGAGGAGGTTGGCGACGTTGGCGCACGCGATAAGGAGGACGAACGAGACCGCGAACAGCATGAGGTACAGGATGGGCACCATGCCCGGATCCATCTCGATGTCCGCGAACGGACGGACCGACACCCCGAGATCGGCGTGCGTGCGCGGCTGCGCCCGCGCGAGCCGATCGCCGATCGTGGCCATCTCCACGCGGGCCCGGTCGAGGCTCGCGCCGTCCCGCAGCCGACCGAACGCGATGAGATCGATGCCTTCGTCGGGGGGGATCGACGCGGAGAATCCGAGCGGGAGCCATACGTTCTCGTGGATCGGGAATCCGAACCCGGCCGGCATGACGCCGATCACCGTGTGTGCCGCGCCGTTCACGCGGATCGAGCGCCCGAGGATGCCGGGGTCGGCATCGTAACGCCGCTCCCACAGGTCGTGTCCGATGACCACCGTGGCCGGGGCGCCGGGCGCCGCGTCGGCCGCCGCGAACGTCCGCCCAAGCGCCGGGCCGACGCCGACCACGCGAAACGCATCGGGGGTCACGAGCGCCCCGGAGGCCCGCTCCGGTCCATGTTCGGCGTCGGACAGATTCACCGCCCGCCGCGCGACGGCGGCCATCGCCTCGAAGCTCCTCGCCTCGGCCGACCAGCTCAGATAGTCGAACGGTCGTGGGGCGAGATCGTCGACGCCCAACCTCGGGATCGTCCGCGCGAGCACCACCAGCTCCCGCGGCTCGGCGAACGGGAGGTCCCGCGTGCCGCCATGGATGATGCTGAACATGGTGGTGGTGGCGCCGACGCCGAGCGCGAGCGCGAGCGCGGCGCCGAGCGTGAGGCCCTTGCCGCGGGCGAGACCGCGCAGCCCGAGGCGGATGTCGAGGAGGAATCGATCCACGCGAGCTCTCCGGGGTCGGTCCGCGGTCCGGGTGTCCCGGCGAGCCGTGGACGTGCGGTGAGGCGCCGCTCACCCTACGGGCCGGTCCGGCGCGCCGGTTTCACGGGGCCGGGCGACGCGGAATGCTCGGGCGGATCCGCTTCGGCTCGCCACCGCCGCGAAGATCTCGAACAGGGAAGTGTCGAACGCCACCAGGGTGACGGTATCCGGTCGGGTGTGGGCGTCGAGCCACGCGCCGACCTCCCCCACCGCGACCACGGCCGCCCGCTCCGGCGGGTACCCGTACACGCCGCAGCTGATGGCGGGGAAGGCGATCGAGCCGATGTCGTGCGCGCGGGCCAGCGCCAGGGATTCCCGGTAGCACGAAGCGAGGAGCTCCGGCTCGCCCGCGTCCCCGCCGGACCACATCGGTCCGACGGTGTGGATGACGTGCCCGGCCGGGAGATCGAATCCGCTGGTGATGCGCGCCTCGCCGGTCGGACAGCGCACGCCGGGCTTCACCTCGGGGACCGCACGGCACGCGTCGCGCAGCGCCGGTCCCGCGGCCCGGTGGATCGCCCCGTCCACGCCACCGCCCCCCAGCATGCGCTCGTTGGCCGCGTTCACGATCGCGTCCACCTCGAGCGCCGTGATGTCCCCCCGCCACACCCGCACCCCGGAGCCCATCACCGGGCGCCCCCCGCCAGTCGTTCGGGAAGCGCGTACACGGCTACGTGCTCGACATCGAGCTCATCCCGCCTCACCCCCACCGCCCTTGCATCGCTCACCGACAGGAGCGCCACCCCCACGGGGACGTCGAGGGCTCCGATCAGGCGACCGTCGGCGTCGTACACCGTCCACGTCGGCGTCTCGTCCGGGAACGCGAGATAGTCGAGCACCCACAGGCGCTCGCGCGGGTCCACGAGGAGCCATGGGAGACGATCGTCCACCAGCCCGCTGCGACCGAATGCCGGCATCGACGGTCGGGCCGGCTGGCGTCGATAGGCGGGCAGGAACAGCTCTGCCCGGGGTCCGTCTCCGTACTCCCGGGTGCGGGCGTTGATGAACCGGGCCCGATCCTCGTCCGTCAGGGGGCGCTCGACGCCGGGTCGGCGCACGAGCCTGGGCGGCGCGCCGTCCACTGCCAGGATCCGGATCTCGTACGCGGCGGCGTCGGCGACATAGACCCGGTCGCCGGTCACCAGCACGCGCGTATCGTGGCCGAAGATGGGCTCGGAGCGGCCGGGGACCTCGGGGTCCATCCAGGCCTCGAACATCCTGAAGCGGGCGATCGTGTCCACCGAGGCGCCCGCGTGCCGGACGAGGACGCCGTTCGAGCGCGCGTACGCCCCGGTCTCGCGCGGCGGTTCCGGGAGGATGCCGTAGGAGACGAGGCCCCCGTCGGCGAGGAGCCCGATGTCCGGATGGTCGGAGGGCGTCGTCCCGAGGAGCTCCCCGGCGTCGGAGAATACCGTGAACCGCCATCCTCGTCCATCCTGCGCGACGAGCGAGTCACCGCGGAGCTCGAGCGATGCGAGCGCCGCGAACTCCCCCGGCCCCTCGCCCTCGCCCCCCACGGAGCGCACGTGGCGACCGGCCGCGTCGTAGAAGCGGAGCTCGTTCGTGGCGCCGTTCGCAACCACGAGCTCGTCGCGCGCGGACCACACCGCCCCCGCGACGCCCGACAGCTGGTAGGCCTCGTCGCCCTCCACGACCCCCACCTCGAGCAGCGGTTCCGCCGGGAGGGTCCAGCGGGCCGGGGGCTCGGCGGGGTTGTCGACGATCGCGACGCCCGCGCTGTCCCGGAACGTGACGCCGGGCCGCTCTCCGGCATCGTGACAGCCGGATCCGCACGCGACGGCGATCGCGAGCAGCGTGGCCGCCCGTGGCCGCGAACCGCCGCCCGTGGGCCTTCCACGCAGCGAGGGGCCCGCCGGGGCGGGCTCCATCGGGCGCCGCGCCCGCCGGAGCCCGCCCCCTACTCTCGCGGTGGCCACCGCGGCAACGCCCGACCGGTCGTCCACGGCGCCCCCGCCTCCTCCAGCCGCCCCTCGAGGGCGGGCAGATCGGTTTCGATCAGCCGGCGCACCTCCGGATACAGCTCGGTGAACTCCTCGCGGGCGATCCGGTACTGCTCGCGGTGCGTCTCCGTGGGTCCGTAGAACCCGCGCCAGTGCCCGCCCACGACCTGGTTCACGCGGCTCACGATGCCGGGCAGGTCGGGCTCGGATCTCGAGGCCTTCGTCCGATCCCCGTTGAGCGCGGCCAGCACATCGAGCAGCCGGAGCTCGAAGGCGCGGGCATCCTCGCGGAGCGTCTCCGGGGAGGCGGGCCAGCGCTCGAGGGCCTGCTTGATGGCCGCGATGCGGTCCATCGCCTCGCCCACGACCCGCTGCGTGCCCATCACGGCCCGCAGGAGCTCGCCCGTCTGGCGCTGGAAGGCGAGCACGTCGGCCCGGTCCTGGGGCGCGATCGCCGGCTGGACGACCGGCGCGATCTCGAACGGGACCGGGGCCGCGAGCTCGGTCACCACGCCGTCCACGCGCTGGCCGAGCGACACGGTGTACCGTCCCGGGAGGGCCATCGGGCCCAGACCGCCGCCGAAGCCCCCGAATCCGCCGCCGCCGCCGCCCGCCGTGACCGGCGAGTACGAGGGGTATCGGAAGCCCCACGTGGCGCGGTGGATCCCCTGCGAGGTCGATGCGTCCACGGTGTTCACCACGTTGCCGTCCTCGTCGCGCACGGTCAGGAACACCTCCGGGTCCTCCTCGCGGTCCTCGGCGCGCAGCTCGTCCCACGACGGATACGGGTTGTCCTCGCCGCGCCGTTCCCGCCGGCGCTCTTCCGCCCGCCTACGGGCCTCCCGCGTCCTGAGCGATTCCTTCACGTAGTAGGTGAAGGTGGCGCCGAAGGGCGGATTGTCGCCCGTGTAGAAATCGGTCGAGTAGTTCCCGCCCGGGCTCCACGTCAGGTACATCTCGCCGGTGTCGACCGGGAAGATGAAGCCGTCCTGCGCCAGGATCTCGTCCGAGCGGGCGGCCAGCTGGCGGAGGGGCGTGTAGTCGTCGAGCACGTAGAACCCGCGCCCGAACGTCGCGGCGACCAGGGCGTCGTCCCGCTTCTGGATCTCGAGCTCCCGCACCGGGATCGTCGGGAGTCCGCCGCCGAGCTTCACCCACGACCCGCCCCCGTCCACCGATGCATAGGCGGAATACTCGATCCCCAGGAAGAGGAGGCCGGGCTCCACGTCATCCTGCACGATGGAGAACGCCGGCCCGTTCTCGGGCAGGTCGCTCGCGATCGACGTCCACGTGCGCCCCCGGTCGGTGGATCTGAGCACGTAGGGGTGGAAGTCCCCTCGCTTGAAGTTGTCGATCACCGCGAACACGGTGTTCGGGTCGTGGAGCGACGCCTCCACGTCGTGCACGAAGCTCGTATCGGGCACTCCCGGAAACGAGGTGACGGCGCGCCAGCTCCCGCCGCCGTCCTCGGTCACCTGGACGAGTCCATCGTCGGTGCCCACGTAGATGAGCCCCTCGACGAGCGGCGACTCCGAGATGGACACGATGTGACCGAACACCGACGTCGAGCGGTTCTTGCCGACTGCGTCCACGCTCCACACGCGGCCCATCACCTCGAGCTGGTTGCGGTCGATGTTCCGAGTGAGATCGGCCGAGATTCGGCGCCAGGTCGACCCCTGGTCGTCGGATTCGAACAGCACCTGCGCGCCGAAGTAGAGCCGGTGGTTGTCGTGCGGCGACATGTGGAGCGCCGCGTCCCAGTACCAGCGCAGCGGCGGGTCCTCGGCGTCGTCCTGGGGCTGGATGTCCAGCCGTTCCTTGCTCTTCCGGTCGAAGCGGGAGAGCACGCCGTGCTGGAGCTGGGAGTAGATGATGTCGGGGTTCTCGGGATCCACCACCGGGTCGAACCCGTCGCCCCCCATGGTCACGTACCACTCGGAGTTCGGGATCCCGTCCGACATCGTCGTCCGCGAGGGGCCGCCCCACGTGTTGTTGTCCTGCGTGCCCCCGTACACGTAGAAGAATGGCTCGTCGTTCGAGGTGGCCACCCGGTAGAACTGCGTCACCGGCAGGTTGTCGAAGAACCGCCAGCCCTCGCCGCCGTCGAACGTCTCGTACAGCCCGCCGTCGTTCCCGATGAGCAGGTGCTCGGCGTCATCGGGATCGAACCACAGCGCGTGGAAGTCGACGTGCACGCCGCGCGTCGACAGCCGCCCCCAGTTCTCGCCCCCGTCATCCGACATCTGCGCGAACGTGTCGAGCGCGTAGATGCGGTCGAATCGGTGCGGGTCCGCGTACAGCTCGTGGTAGTACATCGGCGCGCTCGACTGGTAGCGCGAGGTTCGCGTCCAGTGCTCGCCCATGTCCTCGGAGCGGAAGGTGCCGCCGTCGTCGCCGCTCGCCTCGACGATCGCGTACAGCACGTCCGCATCGACGGGCGACACGGCCAACCCGATGCGGCCCTTGTCGACCCCCGGGAGCCCGCGGTTTATCTCGCGCCACGTGTCGCCGCCGTCGGTCGACTTGTAGATCCCCGATCCGGGTCCGCCGTCGATCATCGTCCACTGGTGGCGCCGGCGCTGCCACGCGACGGCGTACACGACGTCGGGGTCGCGGGGATCGAAGTGGACCTCGTTCACGCCCGTGTCCTCGTCGATTTCGAGCACGCGCTCCCATGTCTCGCCGCCGTCCATCGTCCGGTACAGGCCCCGGTCGCCGCCCGACGCCCACAACGGACCCTGCGCGGCCACGTACACGATGTCCGGGTCGTCCGGGTCGACCCGGATCATCCCGATGTGCTCGGAGTGCTCGAGCCCCATGTTCGTGAACGAGCGACCCCCGTCGATCGATTTGTAGACGCCGTCGCCGTAGCCCACGGAGCGCTGCGCGTTGTTCTCGCCCGTTCCCACCCACAGCGTGAGGTGGTTCGACGGATCGAGCGCGATCGCCCCGATCGAGTACGAGCCGTAGCTGTCGAAGATCGGACGCCACGTGGTGCCGGCGTTGGCCGTCTTCCACACCCCGCCGGACGACACGCCGACGTACCACACGCTGTGGTCCGTCGGATCGACGGTGATGTCCGCGATGCGGCCCGACGCGAGGCCGGGTCCTATGCTTCGCCAGCGCAACCCCGACAGGAGCCTGGCGTCGAGGGTCGGCGCGCCGCCCTCGTCTTCGGCCTCTTCCTCCTGCGCCGTGGCGCCGATCGGGAGCAGGAGCGCGGCCGCCAGCGCGAGCGCCAGCGCCGGACGGAAGGTGTCGAATGCGATCGAACGCGCGCGGCGCGAACGAGACCGGGAGGAACCCATCGGCGTGCTCTCCGCTTTCGTGGCGGGTCGAGAAGACGAAGCGACGAAGGTAGCGCACGGCGGCGGTGGGATCGACCCGCCGTCCGGCCGCCCGCGCGAGCCGCGACCGGTGGCCCTCAGGTCTCGATGGCGCGCACCGACTCCTCTCGGCGGCGGCGGACGTAGTCGGAGACGTGCGGCCCGTACCGCGACACGAAGTCCTTCAGATAGTCGTCCCCGTGCACCGTGCCACGGCACTCCCGCGCCCCGCACGAGCACTCGAAGGAAGGCATGCGCTCGTTGTAGAACGTGGCGTAGTCGAGCGTGATCTCCTCGCCGGCCGCGAGGTCGCGGCGCGCCACCACGTCGAGGCCCTCGAGCCACGCCGTGGGATCGCACGAGTGGTTCACCGGCTTCCATTCGTGCGGGTCGTGGCTCCACGTGACCCACACCTCATCGGTGATCGGCCACGCGTAGCGCCGGAACGCCTCCAGCTCCTCCTCGTCCCAGCGTCGCTCGACATGGGACAGGGTCACGAGCTCGTGGGAGCGCCCCTCGAATTGGATGACGATCTCCCCGGCGCGCACATCTCGCGTGGCGACGAGCTTGTAGCCGCCGTCGTCCGGCACGACCCGCCACTTGCGGCGCGTGCGCGCGTGGCGGGCCAGGGCGGCGTCGACGATGCGCCGGGTGAAGCCGACGTGGCCGGCCGGGTCGTGCAGCAGGCACAGGTCCGCGCTCCCGGCGTCCTCGGGCGCGTAGTAGAGGCCGCAGTTCGGGTTGATCTCGAGCATGAACGGCCGTCCCTCCGCGTCCACGCGGACGTCGCAGCGGCCGTAGCCCACCCCGTTCAGCCCCTGGAAGAAACGCGCCGCCGTGTGGCGCAGCCGCCGCTCGAGCGCGGGGTCCCGCACGGGCACGGATTCCATGAGCCGGTAGTCGACCCACTTCATGTCGGAGTGCTTGAACGTCTCGCCCTCCGGGAATCGGTACTCCATGGGCTGGAAGGTGTAGGGCCGCTTCGGGTCGGCCGCGTTCTCCGCCACGAGCACCGTGCACTCGGTGCCCTCGATGAACTCCTCGACGAGCGTGCCGCCGAACTCCGACAGCATGCGCATGCCCTGTTCGAACAGCGCCTCCGGCGTGACGACGCGGGAGTCCGCCGTGAGCCCGATGCTCGCGTAGCTCGAGGGGTGCTTGACGATGAGCGGAAAGCGAAGTGCCTCTCCCGCACGAAGGAGCGCCGCCTCGTCGTACGCGAACGCGTACCCGGGCGTCGGGATGCCGAGCGCGCGACACACGCGCTTCATCGCCTCGCGCGACGGCTCGTAGAACTCGGAGGACGCGCCCGTGAACGGGACCTCGAGCCGCTCCAGCGTCTGCACGACCTCGATGCCGGGCGTCTCCTCGTCCCACGCCCCATCGCACAGGTTGAAGAACAGATCGTAGCCGAGACGCGCGGCGCCGGTCACGCGGCGCACGGCGTTCTCCTTCTCGAGCACGAGCACATCCCAGTCGGCGTCGGGCAGGAAGGGACGGGGATCGCACAGCCAGTCGTCGGCGGGTGGGGTGTCGTCGATGTCCTGGTTGGTGAGAAGACAGATGCGCATGGGCTCGACGAGGTCGGGGTGAGTCCCGATGATCGAGGGTCACCGCGTTGATCAGTGGCGAGGCAGCGGTCTCCTACGAGGCCGCCGCCTCACCGAGCTCGCGCACTGCGTGCGCTCGATGCGTGACGCACGCGATTATGGAAGCACGGAACCAACATCGCTAGTGTCGCACTCGCGATCGACGGGAACATCGGACGGGTGGAGCCGGAGCGAGCGCATGACGAGGCGGAAACGGGGTCGTCGAGCGACAGGGTATCGGGCATGGTCGCGGGCGATCCTCCTCCTGCTCGCTTCGGGGGTGCGCGTGACGGGGCCCGCCGAGGCCCAGATCGTCAACACGCTGCGCGGCTGGGCCGATCCGGAGCCCGGCTGGTCCGGTGATATCGAGGCCCGCTTCGCGCTCGCGGCGGGGAACTCGGAGTACCTCGAGCTGAGCGCGGGTGGGGCCCTGCAGGTCGTCGCAGGGCCGCATCGCGTGCGCGTGCTGGCCTCGGAGACGCTTCGGCGGGCGAACGGCGAGAAGGTCGCCGAGGACTTCCTCGTCCACGCGCGTCACAACTACGCGCTGTCGGCGGCGTTCAAGACGCTCGTGTTCGCGCAGCACCAGGTGAACCCGTTTCGCCGGCTCGAGCGCCGCACCTTGTTCGGCATCGGGGGACGCTGGGACTTCGTGCGCGCCGCGGCGTGGGACGCCTCCATCGGAGCGGCCTACATGCTTGAGCTCGAGCGCCTGACGGACGATCCGTTCGGCGGGACGGAGACGGATCACCGGGCCTCCTGCTTCCTGTCGATCATCGGACAGGCCACCGGGACCCTGCGCGTCGACGTCAGCGCGTTCTTCCAGCCCCTGCTCGCCGACTACACGGATTCGCGTGCGTACGCGTCGGCCAGCGCGCGAGTGGATGTGGTCGGTGGGCTGGACTTCCTCCTCAGGCTCGGACTCCTCCACGACTCCGATCCTCCGGTTGGCGTGCAGCCGACCGATTTCACGCTCAGCTCCGGGCTCGTGCTCGACTTCTGACGCCCGCCGCCGAGGGGCCGCCGCGGCGCTTGCCGGGCAACGGAGGGAGCGCGACGGTTGTTTCAGTGTAGAGGGTCCCTGTGGCATCGTCCTACTGCACGGAGTCCGGCGGAGCGGCGCCCTGAGGCCGTCCGCGAATCACGGCGGGGCGCCTCGACGGCCCGCCACCATCGGAGAGCGGGGGGGAACGAACCGATCGTGTTCGAGTTTCTCTTCAAGTACCGCCCGGTGGTGTTCGAGCGCGGGGACCTCGTGCTCGCTCTCCCCCCGTGGACGCTGCTCGTGGGCTGGCTCGCGATCGGCGCGCTGGTGGCGGTCGGGCTCGAGTACCGCCGCGTGGGACCCACGCTTCGCGCCCGCGACCGCTGGATCCTCGCGCTCCTGCGGACGGCGGCCCTCGGAGTCCTCCTGTTCGCCCTCTTCCGGCCGATCCTCGTGGTGTCGACCGTCGTGCCGCGCCGCAACTACGTGGCGGTGCTGCTCGACGACTCCCGCAGCATGCGGGTGGCGGACGAGGACGGAGAGCCGCGCTCGCACAGGCTGCTCGAGCTGTTCGCCGGCAGCGAGTCCGACTCGGCCGGTCTCGCGTCGGAGGCCGGGGCTCTCCGCCGGGCGCTCGAGGAGCGCTTCCGTCTCCGGATGTACGGGTTCGACGCGGACGCGGCGCGGATCGACGCCCCCGAGGCGATGGGCTTCGCCGGTGGCCGCACGAGCCTCGGCCCGGCGCTCGCACGGGTCCGCCAGGACATGGAAGGGCTCCCGGTCGCCGGCGTCGTGGTGGTCACCGACGGGGCGGACAATGCCGAGGAGCCCCTCGACGAGGCGCTCCTCGAGCTCCGTGCCACCGGTCTGCCGGTGTATACCATCGGTCTCGGCGAGGAGCGCATCGCGCCCGACGTGGAGGTGCGACGCGTCGAGCTCCCGCGTCGGGCGCTCGAGGGCACGACGGTGGTGGCCGACGTCATCCTGTCGCATGCCGGGCTGGCCGGACGCACGGTGCGGCTCGATGTCGAGGACGACGGCCGCATCCTCGGCACGCGCGAGGTGGAGCTGGGCCCCGATGGAGAGGAGCCGGTCCAGGTCCAGTTCACGCTCGAGGACCAGGGGCCCCGCAGGCTCCAGTTCGGCGTGCCCGCGCTCGAGGGCGAGGCGGTGACCGAGAACAACCGGCGCGAGGCGCTGCTCGAGGTGTCGGGGACCCGCCGCAAGATTCTGTACTTCGAGGGGGCCCCCCGCCCGGAGCTCAAGTTCCTGCGCCGCGCCGTCCGGCACGATGAGAACCTCCAGGTGGTGACGCTGGTGCGGTCGGCCGAGGAGAAGTACCTGCGCCTCGGCGTGGATGACGCCGAGGAGCTCGTCGAGGGATTCCCGACCACGCGCGAGGAGCTGTACCGCTACGAGGGCCTCGTGCTGGGCGATGTGGAGGCCAGCTTCTTCACGCACGACCAGCTTCAGATGATGGCGGACTTCGTCGGCCAGCGGGGCGGCGGTCTCCTCGTGCTGGGCGGGAATCGGGCCTTCGCGGAGGGAGGGTATGCCGGGACCCCGCTCGCCGATGCGCTCCCGGTGGTGCTCGACCCGTCGCACGACACCGGCGTGGTCGAGGTCCTCCCGGTGCTCACGCCCGCGGGACGCCGGCACCCCGCGATGCGCGTGGCGGGGGATGCGGACGCGTCGGACGAGCGCTGGGGTACCCTACCACCGGTGACCTCCGTGAACGACGTGCGCCGTGTGAAGCCGGGCGCGGTGACCCTGCTCGAAGCCGACCCGATCGACGGAGGGGAGCGGCGCGTGATGCTCGCGCACCAGCGCTACGGCCGCGGCACCGCGATCGCGTTCCCGATCCAGGACTCGTGGATGTGGCAGATGCACGCCGACATCCCGCTCGAGGACCAGACGCACGAGACGCTGTGGCGCCAGCTCCTGCGGTGGCTGGTGCACGACGCTCCGGGGCGCGTGCTCGTCGACCTCACCGAGGATGCCGCTCCCCCGGGGGAGCCGATGGTGGTGCGGGCGGAGGTCGAGGACGAGCGCTACCTGCGAGTCAACGGCGCGACGGTCACCGCTTCGGTCACTGGCCCGAACGGGGTCCCCGTCGAGGTGCCGCTCGAGTGGACGGTCGAGCGGGACGGCGAGTACGAGGGACGCTTCGTCCCCGAGGAGGCCGGGCTGTACCGCGTCGACGTGGTGGCCTCCTCGGTCGGCGGGTCCGGCGGGCCGCTGACCGGCGAGGGAGGGGCCACGCTGGGCACGCCCGGGGATACGGCCAGCGGGACCGCCTGGTTCCGGGCGGGTCCAGAGCAGCGGGAGCCGTTCGGCGCCGGTCGCCGCACCGACCTCCTCGAGCGCATCTCGGAGGAGACCGGCGGTCGCTTCTACACGGCGGCGAACGCCGACCTCCTCGCCGAGGAGATCCGATACACGGAGAGCGGCGAGACGATCAGGGAGGAGCGCCCGCTGTGGGACATGCCGGTCCTCTTCCTGCTCCTCGGAGTCCTGCTCACCGGTGAATGGGCGTACCGCCGCCGCCTGGAGCTCGCATGACGCGCGCCCTGATCGCGGTCGCGACGCTCGCCCTCGCGGGGCTCCTGGCCCCCGGAGCGGCCGGTGCGCAGGAGAGCGGCGCGCCGTCGACGCATCTCCTCGTGGTCACCGGGCTCGGTGGCGGGGACGAGTTCGCCGATCTGTTCCACGCGCAGGCGGCCGCCTTCGTGGACGCGGCGCGCGACCGGTGGGGCCTGCCGGCATCACACGTCATCTGGCTGGCCGAGGACCCCGCTGTCGATCCAGAACGCATCCGCGGCCGCTCGACGCGCGAGGAGATCGAACACCAGCTGACGGCGCTGGCCGGCAGGACCCGCCCCGACGACATGGTGCTCATCCTGCTGATCGGGCACGGCACCGGGTCCGGCGAGGAGTCCAGGCTGAACCTCCCCGGTCCGGACCTGTCGGGCGCCGACCTCGCGAAATGGCTGGGCGCGTTTACGACCCAGACACTCGCCGTCGTGAACACGGCCAGCGCGAGCGGCGGGTTCGTCCCGTCGCTGTCGGCCCGCGGGCGGGTGGTGGTCACCGCGACGCGCTCGACGCGCGAGGTCGAGCGAACGCATTTCGCCGACTTCTTCGTGGAGGCATTCCGGGACGACGGAGCGGATACCGACAAGGACGCGCGCGTGTCGCTGCTCGAGGCGTTCGCGTACGCCCGTGCCGAGGTGGAGCGCTTCTACGATCGCGAGAACCAGCTCCTCACCGAGCACGCGGTGCTGGACGACAACGGCGACGGCGAGGGGTCGGCCGAGCCGTCCACGACCGGCGATGGGGCCCTGGCCGGCCGTTTCTTCCTCGCCGCCTCGAGCGCGGCGGTCGCCGCCCGGGCGAACGACGATCCCGAGCTCCGGGCCCTGCTCGAGGCCAAGGCCCGCATCGAGACGGACATCGCGGCCCTCAGGGCGCGCAAAGACGACATGACCCCGGACGCGTACGACGCCGAGCTGGAGAGGCTCCTGCTCGAGCTGGCGACCACGAACCGCGCCATTCGCGCCCGCGAGGACGGATCGTGAGCCCGGTGTCGCGGAGCCCCCGCGGCCCGGCATGGGGACACCGCGCCGTGGCGGGCGCCGCGCTCGCGCTGGCGCTGGCGGCACCGTTTCCCGGGTGCGCCCAGGATGTCGCGCCCGCCGGTCTCGCCGCGGCGCGCGACGCGCTCCAGCGGGGCGACTACGAAGACGCCGCGGCCGGATACCACGAGCTGGCGCAGGCGGGCCGGGACCTTGCGCGGGCGGCACGCGGCTGGGCGCGCGCGCTGGCGGCGACGGGGGAGTACGAGGCGGCCCTCGACGCGCTGTCGGAGGCGGAGGCGGCCGGTGCGCCCGCCGTCGAGCTGGCGCGCTGGCGCGGCGTGCTGTCGCGTCGCCTCGGCCGCACGGAGGAGGCGGAGGAGCTGCTGGAGGCGGCGATCGACCGCGGTGCCACCGACGCGCCCCTCGCGCGACTCGAGCTCGGGGAGCTCCTGTGGAACACGGGCCGGCGGGAGGAGGCGTTCGAGCTGTTCGACTGGTTCATCGACTTCTACAACGCGGGCTCGGCGCGGACCGCCGACGAGCTCGCGGCGGTCGGCCGCGCGCTCACCTATGAGGGCGCACGGAACTACGCCCTGTTCCACGACGCACAGCGGGCCTTCGAGGAGGCCATCCGGGCGGACCCCGGGGATCCCGAGCCCCGCGTCGCGCTCGCCGACCTGTTCCTCGACAAATACGACAGTCGCGACGCCGGCGGGCTCCTCGACGAGGCGCTGGCCCGCAATCCCCACCACGCCGGCGCGCTCCTCGCGAAGGCGCGGCGGGCGAAGTTCGATGGCTCCTCGGAGGCGCTGGAGCTCGTCGGGCGGAGCCTCGAGGTGAACCCATCTTTCACCCCCGCGCGCGCCTTCCTGGCCCGACTGTATCTCGATCTGGAGGATGTGGAGCGCGCCGAGCGCGAGGCGCGACGCGCGCTCCACACCGATCCCGGCTCGCTCGAGGCGTGGACCGAGCTGGCGGTGGCCGCGCACCTGCGCGGCGACGAGGCGGCGTTCGCGGAGGCGCGGGACAGGGTCCTGTCCGTCGATCCGTCGCACGCGGAGCTGTACGAGGCACTCGCCGAGGTGTCCTATCGCACGCACCGTTACGCCGAGGCGGTCGAGCTCGCGCGCCGCGCCATCGCGCTCGACTCGCTCGCGTGGCCGGCTTACGCGGCGCTTGGTCTCAACCAGCTCCGCACGGGAGACATGGAGGGCGGGCGACGCACGCTGGAGCGCGCCTTCGAGGGCGATCCGTTCGACGTGTGGGTGAAGAACACGCTCGACCTGCTGGACGAGCTGTCGACCTTCGAGGAGAGGCGGAGCGACCGGTACGTGTTCCGCTTCCACCCCGACGAGGCCGCCCTCCTGTCGGTATACGCCCCGCTCCTCGCCGAGGAGGCGTTCGACGCGATGGCCGAGCGCTACGGCTACCGCCCGCCGACGCCGATCAGCGTCGAGGTGTACGACCAGCACAGAGACTTCTCGGTCCGCACCGTTGGTCTGGCCGGGATCGGTGCCCTCGGCGTGAGCTTCGGGTCGGTCCTCGCGATGGACTCCCCCGGCGCGCGCCCGCCGGGGGAGTTCAACTGGGGCTCGACTCTGTGGCACGAGATCTCGCACGCGTTCACGCTCGGCTACACCGGGCACCGGGTGCCGCGCTGGCTCTCGGAGGGGCTCGCCGTCCTCGACGAGCGGCACGCGCGGGAGGGGTGGGGGTCGGACGTGACGCCCGACTTCCTGCTGGCCTTCCGCGAGGGCCGGCTCCCGTCGCTGGAACGGTTCAACTACGGCTTCGTGCGGCCCGCGTACCCCGGTCAGGTCCAGCACTCCTACTACATGGCCTCGCTCCTGTGCGAGATGATCGAGGAGGAGGAGGGGACCGGGGCCATCCTCCGCATGCTGGACGGGTACCGGGACGGACTCGAGACCGATGCGGTGTTCCGGCGCGTGTTCGATCAGGATCTGTCGGCTTTCGACCGGCGGCTCAACGACTACATCGCGACCCGCTTCCGGACCGCGCTCGCCTCGATCGGGGCCCCCGCCACGGAGGGAGCACCTGTGCCGGTGGGGCGGTTCGCCACCGCGCTCCAGACCGGAGCGCGTCTGTACGGGGAGGGCCGCGTCGATGAGGCGATCGCCGCCCTCGAGGCGGCGCGGCGACTGTTCCCGGAGTACGCCGGGCCCGATTCGCCGATCCTGCTCCTGGCCCGCATCCACGCCGAGCGGGAGGAATGGTCCGCCGCCGCGGAGGCGTATCGCGCGTACGTGGCGCTCAACGAGAACCACTACGATGCGCGGCTGGGACTCGCGCTGGCCGAGGAGAAGCTCGACGATGACGAGGCGTCCCGCGCGGCGCTCGCCGGGGCGGTGTGGATCGATCCGTTCGAGCCTGATCTACACCGGCGGCTCGCCGACGCCAGCGAGGCCGCCGGCGACTGGGCGACGGCCATCCGCGAGCGCCGGGCCCTGGTGGCGCTCGACCCGCCCGACCTCGCGGAGGCCTATTATCGTCTTGCGGACGCGCTCTACCGGGACGGGGACGTCGAGGGGGCACGGCACACCGTGCTGAGGGCGCTCGAGATCGCGCCCAACTACGAGGCGGCGCTCGATCTCCTGCTCGAGATCCGGGGGGGCACATGAGGCGGCGAGCGACAGGGACGGTGGCGTCCCGGCGCCGGGGCCGGGCCGTGATGGCGCTCGGGCTGGCGGCCGTTCTCGTCCCGCTCGCGGTGGCGGTGGGGCAGGAGCGCGCGCGCGGGGGCGCCAACCTCGGGTTCGATCCGAGCGGATACCAGCGGTTCAACACCGAGTACAGCGGGAACTTCGTGTTCGTGCGCCTCATGTACCGTACGGACCCGTGGGAGGCGTACCGAAACCCGGGGTGGGCGCACGACTACCCGGTCGCGGAGCGCAACTTCGCCAAGATCCTCGACGCGCTCACGACCATGACGCCGTGGCAGGGGGGGAGCAACGTGCTCGCGTTCGACGACCCCGAGCTGTTCAAGTTCCCGATCGCCTACCTGTCCGAGCCGGGCTACTGGCGGCTGTCCCCCGAGGAGGCCGCCAGCCTGCGCGCCTACCTCCTCAAGGGCGGCTTCCTGATCATCGACGACATGATCGGGACACGGCAGCTCCGGAACGCGGTGGACATGCTGGGCCTCGCCCTCCCGGATCACCACGTCGTCCCGCTCGACGCCACGCAACCGGTGTTCGATTCGTTCTTCCATCTGGAGGAGGAGGACATCCGGATTCCGCACCCCTACCGACGCGCGATCGCGCAGTATTTCGGGATCTACGAGGACGACGATCCGAGCGGTCGCCTGATGGTCGTCATCAATCACGACAACGACATCGGCGACTACATGGAGTGGTCGGACACGGGGTTCCTCCCCATCCAGCTCTCCAACGAAGCGTACAAGCTGGGCGTGAACTACGTCGTGTACGCCCTCACGCACTGAACCCGACCGCCCCGCGGGGCGGCAGACGACGGAGCCGGGATGGAAGCGACGCCCAGAGAAATCGAGGAGCGCGGCGAGCCCGAAGGCAGGGGCGGCGTGGAGGGGCGCCCGGATACCGGGGAGGCGCCGACCGCACCCGAGCCCGACGATGCGGCCCTGGCCGATCGGTTGCAGACGGCCGGCGAAGACGTGCGCCGCGAGCTCAAGAAGGTGATCATCGGGCAGGACGACGTCGTCGAGCAGGTGCTCCTTTCGCTGCTCTCGGGCGGCAACAGCCTCATCATGGGCGTCCCGGGTCTGGCGAAGACGCTCCTCATCCAGACCCTGTCCGATGTACTCGACCTGAGCTTCAATCGCATCCAGTTCACGCCCGACCTCATGCCGTCCGACATCACGGGCACCGACATCATCCAGGAGGATGCGGATACCGGGCGGCGTCACCTGACGTTCATGCCCGGGCCCCTGTTCGCCAACATCGTGCTCGCGGATGAGATCAACAGGACGCCCCCCAAGACGCAGGCGGCCCTGCTCGAAGCGATGCAGGAGAAGCGCGTCACGATCCAGGGCCGCACGTACGACCTGCCGGCTCCGTTCTTCGTGCTCGCGACGCAGAATCCGATCGAGCTCGAGGGCACGTACCCGCTCCCCGAGGCGCAGCTCGATCGCTTCATGTTCCAGATCAACATCGACTACCTGCCCGAGGACGAGGAGCTCGAGGTGGTCGTGCGAACCACCGCGCTCCCCGATGAGCTGCCGGAAGCGGTGCTCACGGCGGAGGAGATCGCCGCCTTCCAGCGCCTGGTCCGCAAGGTGCCGATGCCCGAGGCCGTGGCGCGCTACGCGGTCAGCCTCGCGCGGCGGACGCGGCCCGGGCGCGACGACGCCCCCGACTACGTGCGGGAATACATCGCCTACGGCGCGAGCGTGCGCGCGGCTCAGTACCTCGTGCTGGGGGGCAAGGCGCGGGCGCTCCTGCGGGGCGAAGTGACCGTGTCGTTCGACGACGTGCGGGCGCTGTGCCCGCCGGTCTTCCGACACCGGGTGCTGACCAACTTCCACGCCGAGTCGGAGCGCGTGACGACAGACGACCTGATCGATCGGCTGCTCGAGGACGTGCGGCCGCCGGCGTCGGGGCTGTAGAGCGGTGGCACCGGACCGGGCCGGCGTGGCAGGGAGGCCCTGAGGACATGCGAGCGAAGATCGTGTCGCGCGCGGTCCCCGGCGCCCGCTTCCTCGACCCGGCGGTCCTGTCTCGGATCGGGAACCTCGAGCTGGTGGCGCGCTCGGTGGTGGAGGGCTTCATCGCCGGACTCCACTCCTCCCCCTTCCTGGGGCTGTCGGTCGATTTCGCGGCGCATCGCCAGTACGAGCCCGGGGACGACATCCGCAAGGTCGACTGGCGCGTGTACGCGCGTACGGACCGCTTCTACATCAAGGAGTACGAAGCGGAAACGAACGCGAACGTGTTCTTCGCCTTCGATGCCTCCCGCTCGATGGACTACGGATCGGCCGGCATCACGAAGCTCGACTACGGGCGCTATCTGACCGCGTGTCTCGCCTACCTGTCGGCGAGCCAGCGTGACCGGGTGGGCGCGGGCGTGTTCGGCGAGGGACTCGTCGACTACGTCCCGCCCTCCGTCCGTCATCGGCGGCTGGTGCTGAGCGCGCTGGAACGGGCGAGCCCCGAGGCGGCCGGCGATCTCATCCGCCCCCTGACGCAGATCGCCGAGAGTCTCCGCCGACGGGGTCTCGTGGTGCTCGTGTCGGATCTGTATGCGGAGCCGGCGGGCGTGGTGAAGGCGCTGGGGGCCCTGCGCGGAAGGGGACAGGACGTCATCGCGTTCCAGCTCCTCGACCCGGCGGAGGTCGACTTCCCGTTCGACACGCCCCGCTCGTTCGAGGACCTCGAGACCGGCGAGCGTCTTCCGGTCACACCCGATGAGATGCGGGACGAGTACCTGTCGCTCGTCCGCGGCCACGTGGGCGAGCTTGCGAGGCTGCTGACGGAGCAGCGGATCGACCATGAGCTGGTGGTCACCTCGACTCCGCTCGACGCCGTGCTGTTCCGTTACCTCGTCCACCGCTCGCGGCGCCTCAAGGCGAGGCGCGGATGAGCGGGCACCCGCGTCGGCGCGTCCGGCCTGCCGGAGGGCCGCGGACCCGCGCCCCGGGAGGCGCTCGATGTCGTTTCTGACGCCCGCCTTCCTCGCGGGAGTGGGCCTCCTGCTCGTGCCGGTGATCATCCACCTCACGCAGCGACAGCGGCGGGAGGTGACCGCGTTCCCTTCGCTCATGTTCCTGCGCAGGGTCCCGTTCAGGACGACGAGCCGGCGGCGCATCCGTCACCCGCTGCTGTTCGCGCTCCGCTGCCTCGCGCTGATCCTCCTGGCGCTCGCGTTCATGCGGCCGTTCGTACGCGCGTCGGGAGCAGACGCCGCCGAAGGGGCGCGCGACGTGGTCATCCTGCTCGACACGTCCGCCAGTCTCGGGTTCGCGGATCGGTGGTCGGCGGCGGTCGATGAGGCGCGGGCCGTGGTCGACGGGCTCGCCGACGGCGACCGCGTCGCCCTCGTCACCTTCTCCCGACAGGCCAGGGCGCGGGTCGATCTGACGCCCGAGGCGGCCGTGGTGCGGACCGCCCTGGCGGAGCTCGCACCGGACGACACGGACACCCGCATCGAGTCCGGGATCCAGCTCGCGGGCCGCATGCTGGCCGAGTCCGATCAGGCCACCCGCGAGGTCGTCCTGATCAGCGACTTCCAGCGCTCCGGATGGGACGACGCGGGTCGCGTGCGGCTGCCCGACGGAGTGGCGCTCAGCACGCGCAGCCTGGCCGACGATCGCGACGCGAACCTCGCCGTGGCCGACGCGCGCTTCACGGGCCTGGAGGCCGGACGCGTGAGGATCGTGGCCCGCATCGCGAACATGGGCCAGTCGGCGGCGACCGGTGTTCCCGTGTCGCTCGAGCTCGCCGGCCGGACGGTAGCCACGCGCGACGTGGACGTCGACGCGCGCGGCGCCGCCACGGTGGTGTTCGAGGACGTCCCCGTCCCGGCGGAGGGCGCGCGCGGGCGGGTGTCCGTGCCGGAGGACGCCCTCCCGGTCGACGATGTGCTCCACTTCCTCGCCACGTCCGACCCGCCGCTCGACATCCTCATCCTCGAAGGCGGACGCGGGCGGGCCGACCGGAGCCTGTACGTGGAGCGCGCGTTGGCGGTTGGCGAGACGCCGCGTGCCCGGTCGTCGCGCCGCCCCGCCGCGCAGCTCGATCCGGCCTGGCTGGCGCCGGCGAGCGCGGTCATCCTGAACGATGCCGATCTGTCGGGCGCGGCCCGGGCCACCCGTCTGCACGACTGGGTCGAGGCGGGTGGCGGGCTCCTCATCGTGCTCGGTCCGAACGCGGACCCGGGCGGGTGGTCCGCCGCGGGGGCCGATCTCCTCGGGGCCGCGCCGGGCGGGGTCGAGGACCGGACCTCGAGCGGGGGGGTGCGGCTGGCGTGGCTGGACTACGACCACCCCGTGTTCGAGCTGTTCGCGGCGCCGCGCAGCGGCGACTTTTCGGAAGCCAGGTTCTTCCGTCTCCAGCGGGTCGAGCCAGGGGAGGGCACCCGGGTGCTCGCCCGCTTCGAGGGAGGCGAGCCCGCGCTGCTCGAGCACTCGGTCGGGCAGGGCCGCGTACTGGTGTGGACGTCGACGCTGGATCGATTCTGGAACGACCTCGCGCTACAGCCGGTGTTCCTGCCGTTCGTGCACCGGATGATCCGCCACGTCACCCGGTACCGCGAGCCGGAGCGCTGGGTGACCGCCGGCGGGGTCGTCGAGCTCGATGCCCTCGTGGCGGGCGCCGCCGCAGGCGGGGTCGCGCGCGAGTGGGTGCTGGTGACGCCCGCCGGGGACCGGCGGCCGATCGAGCGTGCCATCACCGGACCGACGTGGATCCCGCTCGAGGAGATCGGGTTCTATCAGGTCGAGCCCGTCGAAGGCGCGGCGGAGCCGGTGAGCGTGGCGGTGAACGCGTCGCCGGCGGAATCCGATCTCGCCCCGATGGCGCCCGAGCGGGTGGTGGAGGCGGTGGTGGGCGCCGGCGCGACTGCCACCACAGAGGCCGCGAGCGCGCCCGAGGCGGGGGCGCCGGATGGGCAGCCGCCCGGTCGTCGCGAGCTGTGGTGGCCGTTGCTCCTGCTCGCGGGCATCGTACTGGCGGCCGAGAGCCTGATCGCCAACCGCTGGACGCGGCGCCGGCCCCCTGCCCGTGTGGCGGGTCCGGCGTGACGGCCGACACGACGCCGGTGCGCGTACGGGGACGACACGCTGCGGTCGCGTCCGGGGGACGCGGAGGACAGCCGGGAGGAACCCATGCACCGTAGACGACAGCCGAAGGGCCCGGGTCAGGAACTCCTCGATGTGGTGCGCGCCGTCCGGCATCGATGGCGCCTCCGGCAGGTCCTGCAAGGAGGCGCGATCGCGCTCGCGGCCGGCTTCCTCGTGTTCTTCCTGTCGACGTACGGGATCGATCGGCTGCGCTTCGATCCGACCGCCGTCCTCGTGTTCCGCATCGTGTTGTGGGGCGTCGCCGCCGGGCTGGTGGGGTGGTTCGTGGCGCGTCCGATCCTCCGGCGCGTCTCCGACGAGCAGGTCGCTCTTTACCTCGAAGAGCACGAGCCCTCCCTCAAGTCCGCGTTCCTGTCCGCCGTCGAGAAGGCCGGGCGGGGCGATCCGGCGCCGGCCGGTCTCGACCGCCGGCTGCTCGAGGTCGCGGTCGAGCGAGCGCGCCACGTCGAACGCGGCCGGCGCGTGGAACGGGACAGACTGCGTCGCTCGTCCGCGTGGCTCGCGGGCGTGGGGAGCGCGGTCGCGTTCGTCCTCATCTTCGGTCCCGCGTTCCAGGACACGGCCGGGTCGCTCCTCGTCGGGCCGTGGAAGACCGCCGACGCGGCCAACCCGTACGCGATCTCGGTGGAGCCGGGCGACGTCCTGATCGCGCGCGGATCGGACCAGCGCGTGACCGCCTACCCACAGGGGTTCCAGACGGCCGACGTCGAGATCGCGGTACGGCGCGGCGACGCGGACGCGTGGGAGCGCTACTCGATGACCCCGAACGAGGACGCGAGCGCGTTCGAGATCCTCCTGTTCGACCTCGACGAGCCCGCCGACTACAGCGTGGAGTCCGAGGGCGTCCGCTCACCGGTGTATCGGATCGATGTGGCCGATCTGCCGTATGTGGACCGTATCGATCTCGAGTATCGCTACCCGGCGTACACCGGTCTCGAGCCCAGGGTGGTGGAGGACGGTGGCGACATAGCGGCCCTCGAGGGGACCGAGGTCCGTCTGCGGGTCTCGCCCACGCTGCCCACCCCCGGGGCCCGGATCGTGTTCGACGGCGACGAGGAGGCCACGCCGCTCGAGGCCGTCGACGGCGGGTTCGAGGGCAGCCTGACCGTGGAGCGCGAGACCTTCTACCGCATCGAGCTCGAGGGTCCGAACGGCCGCTACGTGGTGGGCTCGCCCGAATACCTGGTGGAGCCGCTCGACGACCAGCCCCCGGCCGTGACGATCGTCGAGCCGGGTCGGGACACGCGCGCGAGCCCCATCGAAGAGCTGTACGTCGAGGTGGAGGCCGAAGACGACCTGGGGGTAGGGTCGGTCGAGCTCGTGTACTCGGTGAACGGCGGTGCGGAGACGGCGATCCTCCTCCACCGGACGGCCGCCGGCGGGACCCGCGACGTGTCGGCGGGGCACACCCTGTTTCTCGAGGAATTCGGTCTGGAGCCCGGCGATGTGGTGTCCTACTACGCCCGGGCGCGCGATCTCTCTCCCGCCGCCGGATCCAGGGAGGAGACGTCGGACATCTACTTCGTGACCATCCGTCCCTTCGATCGGGACTTCCGTCAGGCCGAGCAGGGCGGCGGCGGGGGCGGTGGGGGTGGCGGGATGAACGGCGAGCTGTCCGAGCAGCAGCGGCAGATCGTCGCGGCCACGTTCCGGCTCGACCGGGATGGCGACGAGTTCGATCGCGCCGAGATGGACGAGAACCTCGCCACCCTCACGCTTCTCCAGGGACGACTGCGCGAGCAAGTCGAGGCGCTGGTCGAGCAGATGCGACAGCGCGGCGTCGCCGCGGCGCCCCAGTTCCGGACCGTGTTCGAAGAGCTGCCGAAGGCCGCCGAGGCGATGCGCGAAGCCGAGACGAAGCTCGGCGAGCGAGACCTGAGGGGCGCCATGCCACCCGAGCAGCGAGCGCTCCAGCACACGCAGCGCGCGGAGGCGGCGTTCCGCGATGTGCAGGTCCAGATGGGGCAACAGGGTGGTGGAGGCGGCGGGGGCGGCGGAGGGAGCGCGGCCTCGGAGGAGCTCGCCGACCTGTTCGAGCTCGAGATGGACAAGCTGCGCAACCAGTACGAGAGCGTGCAGCGCGGCGAGCAGCAGCAGACCGATGCCCAGGTGGACGAGGCCCTCCAGAAGCTCGAGGAGCTCGCCCGGCGGCAACAGCAGATGAACGAGCGGGCGGCGGCCCAGCCGCGCGGCGCGGGGGGTGGCGGCCAGGGACAGCAACAGCTCGTCGAGCAGACCGAGGAGCTCGCCCGCCAGCTCGAGCGCCTCTCCCGGCAGGACGATCGGCCGGAGCTCGCGGAGTCCGCGCGACGGCTCCGCGAGGCGGCCAATCGAATGCGACAGTCGCAGGCAGGGGGCCGACAGGGGCAGGGTCAGGCCGAGGCCTCCTCGGCGCTCGACCGACTCCGCGACGCCCGGCGGTTGCTCGAGAACCGGCAGACGTCGGCCGTGGAGCGCGATGTCGCCGACGCCCTCGACCGCGCCGAGCGCCTGGTGGAGCGCCAGCGGGACCTGGCCGAGGACGTGGGACGAGACCCGTCGGGCGCGAATCGCGACCGCCTGAACGACATCCGGTCGCGCAAGGACGAACTGGCCGGCGAGGTGGATGCGCTCGAGGAGGACCTCGACCGCATGGCCCGCGAGTCGCGTCGCGAGCAGCCCGAGGCGTCCCGCGCGCTCGGGGAGGCTGCCGAGACGATCCGCGAGCGGCGCATTCGGGACAAGCTGCTGTACTCGAAGGGCGTCATCGGGGCGCAGTCGGAGGAGTACGTCCGGAACTTCGAGGAGCAGATCACGACCGACACGGAACGGGTACGGGAGCAGATCGCCTCCGCCCGCGATGCGTTCCGGGAGTCCGATCCACGCCGTCTGGGTCGTGAGCTCGAGGAGACCCGGGACCTCGTCCGCGGGCTCGAATCGCTCCGCGACCGTATTGGCCAGCAGGCAGAGGGCCAGGAGACCGAAGGCGAGCAAGGTCAGGGTCAGCAGGGGCAGGGCGAGCAAAGTCAGGGTCAGCAGGGGCAGGGCGAGCAGGGCCAGGGCCAGCAGGGCGGGGGGCGGCCGGGCCCCGGCGGTCAGGCCGGGGGCGGGCAGCCCGGAGGCGGGACTCCGTCCGGGGCGGGTTTCGGCCCCGCGTCCGGCGGCAGCGGCGGACTCACGCCCGATGACCTCCGCCAGTTCCGGCGCGAGTTCGGACGGCGGCGCGACGACGCGATCGGTCTGCGCGACGACCTGCGCCGCGCGGGGGTGGATGTCGGCGATCTGTCCGACGTCGTGTCGGCGCTCGACCGCCTCGCGAACCGACAGGCGTTCGACGATCCGGAAGAGCTGGCGAGGCTCCAGGAGTCGATCCTGCGGGGTCTGAAGGACTTCGAGTTCTCGCTGCGCCGGGGGTTGTCGGCCGAGGTCGAGCGACTATTCCTGTCGGGGTCGGACGATGTCCCCCCCGAGTATCGACGGCTGGTGGAGGAGTATTACCGGTCGCTGTCCGAGGATCGCCCGCCGGAGTGAGCTGCCGGCGGATCGCCGCCTCGGTCGGGCTCGCGGTCGGGCTCCGCGCGCCGACCCCGGCCGCCCCGGGGCCAGCGGCGCTCCTCGCCCAGGAGGCGCCGGACTCCGCCACGGCCACGCCGATCCTCCGGCCGGCGAATCCTCCCGCGGCGGTCGTGGCGGCCGCGCGTACGTTTCGAGCCTCCGACGATCCGCGGGCCCGCGAGACAGCGGCGGCGTGGCTGCGTGCCGCCGATGTCCCCGTCGATGTCCTCGTCGCCGCGCTCGCCGCCGACCCCGGATACGCCGCCGATGTGCCCCGCGGGCGCCTCGACCGCATGCGGGTGGGGGGCGATGGCCGGGTGTATCCGTACGTGGTGCTGATCCCCCCCGGGTACCGGCCCGATCGGGTCTACCCGGTCCTCGTCTACCTGCACGGCGGCGTGGGGCGGGCCGCGTGGGATCGGCCCGGGGCATGGTGGCGGGACTACGACCGGATCGCGGATGCCGACCGCATCGTCGTCGTGCCGGCTGCGTGGAACGAGGCCGAGTGGTGGCAGGACCGACAGGTCGACAACCTGGCCGCCATCCTGCGCACCCTGAGCCGACGGTACCGGATCGACCACGACCGCGTGCACCTGCTCGGGATCTCGGACGGGGGGACCGGCGTCTACTTCCAGGCGTTCCGGGCCGCCACCCCGTGGGCCTCCTTCCTCTCCTTCATCGGGCACCCCGCCGTATTGTCGAGCCCGCGCTTGCCGATCGACGGCCAGATGTACGTCGGCAACCTCCGGAACCGGCCGCTGTTCGCGCTGAACGGCGGCCGCGATCGCCTGTATCCGGCGGCGAGCGTGGAGCCGTACCTGCGGCTGTTTCGCGACGACGGCGTGACCCTCGTGTATCGTCCGCGCCCGGACGCGGGGCACGACACGAGCTGGTGGGACGAGGAGTCCGCCCGCATCGATTCGTTCATCGTGGCGACGCCGCGCGACCCCCTGCCCGATCGGCTCGAGTGGGAGACCGAGGACCCGCGGCGCGGCCGCTTCTCGTGGCTCGTGATCGACGAGCTGGGCCCCGTGGCGGGGGAGGCCGCCCTCCCCGATCGGAACGAGCTCCGGATTCCGGGGGAGAGCGAGCCCTACCTCGCGTTTCCGCACCCGAGGCCCTCCGGCCGGGTCGAGCTCGAGCGCGTGGGAAACGAGGTCACGGCGCGCACGCGTGGCGTGCGGGCCTTCCGTCTCCTGATTTCGCCGGCCGAGTTCGACGTCGCTCGGCCGGTGCGAGTCACCGTTAACGGGCGGATCGCCTTCGATGGGCTCGTCGAGCCCGGGGCGGGCCCGCTCCTCGAGTGGGCCGCCCGGGACCTCGACCCCGGCCTGCTGTTCGTGGCGGAGATCGAGGTGCGACCGGGCGGCTGAGGAGCGGGACCCCGATCGTCGGACTCACGGGTCCGGGTGCCACGCGTTGTACCTGTTCGGTGAGACGACGCGCCGCCGACCCTCCCCTCCGGAGGGCGGCTGCGCCGCCGGGTGTTCCCGTCGACCATCAACCAGGACGCACACGAGGTCCTCCATGCCCGCAGCCGCCGACTCTCCGCACGACGCCGTGTACGACGACATTCGCGACCTGGGCTTCGGAGCCACGGTCGCGCGCGACTCGCGTCTGCGCCTCCTGAACCCGGACGGCACGTTCAATACGGGCCGGCGCGGCGTGTCCGTGCTTCGCTCGGTGCCGTTCTACGAGCACATGATCGCGATCGGGTGGACGCGGTTCTACCTCATCACCGTCGCGGCATACGCCGCCGTCAACGTGGCGTTCGCGCTCGCATACGTCGGCCTCGGCCCGGGGGCGCTCACGGGATCGAGCGGCTCGGATCCGGGGACGCGCTTCCTGGAGGACCTGTTCTTCAGCGTCCAGACGCTGACGACCGTGGGCTACGGGGGCGTCGCGCCCGCCACGGTGGCCGCCAACCTCCTCGTGTCGGTCGAGGCCCTCGTCGGGTTGGGGGGATTCGCCGTCGTCGCCGCACTCCTGTTCGCCCGGCTGGCGCGTCCTACGGCCGACATCCGGTTCAGCCGCCAGGCGGTGGTGGCCCCTTACCGTGGCGGCCACGGGTTCATGTTCCGGATCGCCAATGCGAGCCGGGGCGAGGTCGTAGACGCCTCGGTGCGGGTCATCTTCTCGTGGATCGAGGGGACGGGCCCCACCCGCCGTCGGCGGTTCGAGGACCTCGACCTCGAGCGAACGCACATCGTCTTCTTCCCGCTCACGTGGACGGTCGTCCATCCGCTCGGCCCCGACAGCCCGCTTGCCGGGTGGGACGCCTCGCGTCTCGCCGGGTGCCACGCCGAGTTCCTCGTGCAGCTGACCGCGACGGCCGAGACATACTTCGAGGTCGTGCGTGCCCGCAGCTCCTACGTGGCCGACGAGATCGTGTGGGGCGTCCGCTTCGCGAACATCCTCCAGGAGGACGACGACGGCCGGTCGCGTATCGACCTCCGGCACCTCGACGAGCTGGAGCCCGCTCCCTCCCCGGATGTGTGAGCAGCCGCCGCACGAGCGGTGACGCTGGGAGTGGACCGCCCCGGCGCCGGCAGGGCGCGGGTGGTCACGGCACCGGCTCCTCGGCGCCTCCCAGCTCGGCCACCAGGCGCGACCAGCCGAACGAGTACACGTCGGCGCGCGCCGACAGGTAGCCGGGGTAGGCCTGCCGCGCGCGACGCACCGCCTGCCGATCCACGTCGGTCACCGCCAGGCGCTCCGTCGTCTCGAGCATCACCTCGCCATCGGGACCGATGGCCACCGATGGGCCGCCGATCTCGACACCGCCGGGACCGGGACGGTTCACGGAGATGACGAAGCAGGCGGTGGTCAACGCGATGGCCCGCAGGACGAGGCGCCAGCGCTCGTAGCTGGCCTCCGGCGTGGCGCGGGGCACGATCAGGAGCTCGGCCCCCGAGGCCGCGAGCAGATGCGCGCCCTGCGGCCTCTGGATGTCGGAGCACACGAGAATGCCGAGCGGCACGCCGAGGCCATCCACCACCGCAGGCGGCGCTGACCCCGGCGCATAGTGACGCGCCTCCCAGAAGCCCTCTTCGTCGGGCAGGTGGATCTTGCGATGGGTCGCGACCAGCTCCCCGGCCGCGTCGTACAGGATCGCCGTGCTGTAGCGCTGTCCGGATCGAGGGGAGCGGACGATCGCGCCCCCGAGCACCGCCACCCCGGCGGTGCGGGCGGCATCCGCGAGACGCACTTGCCGCGGACCCTCCGGTGGCTCGGCGTCCTCGTCGCGCGGCTCCGGACGCGCCGGGCACCAGTGGTTGAGCGGAAGCTCGGGGAGGACGGCGAGCTCGGCCCCGGCGTGCCGAGCACGGACGAGCGCCTCGGCGAGTCGCGCGCCGTCGGTGTCGTCGCAAAACAGCTCGGTGAGCAGCCCCACGGCGCGTCGGTGTCCGGACATGCGCGGATCTTAGAATCCAGGGCCCGGCGCACAAGAGGCCCGGCCGGCGGGATGGGGTGGCGTTCCCCGGGCCCCGCGGCCGAACATGCGGCATGGAGCTTCGCATCCTCGGCGCCCGCGACCTCGACCACGTGCTCGCTCCCCGGGTGGCGCTCGCCGCCATGCGGCGAGCCTTCGGGCAGCTGTCCGGCGGGCGCGCCACGGTTCCGTTGCGAGGCGTGCTGGAGAGCGCCCGGGGGACGACGCTACTCATGCCCGCCTTTCTCGGAGGCTCGGCCGAGCTCGGCGCGAAGATCGTGTCGATCTTCCCCCGCAACGCCGGCCGGGGCGAGCCCGTCGTGCAGGGGGCCGTGCTGTTGCTGGATGCCGACACCGGACGTCCGAGGGCGCTCGTCGACGGCACGCGGCTCACGGCGATCCGCACGGCGGCGGGGAGCGCCCTCGCCACCGAGCTCCTCGCCGACCCCGCCGCCGACGTGCTCGCGGTGTTCGGATCGGGGACGCAGGGGCGCGCGCACATCGAGCTCCTGGCCGCCACGCGGCCGCTGCGGGAGATCCGCATCGTGTCACGCTCGCACGCGTCGGCCCGCCGGCTGGCGGAGGAGCTCCGAGACACCCCCGCCCGATCGGCGTGGACGTGGGAACCCCGGTCGCCTCCGCGCATCGTGGCCTCTGCCGATCCGGCCGAGGCCGTGCGGGGGGCGGGTGTGGTGGTCACGGCGACGAACAGCCGCGAGCCCGTGTTCGACGGATCGGATCTGGCGGTCGGCGCGCACGTGAACGCGGTGGGCTCGTATCGGCCCGACACGCGGGAGGTCGACGAGACGACGATCCGGCGCGCGCGGGTCGTGGTCGACCAGCGCGAGGCCGCGCTCGCCGAGGCGGGGGAGCTGATCATCCCGCTGCGTGCCGGCCGCGTGACGACGGACATCATCGAGGCCGAGCTGGGCGAGATCGTGAACGGGGATGCGCCGCGCGGCCGCGGCGGGTACGAGATCACGCTGTTCAAGTCCGTGGGCAACGCGGCCCAGGACGTGGCCATGGCGAGCGAGGCGCTGTCGGCCGCCGAGCGCGAAGGGGTGGGAACGCTGGTCGACCTGTGAGGCTTCAACTTGACATATCAATCTTTCTTGATATATTTCGGTTCATGACGACCGAAACGAGGTGCGATGCCGAGGGTGTGACGACGCTGGCTCCGGGTTTCGCGGCGCTGGCCGAGGCAAAGCGGTTGCGAATCCTCGCCACTCTGGCGGCCGGCGAGCGGTGCGCCTGTGAGCTCACGGGCTGCTGCGGGGACCGGCAACCGCTCCTGTCGTTCCACCTCCGAAAGCTCCGCGAGGCGGGGCTCGTGGAGGCGCGGCGGGACGGCCGCTGGTTGCACTATTCCCTCGACCGGGACGCGCTGCGCGGGCTCGCCGCGGCGCTGCTGGATCTGGCGGACGGGGCCGTCGAGGCCCCGACCTGTTGCTGACGTGCCGAAACCGCACCCCGACGGCCGCTCGTTCAGCGGTGACCTGACTGACAATCCACAGGAGAAAGATCATGGCGCTCGGCGGAGAGGCCCTGCGGGCCACGGTGAGACAGAAGTACGGCGAGGCCGCACGGCGTGTCTCGGCTGGCGAGACGGGCGGTTGCTGCGGAGGCGAGCCGACGGCTCGGGGGGATGTGGCGGACGGATCGGTCGCCGGCGCGGGGTGCGGTTGTACGTCGTCCGCACGGGATCCGATCACCGGCGCCCTGTACTCGACCGACGAGACGCAGGGGCTGCCGGAGACCGCCGTGCTGGCCTCGCTGGGCTGCGGGAACCCGACCGCCCTCGCCCAGCTCCACGAGGGTGAGGTGGTGCTCGATCTCGGGTCGGGGGGCGGCATCGACGTCCTCCTGTCGGCGCGCCGCGTGGGTCCGACCGGCATGGCGTACGGCCTCGACATGACCGCCGAGATGCTGGATCTCGCGCGCCGAAACCAGCGCGAGGCCGGGGTGGAGAACGTCGAGTTCCTCGAGGGCCGGATCGAGGCCATCCCGCTCCCCGACGAGAGCGTCGACGTGATCATCTCCAACTGCGTCATCAATCTGTCCGGGGACAAGCCGGCCGTGCTGGCCGAGGCGTTCCGCGTGCTGCGTCCCGGCGGCCGCTTCGCAGTGTCCGACATCGTGGCGCGCGGCCAGCTGGACGAGCGCATCCGGCGCAGCATGGAGCTGTGGACAGGGTGCGTGGCCGGTGCCCTCGAGGAGCGGGAGTACGTCGACCATCTCGGCCGCGCCGGGTTCGTCGACATCGAGATCGAGCCGACCCGCGTGTACGGAGAGGACGAGGTGTCGACCCTGCTCGCGGACCTGGAGGGCGGCGACGAAGGGCTGGCGAGCGACGCTGCCGGCACGTTCATGTCGGCCTTCGTGCGGGCCCGGAAGCCCGTGTGAGCGGGAGGCCCGGTCGGGGGTCGCGGATCCGCTCGCCGGCCGCGGGCCGACCCGGGGTGGCCGGCTTGCCCGAAGGGGTGAGGGAGCTCGACCACACCGCCGACGTGGGAGTCGAGATCACGGCCCCGGACGCGGCGACACTGTTCGATCGCGCCGCACGGGCCCTCCGGTCGCTCGCCGTGCCCGGGGTCGCGGGGTCGGCGCGACCCGCGGACGCCGAGGAGGCCCACACGCACACGCTCGAGCTGGCGGCGGCGGACGTCGCCGCTCTCCTCGTGCGCTGGTTGAGCGAGCTCCTGTACCGGATCGATGCGCTGGGGCTCGCGTACGACTCGGCGGACATCGAGATCGAGCAGGCGACCGTCCGCGCCCGGCTCCGCGAGACGCGGCTACCGGAGCCGGGGGCGCACATCAAGGCGGTCACGTATCACGGCCTCGCATGCGGCCCTCGACCCGACGGGAGCTGGCGCGCGCGCGTGATCTTCGACGTGTGACCGCGGTCTCACCGCTCCCGCGGGCGGCGATCCGGTCGAGGCCGGGATCGCGGACGGCAGCGGATCCACGCCACACCCACGCGAGAGGCGCACATGACGCACCTGCCCGACCGGCTCGAGATCCGCCAGATCGACGACTGCCGCTGGCTCATCCCGCGCCAGGGCCGCATGAACGCCGATGGTCTGGTGTTCGCGGATCGACCGCTGATGGAGACGATCCGCGACGACCAGTCGCTGCGTCAGGTCGCCAACGTGGCCTGTCTGCCCGGGATCGTGGGCCGCTCGATCGGCATGCCCGACATCCACTGGGGGTACGGGTTCGCGATCGGGGGTGTCGCCGCGTTCGACCCCGACGCGGGAGGCGTGATCAGCCCGGGCGGCGTGGGCTACGACATCAACTGCGGCGTCCGTCTCCTGCGCAGCGATGTGACCCTCGACGAGCTCCGGCCGCGCCTCGGGCGGCTCATGGACCGCATCATGCGCGACGTGCCGGCAGGGGTCGGCGAGGGCTACGACTCCGACGACCGAACGCTCACGGCGCGGGAGGTGCGCGAAGTCCTCGCACGGGGCGCGACGTGGGCGGTGGAGCGCGGGTACGGGACGGCCGACGATCTGGCGCACACCGAGGCCGGGGGCCGGCTCCCATCGGCGGAGCCCGACCGGGTCGGCGGGCGCGCGGTGGAGCGTGGCCGGGCGCAGCTCGGGACCGTGGGCTCCGGGAACCACTTCATCGAGCTCGGCTGCGTGCGCGAGATCTACGACGAGCGGGCCGCCAGCGCGCTCCGACTCGGTCTCGGATCGGTGGCCGTGCTCATCCATTCCGGCTCGCGCGGTCTCGGACACCAGGTGTGCACGGACCACCTCGAGGCGATGCTGAGCGCCGCCTCGCGCTACGGGATCGAGCTTCCCGATCGACAGCTGGCGTGCGCGCCGCTCACCTCGCCCGAGGGGCGCGACTACCTGGGCGCCATGGCCGCGGCGGCCAACTTCGCGTTCGCCAATCGACAGGTGATGAGCCACCGCGTGCGGGATGCCTTCGCGCACGTGCTGGAGCGTTCGTGGGAGGAGCTGGGCCTCGCGCTCGTATACGACGTGGCGCACAACAACGCGAAGTGGGAGACTCACCGGATCGGATCGGCCGAGCGCCGGCTGTGCGTGCACCGCAAGGGGGCGACACGGGCCTTCCCGCCGGGTCACCCGGAGGTACCGGATGCCTATCGAGACATCGGACAGCCGGTGCTCATCCCCGGCGACATGGGCCGCTATTCGTACGTGCTGGTGGGGACGGCCACCGCCTTCGCGGAGACGTTCGGCTCCACGTGCCACGGGGCGGGTCGGCGCATGAGCCGGCGCCAGGCGAAGAAGTCCGTCCGCGGACGGGACCTCGAGCGCGAGTTCCGGGAGCGCGGGATCGAGGTCCGCTCCGCATCCCGTGCGACGGTCGCCGAGGAGGTACCGGAAGCCTACAAGGACGTGGCCGATGTCGTCCGGGTGGTCGACGCGGCGGGGATCGGTCGCCGCGTGGCGCGCCTCGAGCCGGTCGGGGTGCTCAAGGGGTGACCAACCCGAGAGGACCCGCCGATCCCCCGCGGCGGAACCGGGGGTGACGGCCGCCGACGCCGCCGCTCAGCGCAGGATGCCCGCCGCCCCCGTGTCGGTCGGCATGCGATCGCCGGGGATGACGAGCGTCGAGCCGCCCTTGAGCAGCACGACCTCCGACAGCTCGTCGAGGAGTTCCACGGCCTCGGGCCCCGGGTCGTCGCCTCCCTCGCGGATCACCTCGACCCGACCCGTGTCCCGATCGAAGGTGCCCCAGATACGCCGTCCCCGTTCCGTGAGCAATGCCCGCACCCGCCCGGCGACCGCCAGACGGCCGAGGTTGGCCACATCCGCCTCCGCCTTGCCGGGCCCGTACGACCGCTCCCAGAGCGCCAGCGCCGACTCGATGCGGGCCTCCACCGCCTCGAGCGCGATCGGCCAGGCGGCGTCGTGGATCCGGTCCGGCGCCCAGTCGCGAATCGACCCTTCGATGCCGCGCGAGGTCAGGTTCTCCACCCGCGACACGGACCGGTACAGCGGATGGTGCTCGGCCACCGCGGCCAGGATGACGGGACCGCGGCCCGACCCGACCTCCTCGAGCAGGGCCGCATCCACGGCGCGGAAGAAACGCTTGAGCGCCGGCTCCCGGTCGTAGTCGCCCACCCCGTGCCCCGAGAAGGCTCCCATGGCGCCGCCGGTCTGCGCCCGCGCCCCGCTGTCACCCCGCCTCACGCCCCGATGAACGATCTCCTCGCCGCGCAGGTACTCGTATCCGAGGACGCTCTCCATGTTCGCGGGCAGTCCCGACGCCTCCAGCGGCTCGACCGAGCGGGCGTCGCCCCGCCACAGCCGCACCTGCCCCTGACCCAGCTCGAGGATCCAGAACCGATCGGGGGCCTGCAGCACCTCGAGCAACGGGTGCGTATGGAAGGTCGGAGCCACCACCACCAGCTCCGGGAAATCGACCGGCAGGCGGTACCGTCGCACGAAGCCGGGAGCGTGGAACACGGCGGTCCCCCCGCCGCCCATCCACGCCTCCGCATCGCGGCTCAGGGGCTCGAGAGCCGCCAGGGAGTGGCCGTCCCCGAGCTCCTCACGGGCCCGGTCGAGCGCCGAGCGGAAACGGAGACGGTCCCGGTCCGGATCCGGGGCTCCTCCGCCCCGCGGCAGATAGATCGAGACGGATGGATCGCGGGCCGCCTCGAGCAGCTCTTCCAGGTCGCGTCGGGTGAACGAATCCAAGTCGATGCTCCTTACCCTACAGTCCGAAGGGATAGGTGTCGGGCACGCCCTCGAGCTCGGGGCCCGACAACGGCGTCACGGCAGAGGTGCGATCGAACCACACGTACTCGTCGAACTGGTGGGGCAGCGAAGCGTGGAAGTAGTGGCTCAGCATCTCGCTCTCGGGTCGGTAGATCACCCCGATCGCCCGTTCCAGCCGGGCCGGCTCGAGCTCCTCCGGCACCTCCGCGCGCAGCGGGTCGCGCAGGTGCAGCCACCCGGCTTCCGTCTCGGCGAGGTGGAAGAGCCGCTCGTAGCTGCCGTCGGCGGCCGGGCGCACCGATTTGATCTCCAGCGGTCCACCCCACTCCGAGGCGGCGGCGACCGTGCCGTGATCGGTGCCGAACCCGACCAGGTGCGCGCCGTCCCCGAACCGCTCGCGGGCGAGCGCGCCTACGTTGTGCTCGCCGCGGAGCCCCATCTCGGTCGCCCTGGCGTCTCCGACGTGCGAGTTGTGCTCCCAGACGACCGCCCGCGCGTCCGGACCCGCGACCCCGAGCACCAGCTCCAGCGTGTCGAACATGTGCGAGTCGCGCAGGTTCCAGGACTCGCGCGATCCGTAGTACATGACCCGGTAGTAACGCTCCGCGGCGGCGACGAGGCGAGCGTTCTGCACGGCGTCCAGGAACGACTCTCCGTCACGCTCGAGGTAGTCGAGCCGCCGGGCGAGGAGCTCCTTCAGCATCTGGACGACCTCCGATTCGCACGTCCGGTAGGCCCCGGTGACCGCGGCACGGCCGTACACCGCCGGGTCGCGCTCCCACGGAGTCAGGCACCCGTATCGGCCGCGCGCGACGCGGGCGGCCTCGGGGTCGATCTGGTCGAGGTAGGCGATCACCCGATCGATCGACCGGTACAGGCTGTAAAGATCGAGCCCGTAGAATCCTACCCGTTCGTCGGGGGGACGATCCTCGTTGTGCGCCCGCATCCAGTCCACGAACTCGCGCACCTCCCGGTTGCGCCACATCCAGGTCGGGAAGCGGCTGAAGGCCGTCCACTCGGGCACCGGCGACCGGCGGTGCCGGATATAGTGGTCGATGCGTGCCGCGTCGGGCCAGTCGGCCTCCACGGCGACGATCCGGAAGCCGTGCTCGGCCACGAGCGCGCGCGTGATCCGGGCCCGCATGCGGTAGAACTCCGACGTCCCGTGGGTCGCTTCGCCGAGTAGCACGACCCGCGCGTCCCGGAGGCGCTCGAGCAGCCCCCCGATGTCGCCCGTCTCGATGTCGTCGATCGGCTCGATCGTCTCGCGGAGCAGGGGAACGATCGCGCGGCTGGCGACATCGTCCGATCGTCGGTCGGTCGAGAGCGCGAGGCCGCCCTCGTCGCCCCCCGGCCGGATCTCGGCCGGTCGCCACCCCTGGGCGCCCACCAGCGGCACGAAGCGAACGGGGCCCAGCTCCTCGCCGATGAAGTCCCCATCGGAGCGGAGCACCCGGACCAGCCGTTGTTCATTGAGCGTCTCGCCGACCGGGATGACGAGTCGCCCGCCCGGCGCGAGCTGGTCGAGGAGCGCGCGTGGTACCTTCGGTCCCCCTGCCGTGACCACGATGGCGTCGTACGGAGCGTGCTCCGCCCAACCGAGCGTCCCGTCGCCGTGCCGCACGGTCACGTTGTCGTATCCGAGCTCGGCCAGCCGCTCCGCCGCCAGATCGGCGAGGGGGCCGTGGCGCTCGATCGAGTACACCTCGCCGGCGACTCGGCCGAGGACCGCCGCGGCGTATCCGGACCCGGTGCCGATTTCGAGCACCCGCTCGCCCCCTTCGAGCTCGAGCGCCTCCGTCATGCGGGCGACGATCCACGGCTGCGAGATGGTCTGCCCCTCCTCGATGGGGAGGGGGGAGTCCTCGTACGCGAACTCCCTCAGCTCGGGGGTGACGAACGCTTCGCGCGGCACCTCCCGCATCGCATCGAGGACACGACCGTCCGCGATCCCGCGACCGGCGAGATCACGGCGTACCATCCGGCTCCGGAGGGTCTGGAAATCGATCATGCGGCACCTCCGCTCAGTGCGTCACCGGCGTGACCTCGTCGAGGATGAGCTTGAGCAGGTCGTGGCGCGCCACGATCCCGACGGGGCGCCCGTCCCGAACGACCGGCACTTCCTGCATCCCCTGCGTTCCGCGGAGTGGCGCGAAATGTGCCGTCCTGAAAGGGCGGGAGAGGTGATTCCAACACGTTATGATTCAATGAGTTACATGTTTCAACGGACCCTGGTGCGCGCTGTCCGGGACATTGGACCCCAACGCCGGGGTCCGTCCCGTGACAATCCGCCCCGGAGGTGCGGGTGCCGGACCGTGTCCGGGCGAGCGGGGAGGCGCGCATGACCGCCGCGTCGCGATCCCGATTGCTGGTGGAAGGTCTGATCGCGGGCTGGCTCGGTTATGTGGTGGTCGCCGTGTGCGTCGGCGTCCTGGACATCGTAGGCGGGCGCTCCTTCTTCCACACCCCCTCCGTGCTCGGGCAGGCGGTCGTCGGCGGATTCGGTCCACCCGCGCCGGGTCGAATCCAGGCGGGCGCGGTGTTCGCCTTCAACGGGATCCACCTGCTCGTTTTCCTCCTGGTGGGCCTGGTGGTGACGTTCGTCGTGTTCGAGGTGGAGCTCCACCCGGTGCTGTGGTACGCCGGCTTCTTCGCGCTCCTCGCGCTCCTGCTCCTGAGCTTCTTCGTGCTCGCGGTGATCGCGGCTCCGCTACGCGCCGAGCTCGACGCGGCGACGCTCATCGTGGCCAACACGCTTGCCGCGCTCTCGATGGGCTGGTACCTCGCGACCGCCCACCCACGGTTGCTCCAGCGGGTTCGCGAGCACGGCGATCCCGAGGCCGGGGGAGAGTCCTAGTCGCGTTCCGCCGGCGGGCGGCCGGTTTCGAGGCGCTCGAGCTTGCGGGCGACGGGATCGCTGCCGCCCCCACCCTCCAGGAGGGCGCGTTCCCACGATCCGTACATCGGGTTGGGGAGGACGATCCACGCACGGCCCCATCGCCCGGCGTAGCGCTCGAACACCTCCCTCCGGCCACCCTGATCCGGGGCCGCGGTCACGAAGTCGGCGAGGTCGTCTCCGACGAGGAGAAGGACGCGATACGCGCGTGCGATCATCGCCCGACGGGATCCCTTGTCGGAGCCCCACTCCGGCCGCTCGCCCCGGGCGAGCACGACATCGTTGCCCTCGTCGTCGATCGGGAACCCGAGTCGGGCGAGGTTGGCGCGCGTGTCCGACTCGAGCGCCGCGTCGCGATTCGTGACGTAGAACACCGCGACTCCGGCCCGGGCCGCCGCCCGGGTGAACTCGATCGCGCCCGGGACCGCGCCCGCGGCCCGCTCGCGAACCCAGGCTGCCCACGAATCGTCGGCATAGGCCTCGCCATCCGCGAGCAGGCGGCCCTGGTAGGGGGAGTTGTCGAGCACCGTCTCGTCCACGTCGAGGATCACCGCCGGTGGCAGCCCCTCGTAGCCTTCGCCCTGTTCGAGCGCCCCGCTCCACGACGAGTCCGCCAGTGCACGCGCCAGCGAACGGGCCGCCGTCGCGTAGGCCTGCCGCGCGAGCGCCCGATACTCGACAGCGGTCTCGACCCACAGGGTCGCGTCGAGACCCGTGCGGGCCGCGGCCGGGGGCGCGGGGCCGCCCGCCGACGCGCACCCGCAGAGTCCGACGACGAACGCCGCGCACAGCCGCGCGATCGATCGGGACACCTTGTCCCGAAGCCGGCGTGGGCGAGCGATCCGGAACCAGCATAAGTTGTTGAAGCGCATCTGGTTGCCTGCTTCGCGGCCTGCGGTCCGATCCATGTAGGCGTCTTCCGCGGGTGGCTCGCCGCCGATCGTTGCCGGCGGTCGGGCGGCACCCCGAAAGGAGCCGCGGTGTTTCGAAACATACTCGTCCCGGTGGACATCACGCCCAAGAACCGTCGTGCCGTCGAGGTCGCGCGCGACCTGGCGCGCTCCTCGGGCGGGAGTGTCACGTTGTTGCACGTGATCGAGACCCTCGACCTCCCGTTCGAGGACCTCAAGGGCTTCTACGATCGTCTCCAGGATCGGGCGACGCGCGACATGGAGGAGCTCGCGGGCGTGCTGCGTGACGCGGACGTTCCGTTCAACGGACGCGTCATGTACGGCGAGCGCGACCGAAAGATCGTCGAGTTCGCCACGCGGGACGGTTCCGATCTGATCGTGCTCGATTCACACCCGGTCGAGCCGGGTAGGCCCGGCCGGGGATTCGGCACCCTGAGCTACCGCGTCGCGATCCTCGCCCCGTGCCCGGTGTTGCTCGTGAAGGCGTCGCCGGGCGCAGGAAAGAAGGAGGGAGAATGAAGGAGCTCGATACGGTGGTCGCCGCGGTCGACTTCGGCGGACCGGACATGGACGGGGCCCGCTGGGTGGCCCGCGAGCTCGCGCCGCGCCGCGTGGTGCTGGTTCACTCCGTGCACGTGCCCGAGCCTCCGTCGTTCCTGAAATCGTTGTGGGGCGACGAGGAGCAGATCGAGGTCTCCGCGCGCTCGGGGGCGGAAGACCGGCTCGCGGAGTTGGCCGAGCAGCTCGGCCGCGAGACCGGCGTGAGCTTCGAGTCGAGGGTGCGAAGCGGTCCACCGGCGGAGCAGGTCGGCGAGGTGGCCGACTCGCTCGGGGCGGACCTGATCATCGTGGGGCCGCACGTCGCGGGGGTGGGGATCGGGAGCTATCTGGGCTCGACGGCGGAGCGGCTCATCCACCGGGCGCGGATCCCGACCCTCCTCGCGAGCGGCCGCCTCCGTCCGTTGCGGACGATCCTCGCGCCGATCGACGACAGCGCGGTATCGGCCGGGATCCTCGGGTGGATCGAGCGCCTGGCGGCCGAGACCGGGTCGACCATCAAGGTGCTCCACGTCATCGACAACACCACCGAGATGAGCTACCGGGCGATCGTCGCGCCACGCCCCCGTGGCCGCCCGGTCGAGCTGGCGGAGAAGGCCGAGGCCTGGCTGGCCACCCGACTCCGACAGTCCGGGGTCGAGCCCGAGGCGGAGGCGCTCGTGGCGCTGGGCGATCCCTCGCTCGAGATCCTGGCCACCGCCGAGCGCACCGGGGCCGACCTGATCCTCATGGGCACGCACGGGGCCGGAGCGGCGGCACGTCTGCTGATGGGCGGCGTCACCAGCCACGTGATCCGGAGCGCGCGGTGTCCCGTATGGCTCCTGCCGACGCCCACCGGCTGAGCCCCGGTCGGAGCGGAGCGACGGGGAGGCGTCCCCGCGTCAGGATCCGAGACCGTGACGGGCGACCGCGCGGACGATGTCGGTCGACGTGATGAGGCCGACGAGCCGCCCGTCGTCCATCACGAGGAGCCGATGCACGTCCGATTCGGTCATCCGACGGGCGGCCTCCTGGACCTCGGCCGAGGAGGGAACCGACAGGAGCCGGGCCGTCATCACCTCCGACACGTCGTGGTCGTCCAGTGCGTTCCACTCCGGACTCTCGGTCGCGAGCCGCGTCTCCACCATGGCGCCCGCATCCACCCACAGATCGGCGTAGTAGGAGGCGGCCGCGTCCCCTTCGGCCTCCTGCCATTCGTCCTCCCCCGAGAGAGGATCCGCGTCCCCGCCCGGCCGAAACGAGGGGACCGATCGGTCCTCGGAGTCGAACTCGAGCAGATCGGTGGCCGATACCACGCCCACGAGCCGTCCCGAGGCGACCACCGGCGCCCCGCTCACGCGCTCCTCGACCAGGAACTCCGCCAGCTCGCGGAGGGTGGTCTCCGGAGTCACCGTCTTTACGTCTCTCGACATGATCTGGGCGAGCGTCACCATCGATGGTATCCTCACAACGCGAGTGGAAACCCGATCGGCCCCAGCCCGGGCCGACGCCGGATCCGGGGGCGAGGAGCATGCCACATCGACCCGTCTTCCGGTCGCGGGCGTGCGCCCCGTAACGTGTTGGGTCGAAAAGAACTGCAGCCCGTCCGCGCGAACAGGGGGGCGTCCGTTCGTGAGCACCGGGATGCCGTGACGCATGGTCAGGACAAAGTGTCCCGATCGATGCACGGCCGCGTCCCACGCGACACGGGATAAGCCCGCCGTCCGCACGGGATTACACCCCGATGGCCGGAGTTCGCCGGGAGGCATGGCGTGTGCCTGTCGGGGGAGCCTCGAGGGTGCACCGCGTCCGGGGTGGCGCGGGGCCCGCAACGCGATCTGGAGATCACCATGAAGGTCATCCTGTTTCCGACGGACTTTTCCGACCACGCGGCGCTGGCGCTTCCGCACGCGATCAACTTCGCGGCCCTCGAAGGGGCGGAGCTCCACATCCTCCACGTGGTCGTCCTGCACGGGTCCGACGAGTCGGACGGCGAGGCGCGCAGCGGCGAGGCGCAGGCCCGCGCCGCGCTCGACGGGCTGGGTCACGGGGCGAGCCGCGTCGTGCGGGCCACGCGGCGAGCCGTGGCGGCGGCTCCGGCCATCCTCGACTACGCCGACGAGAACGGCGTGGATCTCATCGTCATGGGCTCGCACGGACGACGGGGACTCCGACGTCTCCTGCTCGGGAGCGTGACCGAGGAGGTCATCCGTGCCGGAACGTGGCCCGTCCTCACCGTGCGCGGGGAGCACGATCACGGGCCGACGACCACGAACTACGGGCGCATCGTGGCGCCGGTCGACTTTTCATCGAGCACCCCCGAAGGGCTCGAGACCGCCGCCGATCTGGCGCGGCGATTCAGCGCCGAGCTCGAGCTGATCCACATCGTGGACGTCCCGATCCTGCCCGAGCTGTACGGCCCGGTCACCACTCCGGTGGTGGATGTGAAGCGGGCCACGGACCAGGCGGCCGAGAAGCTCGAGCAGCTGGCCGGGCCGCTGCGCGCCGACCTCAGCGTGAGCACCGACGTCCACGTGGGCGGTGCCGTACACGAGATCCTCAAGGCCGCCGAGGGGGCAGATCTCATCGTCCTCCCCACGCACGGCTACTCCGGTCTGGACCGGATGTTGATGGGGAGCGTGGCCGAGGGCGTCCTGCGGCGCGCCACCTGTCCGGTGCTCACCGTCAAGACGGCGGTCGAGTGAAACGGGCTCCGCGGGGACGGGGATCCGCCGCCGGCTCATCCGGGGGAAAGGACCGCTGATGGCCTCGACCGAGCGGGGGACGGCCTACATCATCTCCTGGATGGCGCTCTTCGTGGCCCTCGGAGCGCCCTTCGTGTTCTTGATCTGGGAGTTCGTCAATCACGTCCTGACGGGCCGCTTCGTGGCCCGGGAGGCCGGTCTGGCCGCGATCGGCGCCGTCGGGCTGGCGGCGGTCCTGTCCTTCGTGGCCCGCCGGGTGTCCCGGTGGGAGGCCGAGCCCGCCGACTCCCGCACCGGGGAGGGAGGGTGAGATGACCGAAGCCGACGAATCCCGGCGCGAGGCGTCGCTCGCGCCGGAGGAGGAGCCGCGAACGACCGGGACACTGGTCATCCTCATGCTCTTCCTGATGGCGCTCGTGGCCCTGTGGACCATCATGTACCTGACCCTCCTGGAGCGCTGATGCGAATCGAGCAATACGAGAAAGCGTTCCTCGGGGTCGGAGCCGCGATGCTCGTGGTGTTCCTCGTCGCGCTCGCATACACCTCGATCTCGATGGGCGTCCACCTGCCCGGACGGGCCGGGGAGATCGACCCGGCGCAGGTCCGGTCCATCCCGCCGTTCGACGAGCCCGGCGTGCGCGAGCTGGGACCCGGACGCTACGAGGCGGTTATCGTCGCCCAGGCGTGGGGATTCCAGCCCAACGAGATCCGAGTGCCCGCGGGGTCCGAGGTCACCTTCATCGCGGCGACGGTCGACGTCATCCACGGCCTCTACGTGGAGGGGACGAGGGTGAACATGATGCTCATCCCCGGACAGGTGTCGCGGAACACCTACCGCTTCGACGAGGCGGGTGAGCACCTCCTCGCGTGCCACGAGTACTGTGGCATCGGTCACCACGTCATGAGCGGAAAGGTGGTGGTCGAATGAGCGCGATCGTCGCGAGCCCCGAAGGGTTCGACATCCCGCCGGATGATCGCCGTCTCATCCGGTGGACGGTGTACATCGGGTACTTCGCGCTGTTCGCGGGGGTGGCGCACGGCTTCGCGCAGGCCATGTCGTACGCCGGGATCGACATCCTGCGCTTCTTCCCCTTCCTTCAGGGCTACTACCAGGGGCTGACCGCGCACGGGGTCGCGAACGCGCTCTTCTTCACGTTCGCGTTCTCGAACGGCTTCCTGCCTCTCCTCACCTCGCGGGCCCTCGCGCGCCGGCTCCATTCCGGGCTGCTGCACGGCACCCTGTGGACCCTCGTCGCCGCCAACATCCTCGTGATCTTCGCGGTCACCACCAACCGGGCCTCGGTGCTGTACACGTCCTACGCGCCGCTCCAGGCGCACTGGACCTACTACCTGGGGCTGGTGCTGCTCGTGGTGTCGAGCTACGTGGCGGCGGCTCACCTGATCGTGCTTCTCGTCGGGTGGAAGAAGGAGCACCGCGGCGAGCGGATCCCGCTCCTCGCCTTCATCTGCGTCGCGACCTACGCGATGTGGATCCTCGCTTCGCTCGGTGTGGCCGTGTCGTTCATCGGCTTCCTGCTCCCTTGGTCGCTCGGGATCCTCGAGCGGACGGACCCGCTCCTCAACCGGACCCTGTTCTGGTTCACCGGACACGCGATCGTGTACGTGTGGCTGCTCCCCGCCTACATCTCGTGGTACGCGCTCGTGCCCCGTCAGGTGGGGGGGAAGATCGTGAGCGATCCCCTGACACGGGTCGTGTTCGTGATGTTCCTCCTCCTCTCGGTCCCCACCGGGTTCCACCACCAGTACACGGACCCCGGCATCGGCACGCGGATGAAGGCGTTTCACGCGTTGCTCACGTTCGGCGTGTTCTACCCCAGCCTGGCGACCGCCTTCTCGGTCGTCGCCTCGCTCGAGATCGGGGGACGGGCGCGCGGCGGGCGCGGGGTGCTGGGGTGGATCAAGCGGCTGCCGTGGGGCGACCCGTCCGTGTCGGCGCAGCTCCTCGCCATGTTCACGTTCGTGTTCGGTGGGATCACGGGGCTCATCAACGCCAGCTACACGATGAACCAGGTGGTGCACAACACGGCGTGGATCCCGGGCCACTTCCACATGACGGTCGGCAGCGCGGTGGCGCTCACGCTCATGGGGGTGGCCTACTGGCTGATCCCGTACCTCACCGGCCGCAAGCTGTGGGGACGCCGAGTCGCGGTGGCGCAGGCTTGGATCTACGCCGTGGGGGTGCTGATCTTCGCACGCGGGATGATCTCCGGCGGCCTCGATGGAATGCCCCGACGCACGTTCCTCGCGGCGGCCGCCTACCACAAGGACTCGTGGGCGCTGGCGGGCGCGCTCACCGGGATCGGCGGGACGCTGATGACCCTCGGGGCGCTGCTGTTCTTCGTGGTCATCGTGATGACCATCTGGACGGGCCGTCGCGGCGAGGGGCCGACCGACATCCCGTTCGCCGAGGCGCTCCTGCCGCCCACGACCTCGGGGTGGGACACGAAGCTCGACCGGCTGGGCTGGTGGTTCGTCGCCGCCGTCGTCCTCGTGGCGATCGCATACGGGCCTTTCTTCCTCCAGTACCTGCCGCCGCACCTGGTCTCGCCCGGCTACCGGTTCTTCTGAGCCGCCGCAGGAGGTCGATGGTCGTGGTGTCCGTCCGTTCCGATGGGCGACCTCCCGACCCGCCACGACAGGCGGGAGCGGGGGTCCCGGTTCGGGCCCCGGACGCGGGACGCCCACGGTGAGCGATCCCGGGCCGGGCGCTCAAATGCCTTCGCCGTTCACCGGGGCCGAGTTCCGGTCCCTGTTCGAGGCGGCCCCCGACGCCTCGCTGATCGTGGATCGCGACGGCGTCGTCGTGGCGGCCAACGCGGAGGTGGAGCGCCTGCTCGGGTGGAGATGCGACGAGCTGCTCGGACAGGCCGTCGAGCTCCTCGTGCCGGAGTCCCTCCGGTCGGGGCACACGCACCACCGTGCCGAGTACGTGACCACGGCGGAGAAGCGTCCGATGGGGGTGGGTCGGGAGCTGTTCGCGCGGCGCCGCGACGGGGGCGAGGTTCCCGTGGAGATCGGGCTCAGCCCGCTCGAGACGGAGCACGGTCGCTACGTGCTCGCCGTGGTCCACGACATCACCCAGCGCCGACGGCTGCGGGCGTTCGGGGCGGGGGTGCTGCAGGGGGCCGAGGAGGAGCGTCAGCGGATCGCGCGAGAGCTGCACGACGACACGGCCCAGACCCTCGCCGCGCTCGTGCTGCGGCTCCAGATGGCCAGACGGAGCGGTGACCCGAATACCCGGGAGCGGCTCCTGAAGGAGCTCCACGACGAGATCCACCGGGCGTCGGCCAGCGTGCGACGGATCCTCCGGGGACTCAGGCCGCCCCTGCTCGATGAGTCCGGGCTCGTGGCCGCCCTCCGCTCCCACATCAAGAGCGCCCTGTCCGAGACCCGCCTCGAGTACTCGCTCGAGGCCGACGAGATCGAGCACCTACTGCCGCGCGATGCGAAGCTCGCGCTGTACAGGATCGTCCAGGAGGCGCTGTCGAACGTGATCCGACACGCGGGCGCGACCCGGGTGGTGATGCGGCTTCGGACCGAGGGCGACTCGATCCAGCTGGACATCGACGACGACGGGATCGGGTTCGACCCGGCTCACCCGCAGCCCTCCACGGGGCGCGGCCTGGGGCTGGTCGGGATGATGGAGCGCGCCGCCATCCTGGGCGGCACGGCGCAGGTGGACAGCGAGCCCGGACAGGGGACCCGGATCCACGTGTCCGTGCCCGTCCGGGAGGACGTCGCGGACTGAGGGGGTCGCCTCGCCCCCGACGACAGGGGCATATTGTCCCGATTCGGGATGAAATGCACCTGCCCGCTCGCCGGCGAACCTGGTCCGTGTCCCTCGAGGACAGGGTCGTAACTCGTTGTGGGGCCTCGTGATGGGCACCGCCCGGCCGGACACGGCCGATGGGTACGAAAGGCGCATGTCCGGGGGGCCGCACGACTTCTTCTCACCCTCCTGCGCGGGGTCGAGTGACATGCCGTATACCGAATACCGTCGAGGACATCTCGAAGCCGCCCCGCCCCGGCGATCGTCACGCGCCGCGGCGGCGCCCGCGAACGAGCCCCGGGAGCCCGATCCATCCGACGCGAGGGGCCGGGTGCTGATCGTCGAGGATGACGGGCAGGTCCGCTCGCTCCTGTCCGAGCTGCTCGGCGGAGAGGGGTACGACGTTCTGGCCGTCGAGACCGGCGAGGAAGGCTTGAGGACACTCCAACGCGAGCCGGTCGACATCGTCCTGCTCGATCTCAACCTGCCGGGGATGCACGGCATCAACGTCCTTACGGCGGCGCCCAACACCCAGACCGAGGCGGAGTTCATCCTCATGACGGCCTACGCGGAGGTCGAGACCGCCGTCGAGGCCATCAAGCTCGGGGCGTTCGACTACCTGCGGAAGCCGCTCGAGCCCGACGAGCTCCTGCTCGTGGTCGAGCGCGCGCTCGAGCAGCGTGAGCTCAGGCGCGAAGTCGCCACGCTTCGACGGCAGGTCCGTCGGGGGCCGCGCTCGCGCATCATCGGACGCTCGAAGGCGCTCGAGCGCATGTTCGATCTGATCGAGCGGGTGGCAGCGACCCGCTCCTCGGTGCTGATCACGGGCGAGACCGGCACGGGGAAGGAGCTCGCCGCGCGGGCGATCCACGACCTCTCGCCCCGCTCCTCGAAGCCGTTCGTCCCCATCAACTGCGCGGCGCTGCCCGAGACGCTCCTCGAATCGGAGCTGTTCGGGCACATGAAGGGGAGCTTCACCGGAGCGATCGCCACGCGGCGCGGGCTGTTCGAGGACGCCCAGGGAGGGACGGTGTTCCTCGACGAGGCCAGCACCACTTCGCCGGCCACGCAGGTCAAGCTCCTCCGCGTGCTCCAGGAGCGCCAGGTCCAGCGCGTGGGCGGTGGCGCCTGGATCCCGGTGGACTTCCGCCTCATCGTGGCCACCAACCTCGACCTCGCGCGCGAGGTCGAGGAGGGCCGCTTCCGCGAGGACCTGTTCTTCCGCCTGAACGTGTTCCCGATCGAGGTCCCGCCGCTCCGGGATCGACGCGAGGACATCCCCCTGCTCGCGAACCACTTCCGTCTCCGGTTCGGCGAGGAGAACGACATCGAGCCGCCGACCATCCAGCCGGAGACGCTCCGCCGCATGATGGACTACGACTGGCCCGGGAACGTGCGCGAGCTCGAGAACTTCGTCGAGCGCGCCATGATCATGTACCAGGGCGCCCCGGCGATCCGCTTCGACGCTCCCAACCAGAAGATCGCGCCCGCGAGCGCGTCCACCAACCTCAGCCGTGGACGCGAGGAGCAGTGGACGCTCCAGCGGCTCGAGAAGGAGCACATCCTGGCGATCCTCGAGGAGACCGGCGGCAACCAGACCCGCGCCTCCGAGATCCTCGGGATCGATCGCCGGACGCTGTATCGCAAGCTCAAGCGGTACCAGGCGGAGGAGGGGTCGCCGCAGGGCGGGGCAGGGTGAGCCGCACCTCGGCCACGGCCTCGCCGGGCACGGGGTCGGCCACGAAGCCCAGCTTGGCGGCCAGCCGCAGCATGGGGCGGTTGGCCGCCATCACCTGACCGACGAGGAGCTTCGTCCCGCGCCCCTCGCAGTACCGGATCACCTTCCGCATGAGCGCCTCTCCGAGCCCGTGCCCCTTCTCGTCCGAGCGGACGACGATGGCGAACTCGGCGCGCCGGGCCTCGGGTTCCTCCACCACCCGCACGACCCCCAGCGTCTCGCCGTCACCGGGGTGTGTCCCGGTGCTGGCGATGAACGCCATCTCGCGGTCGTAGTCGATCTGCGTGTAACGAGCGAGCGAGCCGTGCGGCATCCGCCGCACGCTCCCGAAGAAGCGGAAGCGGACGTCCTCGGGCTTCAGGCGCCGGAAGAGCTCGAGGTGGGCGGGCTCGTCCTCGGGGCGAATCGGACGCAGCCGCACATCCCGTCCGTCCGGGAGCCGCAGGCTCTCCTCCAGCTCGCGCGGATAGGGGCGGATGGCCAGCTGCTCGCCCGCCCCGAGATCGGTGGGCCGGACGCGGATACGCGCATCGAGCGCTACGACGCCCGTCTCATCCGCGAGGAGCGGGTTCACATCGAGCTCGACGATGTGCGGAAAGTCCGTGACGAGCCGCGATATCGAGACGAGCGTCTCCACGATGGCGGCTCGATCGGCGGCGGGACGGTCGCGGTAGCCGGCGAGGAGCCGGGCCACGCGCGTCCGATCGACGAGCCGCGCCGCGAGGCTCGAGTTGAGCGGTGGGAGCTCGACCGCGCGGTCCGCGATCACCTCGACGCCCGTCCCCCCTTGACCGAAGAGGATCACGGGGCCGAACACCGGATCCGTCGTCGCTCCGACGATGAGCTCGTGGGCCCGCGGGCGTCGCGACATGCGCTGGACGAGGAAGCCGTCGAGACGCGCGTCGGGGTGGAGCCTCCGGAGCCGCGTCGACATGTCGCCCCACGCCCGCGTGATCGCCTCGGGGTCGTCGAGGTCGAGGGCCACGCCGCCCACATCCGATTTGTGGACCAGATCGGGCGACAGGACCTTGAGCGCCACCGGGTATCCGATTCCGGCCGCGAGCTCGAGCGCCTCCCCCGGCGACCGTGCGACGCGGCTCTCCACGATCGGGACGCCGTAGGCGCCCAGCACCTGCTTCGATTCCGGCTCGCTCAGCCATTCGCGGCCCCCCGCGAGAGCCTCCTCGATCCGTTCGCGGACGCGCCTCCGGTCCGCCCGGGGGTGGACCAGGTAGGTCGGCGTCTCCATCAGCCGCGCCTGGTTGGCCCGGTAGCGGACCAGGTGCAGGAACGCCCGTGCCGCGTGCTCGGGGGTGAGATACGTGGGCAGACCGGCGCTCCGGACGATGGCCCGCCCGGCATCCGCGCCCGAGCCGCCCAGCCAGCACGTCAGCACGCGGGACGACCGCGCGCGGGCGGCGACGGCCTCGACGACGGCGCGGGCGACGGCCTCGCCGGACACGAGCGCCACCGGCGAGTGCAGGACGAGGACCGCGTCGACCCCGGGATCCTCGAGGACGGCGTCCAGCGCCTGCCCGTAACGCTCCGCGGACGCGTCTCCGATGATGTCCACGGGGTTCGCGCGCGACCACGTGGGGGGGAGGAGGGCGTCGAGGCGTGCGTGCGTGTCGTCCGCCAGCGCAGCCAGTCGCCCGCCCCCCGCCACCAGCGCATCGGTGGCCATGACGGCCGGCCCGCCCCCGTTGCTCACGATGACCAGCCGCTCGCCCGCCGGGGGGTCGGCGAGCCCGAGCGTCTCGACAGCGTCGAAGATCTCCTCGATCTCGAACACGCGTAGCATGCCCGCGCGTCCTATCGCCGCCTCGTACACGTCGTCCGACCCGGCCAGCGCGCCGGTGTGCGAGGCGGCGGCGCGCGCCCCCTCCCGCACCCGTCCCGCCTTGATGAGCAGCACGTGCTTGGTGCGCGAGGCGGCCCGCGCGGCGGACATGAACGCCCGTGCGCGCCCGACGGACTCGAGGTAGAGCAGGATTCCGCGCGTGTCGGGGTCGGCGCTCAGGAAGTCGAGCAGGTCCGCGGCATCGACATCGAGGCTGTTCCCGAGCGAGATGAAGTACGAGAACCCGATGCCGCGACTCCCGGCCCAGTCGAGCACCGCCGTCGTGAGCCCCCCGGATTGCGACAGGAAGGCCAGCCTCCCGGGACGGGCATCGGTATGGGCGAAGCTGCAGTTGAGACCTGCCCCGGGGGCCAGGAAGCCGACGCAGTTGGGGCCTAGGATGCGCATGCCGTGCCGGCGCGCCGCGTCGAGCATCCCGGTCTCGTACGTGGCACCCCGCGCCCCGGCAACGTCTCGCAGCCCGGCCGTGATCACCACGGCGGCCCGCGCGCCGGCCTCGCCGAGCTCGTCGATCACGAGCGGGACGACGTCGGGCGGGGTGCACACCACTCCGAGCTCCGGTCGCGCCTCGGGGTCCAGGTCGCGCACGTGGGCGTGCGCCCGCACGCCCTGGACGCTCTCGTACTTCGGATTGATGGGCGAGATGATGCCGTCGTAACCGCCGCGCAGGAGGTTTCGGAAGAGCACGCCGCCCACCGAATGCTCGCGGTTGGACGCCCCGACGACCGCGATCGAGCGGGGATGAAGCAGCGCCTCGAGGTTGCGGATGCCGATGTGGCCCTCCCGGGGGTCGGGTCTCGTCCACGCCATGCAGGGGTCCGCCGCCGCCCGGCGGACCTCCGCCTCGACCAACCTATGGATGGATCGCGTGATCGTCGCCTGCCCCGGCCGGCGGTCGCGATCCTGCGTCGGCTGGCGGCACGGAACCGGGAGGCCACACTCTTCCCGTTCGCGGCAACCCGAGGAGGTCCGCTGACGACCGCAGATGCGTGGGACATCGACGAGACCGACTTTCCGTCGGCCGGGACGCCCGCCGAGCAGCTCGCGCACGCGGTGCGCTACGCCGTCCTCGCGCCTTCGAGCCACAACAGCCAGCCCTGGCTGTTCCACCTCGAAGGGGACGAGCTCGAGCTCAGGGCCGACCGGACGCGGGCCCTCCCCGTCGTCGACCCCGACGATCGAGAGCTGGTGATGAGCTGCGGGGCGGCGCTCTTCCACCTGCGCATCGCGCTGCGTGGATTCGGACTGCTGCCCGAGGTCCGTACGCTCGCCCCCCCGCCCGCCTTCGACCCCCTCGGGCTGCGCAGCGTGCCCGACGTGTTGGCCCGCATCGAGGTGCGAGCCGGATCGCCCCCGACCGCCGACGAAGAAGCGCTCTTCCGGGCGATCCCCCGCCGGCACACGAACCGGGCACGGTTCCTGGCCGGATCGGTGGGCGGCGGGCTGGTCGCCGGGCTGGTGCGCGCGGCAGAGGAGGAGGGAGCGTGGCTGGTTCCCATCGACGACGACCCGCGGCGCGAGGCGCTGGCCGACCTCGTCGCGCGAGCCGACGCCGAGCAAGCCGCGGACCCCCGCTTCCGGCGCGAGCTGGCCGCCTGGGTGCACCCCGGTCGAGCCCGGAGCGGGGACGGGATGCCGGCGTACGCGCTCGGGCTGCACGGGCCGCGTGCGCTGCTCGCGCCGCTCGTGGTACGCACGTTCGACTGGGGGGACGGCAGGGCGGCCAGCGACCGGCAGCTGGCCGAGGGGTCGCCCCTCCTCGCGATCCTCGGCACGTCGGGGGACGGGCCGTCCGCGTGGCTGGAAGCCGGGCAGGCGCTCGACCGCGTGCTGCTCCGGGCCTGCGCGTCCGATCTCCAGGCATCCTTCCTCAACCAGCCCGTGGAGCTTCCCCATCTGCGGAACCGCGTGTCGGAGGTCGCCGCCCGCCCCGGCTTCCCGCACATCGTCCTCAGGCTCGGCGTGGGACCGGAGGTGAATCCCACCCCGCGACGTCCGCTCGAGGAAGTGTGGATCTGAGGCGCCGGCCCGGAGAGCCGGAGAGGGTGGCGGCGGTGCGCCGCGGGGCGGTCGATTCGGGCCGCGCGACGCGATAGGTTGCGTGCATGGAGCCCGGCCTCCTCCGGCGCGCCGGCCGGCGCCAGGTCGCGGATCCGGACGCTACATTCGCCTTCGACGAGACCGCTCACCGATAGAGGCCGCCATGTCGACCCCACGCCCAGCTTCGGATTCCTTCGGCGCCCGCGCGTCGCTCGATGCGCCGGGGGGTGCTGCCACGTACTACGAGCTCGCGGCCGTCGGCCGGGAGACGGGCAGGAACCTTTCGAGGCTCCCGTTCTCGATCCTCATCGTGCTCGAGAACCTGCTTCGGCACGAGGACGGCCGCTCGGTCACGCGGGAGGACATCGAGGCGATCGCCGCCTGGGATCCGGACACCACTCCGGGCCGGGAGATCGCCTTCACGCCCGCGCGCGTGCTGCTCCAGGACTTCACCGGCGTTCCGGCCGTGGTGGATCTGGCCGCCATGCGTGATGCGATGGCCGATCTGGGCGGCGAGCCCTCGACCATCAATCCGCTGATGCCGTGCGAGCTGGTGATCGACCACTCCGTGCAGGTCGACTCGTTCGGCACGCGCATGTCGTTCACGATCAACGCCGAGCGGGAGTTCGAGCGCAATCACGAGCGCTACGCCTTCCTGCGCTGGGGCCAGACCGCGTTCGACAACTTCAAGGTCGTCCCGCCGGACACCGGGATCGTGCACCAGGTGAATCTCGAGTACCTGGCGCGGGTGGTGTTCGACGACCGGACCGGCGAGCGCGTCGCGTACCCCGACACGCTCGTGGGGACCGACAGCCACACGACGATGATCAACGGGCTCGGGGTGCTCGGCTGGGGGGTCGGCGGCATCGAGGCGGAGGCCGCCATGCTGGGGCAGCCGCTGTCGCTGCTCGTCCCGCGCGTGCTCGGGTTCCGGCTCCACGGCCGTCTCCCGGAGGGCGCCACCGCCACGGACCTCGTCCTGCACGTGACCGAGATGCTGCGACAGGCCGGGGTGGTGGGGAAGTTCGTCGAGTTCTACGGACCGGGGCTTTCGGGGCTGTCGCTCGCCGATCGAGCCACGCTCGGCAACATGTCGCCCGAGTTCGGGTCCACGTGCGCGATCTTCCCGATCGATGCCGAAACGCTGTCGTACCTGCGATTCACGGGCCGGCCGGAGGCGCACGTCGAGCTCGTCGAGGCGTACGCCCGGGCCCAGGGCCTGTTTCACGACGCGGACACGCCGGCCGCGGCATACAGCGACCACATGGAGCTCGACCTGGCGACGGTCGAGCCTTCCATCGCCGGGCCGAAGCTCCCCCAGCAGCGCATTCCGCTCACGCGTACGAAGGCGAGCTTCGCCGAGGCGCTCGACGCGATCCGCTCCGACGGGGGCGGTACGCCGAACGAGCGGGCCATCGAGCGCTGGGAGGGGGAGGGTGGCGACCCGGACGGAGGCGTCGCGGTGGCGCCGGCGCCGGCCGGGGTCGCCGTCCGTCTCACGGACGAGAACGGCGACACGCGCGAGTTCGACCTCCGCGACGGCTCGGTGGTGATCGCGGCCATCACGAGCTGCACGAACACCTCGAACCCGTCCGTCATGGTGGCGGCCGGACTGGTGGCGAAGAAGGCCGTGGAGAAGGGACTCTCACAACGGCCGTGGGTGAAGACGAGTCTCGCTCCGGGCTCGATGGTGGTCACCGAGTATCTCACGGAGGCGGGGCTCCTGCCGTACTTCGAGCGGCTCGGCTTCCATGTCGTCGGATACGGGTGCACCACCTGCATCGGGAACAGCGGTCCGCTCGAGGCCGAGATATCCGCGGCCATCCGCGAGCACGACCTGGTGGCCTGCTCCGTCCTGTCGGGGAACCGGAACTTCGAGGGTCGGATCAGCCCCGACTCGCGCGCCAACTACCTCGCCTCGCCGCCGCTGGTGGTGGCCTACGCGCTCGCCGGACGCATGGACGTCGATCTGTACGAGGAGCCGCTGGGCACCAGCGAATCGGGCGAGGACATCTACCTGCGCGACCTGTGGCCGACGCAGGCCGAGATCCGTGACACGATCCGCGCCTCGGTGAAGCCGGAGATGTTCAAGGCCAAGTACGCCGAGGTGTACGCCGGCGACAAGCGCTGGAACTCGCTCGACGTCCCGACGGGCAGCCGCTTCACCTGGGATCCCGCATCCACCTACGTCCGGCAGCCGACCTTCTTCGAGGGGATGACGGTGGACATGCCACGGCCGGAGGACATCGAGGGCGCCCGCTGTCTGGCGGTCCTGGGGGACTCGGTGACCACCGACCACATCTCGCCGGCCGGCTCGATCGCGCGCAACTCGCCCGCCGGCGAGTACCTGCGCGAGCACGGCGTGTCGCTGGCCGAATTCAACTCGTACGGCTCCCGCCGCGGGAACCACGAGGTGATGATGCGGGGGACGTTCGCGAACATCCGGCTCCGCAACCACATGGTCCCCGGAGTCGAAGGGGGCTATACGCGCCACGTGCCCACGGGCGAGCAGATGACCATCTTCGATGCCGCCGTGCGCTACGCCGAGGAGAAAACGCCGTTGCTCGTCATCGGCGGAAAGGAGTACGGGTCCGGCTCCAGTCGGGATTGGGCCGCCAAGGGTCCGTACCTGCTCGGCGTGCGTGCCGTGCTCGCGGTGAGCTACGAGCGTATCCACCGCTCCAACCTCATCGGCATGGGGATCCTCCCGCTCCAGTTCCGCGACGGGGAGAGCGCTGGATCGATCGGGCTCGACGGGTCGGAGACATACCGGATCGAGGGGATCGCGGACGGCATCGCGCCCGCGGACGAGCTGCGCGCGACGGCGACCCGCGCGGACGGCTCGAGCAGGGAGTTCGCGGTGGTGGCCCGTCTCGATACGGAGGTCGAGGTGGAGTACTACCGGAATGGCGGGATCCTCCAGACCGTCCTGCGTCAGGAGCTCGCATAGCCGCCGACTCCGTGGAGCCGACCCTCGTGGTGCTGCTCTATTCGTCCATCGCGGCGGGCGTGTCGGCGGTGGGGGTACTCCCGCTCCTCCGACACGACCGCATCCCGGTGGTGGCGATCGGGTGGGCGAACGCGCTGGCCTCCGGTCTCATGCTGGGCGCCGCGTTCCTTCTCCTGTCCGCCAGCCTCGACTACGAGGCCTGGATCGGCGGCGTGGGGGCGGTGCTCGGGATCGTGTACGTGTGGTTCACCCACGCCGCGGCCGGGACCGAGGAGCTCGACCTCAACCGCCTCGACGAGCGGGCCGACGTGTATGGCTACAAGGTGCTGCTCGTCAACACGCTACACTCGGCCCCGGAAGGGGTCGCGATCGGGGGGGCCGCGCTCGTGAGCCTTCCGTTCGGCATCTTCGTCGCGCTCGCGATGGCCGTGCACAATATCCCGGAGGCCACCGCGCTGTCCGCCATCCTCCGCTCGCGCGGCGTGCGGCTCGACAACGCGGCCGGGCTCGCCGTGATGACCAACGTCACGCAGGTGCTCCTCGCGGTCGTCACCTACGCGGTGGTGAGCGCGGCTCCCGGGGCCCTGCCATGGGCCCTCGGGTTCGCGGTCGGCTCGCTCATCTACCTCGTGCTGGCCGAGCTGCTTCCGGAGTCGTACCGCGAGGCGGGGCACACCACGATCGCCGTCCTGACCACCCTCGCCATGGGCGCCGTGGTGCTGCTCGGGGACCTCGCGCGGTGACCCGCTCGCGCCGCGCGGCGCTGGGCGGGGTAGGGCGAGGCTGATGCACCCTGTCTTACTGGTCTTCCTGTACGGCACGGTCACGGCCCTGGCGACGGGTCTCGGTGCGCTCCCGTTCCTGTTCTTCCGGCGGCTGTCGCCGCTCGTGGTGGCGCTGGCCAACGCGCTGGCCGGGGGTCTGATGCTGGGCGCGAGCTTCGGGCTCATCGTGAAAGGGACCGACTACGGCAGCTGGCAGACCCTCGCCGGGGGCGCGCTGGGCGTCGTCTTCATCCTGGCCACCCAGCGCGCCCTCGCGGGCCGAGAGCTCGACGTCGGCGCGGCGCGAGGCGCCGATGCGCGCCAGATGGTCCTCATGGTGATCGTGATGACCGCGCACTCGTTCTCGGAGGGGGTGGCGGTCGGCGTGTCGTTCGGGGGCGGCGCGACGCTGGCAGCGATCATCACGATCGCGATCGCCGTGCACAACATCCCCGAAGGCCTCGCGATCAGCGCCGTGCTCCGCCCGCGCGGTGTGTCGGTCGCCCGCTGCGCCGGGTGGAGCGTGTTCTCCTCCCTGCCGCAACCCGCGATGGCCGTGCCCGCCTTCCTGTTCGTGGAGGCCTTCCGTCCGGCTCTCCCGTACGGCATCGGGTTCGCGGCGGGCGCCATGATCTTCATGGTCCTCGTCGAGCTCCTGCCCGAGGCCTACGAGGACGCGCCCAAGCCGATCGTCGCTCTCCTCGTCAGCCTCACCCTGGTGGGGATGGTGCTCTTCCAGCAGTACCTGTAGCGGGACCCGTCCTCGAGGAGCGTTCGACCGCGTGCCTCAGCGGTCCCCGCGGATCGCGCGCTCGAGCCACGCCCGGTCTTCCGGGTCGAGTGCGTCGTCGGGCAGGTCCGGGGCCGGCGACGATTCGGGGATCGGCTCCGACGGGCGCCGTGCCCGCACCACCCACCCGACGATCGCGAGCCCGACGACGAAGGCGGCGGCCGGGAGCAGGTACACGAGCAGGTTGACCCCGCGCGCTGGCGGGCGGAGCAGGATCCACTCCCCGTAGCTGTCGACGAAGAACGCCTCGATGTGCTCGGGTGTTTCGCCGTGACCCAGCCGCTCGCGGATCTCGCGCTGCATCTCCCTCGCGAGCTGCGACGAGGATTCGGCCACGGACTGTCCGCGACACACGAGACAGCGGAACCTGCCCGCGACCTCGGCGGTGAGGGCGTCGAGCTCCGCATCCCGCCGATCGGCCACGCTTCCCGGACTCGGCGTCGCGGGCGCCGCGGTGTCCGGCGGGGGCGTCGCGCTGTCCTGGGGGGCGGCCTGCCGTGGCGTCGGGCCGGGGCTCGGGAGGGCGGCGTCGAGGGAGCCGGCCAGCACGAGGACGGCCGTCGCGAAGAGGGCCGCCGGCGTGACGAGCGGGCGGGATCCCGGCGGGTCCCGCCGGTGCGCCCACGGTCCTTTCCGCCGCCGACCCGCCCCCCCGTGCCGGGTCGCCCCGCTCACGGTGGCGGGGAGGGGGCGCTCTCGAGCCGCTCGTGCCCCTCGGCCCCCGGGTCGCCGATCGCGAGCAGCGAATCGAGCTTCGCGCGGAACACGGGCGCCGTGTGCGCGTCGAGCGGCCCCACGAGCTTGTACGCAATCCTCCCCCGCGGCGAGATGAGGAACGTCTCGGGCGCCCCGTACACCCCGTACCGGATCGCCATCCGACTGTCGTAGTCGACCACCGACGGCCACTCGCCTCCGTGCCGGCGCATGAACGCGCGTCCGTTCTCGGGGACATCCTGATACAACACCCCGAGCAGGGTGACGTCGTCCGGGTCGTAGTCGGCGCGCAGGCGCACCAGCTCGGGGTGCTCGACGATGCACGGCAAGCACCACGAGGCGAAGTAGTTGAGCACCACCACCCGCCCCCGGTGGTCGGCCAGCGAGATCGAGTCGCTCGCGTCGTACATGCTCTCGAGACGGAACTCGGGCGCCTGCACACCGATGAGCGCCGAGGGAAGGGTCTTCACGTCCCGGGTGAGGCCGAAGCCCAGGAGCGCGAGGGGCGGCAGGGCCGCCAGCGGCAGCGCCCAGCGCAGCACCGCTCTCACGGGGCGAGCCTCTCGCCGGTCGGCGGATCGCCCCCGCCCGATCCGACGACTGCCAGCTCGCCCTCCCGCTCGGCTTCCGCGGCCCCGTCGGCGCGCTGCGAAGCCTCGGTCGACACCGCGCTCGCGGTCGAGGCGAGCAGGTCGTCTCCGGCGGTGCGCACGCGTCCGGAGCGGCGCGGCCAGATGGCGATCAGGGCCCCGATCCCCACGATCATGCCCCCGATCCACAGCCACGCGATCGCGGGGTTCACGATGGCGCGCACGGTGGCGTGACGGCCCCCTTCGTTGTCGAACGCCATCAGCGTGAGGTACAGGTCGCTGGTGAGCGAGCTGCGCACGGCCGGCGTGGCGATCGGCTGCTGCCCCCCGGAATAGATGTTCATGCGGGGCGACTGCTGGCCGATGGGGTGCCCGTCGCGGTACGCGTTGAAGGTGGCTCCGACCACGAAGCGCTGCGGCTCATCACGCCCCCACAGCTCGACGAACTCGATCTCGTAGTCCTCGATCGCCATGCGCTCGCCGGCGCGCAGGGTCTCCTCGCGCTCGGATTTCCACGTCCACGACACGGAGATGGCGAGCGCGACCACGACGATCCCGGTGTGCACGACATAGCCGCCGTAGCGGCGCCCGTTGCGGACGAACAGGTCCAGGAGGGCACCCGGGACGGAGCGTCCGGAGATGCGGCGCCGCGCGCGCACGCCAGTGACGAACTCCTCCACGATGGTCGTCAGCACGAACCCCGCCAGCCCGAGCGTCAGCAGGGGATACAGCTGCCGCATCCCGAGGGCGAGCGCCGTGGCGGTCACCACGATGCCGCTCGCGATCGGCCACCGGAACGAGCGTTTGAGCTTCTCCCCCGTGGCGCGGCGCCACGGCAGGATCGGTCCGACCCCCATGAGGAAGAGGAGCGCGAGGCCGATCGGGCTCGCCACCATGTCGAAGTACGGCGCGCCCACGCTGATCCGCTGGCCCCGGATCGCCTCGATCACGAGCGGGAACATCGTCCCGAGCAGGACCGTGAACGTGAACCCGACGAACAGGAGGTTGTTGAGGATGAACGCCGACTCGCGCGACACCGGGCTCTCGATCTGTCCGGGCGCGTGGAGGCGGTCGGCCCGCCACGAGATGAGCACCAGCGAGGCGACCGCCACCACACCGATGAAGGCGAGGAACAGGGGTCCGATCACGCCCTCGGTGAACGCGTGTACGGAGTCGATGATCCCCGAGCGCGTGAGCAGCGTCCCCAGCATGGTGAGCAGAAAGGTCCCGATCATGAGCGTGAGGTTCCACGTCTTCAGCATCCCGCGACGCTCCTGCACCATCGCGGAGTGCAGGAACGCGGTGGCGGTCAGCCAGGGGAGGAAGGACGCGTTCTCGACCGGATCCCATGCCCAGGCGCCCCCCCAGCCCAGCACGTCGTACGACCACCACCCGCCGCCCACGATCCCCATCGACAGGAAGGCCCACGCGGCGATCGTCCAGCGTCGCGCGTCGCGCAGCCAGCGCGCCTCGAGGTTCCCCACCAGCAGGCCCGCGATCGCGAACGCGAACGGGACCGTCATGCCCACGAAGCCGAAGTACAGCATGGGGGGGTGGAGCCCCATGAGCGGGTGGTTCTGGAGCAGCGGATTCGGTCCGGGGCCGTTCGCCGGGGCCGGGCTCACGAGCCCGAACGGGTTCGCGGGGCCGGCCAGGAGCCCGAAGAAGAACAGCCCCACCACGCCGATCACGGCGGTGATGAGGGGGGTCATGCGCAGCGTGGGGGCGAGGCCCCGGTCGGTCACCGGCGTCCCCGCGAAGGACGACCACTCGCGCCGTCGCGTGAACGCGAACAGGGCGGCGTAGCCGGCCAGGATCCAGCCCCAGAAGAGGATCGAGCCGTCCAGGCTGCTCCACAGCGAGATCGCCGTGTAGTAGGTCGGGGTCTCGAGGCTCCCCACCCGCGACACGTACTCGACGCTGAAGTCGTGCGTGAGGAGCGCGACCTCCATCACCGCCATGCCGGCGGTCATCCCGAAGAACGCGAAGTAGGAGGCGCGGCGGGCGAGGGCGACGCCGACCGCGTTGCCCGAGCGGGACAGGCCGGCCCGGAACCCGACCAGCGTCATGATCGCCGCCCCGAGGAGCGCCGCGATGACGGAGGCGTACCCGAGGGTGCTCAGCACCGACGGCCCGCCCGCGCGGAGACGACCACGGTGGCCCTCGGCACGGTCACGCCCCGTCCTCGATCAGCGACTTGTACGTCTCGTGGGGGTCGTGGTTCTCGTCCGGTGGTCGGTACTCGTTGGAGTGCTTGACCATGACGTTCGTCGAGTGGAACACCCGGTCCTCGCCGTACGTCCCCTCGACCACCACGCCGATCCCATCACCGAACATCTGGGGCGGGGCGCCCGTGCTGCGCACGTTCACCTCCACGTCGCCGTCGGTGATCACGAACCGCAGGTCGCGGGTGTCGGCGTCCCACTGGACGCTGGCGGGTTTGACCTGACCCCCCAGCCTGAGCGGCGCCCCATACACCTCGGTGCCCTTCGCCTCGAGCTCCGTCGGCGTGAGGAAGAACACCATGTTCTCGCTCAGCCCGCCCGCGGCGAGCAGGGTGATCGCCGCGCCGATCGCCAGCAGCCCGGCCAACATCCACAGTCGGCTCTTCTTCACGCCACCATGCCTTTCGAAGCCCATCCGGCGCCGCCCACGGGCGCCAGACCCGTACGATTCGAGGCCTGCGACATCGGGTCCCTCGATCCCCGGAAGATGGAAGATCGTGCGGTCGGACGCGAGCGCAGGACCCCGCGCGGGGACGGTCGTGCTCGTACGGGGCGGCTCGCTAGCGGCGGACCCCCGGCGGATCCGGGGCGGACGCGCCCCGCGACCCCTCGAAGTCGGGAGCTCGCTTCGCGAAGAACGCGTCGAGGCCCTCGGAGAACGTGGCCGCATCGGCGCTCCGCCACAGCTGGCGCAACTCCTCGTCGAGGTGGTACTCGAGCTGCTCGACTCCGGCCGCCCGGTGCACGAGTCTCTTCGCGACCGCGTAGGCACCGGTCGGACCGGCGGCCAGACGGCGCGCGATGTCGGCCACCCGCTCGTCGAACTCCGCCGTGTCGAACACCTCGTTCACCAGCCCCATCGTCTTCGCCGTTTCGGCGTCCAGACGAGGGTTGAGGAACACGAGCTCGAGCGCCTTGCGGAGCCCCACGAGTCGGGGGAGGAAGAAGGTAGAGCTCTCCGCTCCCGTGAGCCCCGTCTTGTGATACGCCCACTCGAAGGTGGCGCGCGTCGACGCGAATACCAGATCGCAGGCCATCGCGATCCCGAACCCGCCGGCCGCGGCGACGCCGTCGACCGCCGCGATGAACGGTTTCGGGGCGCGCTTGATCTCCGAGATGGTCGAGTGGATGTACTCGAGGATCTCCTTGAAGCTCTGGCCGAACCCGGTCTCCGGCGCCCGACCGTCCGGGTGGAGGTACTCGAAGTCCGCGCTCTCCCCGTGTGCGCGGATGTACTTGAGGTCCGCCCCGGAACAGAACACGCCGCCCGCGCCCGCGAGGATCACGCAACGCACGTCCTCATCGCGCGCCAGCCGGAGTCCGGCACGCCGGAAGTCCCGCGCCGTCTCGACATCGAGCGAGTTGAAGCGCTCGCGCCGGTCGATGGTGAGGGTCCCCACCCCATCCGCCGTGCGGGTGTGGATGTGAGGAGAGCTCGCGTCTGCGGGGGGGCGGGGCGCGCCGTCGTCGTCCATCAGCAGATCCTCGGGAGGGGCTCGCCCTCGATCTCCGGCAGCAGCCGCCGTCCGAGCCCCGTGTCGAGCACCACGCGGCCCGGGGTCCCGGACCGGCAGATCCCGATCGCCGCGGCCGCGGCGCCGAGCGGGTGGCCGCGCAGGGCGTCGAGTACCTCCGTCACGGCATCGGCCGCCACGCCGATCACGACCTTGCCCTCGTTCGCGATATGGAAGGGGTCGAGCCCCAGGATCTCGGCGGCGGAGCGGACGGGCTCCGACACGGGCACCTCGGGCTCGTCGATGAGGATCTCGACCCCGCTCTTGGCCGCCATCTCGTGCAGGGCGCCGGACAGACCGCCACGCGTGGGGTCCTTCATGGCGTGCACGGCCCCGGGGGCGACCGACAGGGCGCGGTGCAGGAGCCCGTTGATCGGGGCGACGTCCGAGCGCAGCCCGCCCCCGAGATCGAGGCCGTGCCGGAGGGCCATGAGGGCGATCCCGTGATCGCCGATCGTGCCGCTGACGACTATGCGGTCGCCCTCGCGGAGCCCGGCGTCGGTCACCACCGTGCGCGTGAGCGCCACCCCCGTCGTGCTCAGCACGATCCCGTCCATCTCCCCGCGGCCCATCACCTTGGTGTCGCCGGTGACCACCGGCGCGCCGGATTCGAGACACGCCGCCCGTATGGAGTCCTGGATCCGGGCCAGGTCGACCATCGGGAAGCCTTCCTCCACCACGACGCCCAGCGCGAGCGCGAGCGGAACCGTGGCCCCCATGACGGCGAGGTCGTTGACCGTCCCCGTCACCGCCAGGCGTCCGATGTCGCCGCCCGGAAAGAAGATCGGGTGGACGACGTGCGAGTCCGTGGTGAACACGAGCCACTCGCACCCCACCCGGAGGGCCGCCCCGTCGTCGAGCTGCCGGAGCCCGATCTGGTGATGCCCGATGTCGGGCATATCGGGCACGAACAGGGTCTCGATGAGACGTCGCATGGCCACCCCGCCGGCCCCGTGCTTGAGCGTCACGACGGCGTCCCGGAACGGGGAACGGCCCTCCCCGCCGAGGGTTCCCGCGGCCGCGCGATCTCCCACGTCCACGGAGCTCATAGGTCGGGGTGCCCTCCGTACTGGTGCCAGATCTTGCAGGTCCCCTCGCTGCTCACCATGCAGGCCCCGACCGGCGCCTCGGGACGGCACTCCCGGCCGAACAGCGTGCAGTCCGTGGGCGCCGACAGTCCCGCCATGATGTCCCCGCAGATACAGAGCTGTGTGAGACGGGGCGGCGAACTCTGCCAGAAGCGCTCCAGGTCGATCGTGAACCGTCGACGCGCGTCGACGTGCGCGAACGCGTCGCGCAGACGGAGGTTTCCGTTGGGCACGTGCGCGATCCCGCGCCACTGACCGCCCTCGGTCCGGAACACCCGCCACAGCTGGTCGAGGGCGTTCCGGTTGCCCTCGTCGGTCACGCAGCGAGGGTACATGTTGGCCACGCACGGCGTCCCGTCCCGGATGATCTCGACCAGCCGCGTCAGCCCGGCGAGGACGTCGAGCGGCTCGAACCCCGCCACCACGACCGGGATGCCGTGCCGCTCGACGAAGCGCTCGAACAGGCGGGCCCCCGTGATCGTGGCCGCGTGCCCCGCGGCGAGGAAGCCCTCGACCCGCGTGTGGGGCATCTCGGCCACGATCTCCATCACCGGCGGGATGTACTTGTGCGCCGAGAGGATCGAGAAGTTGGCCGGCGGGTCGGCGAGCGCTACCGCCGCGGTGGCCACCGCGGTCGTCTCGAAGCCCGAGGCGAAGAACACGACCTCGCGCGGCTCGCGTCGAGCCAGCTCGACCGCCTGCGCGGCGCTGTACACCACCTCGACGGCACCCCCCCGCGCCTGCGCCTCCTCGAGCGACATGGCCGTACCCGGCACCTTGAGCATGTCTCCGTAGGTGGCCACCAGGTGTCCATCGAGCGCGAGGAGGACGGCCTCGTCGACCTCGGGCATGTCCGTCACGCATACCGGGCAGCCGGGACCCATGATCACGTCCAGCCGCCGCGGCAGGATCGTACGCAGGCCGTACTTGGCGATCGACTGCTCGTGGCTGCCGCACACGTGCATAACCGAGATGCGCTCGCGGCCGACCTCCTCGCACAGCGACTCGAGCCTCGAGGTGAGATCGCGTGCCTTGCCCGGATCCCGGAAACGGAGCTTGCGCGCCTCGGCGGCGAGCGTGGCGGGCGTCACGGTCCCGCCTCCCGTCCCCCGCGGCCGAGGCTTCCCCCGAGGCCGGGGGCGGTGGGCTCTAGCCGCGCGCCCGCCGCCTCGATCTCTCCCCTGACGTCGTCGGCCATCATGTCGCTCCCGGCCTCCGCGAGGAGCGTTTCGTACAGCGCGAGCGTCTCCGCGATCTCCCCGCCCGGGATGCGCCGGATGGCGAACCCGACGTGGTTCAGGATGTAGTCGCCCGGCGCCACGGCCTCGTCGATCACGTCGAGCCGCGTCTCGCGCCGCACGCCGAAGAAGTCGACCACGGCCGTGAGACCGTCCACCGACACGACCTGACCCGGAACCCCGAGACACATGCTCTCACCCCCCGTTCAGGATGCCCGTGCGGGGCGCGCGTCTACCGCGCGGCTCCGCGCGCGCACGAACTCCAGCCACGCGTCGAGGCCCTCGCCGGTGAGGGCCGAGAGCGGGAAGAACTCGAGGTCTGGATTCACCTCGCGGGCGTACGCCATGGCACGCTCCGGGTCGAAGGGGACCGCGGACAGCAGATCGGTCTTGCTGAGGACGACGTGCGACGCGACCTGGAAGGCCTTCGGGTACTTGACCGGCTTGTCCTCCCCCTCGGTGACCGAGAAGATCACCACGCGCGACGACTCTCCCAGGTCCCAGCTCGCGGGGCACACCAGGTTGCCGACATTCTCGATGAACACGACGTCGGTGTCCTCGAGGTCGAGCGCCTCGAGGGCGGTGAGGACCTGCCGCGCGTCGAGGTGGCAGGCGCCCCCGGTCACCACGGCCTGAACCACGCGGTCCGTGTGCCGGGCGAGCCGCTCGGCGTCGTTCCGAGTCTGGACGTCCCCCGCCACCACCGCGATCCGGAGCTCCTCCCCCAGCGCCTCGAGCGTCCGTTCGAGCAGAGTGGTCTTCCCCGACCCGGGCGACGACATGAGATTGAACGCGGGGATCCCGTGCGCATCCAGACGCGCCCGGACCGTCTCGGCGAGCTCGTCGTTCTTCGCCATCACGCGCTCGCGCACCTCGATCGTCCGTATCGCCATCACCCACCTCCATCCGGTTCGCCGTCATCGACCTCCAGATACTCGACCCGGAGGTCGTCTCCCTGGCAACGGGTGATCCGCGGTCGCGCACGTCCGAACGGGGGCCGCTCGAGGAGGGCTTCCAGGCAGAACTCGAGGTTCCCGACCTCGAGGCCCGACGCGTCCCCCACCTCGACGCCGATCGCGACCACATCGGCGAGCCCGGCGCGGCCGACCTCGGCCTCGGCGATGCGGCATATCTCGAGCGCCACGCTCATCTCGTGCACGCTCAGTCCGTCGCCGGAGTCGGGGCCGACCGAGGCCCGACCGGCGAGTGCCCCCATGCCTCGAGCCGCTCGATCGCGGCCTCGACCAGACGCGGGAGCGCGACGGCCACCTCGGCGCTGAGCTCGGTCCGCATCTCCACCCGGGCGGGCTGGATGCCGAGCGCCACGAGCTCGGGGAGCCTCCCGCGCAGCTCGGCGAGCGCGAGCACCTCGCGAAGATCGATCTGGTGCGGAGACAGCTTGGTCGACAGGAAGCGCGGCACGGCCGCCCCTTCGAGCTCCACGACCTCCGCGGGGGCGCGACCCGCGTCGATCGCGTCGAGGATCAGGGCGCGCTCCGCGCTCTCGAGGAAGGGGAGCAGGTTCATCCCCCACGTCCCCCCGTCGAGAAGCTCGACGTGGGGCTCGAAGTTCCCGATGCCCCGGATCTCCTCGAGCGCCGCGAGCCCCACCCCGTCGTCGCCCATGAGCGGGCTTCCCACTCCGATGACCACGGTGCCGGCCAGCGGCGCCCCGACATCGGCGGACATCAGTCGTCTTCGTACGTGAGGTCCTCACGCACGAACTTGCCACCGTTGATCATCGAGGAGATCGACCCCTCCCGCTCGGTGACGTCGGCGCGCACGGCGAAGTACAGGTGCACCGGCAAGAAGATGATGAACACCCAGGCCAGCACGTGGTGCCAGAAGCGGACCGTCTGGGCGCCGCCGAGAAGCGGGCCGACCCACCCGAAGGCGCTGTAGAAGAACCCCCCCGGGTTCGAAAGCCCGTACAGGTAGAACCCCGTGAACACCATCGCCACGGCCACCATGTAGATGCCCGTGTAGCCGAGCTGCTGTAGGGGGTTGTGACCGAGGAAATGCGGCGCCGCCTCGGGCCGGACCAGGGTGTAGGCCTTGACCTGCTTCCACAGGTTGGTCCAGTCCCGGGACCGAATCGGGAACAGCGCCTGCAGCCGCTCGTAGCGGTTGCCGACGAGCAGCCCGTAGAGGCGGAAGATCCCCGTCGTCACCAGCACCGCGGCCGCAGCGAAGTGGATGAACCGCGTCCTTCCCATCAGGTAGTGGGAGCTCGCCTCACCCTGGGTCATGAAGTAGGGCTTCCCAATGTAGAATCCGGTGACCGCCAATACGACGATCGCCAGGGCGGCCACCCAGTGCATGACCCGAAGCGGCGTGTGCCACAGGTGGACGAATCGGTAGCTCGGCGCCCCGCGGGCCGCGTCCTCGACGCGCCCCACCGTCATCGCCCCCGCTCCCGTGCGGGCTCCGCTCGCATCTCCGGCGCTCGCGCTCATGTCACCTCACGCGAACCTGAGTGACCTCGCGTCCCGCCGCGTCGAGCACGTGGACGCCGCAGGCCATGCAGGGATCGAAAGAGTGGATGGTGCGCAGGATCTCGATGGGGCGTTCCGGGTCGACCAGCGGGTGGTTGTCGACCAGCGACGCCTCGTACGGCCCCATCTGACCCTGCCCGTCGCGCGGCGAGCAGTTCCACGTGCTCGGCACGACGCACTGGTAGCGGGAGATCTTCCCGTCGGCGATCTGGACCCAGTGTCCGAGGGCGCCACGCGCGGCGTCGAGGTAGCCGTACCCCTCGGCCGTCCGCGGCCACGAGCTCGGCTCCCAGCGCGACCCGTCGAAGGTCGTGACGTCGCCTCCGCGGATGCGCGCCACCAGCGAGTCGTACCACACCCCCAGACGGCGGGCCAGCAGCACGGTCTCGACACCGCGGGCCGCCGTGCGGCCCAGGGTGGAGAACAGCGCCGCCGGTCCGACCCCGAGCCGGCCGAGCGCATCCCCCACCACCTCCTGCACGTCCTCGTGACCCGAGGCGTAGGCGACGAGCATGCGGGCCAGCGGACCCACCTCCATGGGTCGGTCCTCGTAGCGGGGCGCCTTCATCCAGGTGTACTTGTCGAGACCCTGGAGGTATTCCCACGGCGGCACGGGTCCCGTGTACCTCGCCTTCGTCTCCCCCTCCCACGGGTGGAGCCCCACGTCGTCGCCGCCCTCGTACTCGTACCACGAGCTGGTGATGTACTCGCGGACCTTCGTGTGGTCGTAGGGATGGACTTCCGCCAGGTTCTTCGCGAGGATGATCCCGCGCGGAAAATAGAGCGAGTCCAGGTCATCCGACCCGCCGTTCTCGGGGAACTCGCCCACGGCGAGGTAGTTCCCCACGCCGCCCCCGATCGCGGCCCACTCCTTGTAGAAGCCGGCGATGGCGAGCAGATCCGGCCAGTACACCTGCTCCACGAACTGCCGCGCCCGGGCGATCATCCCCTGGATCTCCTCGAGACGCTCCTGGTTGATCGTGGCCGTGCCCTCGAGGTTGATCGCCGACGCCATCCCTCCCACGAGGAAGTTGGGGTGCGGGTTCTTGCCGCCGAAGATCGTGTGCAGACGGATCACGTCGCGCTGCCAGTCGAGCGCCTCCAGGTAATGGGCGACCGCCATGAGGTTCGCTTCGGGTGGCAGCTTGTAGGCCGGATGACCCCAGTAGCCGTTGGTGAAGATCCCGAGCTGGCCGCTCTCGACGAACGTGCGGATGCGATTCTGGATCTCGCGGAAGTAGGTGTCCGAGTTCTTCGGCCACGGCGACAGCGACTTCGCCAGCGACGAGGTGGCCGCCGGGTCGGCCGACAGGGCGCTCACCACGTCGACCCAATCGAGCGCGTGCAGGTGATAGAAGTGGATCACGTGGTCCTGCACGGTCTGCATGCCGTGCACGAGGTTCCGGATGATCACCGCGTTGGGCGGGATCGTGATCCCGAGCGCGTCCTCGACGGCGCGGCACGATGCGACCGCGTGCACGACCGTACACACGCCGCAGATGCGCTGTGTGAACGCCCATGCGTCGCGCGGATCGCGCCCCTGCATGATGATCTCGATGCCCCGGAACTGCGTCGACGAGGCCCAGGCGTCCGCGATGCGCCCATTCTCCTCCTGGACCTCGATCCTCAGGTGCCCCTCGATCCGCGTGATCGGATCGACGACGACCCGGCGACGACCCTGCTGGCTCGCCCTCGCCTCAGCCATTGGAATCCTCCTTGTCCGGCCGCGCGGCGCCGGAGCCGTCCACGACGGGGAGCTCCCTCCGCGCCCGGGCCCGCTGCACCCCGGTTGCGACGGCGTGCGCCGCCACGCCGGCCGTGGCGCCCACCGCGAGGGCGAGCCCGATCGTGTCGGCCGTGCGCTCGACCCCGAAGCCCGCCACATCGGGGAGACGCTCGTAGAAGGGGCTCATGGTGTCCCAGAAGTTGCGCTCGGTGCACCCGAGACACGGGTGTCCCGCCCCGATGGGCCAGTCCGTGCGCGAGTTCCACATGAAGATGGGGCAGGGCGAGAAGGCGGCCGGGCCCTTGCAGCCGACCTCGTACAGGCACCAGCCCCGTCGGGCGGCGTCGTCGTCGAACTCGGACACGAACTGCCCGGCGTCGAAGTGCGCCCGGCGCGGGCACTGATCGTGGATGCGCTTCCCGTACGCGAACAGCGGTCGCCCGTCGTAGTCGAGATCGGGAATGCGCTGGAAGGTGAGGTAGTGGGCCAGCGTCGCGGTCACCGTGTCGGCGATCGGCGGGCAGCCGGCGATGTTCACCACGGGCTTGTCGCGCACGATCTGATCGACCCCCACCGCCCCCGTCGGGTTGGGGCGGGCGGCCTGCACGCTCCCGAAGTGCGCGCAGGCACCCACCGCGATCACCGCGGCGGCTCCCTCGGCGGCCTCCTCGAGGATCTCGTGGGCGGTCCGGCCACCGATCATCGTGTAGATGCCGTCTTCGGCGAGCGGGACGGAGCCGGTCACCACCAGCAGGTAGTTCCCGAAGTTCTCCTCGCGTGCCGACCGATAGGCGGCCTCGGCCGCGTCGCCGGCGCACGCCATCAGCGTGTGGCTGTAGTCGAGCGACACCAGGTCGAGCAACAGATCGCCGATGGTCGGCTCGGCGGTGCGGAGCACGCTCTCGACGCACCCGGTGCACTCCTGGAGCTGGATCCAGATCACGCTCGGACGGCGCTGCTGCGACAGGGCCTCGGCAATCCTCGGGGTGAGCATGCTGCCGAGACCGAGCATTGCCCCCAGCTCGCCGCAGTACGTGAGGAAGTCCCGCCGCGACACGCCCCGGCGTTCGAGATGCTCGCCCAGGGTCTCCTCGCTCGACCACGGGTGAGAGGAGGGGAAGTACATGTGCGCCTCCGGGGAACGGGTGGCTCGCAGCTCACGGAACCGGGATCTCGACCGCCGCGCCGGCCGTTCCTTCATCCGCCGCGCATCGGTCGCCGACGGAACCCGCCGATATTCGCTCCCGACTTGCTCTTCGGGCACGCATTCCGCACGTTTTGGGGGCCGTCGCACGCAGCTTGCCCTCGATTGCCTGAGGGCCTAAATGCAAGCAGAAACAAGAGTTGCGTTGCCTCGCGAATGGTGTCCTGAAGGTCGAGTCGTCTCAAGATGTCCCAAAAAACCCCGATCGGCCGGGACAATACGACCCGATCGGTTTTTGTGAGGGAGGCGTCGATGCGGTCAACTGTCGGGTGGCGACGTTCGTGGTGTTGGATCGCGGGGGCCGTACTGCTGCTCGTGGGGTGCACCGACACCAAGACGGTGTTCGTCGAGCGGCCGTTTTTCGACGATCCGCCGGGGGCGGCGGGCGGCTTCCTGGGGTACGGGACCGAGGACGCGCGGCTCGCCAAGCTGCCGGTGTGCGGCAACTGCCACGTCGGCCAGCAGGCCTCGTGGGAGACGACGCACCACGCCGATGCCTGGGAGACCCTCGAGGCGAGTGGCCACTCCCGCGAAACCTGCGAGGGCTGTCACACCGTGAGCCAGCGGGGGAACCTGTCGAGCGGCAGCGTCGGCTGGGAGGCCACCGGGGACATGCGGTTCTTCGACGTCCAGTGCGAGAGCTGCCACGGCCCGGGGCAGACGCACGTGTCCAACCCCGACGCCTCGCAACCGCTGGCCCAGCTCGGCGTGGGGACGGATCTGGACGCCGGGTGTGGCGAGTGTCACTCGGGCACGCACCACGGCTTCGTGGACGAGTGGGCCCAGTCGCCGCACGCCCAGGTGGTGGCGGCGGCGGCGGACAACCAGGCGTGTGGCGCCTGCCATCGCGCGCAGTCGACGCTCGAGGCGTGGGGCGAGACCGCCGACTATCTCGACAAGGATGGTCCGGCGCTCCCCGTCGTGTGCGCCGTGTGCCACGACCCGCACGGCTCGCCCAACGAGCACCAGCTGCGCTTCCCGGTCAACACGACCTCGATCGAGGAGCACCTGTGCGCCCGGTGTCACAACCGCCGCACGGTTCCCGACCCGAACTCCTCGCACGGGCTGTCGCCCCATTCGCCCGAGGCCGCGCTCCTCGTCGGGGACGCCGGCTGGTTCCCGCCCAATTCGAACATCGACCAGGGCGAGATCGCGGGGACGCACGGGAGCGCGGCCAACCCGAAGCTGTGCGCGACCTGTCACCTGCCGTCCTTCGATGTGACCGATGAGGAGACCGGTGCGTTCGTGTTCTCGGTCAAGGGCCACCTGTTCCGGCCCATCCCCTGTCTGGACGCGCAGGGCGTCCCGCTACCATTCGAGAACGGCTGCGAGATCAGCACCGCGGCCCGCTCGTTCGTGTCCTGCACGGGGGCCGGTTGCCACGGATCCGAGCAGGCGGCGTTCTCGGCCATCACGGCCGCGTCCACCCGCATCCAGAAGGCGGTCGACGACCTGCGCGCCCAGCTCCTGAAGGTCGATCCGAACCTGGATGGCGCCGGCGGGCCGATCGATGGCGCCAATCCGGTGTTCACGGTGGCGGAAGGCGCCTTCTTCAACCTGGAGCTGGCCGAGTTCGGAAATCAGGACTTCGGGACCAACACGGTCCTGGGCTCCACGGTCCACAATCCGTTCCTCGTCGAGGCGTTGCTGCTCGCCAGCAGCCAGGCCGTCGAGGACGAGTACGGGGTGGCCCCCAGCATCTCACCCGTCGAGCTCCAGCGGCGGTTGAGCGAGATCAAGGCCTCGGCGATCCACTGATCGTCGCTGGCTGGCGCGACGAGGGCCGGGCGGAGGGACTCGCCCGGCCTTCTCGGGCCCCCAGGCCTTCATTATCTTGGCCGCCGTTCGGCCACCCGACTCCCACGGTGTAGTGTAGAGGTGTAGCTCGACGGTGACCTCGCTCCGCGCAGTGCAGGAGATACCGCAGCAGCTACCCGACGTCGACCTTCCGGGCGGCGTCGCCCCGTTCCTGCGGATATTCTTCAGCGTCCCGCAGGGAGTCCAGATGGCGGGTGGCATCGTGGCTGCCCTCGTCGCCCTCGGTCTCCTCATCTGGATCATCCGGAAGCGGGTCGCTCTGCTCGCCTGGCTCCGGACCCGATCCAGGGGTGTGCAGATCGGGCTCGCGTCGTTGGCGGCCGTCGTGCTCGTGCTCGCCGTCACCGGGGGCACGGTGAGCTGGAACTACATGCAGCACGACAACGACTTCTGCACGGGCTGCCACGTGATGGGACCGGCGTATCTGCGCTTCACGCAGAGCGGGCACGCCGAGCTCAGCTGCCACGACTGCCACCGGCAGTCGATCTTCGCGAGCGCCCGTCAGCTCCACCTGTGGGTCAAGGACCGGCCGGCGGAGATCGGCGAGCACGCCCCGGTGCCGAGCGAGGTGTGCGCCCAGTGTCACATCAACGACGATCCCGCGGAGAACTGGCCGCAGATCGCGGCGACCCAGGGGCACCTCGCGCACCTCGAGTCCGATTCGTCCGCGCTCGCCAACATCCAGTGCGTCACCTGCCACGGCCAGGAGGTGCACCAGTTCCGGCCCGCCGATCAGACGTGCGGCCAGGCCGGCTGCCACGCGCCCGATCGGACGCAGATCGTGCTGGGCGACATGACGGGGGCGGAGGGCCTGCACTGCGTGGCGTGCCACGACTTCACCGCTCCGCGCGAGGTGGCGACGCCCGTGGACTCGGCCACGGCGCTCCTGACCCCCGGCCTGGCCCAGTGCACCTCCTGCCATGAGATGGAGGAGCTGTTCGCCGGGTACGATCCCCTCCGCGACCCACACGAGGGTCGCTGCGGGGCGTGTCACAACCCGCACGTGCAGGACCGGCCCGAGCTCGCGCTGCGCGCGTGCACGGACGCCGGTTGTCACGCCCGCCCGGACACGCTGAGCACGTTCCACATCGGTCTCCCCGACGATGTGACGCAGGACTGTACGGAGTGTCACAAGCCGCACGTTTGGGTGCGCGATGGGAACGACTGCGCATCGTGCCATGCCGATGTGCTCGCCGCCGCGACGGGCGCGCGAAGAAGCGGCGCGCCGGCCGCCGCAGAAGGGCGCGTGCGGCCGGCGGCCGCTCACCTCGCCGGGGCGGGAGCGCCCACGGGGCCCACGGCCCTCCACCTCGCGGCGGCGGGTGGGCTCGCCCCGCCGCGGGACCTGCGCTCGTCGACCTCGGGCACCGATGGCGCGGGGTCCCACGGTGCGCTCGGGAGACCCGACGAATCCGGGGCCCACCACGGGGCCGCCGCGGGTTCCGGGTCGCCGTCCGTACGTCCCCCGCCCCCCGGCCTCGTGGCGCAACAGCAGTCCTTCTCCCACCGGCAGCACGCGAACGTCGAGTGCACCGCCTGCCATTCGAACCGGAGCCGACACGGCGAGGTCACCGTCCGGACGCAGAGTGACTGCTTCGAATGCCACCACGCGACCAGCACGGCCGCGGTGCAGGGGTGTGGGGGGTGCCACTCGGCGCGCGAGCTGGGGCGCGTCCGGAACGTCACGCTGACGCTCCGCATGAGCGTGTGGAGCGCGCCGCGCGTCCGCGCGCTACCGTTCGATCACGGCGCCCATGACGCCCTGCGCTGCGTCGATTGCCACGGCGGCGGGATCCGGCAGCGGGTCCAGGCCACCTGCTCGGACTGTCACGAGGACCATCACCCGCAGAGCGGCGACACGGACTGCGCCGCCTGTCACGAAGAGCACCGCACCGACGCGCATACCGCGGAGGTCCACACGGAAGGCTGCACGGGGTCCGGGTGCCACACGGAGCCCCGGTTCACTCGCATGGAGCGAACGCGGCAGTTTTGCACGGCGTGCCACCAGGGGATGGCGAACCACGAGCCCGGCCAGCTGTGCACGAGCTGCCACCTGGTTCCCACCGGGCCGCCCGGCGCGCGACGCGAGCAGGAATGACCTCGCGACGCGGGCCCGCGTTCCTGGTTCTGGCCTTCGCCGGCTGGGTTGGCCCGACGAGCGTGTCCGCGCAGGCGAACGGGGGGCAGTGCGCCGGATGCCATCGCGCGCTGGCCGACCCGTCGCTGTCGGGGCCGGCGATCGCCTGGCAGGCCGACGTCCACCTGCAGGCCGGGCTCACCTGCACCGGCTGCCACGGGGGGGACGCGGTGGCCACCGATCCCGGCGTGGCGCACACGAGCATGCTCGCCCGTCCACCCCGCGAGCGCATCCCGGAGCTGTGCGGCCGCTGCCACGCCAACCAGGAGTTCATGCGGGGCTACGATCCCGACATTCGCATCGATCAGGTCGAGACCTACTTCACCTCCGTGCACGGCCAGCGGCTGCTCGAAGGAGACCCACGCGTCGCGGTGTGCGTGGACTGTCACACCACGCACTCGATCCAGCCGTCGAGCGAGACCACATCATCGATCTACCCGCCCAAGATCCCCGAGCTGTGCGGCTCGTGCCACGCCGACAGGGAGCGCATGGCGCCGTACGGCATCCCCACCGACCAGCTGGAGGAGTACAAGACCAGCATTCACTGGGCGACCATGAACGACAGGGGGGACCTGTCGGCGCCCGTATGCAACGACTGCCACGGGAACCACGGCGCCGTTCCACCCGGATTCGAAGCCGTCGGCCGTGTGTGCGGCTCGTGCCACTTCCAGGTGGGTCAGTACTTCGCCTCCAGCCCGCACGACAGCGTGTTCGTGGGTCTCGAGCGGCCGGGGTGCGCCACCTGCCACGGGAACCACGCCATCCAGGTCGCCAACGACGAGCTGCTCGGGCTGGGTGATCGGAGCACGTGCGTGGATGCCGGGTGCCACACCGACGCGGATGCGGGAGGCCGCGTCGCGCGCCAGGCGCTCGTGCTGGTCGACTCGCTCATCGGGGCACGTGCCCGGAGCGACTCGATCCTCGGCGAAGCGGAGCGCGCCGGGATGCCGGTCGAACAGGCGCAGTTCGAGCTCGCCAAGGCACAGAACGCGATCGTGAGCGCCAGGGCCGTGCTCCACACGGCCAGCATCGACTCGCTCAGGGCGAAGATCGACGAGGGGCTCGAGGTCGCGTCCGCCGGCTTCGAGGCGGGCGAGGACGCGTTCACGGAGCTCCATACCCGTCGCACGGGGCTCGCGGTCTCGGCGGCCGTGATCCTCCTCGTGATCGGGGGGCTGTTGATCAAGATCCGGGACCTGGGAGCGCCATGACCGAGGACAGCGGAGAGACGGGACGCGGGACGATGCCCGTACGGCGGAGGTTCCTGAACTGGCTGCTGGGGACCGGGTTCGGCGCGCTGTCGGCCTCCATCCTGTATCCGATCGCGAGGTACCTCGAGCCGCCCGAGGTGGAGGAGTCGAATGCCTCGCAGGTGACGCTGTCGATCAACCCGCGCGACATCCCGCCCAACAGCGGCCAGGTGTTCCGGTTCGGATCGCGGCCGGGGATCCTCATCCGGACGCCGCAGGGCGAGCTGCGGGCGTTCGACGCCATCTGCACCCACCTCGATTGCATCGTGCAGTACCGCGACGACCTGACCCAGATCTGGTGCGCGTGCCACAACGGCCACTACGACCTGAACGGGATCAACATCGCGGGTCCGCCCCCTCGGCCGCTCACGACCTACAGCGTCGTCGAGCAGAGCGACAAGATCGTGGTGAGCAAGGAAGCCTGATGGCCTCCGCCGAGCCCCGTCGCGGCCGACTCTGGGAATGGCTCGACAGCCGGCTCGGGCTGGCGGGGTTCGAGCGTCTGGCGCGCAAGAAGGA